>Ga0326728_10000385_pt1 | contig 173670 bp, 160 predicted proteins | sample MB3enrmetagenome_FD_207602 | JGI IMG/M metagenome (GOLD analysis project Ga0326728, IMG submission 207602) | Lab enriched peat soil microbial communities from McLean, Ithaca, NY, United States - MB31MN | ecosystem: Environmental > Terrestrial > Soil > Wetlands > Peat | place: USA: New York... | reverse complement strand
CGGCATCCTCGAAGGCATCAACAACAAGATCAAAGTGATCAAGAGAATGGCCTACGGCTTCCGGGACCACGACTACTTCTTTCTCAAGATCAGAGCAGCTTTCCCCGGAATTCCCCGATGAACCTTTAACAAAGGGGGGTCAGGGGGGATTTGCTTCAGAGTGGTGAAATCCCCCTCGGTCCCCCTTTGTTAAAGGGGGAAGACAAACAGGACCTTTGTTTCGGTTATAGTTCCGTAAAAAGAGGGGCTCATGCGGCTAAGGAACTACCCGCAGCGGAGTAGTTTATTCCCGTCCCGGAACAGGACCTGCATCTTGTTCGGGGGGATGAGAAGCTTTACGATGCCGAGGCCGAAAACAGGGTGAGCCACCAGGCTATTCCCGCGGTATTTGCCGTTCATGTCGTAAGGAAGCGCCTTTTCCGGATCCATGGCAGGGGTGAGGGATTCCCATTCCTCCCGCTCGGCGGCTCCCGGATCTTTCCTCCCTTTGCGAGGGGCCGCGGCTCTTGTGCGGGCGGCGCCGGCCGCCGGTGTCGTGACGGTCTTCTCCATGTGGTAGTTATGAATCCCGCGGCAGGTGTTGCATTCGACCCTGATGACCTTTTCTCCCACCATGGCGACAATCGTATGATTCAATAATGCCCGACAACGCGTGCAGCGCGCCTCGATGCAGTCCCCTGCCGCTCGTTTCCCGATTGCCATTCCACTCTCCCGTATTCCTGTTGATTAAACCTGAAAAACATTTGAACCGCAAAGACGCAAAGTACGCTAAGGAAAATCAGTCTGTTGTCTTACCAAAGTCTTCACCTGTTTGGTCCGAGCCTTTATTTTCATAAGCATCTGAATTTTTTTGTGCCCTTTGCGTCTTTGCGGTTACTGACTGCCGTTTTTGGTTGAAAGTTTACTTTTCGTCACAATAAAAAAACTCCGGACTGCTCCGGAGCATTATGTGGCGACGCACGTGACATTTACCTGCACCGTGTTGGTGTCGTCCACGGATATGTTCAACCCTAGCAGTTTTTCAGGGGCACTGTCAAACAAAACGGCAGATAGTGTCCCATCATGCCCCTCTCCGCCATGCCCGAGCATAAATGCGCACCCCTCGGTTGCGGCCTCCGCTAATTTGTGATACTACTTCCTATATCCCGGCTCCCTGAGGGAGGCGGGATGTACCGATATCCGGAAGCAAGGGGTCGTATAAACATGGAACTGCTGGATGGCAAGAAGTGCGCTGAGAGCCTGGTGGCCGGTATCTCCGGGAAGGTAGCCGGTTACGTGGGCTCCGGCCTGCGCAAGCCGCACATGACCATCATCCTGGTCGGCAAGCACGCCCCCAGCGAATCGTACGTCAAATCCAAGGTAGCCTCCTGCGGAAGGGCCGGTTTCGAAAGCAACCTGATCCGTCTGCCGGAAACCATAACGGAGACGGAGTTGCTGGGGAAGATCAGCGGCATCAACGACGACCCAGGCACCGACGGTCTGATCGTCCAACTGCCGCTGCCTTCCCATATCAACCAGCAGAACGTCATCAACGCCATCATCCCGGAGAAGGATATCGACGGTTTTCATCCCACTAATTTCGGCCGCATGGCCCTCGGCCAGAAGGCCTTTCGTCCGGCTACCGCCTACGGCATCTGCAAATTGCTGCAATTCTACGAAATCCCGGTCAAGGGCAAGCACTGCGTCGTGATCGGACGCTCGAACATCGTCGGCAAGCCGATCTCCATCATGCTGTCCAATGATTTCGACATCGGCAACGCCACGGTCACCCTGACCCACATCGAGACGCCGCGGCCGCTCCTGCTGGACGAGACGCGCCGGGCCGACATTGTGATCGTGGCGGTGGGCATCCCCGGCTTTGTCAGCGAGGACATGGTCAAGGATGGGGTGGTGCTGATCGATGTGGGCATCAACCGGCTGGAGGACGGCAGGATTGTAGGGGATGTGGATTTCACGAATGTGGCCCCCAAGTGTTCCTGGATCACCCCGGTGCCGGGCGGCGTCGGCCGCATGACCGTGGCTGCCCTGATGATCAACACCCTGATGGCTTACGAAAACAATTTAAACCTGGTTCCTTGTAACACTTGAAGTTACGCGTATGGTACAAGGGTTAGGGAGGGGGAAATAGGGCTGAAACCCCCCTCCCAGCCTCCCCCTTTAGGCCCCAGAGGGTCTGCTGGGGGGAGGGGGTTTTTCCCAAATTGTTAGTGTTGCAAGGTACTCGCGCCTTCCACAAAGCCGCGGGTTGTTTCAATGGCATATCGACAGAAACAACAGGTACAACACCATGAAATGGATCAACGGTACAACGGTTCGGGTGATACGGTGCATACCGGCGATGCTGCTCGCGGCTCTCATGCTCTTCCCCTGCCTGGCCGGCGCCCACGTCGAGGAGACCTCTCAGCAACACCGGCACGGCGATCCATTGTCGCAGGAAGAGGGGCAGGCGGTTGGGGTCGATGAGCACCTGGGCGCAAAGATCCCCCTTGACATGACCTTTCGCGACGAGACCGGGAAAACGGTCCGTCTGGGCGACCTGATCACCGGGCCGACCATCATTCTCCCCGTGTACTACAGTTGCACCAATATCTGCAATTATCTGCAGGGGGGCCTGGCGCGGGTGCTGCCGGCAATAAAATACCGGCCGGCCGCCGAGTACCGGGTCATATCCCTCAGTTTCGACGAAAGCGAAACCCCCCAACTCGCCGCCCGCTACAAGCGCATGTACCTGACCTCGATGAATGCCCCTTTTCCCGAGGACGGGTGGCGTTTTCTGACCGGCGATGCCCCGAACATCCAACGCCTGACCGCTGCCGCCGGGTATCGTTATCAGCGCCGGGGGCGGGACTTCATCCACCCGGTGACATGCCTGGTGGTAGCCAGGGACGGGACCATTGTCCGTTACCTGTACGGCACGACCTTTCTGGCCAAGGATGTGACCCTGGCACTGCTGGAGGCGAAGGAGGGGAGGGCGGGCGCCTCCATCCGCAAGGTGATGGAGTTCTGCTTCAGCTATGATCCCGCCGGCAAGACCTATGTTTTCAACCTGATGCGGGTAAGTGCCACGGTGGTCATCCTCTGTACCGGGGGATTTCTGGCCTTTTTATTGCTAAACGGGAATAAGCGGAAAAAGTCCGCAACCCCTGGTAACAAGGATGGGCGGGGTTGACAGGATGCCGGTCGGCATGTTCAAGTCCCCCTTTGACAAAGGGGGATTTAGGGGGATTTGCCCTTGATCATCAAAATCAAATCCCCCCTGCCCCCCTGTTCCAAAGAGGGGGAACCCATGTTGCGGAAGATGAACGATAATCAGGTTTCCTTTCATCCAGTTGGTTTCTTTACATAGTTGCGGTTTTGCAGCTCTCCGAGAACATCGGTTCTCGCCTTTCCGGGAGGTTTGATGACCACTGTTCAGCCAACACCCACAAGTTTCTGGAATGATACCGGCAAGACCGGCATCACCTCCTGGATATTCTCCACCGACCACAAGCGGATCGGGCTGCTCTACTTCTATTCCACGTTCGGTTTCTTTCTGGTCGGGGTGCTGCTGGGGCTCTTGCTGCGTATCGAACTGATGGCGCCGGGGCGCACCATCATGGGACCGGAAACCTACAATGCCATGTTCACCGTGCACGGGGTGGTGATGATCTTCCTCTTCATCATCCCCGGTATGCCGGGCGCTTTCGGCAATCTGGTCATGCCGATCCAGATCGGCGCGCGGGATGTGGCCTTCCCGCGTCTGAACCTGTTTTCCTGGTGGCTTTACATCATCGGCGCGGTGATCGTGCTGACCTCGCTCTTCACCGGCGGCGGCCCTCCCGATACCGGCTGGACCTTCTATGTCCCCTTCAGCGCCCGCACCGGCACCAACGTATCCCTGGCCGTCCTTGGGGTCTTCGTTATCGGATTTTCGTCGATCCTGACCGGCATCAACTTCGTGACGACCATCCACCGTCTGAGGGCCGAGGGGATGACTTGGGGCAGGCTGCCGCTTTTCGTCTGGTCGATCTATGCCACCGCCTGGGTCCAGATCCTGGCGACGCCGATCCTGGGCATCACCCTTGTGCTGATCATGGCCGAACGTATCCTGGGGGCCGGTCTGTTCGATCCCGGCCGCGGCGGCGACCCGATCATGTACCAACACCTGTTCTGGATCTACTCCCATCCGGCGGTCTACATCATGATCCTGCCCGCCATGGGGGTGATCTCGGACGTCATCCCGGTCTTTGCCCGCAAGCCGATCTTCGGCTACAAGATGATCGCCTTTTCCAGCCTGGCCATCGCCGCAGCCGGCTCACTGGTATGGGGACATCACATGTATACCAGCGGCATGAGCGATACGGCCATACTGGTATTCTCCTTCCTGACCTTCGTGGTCGCCATCCCATCCGCCATCAAGGTCTTCAACTGGGTCTCCACCCTGTATAAGGGGTCTATCTCCCTGGAAGCGCCCATGCTTTTTGCGCTCAGCTTCATCCTGCTTTTTTCCATCGGCGGACTGACCGGGCTGATCCTGGGCGCGGCCGCCACGGACATCCATGTGCATGACACCCACTTCGTGGTGGGACATTTCCACTACGTGATGTTCGGCGGCACCGGCTTTGCCTTCTTCTCCGCCATGCACTATTGGCTGCCCAAATTCTACGGCCGCAAGTACGCCGAAAAACCCGCCGTCATTGCCTGGGCGTTCATGTTCACGGGGTTCAATATCCTCTATTTCTCCATGATGGTGCTCGGCCTCAAGGGGATGCCCCGGCGATACTACGATTATCTCCCCGAATTCGCGCCCCTCAACCTCGTATCGACCATCGGCAGTTGGATCCTGGCCGTGGGGCTGGTCATTATGCTGGTAAACCTGTTCCGCGGCCTGTTCTGGGGCGAACCGGCGGGGAACAACCCTTGGGGGGGAGCGACCCTGGAGTGGAGCATTGCAACACCGCCCCCCACCGAAAACTTCGACCAAGAGCCGGTGGTCACCCATGGACCGTACGATTTCACCAAGGCGGGTGTGCCATGAACCATGCCGCTCACAAGGATTACGGCGGGGCCAAGCTTGGCATGTGGCTGTTCCTGTTCACGGAGATACTCCTGTTCAGCGGCCTGTTCCTGCTCTATGCAGCCTACCTCTCCCGCTATCCCCGTGAGTTCGCCGCTGCGGGTCGCGACATGCATGTGGGTTTCGGAACGCTCAACACGGTGATTCTCATCACCAGCAGTTTGCTGGTGGCCTTGGCGGTCACTGCCATTCAACGGAACGAACGCCGGAACGTGCTCTTTCTGCTGGGCGGCACTCTCCTCTGCGCGGCAGCTTTTCTCTTCAACAAGTACCTGGAATGGAGTGCTGAAATCGGCAACGGCATCTATCCCGGTTCGCCCCGCCTGGCCAATGGTCCGCCGGGGGAGTCGGTGTTCTACAGTCTCTATTATCTCACCGTCGGCCTCCACGGTCTGCATGTCCTGGTCGGGGGAACGCTCCTGGCAGTGGTGGCGGTTCGGGTAAAACGGGGGACCGTCCATGCCGGCGATTTCGTGCTGCTGGAAAACGGCGCCCTGTACTGGCATCTTGTGGACCTGATCTGGATATTTATCTTTCCGTTATACTACCTGATCCTCTAGGAGGCCGATATGACGCATGAAGACACGGCCCATCACATCATAAGCTACAAAAAGCTCGTCATGGTCTGGCTCGGACTGCTGAGCCTGACCGCCCTGACCGTGTGGGTGGCCCATCACAACGTGGGAATCGGCCATGTCTGGGGCTCGCTCGCCATCGCCTGCCTCAAGTCCGGCCTGGTGGTCGCCTTTTTCATGCACATGAAATACGAAGGCCGCCTGTTGCGGTGGCTCTTGTTCCTGGCCTTGACAACCGTGGCCATTTTTATCGGTTTTACTTTCTTCGATGTGCTCTACCGCTGAGGAGACACCGTGGACCCTACCCATCTCATAACCACAACCGAGGCAATCGACCCGGTCTTCATGTTCATCTTCGGGGCTTGCCTGGTCCTTTTGTTAGGCATCACCACAACCATGGTAGTCTTTGTGATCCGCTACCGCCGTTCCCGTTGCCCCGAGCCGACCTCCGGCGTCGAGGGGAATGTGTGGCTGGAGATCGTCTGGACCGGGCTTCCCTGCGTGTTGGTGATGGCCATGTTCTTCTACGGCTGGTCCGGCTACCTGGCGTTGCGCAATGTGCCCAAGGGAGCCATGGAAGTGACCGCTACGGCCCGCATGTGGTCGTGGAGTTTTGCCTATCCCAACGGCAAGACCAGCACCAAGCTGTATGTCGCGGTGAACAAACCGGTCAAGGTTGCGCTTGTTTCCCGCGACGTGATCCACGGCTTCTACCTGCCCGCATTCCGGGTCAAACGGGACATGGTGCCGGGGATGAAGAACTATGCCTGGTTCGTGGCCACCAAGCCCGGTTCCTACGACCTGTTTTGCTCCCAGTACTGCGGCACCGGCCATTCGGCCATGATCACCACCGTGGAGGCGCTGCCCGAGGCGGAGTTTGCGGCCTGGCTGGAGCAGAAAGAGGGCAGCGGCGGTCTCCCCGGTCGCGGGCTCCTCGAAAAGCACGGCTGTCTGGGGTGCCACACCCTGGACGGCAAGACAGGGGTCGGGCCGACGTTCAAGGGTATCTGGGGGCGGGGCGAAACGGTCCTGACCAATGGCCGGGAACGGCACATCACCGTGGACGAGGCTTACCTGCGGCGCTCGCTGCTGGAGCCGAACGCCGATGTGGTCAAGGGCTTCCAGCCGATCATGCCCTCCTTTAGCGGGGTGCTCAAGGAGGAGGAGATCAAGGCGATCATCGACTATCTCCGTACCGGCGACGCCGCACCCGCCAAGCGCGACGGCAGGAAGCTGGCCCAGGAAAAGGGGTGCCTCGGCTGTCACTCCCTGAACGGCAGCCGGGGTGCCGGCCCCACCTTCAAAGGGCTGTTCGGCGCCCGGATTACGGTGCACAGGGCGAACAAGGGGATTACCGTCACGGCCGACGAGGGATATCTGCGGGAGTGTATCCGCAAGCCCAATACCCAGGTGGTGGAAGGGTTCCAGCCGATCATGCCCACCTATCCCGAACTGTCCGACGATGATGTGACGGCTCTGGTGGAATTCATTAAGGGGGTCAAGTGACCGCCTCCCTGCTCAGACTGTTCCGGCCGCGTCTGGCGCTCTTGAACGGCGTTGCCGCCCTGGGTGGCTATCTCCTCTATCCGGCCGCGGTGCACGTCCTCTCCCTGGTCGCTCTTGAATGTGGGGTGGTGCTCCTGGCTGCGGGAGGATCCGCCATCAACCAGGTGTTGGAGCGGGATTTGGACCGCCTGATGGCGCGCACCAGCCGGCGGCCCCTTCCCCGGGGGGACCTGACGCCGCTTTCCGGAACAATCATCGGCTCGTGTGCCATCATGGGCGGCCTGATACTGCTGGCCGCTTTTGGCGGGCCGCTGCCCCCACTGCTCGGCGCAGCAGCCCTGGGGTGGTATCTGGCGGTCTACACCCCCCTCAAACGCCGCACCTCCTTTGCCCTGGCTCTGGGGGCGGTGTGCGGCGCCGTGCCCCCGCTGATCGGCTGGTGCCTGGCCGGGGGGAGCCCCGCAGATTATCGGGCCATGCTTCTGGCCGGGCTTCTGTACCTGTGGCAGATTCCCCATTTCTGGCTCTTTCAACGCCGCCATGCCGCCGATTACCGCTCGGCCGGCATCCCGCTCTTTTGTCCCCCGGTCAGGGAGGCCGGCCCGTTCTGGCTCTGGATGGCCGCATTGATTGCCGCGGCCATGCTTTTACCCGCCTTCGGCATCATCGGGCAGCATGCCGCCATCTGGTATGTTCTCTTTCCCTTGCCGCTGGCCGTCATTTCCCTGGTGCGTTCCGAAAGGTTTCTCTTCTCGTATCTCAATCTCTTTCCGCTTTTGGTAACCGTGACGCTCTCCCTCGGTCATTGCTGAACTGCAAGCGTTGTGCGGTCAACCGATAACCGGATTACAGGAGGCATCCATGCTCAGACCGACGATACAGGCATGTGCGGTTCTTACGGTTGTTGTTCCTCTGCTGGGAGGATGCAGCAATGAATCGCGGAATGCGGAACGTCCCCCGGCGCCGCCGCTTCAGCAACAGTTGAGCAGAGGCGAAGAGTTGTTCAAGCAGTACTGCTCCTCCTGCCACCCCGATGGCGGCAATGTCAGCGACCCCGAACGGTCCCTGCGTGGCTCGGCCCTGCGCTCGCACCATATCACCAGGCCCCGGGATATCGTTCGCATCATGCGCACCCCCATTTCACGCATGATCAGCTTTGATGCGGCAACCCTTCCCGACAATGATGCCACGGCCATTGCCGATTATGTGCTCTACACCTTCAAATAGGACGGAAACGGAGCGGGTGAGGGGTGAGGGGTGAGGGGTGAGGGGTGAGGGCGCAACGGCCAGCGGGTTTTGCGGGGTCCAACTCTCGACCCTCATCCCTCAACTGTTTGTCGTTTGCCGGTTGTTTGCTTTTTCCCGCCGGCATGGTACTATCAGATACTATTTTTCCAGGCATCGAGGCGGGTGGGTTATGACACTATTCAAGGTAGTTGTTGTCGCTGCGGGTATCTATGGAGCCGTCTCAGTAGTGGAGATCCCTTCTTCGACGGTGCAGGCGGCGGAGGGGGGCATTGGGGACGGCACTGCCGCAACCCCGGCGCCGGTGGAACAGATCTCGCCGGCGCCCGAAAAGACGGTGGGAGCGGTTGTCCCCAAGAAGAGAAAAAAGAAAAAAAGGTCGGCCAAGAGTAAGGCGTTGCGCAAGGCGTCCACGGAGGCACGCGAGACCGCTCCCGGCAAAAAGTTTTCCAGCGAAGAGGTTATGGCGCTCTTGAGGACAAGCAGGGATTTGTCGGGTAAAAACCTGAGCGGTCTCAACCTGGTGGGCGTTAATATCAGCAAGTGCAACCTGAAAGGCGTCGATCTGAGCAATGCCAATCTGGAGCGGGCTGACCTGGGGGAATCGGACCTGGAACGGGCCAACCTTGCGGGAGCGAACCTGAGGATGGCAAGTCTCAAGTTAAGCGGTATGATCGGTGCGAACCTGGAAAATGCCATCCTGGACGGCGCCATCTGGCAGGACGGCAGGATCTGCGGGAAGGGTTCGCTCGGTGTGTGCCGGGAGGCTTTTTCTCCCTATTCCGCCAAGTAATACCAATTACAAAGCAAGGCGCTATTCTTCGACCCTCAACGTACGTATCTGTACGCCCTCGTCGCCGCAATCCTCGCCGCCTTGAATTCATCCTTGATTAGGAACGGGAAAAGGCGGCCCAAGGCCGCCTTTTCCGGTACAGTACATCGTTACTCCTCCGAATAGTTACGCCGCCAGATGAAAGTCTTCATCTTCCGCATACCTGGAGCATGCCTGGACAAAGGAATTTTCCCTGCCGTCTGTGATTGTCTCCGTCAGCATACTATCCGCCGTCCGGGTCGTCCCGCAAAACAGGCAGGTCGCCACATTCTCGGCCGGCCCATCCGCAGCCGAATCGATCCCGAAATAATATTCATTGGTGTTGCATACCGGGCACATCATTCTTCTTCTCCTTTTGATTCATGTCGTAAGTTTAGTAATACTATAAACGGTATATTTGGGAAATACAAGGGGTAATATCAAAATTATGCAAGTAAAACAAAATGTTACATGATTGTTATATTGCCGACTAAATTTCTTTTTTATTTTTGACCGGCACAAAGATTTAGCGTTACTTTAATATGCTGAAATAATAATGGAAAATTAAATTAAACGATGTTTTGTAATTCGGTGGTTGGCCGGCGTTTACACGACTGGTTTGCATCATGGTTTGGAGGGGTGCTGTTGCAAGTAAAATTGTGACTTCGGCCGTTAGCCTCACTCTTCGGGCGCCTTCGCGGTCCAATTTTGCAAGCATAATGGTGCGGCGTACCTCCCCTCATCCTATCCTTCTCCCAAAGGGAGAAGGGATACCATTACCCTCTCCCTCCGGGAGAGGGTGGCCAAAGGCCGGGTGAGGGCTTCCGCGCAATCCCTCGATTTCCTTGCCTGGACAAAAAATCCCTCCTTTCCGGAGCGGAAGTCAGGTAATAACGAGACGATGAACAGTGTTCAGTCCGCCAGGTTGACTACGGTCCTGCCCCGGAGTCCGCCGTGCAGCATGGTCTGGATCTTTTGTTCCAGTTCATCGAGACGGCACTCGACAGCCAGGTCGGCGAGGGAGTCCAGTTTCCAGTCACCGGCAAGCCGATTCCAGACGGCGGTGCGCGGTCCCATGGGGCATTCCACCGAGTCGATTCCCAGCAGGCTCACCCCCCTCAGGATAAAGGGGAAGACATTGACCGGGAGTTCCGTGGAACCGACCAGGCCGCAGCAGGTGACGATCCCTCCATAGCGGGTCGCTTTGAGGATTGCCGCCAGGGTGGTTCCCCCCGCCACATCCACGGCGCCGGCCCACCGCTCCTTCATGAGCGGGCGCTCGCTCCCCTTCAGCAACTCTTCGCGGCTGATGACCTCTGCTGCCCCGAGAGCGAGGAGGAACTCCTGTTCGTGTGTTTTGCCGCTGGCCGCCACAACCCGGTAGCCGGCTTTTGCCAGCAGGGCGACGGCAGTGCTCCCCACGCCGCCGGTGGCTCCGCTGACGATGATGTCACCGCTGCCCGGACTCACCCCCGCCTCAATGAGCCGCAGCACGGAAAGTGCGGCGGTGAACCCGGCCGTGCCGAGTATCATGCTTTCCCGCAGGCTCAAGCCCGGCGGCAATTTCAGCACCCATGCCGCGGGCACGCGGATGTACCGGCCGAAACCGCCGGGGGTGTTCATGCCCAGGTCATGGCCGGTGACAATCACCCGATCTCCGGGGACAAAGTCTTTTGTCGCAGAGGCTGCGACCTCTCCGGCCGCATCGATGCCGGGGATATGGGGAAAGTTGCGGCTTACGCCGGGATGACCGGTCGCGGAAAGGGCATCCTTGTAGTTGAGCGACGAATAGTGGACCCTGATCACGACCTCTCCCGGCGGAAGGTCGCTGATCCTCCGTTCCCCTATCCGGCGCGTAAAGGTCCCCTTTTGCGGCTCTTCAACGATCATGGCCTTGAAAACGGTATCTTCCATGGGCTCGCTCCTCTAGTAATATCTGGGATGGGTCTTTCCCCCTGCGAATAACATACCTCAATGAAAACGTTTGACAAGCTCCAGGCAAACCTTTGCCCGCTTGGGACATAGTACAACATCTCAATTTGGCCCCCCTTAATGGCAGAACCCTCTATTTTGGCATCGCCTGGGAGGCCACAAACGAACAAAAATAAAAATTCCCGGAATTATGCAGTTGCTGTATATTTACCCAATATTGGGTAAATATACAGCAAAATCGGCCTCAAAAGTGTCGTTGGCGCAACAGTTTATTGATGTTAATGGCCAGAAATTAATAATTAGAATAAACTAATAGCTGCTGCATATTCACTAGTTGAGCAAAGAAAATGAAACTTCTCGAGAAAATATTTACACACATGAAAAAACGGGAACTGCCAGAGCCATTTGCAAGTCGGCTCCCAGATATCCAGCGATGGCAGGATTCCTTCGGTGACGACTTCGGAGTTGCAGACCGAGTCCTCTACATATTCTGTGACGCGTTCATGTTTGACGAAGAGGAGCGATACAAATTTGAACCTGATGACACTGTGATGGCGGTTTACCGAGCTGTGTACCCGTCACGATGGACACCAGACTCCCTTGAGCATCCAATTATGATTGATGCTCTGGAAAAGGAGTTCGATTTTAGATTCAACCCCACAGAATTTGAGAACATTGCGTCAATCCGTCAAATTGTGGCGAAGATAAAAGATGCCCAACACGGCCGCAGACACTGACACGGCAAACTACGCCGTGCAGGTCACGGCCTTAACCGTTGGGCGAGAGGAAAATGAATGAAAATCTATTGGCTGACATTGATTCTGTGTCTTGCTGGAGAACTGAACGGATTCCGGGGACACCTTACTTATCTCGCATGAATTAGATAAGGTGTCTCCCGAACTCACCGGGCACGGCGGAGAATGAAGGAGTTCAAAAATGCTTACCCATAAAGAACTTAAAGCCCGCGCCCTCGATCGCGCAGATGTAAAAACTGAATACGATCGACTGGATGAAGAGTTCCAATTCCTCGACGAATTTCTTAAAGCCCGTGCCGCAGCAGGTGTCACTCAGGCTGAAGTCGCCGAGCGCATCGGCACAACCCAGTCAGCCGTCGCACGTCTCGAATCAGGGCGCGGGAAACATTCTCCATCAATAGCGACATTACAAAAGTACGCACATGCTCTCGGCTGCCGCCTGGAGCTGCGATTGGTAAATGAAATGGCGCCCCGTAAATTGGAAGGTCGAACAAAGAGCTCAACCGGACGTGCGGAAAAACTGCGCGCCGGTTAGCACTTGAACCGTTCGTTGCAAGCCGTTACAACTAGCGCAGCGGATCGAAAAGGTATTCCAGGCCGTTTACCTTGATCTCGTAGATCGTCCGCAACTGGTCGCCCAGTTTGCCTTTGGGAAAGCCCTGCTGGCCGAACCAGACCACGTAGGGCTCGGGCAGGTCGATCAACAGCCGCCCCTGGTATTTGCCGAAGGGCATGCGTGCCTCGGCCAGCTCGATCAGGTGTTGGGGATCAAAGAGTGGTGACGTGTCCATGAACTACTCCAGTTCGGCGAGGCGGGCGCTGAAAGCCGTCATGGTCCTGGCCTTGCGGAGCTGCCGGACGGCATGTTCGAAGTCGGCATCGTCAAAGGTCGCCAGCACCCCCTTGACCTTGTTCAGGACCTGGGTTTCCCCGCAGAACAGTTCACCGTAACGGTCCAGAAGCTCCTTGAGATACCGTTGCAGCATGGCCGCCCGTTCGGCTCTGGCAGGTTCGGCAGGGGCACGGCCGCGCAACCGTTCGAACAGCAGCGGGTCGGCAATGGCTCCCCTGCCCAGCATGAGCCCGGCGGCGCCGCTTTCCTCCAGCAGACGTGCCCCGTCGGCGGCGGTGCGGATGTCGCCGTTGGCGATGACCGGCAGCCTGGTCTGCCGCACCACGCGGCTGGTGACGGCATGGTCCGCCAGCCCCTGGTATTCCTGAACCACCGTGCGGGGATGCAGCACGAGGAAATCCACACCGGCCGTCTCGAAGAGGGGCAGCAGGCCGAATATCTGCAAGGGGTCATCGTAGCCTGCGCGCAGCTTGACGGAAAAACTTCCCGCAATGACGGCACGCAGCGCAAAGATGATCTCCTCCAGCAACTCGGGACGTTGCAGCATGCCGCCGCCGGTCAGGCCGCTGGTCATCCTCCCGTAGGGGCATCCCAGGTTGAGATTGATGTGCACGGCCCCGGCTGCCTGGGCGGAACGGGCGGCGGAAACCAGGGCTTCGCAGCCGTGGCCGATCAGTTGCACCACCAGGGGCACGCCACCTTCCTGGGAAGTGATCTCGCGCAGGTCGGCCGACGAGAGCCGGCGTACGGGGGCAGCGGCATTGACCCGCATGAACTCGGTAAAAACGGTGTCGGGCCGGACCCAGTCGATGAACAGCCGCCGCATAGCCTGGTTGGTTAATCCCTGCATGGGCGCCAGCATTAGGGGTGGGTGGCCCTGCTGCCAGGGGAGTGGGGACGAGGCGCCGGCAGGGGAGTTAGCGGGCGCCCTTCTAGCGCCGAGGTCCCTATTGTCCGGGTTGGCAGCCGGTGTCTTCATCTACCCCCCGCAAGGCAGGACTGGTTCCGGCCCCTGTTTTTTGCCTTGTAGAGCGCCTCGTCGGCCGCCTTGAGCACGTCACGGGGTGTTAGGTGCCGCTCTCCCGGTTCGGCCACACCGATACTGACCGTAACCGATACCTCGCCGGAGTTGCGTGAACCGGAGCGGCGGCTCTTGCCCCGCTCCTCGTCCTTGGGCCGGTCTTCCCCGCGCAGCGTCATGCGGTAATCGGCAATGGCCTGGCGAAGGCGTTCCAGGTGCGGGAGCGCCTCCTTAGCGCTCTTGCCGGGAAACAGCACCGTGAACTCCTCGCCGCCGTAACGGAACGAGGAACCGCCTCCCGTCATATTCATCAGGCGCGCCCCCACCATCTTGAGCACCTGGTCCCCCACATCGTGGCCATAGGTGTCATTGAAACCCTTGAAATGGTCCACATCCACCATGGCAATGGCATAACGGCTCCCCAGGCCCGGCAATTGCTCGTTGAGCACGCGACGGGAGAGCAGGCCGGTGAGATCGTCGCGGAACGCCATGTTGTAGGAGTCCTGGATGACGGCCATGATCTGGATGAGGGCTGAAGCGGCGCAAAATGTCTCCGGCACATGGGGGGACCACATCCACCGTAACACGACGTAGAGGGTGACGCAGCAGGCAAACATGCTCCCCTCGATGGGGGAGCCGAGGGAAACGGCTCGTTGCACGGCAACGCACGCCGCCAGGAGGATCAGGATCAGGCTCAGCTGCGGCATGGCGAAGCGGTCGAGCACCTGCCAGTGGATAATCGGACGCGTCAAGGCAACCCACAGGGAATGCTGGTCAAGGCGGACCGTCATCCACACCGCACCGATCTGCACGGCAACGAACACCAAACGCATACGCCCCGCCGTACTCCAGAATCCCTTTTCGCTCATCAGGGCAATGAGCAGGATATTGAACGGCACGACAACCGCCAGGACACGGTAGATCAGCCAAGCCTCCGGGGTGTCGGTCCCATGGGCGAGCTGGGTGCGAAAGAAGTAATAGCAGACCCCCACGGCCAGCAGGGCAAGGAAGACCCGCCCCCGCCGGAAATGGCAGGCAAGGAGCATCCCCACGACGTTCAGCAGGTAGGGGGCAAGATGCACCAGGTCCTGCTTTTCCGGAGAAAGCCGGGGGATCTGGAAGACGATGACCCAGGCGGCAAAAAGAACTGCCGCCGGGACAACAATTGTGGAGATCTTTCTGAGCATGGGAGTGGCAGAGGATAGCATAAAGCCGAGCGGCATCCAAGGTTCAATCTCTTGGTCCCGTTCGGCTTTGTACCTAAAAAATTCTTGCCGCTGAATTACCGGCATGCGCGTAAATCAGTCGGTGCCCGCAGAGGTGATCCTAATCAGACCCCTTTGCCGGGACCTCGCCATGACCGCGGTTTTGCGCTGCGTCCTGCTTCGGGTCTGGCAGCCGTTTTTGCCGCCGGCCGTGCGTTGGCTGTCTTGGTTTCCTCGCCGGCGACCTCGCTCTTGGTCCGGAACGGCCCGGAGCCTCGAACCGGGGGTTTTGCCTGCTGTCCGGCACCGGGTTTCGGGCTCGGCCTGCGGCTACCCTGCTCGTGGGCGTGCCGCTTGAACTCTTCGTCCTTCAGGGGAGGCGGCACAGAGTAGTCGAAACCCGGCACCGTCTTCCGTTCGATCTGCTTGCCCAGAAGCTTTTCCAGCGCCTTGATGGAGCCGGTATCATCCCTGGTAACAAACGTTATCGCCTCTCCGGTGCGTTCCGCCCTGCCGGTCCGCCCGATCCTGTGCACGTAAAATTCGGCCGTCTCCGGCATATCAAGGTTCAGGACCAGCCCTATCAAGGACACGTCGATCCCCCGGGCCGCGATGTCGGTGGCAACAAGAATCCGGTGCGTGCCGTCCCTGAATCCGTCCATGGCTTCCTGACGGCGATTCTGGGAGAGGTTGCCCTGCAGTGACGCTGCCAGATAGCCGGCCTTGACCAGCAGTTCGCCAACCCTTTTGGCCCGGTGTTTTGTCCTGGTGAAAACCAGCACGGAACCTTCGGTATGCTGTTCCAGGATCTTCATCAACAGGGCGGTCTTCAGATGTTGTTCGACAGGATACAGGGCATGCCGCACCGTGGCGGCGGGCTTGATCTTGTCGACCTGCACGGTCACGGGGTTCTTCAGCATATCTTCGGCCAGTTTCCGGATCTCGTCCGGCATAGTTGCCGAAAAAAGCAGGGTCTGCCGTTTGGGGGGAAGCTTTTGCAGAATTTTCTTGATCGTGGGAAGAAATCCCATGTCGAACATCTGGTCCGCCTCGTCAAGGACGAGCACCTCGATGTTGTCGAGCAGGGCCACCCCTTGCTGCATGAGGTCCAGCAACCGTCCCGGGCACGCCACGATGATTTCGGTGCCTTTTCTGAGGGCGGCAACCTGGGGCGTTTGACCGACACCGCCGTAAACCGTTGCGCTTTTCAGGCCGGTCTGACCGGCGAACAGCCGAAACGATGCCTCGATCTGCTCCGCAAGTTCCCGGGTCGGGGCGATGACCAGCGCGCGGGTCACATGGCGCGGCCCTTTGCTCAGCCGGTCGAGTATGGGCAGGGCAAAAGCGGCGGTCTTGCCGGTCCCGGTCTGGGCCAGGCCAAGTACGTCCCGCCCCTCCATGACCATGGGTATGGCTTCTTTCTGGATCGGTGTCGGGTGCGAATAGCCTGCCTCGCGTATACCGGCTGCCACAGCCGGGTGAAACTTGAAATGGGTGAATCCCATAATTACAATAGCCTCTCTGTCCTGTTGGTTGTGCAAAAAAAAACCCCGGCAAATTCCGGGGGCTACGATGACGTGATATCCGGTACTGCTAATTAATATAAGAATAGCAGGATTTGACAGGATCTGTCAAGTGACCAATTGGAGGGGTGTCTTGGGGAGGCGGCCCGCAGGCCGCCTTTTCACATGATGATGCGAGGCCCTCTCGTTACAGTATCTCCAGCAGCGATACTTCGAAGGTAAGATTCTCTCCGGCCAGGGGATGGTTGGCGTCGAAGGTGACGCTTTCCGCGGTTGCCTCGATGACCGACACGCCCAACTCCTCCTCTTCCTCATTGGCGAGCACGAGTTCATCCCCGACCACCGGGTCGAGGTCATCCGGGAGGTCGCCGCGCGGTACGGTGAAGACCCGCTCCTTGTCGTAGTCGCCGAAGGCGTCCGCAGCCGGGATAACGACGGTCTTCTTTTCGCCCGGAGCCATGCCGACCAGGGCCTCGTCGATCAGGGGGAACAGTTCCCCCGCTCCGATGGTCAGTTCCATCGGTCCGGTTTCGTGGCCGCAGCCGCAATCGTCATCGCCGCAGTCGCCATCTTCCTCGCAGCCGCAATCCTCTGAATCGCACTCATTTTCCAGGGTTGAATCAAAAACGGTACCATCTTCCAGCGTTCCGGTGTAGTCGATTTTAACCTTGTCGCCCTGTTTTGCCTGTGCCATGTGTGATGCCTTTCCTGTGCAATAATGCGGCTGGATCGCCGTTGTCTCTCCTTATAAGGTACGGGAGAATGCGGCCATTCGTCTACAAAAATCGTGCAACACCGCGTAACTGATGGATAGTTGGCCGGCGGCCGTTGAACATTCCCGTTATCAGGCAAGGAAGGCGGAAATGGCGGCTGCAGCCCGTTTGCCGTCTCCCATGGCCAGGATGACGGTTGCTCCGCCCCGGACGATGTCTCCTCCGGCAAAGACGCCGGCGAGGTTGGTCAGACCGCTTTCGTCGGCAACGATGTTGCCCCACTTGTTCAGGTCCAGATCGGGAGCGGTTGCCGTCAGGAGCGGATTAGCCCCCGTGCCGACGGCATTAACCACCACATCGGCCGGGATATCGTACTCGGACCCTGCCACCGGCACCGGCTTGCGCCGGCCCGAGGCGTCCGGTTCACCCAATTCCATATGCAGGCAGCGAAGGGCAGCGACCCAGCCGTCATTATCGCTGAGAATTGCCACCGGCGCGGTCAGGATGAGAATTTCCACCCCCTCCTCTTTGGCGTGCTTGATCTCTTCCACGCGGGCCGGCATCTCGGCCTCGCTGCGGCGATAGATGATCATGGCCCGTTCCGCGCCCAAACGCCGGGCGGTCCTCACGCAGTCCATGGCCGTGTTGCCGCCGCCGATAACCGCCACGTTGCGCCCCTTTATGATAGGCGTGGCGGCATCTGCCCGGCGCCCGGCCCCCATCAGGTTGACCCTGGTCAGGTATTCATTGGCCGAGTAGACCCCCTTCAGGTTTTCGCCCGCGATGTTGAGCATGGTCGGCAGGCCGGCGCCGTTGGCGATGAATACCGCGTCGAACTCCTGGCGGAGTTGTGCCAGGGTCAGAGTCTTGCCGATGATCACGTTGCACTCGATCTCCACGCCCATGGCCCGTAAGCGGTCAACCTCGGCATCGATGATCGCCTTGGGGAGACGGAATTCGGGGATGCCGTAGCGCAAGACCCCGCCGGTGTCGTGCAGGGCCTCGAAGATCACCACGCCATGGCCGGAGCGGGCCAGTTCGCCGGCCGCGGTAAGCCCGGCCGGGCCACACCCTACGATGGCGACCCGCTTGCAGGTAGTGGCAGGCGGCTTTTCCGCGTCGAGTTGGGTGGCGTTATCCATGGCCCAGTCAGCGACGAAACGCTCCAGGTAGCCGATGGCGACGGCCTCGCCCTTGATCCCCCGCACGCATTTGGCCTCGCACTGCGTCTCCTGGGGGCAAACCCGCCCGCAGACGGCGGGCAGCGCGTTATCGTACCGGAGGATGCGGGCCGCGCCGGCCAGGTTGTTTTCCGCCACCTTGCCGATGAATTCGGGGATGGAGACCCCTACCGGGCATCCCTCCACGCACTGCCGGTTCCTGCATTGGATGCAGCGCTGGGCCTCGCGTATCGCATCGTCCGACCCAAGCCCGCGGTTGACCTCTTCAAAGTTGGAACTGCGCACCGTTGCCGCCAATTCCGGCATCCTGACCCGCCCGATGGCGAGACGTTCCTTGATCGTCATGGTTGTCGTCATGGCTGCACCTGCCTGTTCAGTCTGCAATCGTCCGCCTCGTGGCCGCGATAGGTGGAAAGACGGTCAAAGAGGTTGTCGAAGTCTACCTTGTGGCCGTCGAATTCAGGCCCGTCCACACAGGCGAAACGCGGCTCGCCTCCGACCAGCACGCGGCATCCGCCGCACATGCCGGTCCCGTCGATCATGATCGGGTTGAGGCTGACGATCGTCGTGATGCCCAGGGGGCGGGTAAGCTCGGCCACGGCCCGCATCATCGGCACCGGACCGATGGCGAAAACCGCCTGGGGACGGGTGTCCGGATCGGCCATCAGATCCGCCAGCTCGGCGGTAACAAACCCCTTGCGCCCCATGCTGCCGTCTTCAGTGGTGATCAGCACCTCCTTGGAAAAGGTCGACAGTTCGTTCTTCAGAATGATGAAGGCCTCGGCGCGGCCGCCGATGATGGTGGTCACGTCGTTACCGGCTTCGGCGAGCGCCTTGGCCAGGGGATAGAGGACTGCCGTCCCGACGCCTCCTCCGATACAGGCCACCCGCCCCCATTGCTCGATGTGGGTCGGCAGGCCGAGCGGCCCGGCCACGTCGCGCAGAAAGCCGCCGGCAGGTGTGGCGACGATCGTGCGCGTCGATGCGCCGATGGCCTGAATGAAAAGGGTGATGGTGCCGGCTGCGTTGTCGGCGTCGCCAATGGTGAGGGGAATGCGCTCTTCCCCCGGCGCCGAGCGGACTATGACGAACTGTCCCGGTTTTCGGGACGCCGCCACCCGCGGGGCCCTGACCACCATGCGGTGAAGAGAGGGTGCGAGGATGTCGTTGCTTACGACTTCAAACATGTCGATACCTGCCCAAATGAGATATGCGGCCAATGGCCGAACTCTTTGAATGGTAAACGACTGAACGAAAGAAACACAAGATTGTATACGGTAAACAGTTTTTAGTTGATACCGGCAGTGTCCGGTTAAATGTATGCACCAAGCCAAAACCCCCCCCATCCGCCCCTCCGGGGCACCTTCTCCCGCTGGGAGAAGGGAGGCTGGGGCCAATTCTCCCTTTGTCAAAAAGGGAAGACAAACTGCACCTTTGTTTCGGTTATAGTTCCGAAGTTTTTTGAAGAGATCGCGCTGGCCGTGCAGGGCTTCCCGGCGAGGGGGCGCCTTGACCCGTTGTTCGTGCCGATGGAGCACGATGCCTGGGTGGTTGGCAATACGGCGGCTGTCGTGGTAGACTTCCACGGCATGAGCGACAAAGCCGGGGGGGATGCCGGGGACAGACGGAGAGGAGACGCGGCCATGGGCACATTCATCGACATCGGTACACAGGAGTGGAAGACGGTACGGCCGGACGTTGCCCAGGGGGTGCTGGGCACGACCATCCTCAACGAAGGGGTCAAGATGACCGTTACCCGCGTCTTGCCGGGAAGCGGCTTTGCTGCGCATCACGACGCCTATGGTCACCTGCTCTATTTTCTGTCCGGCTCGGGCGTCGTCGGGGTGAGTGGTGATGAAGCTCCCATACGACCGGGGCTGGCGGTCCGCATCCAGGCGGGGGAAGAGCATTATTACCGCAATACCGGGAGCGATGAGCTTACCCTGCTGTCGGTCAATATCCCCGCTCGTGTGCTATAATAATCCCGATCAGCCGCACCGCTTGCCGCTCGTCCCTGTTGGGGTATAATGCTCAACAATAGTTATCTCCCATTATGAATAGAGAGGATATGCCATGGACCTTAAGAGTACCCGCACCACCATCCTCAACGAGGGGGACCCGGAGCAGAAACGGGCCGAGATCTTGGACTACTTTCATAAAACGTTCGACATCGATGAGAAGCTCTACGAAACGTTGAGGTATGACGATACCTTCCACCTGCGGGCCGACCGGCTGCGGCATCCGCTGATCTTCTACTTTGGCCATACCGCCACCTTCTTCATCAACAAGCTGACCATCGCCAAGGTGATTGCAAGCCGCATCAATCCACGCTTCGAGTCCATGTTTGCCGTGGGGGTGGATGAGATGTCCTGGGATGACCTGGATTCATCCCACTACGACTGGCCGACCCGTCAGGCGGTCAAGGAATACCGCGACAAGGCCCGCGAACTGGTGGACGGCCTGATCCGGCGACAGCCGCTCAAGCTCCCCATTACGTGGGGCGATCCGTTCTGGGCCGTCATGATGGGGATCGAACACGAGCGTATTCACCTGGAGACCTCATCGGTGCTGATCCGCCAGTTGCCCATCGACCAGGTGGTGCAGCTTCCCTTCTGGGCCATCTGCAACGAGGCGGGTGAACCGCCGGAAAACCGGCTGCTTCAGGTTGCCGGAGGCCCCGTGGTCCTGGGCAAACCCAGCGACCATCCTCTTTACGGCTGGGACAACGAGTATGGCCGCCACGAAGCCGAGGTGGCCGGGTTCAAGGCATCCCGGTACCTGGCATCCAACCGGGAATTCCTGGCCTTTGTCCAGGCCGGCGGCTACCGGGAACAAAAGTGGTGGACCGAGGAGGGGTGGAACTGGCGGGAGTTCAGGCAGGCCGAGCACCCGTTCTTCTGGATCAACAGGGATGGCGGCTGGAAACTGCGCACCATGGCCTCGGAGATAGACCTGCCCTGGAACTGGCCCGTGGAGGTCAACTGCCTGGAAGCCAAGGCGTTCTGTGCCTGGAAGGCGGCCGAAACCGGCCTCCCCATCCGCCTGCCGACCGAGGACGAATGGAACCGGCTGCGGGACGTGTGCGACATCCCGGACCAGCCCTGGTGGGATAAGGCGCCGGGCAACATCAACCTGGAATACTGGTCGTCATCCTGTCCGGTGGACCGCTTCGGCTCCGGCGATTTCTACGACGTGCTGGGCAACGTCTGGCAGTGGACCGAAACCCCCATTTACCCCTTCCACGGTTTCCGGGTCCACCCGTGGTATGATGATTTTTCCACCCCCACCTTCGACACCCGCCACAACCTGATAAAAGGGGGATCGTGGATATCCACCGGCAACGAGGCGACGCGGGATTCTCGTTACGCATTCCGCCGGCATTTCTTCCAGCATGCCGGGTTCCGTTACGTGGAGAGCGCCGCGCCGGTGGAGATCCACCAGGACCAGTATGAGACCGACTCCCTGGTGGCCCAGTATTGCGACGCCCATTACGGGACGGAACAGTTCGGCGTGGCAAATTTCCCGGCCACCTGCGCAAAGCTCTGCCTGGAAGTGATGGCAGACCGGCCCAAGGGGCGCGCCCTGGACCTGGGGTGCGCCGTGGGCAGGGCCTCTTTCGAGCTGGCCCGCGGCGGCTTCCAACGGGTGACGGGGCTGGATTTCTCCACCCGTTTCTTCCGTCTGGCGGCCCGCATGCAGGAGGAGGGATACCTGCGCTACGCCTTTCCGGAGGAGGGTGAAATCCTCTCGTTCCACGAGATCGGTCTGGCCGACCTGGGGTTGGATGGGGTGCGTGAGCAGGTGGAGTTCTATCAGGCCGACGCCTGCAACCTGCCGGAAAAATTCACCGGCTATGACCTGGTGCTGGCGGCCAACCTCATCGACCGGCTCTACTCGCCGCGCCGTTTCCTTACAACCATCCACGAACGCATCAATCCGGGCGGATTGCTGGTCATAACCTCGCCCTACACCTGGCTGGAGGAATTCACCACGAAGGAGGAATGGCTGGGAGGATACAAGGAAGCGGGCGAGAACGTTACCTCGCTGGAAGGGCTGAACAGTGCGCTGGCACCCCGTTTCCGCCTGCTGGGCGAGCCGCGCGACATTCCCTTTGTGATTCGCGAGACCCGGCGCAAGTTTCAGCATACCATTGCCGAGATGACCGTATGGGAGTTGAAGTGACCTAGTACCTTGTAACACTTGAAGTTACGCATATAGTCCCCTCCCCCAGCGGGGGAGGGTTAGGGAGGGTGAATAGGCTGCAAATTCAACTGAGCCCCCCTCCCAGCCTCCCCCCGCTGGGGGGAGGATCGTCTGCGGCCTAAAGGGACTTTTCCGAAATTGTTAGTGTTACACGGGACACTCTTGGAGGGAACCATGAAAGAACGGATAACCGAATTGGAGCTGCGTTTCATGCAGCAGGAACATACCATCCAGGAATTGAACGACACGGTCTGTCGACAGGAGCGGGCCATTGAACGGCTCGAACGGGAGCAGAGCCTGATCCGAGAACAGCTCCGCCTGCTGGCGCCCTCCATCAATCGTAGTGCTGAGGAGGAGGAACCGCCGCCCCATTATTGAGGGCGCAGGGCAATCCGAAACAGCCGTGAGCGTTCTCAGGCAAACTTGACGTGGAACTGAAATACCTGTACGTTGCACTGCACGGCCAAAGGGGGCTGCGGGGTTCATCCTGCAGCTCCCTTTTTTTGTTGACGCGGGACTGCCCGCGACCATGGTATACTCTAACGGCCCGCCGCAGGACCACGCATCAGGAAAACCTGCGATCATCAGTCGCCTTCCGGGAGGTGTAATGCGATACTCACCGCTTTTGACAGACCTGTACGAACTGACCATGCTGGCCGGCTTTCTGGAGGAAGGCATGGCGGACAAGCGGGCCGTATTTGACCTGTTTTTTCGCACCAATCCCTTTGAGGGTGGGTATGCGGTCTTTGCCGGGCTTGAACCCGCCCTGGACTACCTGGAAGGATTGCGATTCAACTCCGAAGAGCTGGCCTACCTGGCGGGACTTGGCTTGTTCCAACCTCGCTTTATCGATTTTCTGCGCGACTTCCGTTTCCGCGGTCGGGTGTCTGCGCCTCCCGAAGGAACAGTGGTCTTTGCCAATGAACCGCTCCTGACGGTGGAGGGGACCCTGGCAGAGGCGCAATTTGTGGAGACCGCGCTCCTTTCCATTATCAACTTCCAAACCCTGGTAGCGACCAAGGCGGCACGTATCTGCCATGTTTCGGGCGGGGCGGAGGTGGTCGAGTTCGGCTTGCGGCGCGCCCAGGGACCCGACGGCGGGCTTTCCGCGTCCCGGGCGGCCTGTGTGGGCGGGGCCGGCGGCACGAGTAATGTCCTGGCCGGCATGGCCTTCGGTCTGCCGATTCAGGGTACCCATGCCCATAGCTGGATCCAAGCATTCCCCGACGAACTGACCGCTTTCCGCGCCTATGCGGATGCCTTCCCCGAGGCCACCATCCTGCTGGTGGACACCTACGACACCTTGAGGAGCGGCATGCCCAACGCCATTATCGTTGCGCGGGAACTGCGGGAACGGGGCCATGAATTGCGGGGCATCCGCATTGATTCCGGCGATTTGGCCTACCTGTCCCGCGAAGCGAGGCGGATGCTGGATGAAGCCGGTTTTGGGAAGGCGCGCATTGTGGTATCCAACGAACTGGATGAGTACGTGATAGAGTCGGTGCGCAGCGAGGGTGGGCGGGTAGATATTTACGGCGTGGGCACCAGGCTGGCCACATGCTCCGGGCCGGGTGGCGCGGCTTTGGGAGGCGTCTACAAGCTTGTCGCGGTGGACGGTATCCCCAAGCTGAAGGTGACCAGCGACATGGCCAAGGCGACCCTGCCGGGCAAGAAGAGCCTCCTGCGTGCGACCGGCCCGGACGGTGTTTTCATTCAGGATGTAATCTGCCTTGAAGGTGATGATGTGCAGCCGGGCGAAACGGTCTATGACCCGACCAACCCGCTGCAGCACAAGATCCTTCCCACGGGAGCCCGGCTGTCCGATCTGCGGCGGGTGGTGATGGAAGAAGGACAGCGCACGGCTGCCAGGGAGCCGCTCGAATCAATGACCGCCCGCTGCCGGCGGGAATTGGCCTTGCTCCCCCAGGGGTGCTTGCGCTTCATAAACCCGCACCGCTACAAGGTTTCGGTCTCTCCCCGCCTGAATGAGCTGCGCTGCAGACTGATTACTGAAGCAAGCAAAGGGGAGGCATAGCCGTGGAACGGGACAGTGCGCTGTTAATCGTGGATGTGCAGAACGATTTCTGCCCTGGCGGGGCGCTCGGCGTGCCGGACGGCAGCCGGGTGGTGGAGCCGCTCAACCGGGCGGCAGAGCGGTTTGCGGAGGCCGGTTTGCCGGTATTTGCCAGCCGGGACTGGCATCCGGCCGTGACCAGGCACTTCAGCCGCTACGGCGGGTCCTGGCCGTCACACTGCGTGCAGGGGACCCCTGGCGCCGACTTTCACCCCGGCCTGCGCCTGCCTGCCGGCACCATGATTATCTCCAAGGGGACCGCCCCCGATCTCGACAGCTATTCGGCCTTCGAGGGGACCCTCGAAGATGGGGCCACTCTTGCGTCGCGCCTCGCAACGCTGGGGGTGCGCCACCTCTGCATCGGCGGACTGGCCACCGACTACTGTGTGCGTTCATCGGCGCTGGATGCCGTGCGGGCCGGCCTTAGGGTGACGGTGCTGACGGATGGCGTGGCGGGCGTGGACCAGAAGCCCGGGGACTCGGACCTGGCCCTGGAGGAGATGGTCCGGGCAGGCGTGCAGCTTGCCACGGTCGATGCGATAGTTCAAATCAGAACGTCAGAATCGGTTCTCACAGAGCACACAGAGGCGCGGAGGAAAGAATAACCATTTAATTCGTAATGTTAATCCTTTCCTGATTAACATCGATCTTCCGCTTACGATCAAGTCCCCCTTTAACAAAGGACCCTCTGGGGCCTAAAGGGGATTTAGGGGGATTTTCCTTTGACCTTCAAAAGCAAATCCCCCCTGCCCCCCTTTTTTAAAGGGGGGAACAACATGGCGGAAGATCAAGTTCTTTTCAGGATCGTTTTTTGTTTTTCTCCGTGCCTTTGTGAGCTTGAGCGAGCGGAGTTAGCGGGTGAGAGCAATTCTAAAAGGTTTATTCAAACGGTGGCACTTTATGAAATGACAGCCTCAACAACATAACGTTTTTTGAGCAATAATCGCTCTTCCGACGTGATGGTCCGGTCATCGGGATTGCGCCAGTTGGCCAACCGGTTGTAGACAGGAGATATCATGAACCACACCATCGACGAATTGATCCGGAAGATGCATGAACTGGAAGAAGAACTAGAGCTGGAGTATCGCAGGAAGAGGGAAGAATTTGATTTTGTCGTCAAGGAAAAGCGGGTACGATTTGCCGAAGAGGTCGCCCGTCAGCAACGCCGCCTCAAGTCGGGATTGGTGCGGTACATCCTGGAGGCCAAACCCCTCAACATCCTGACATCTCCTCTTATCTACAGCGGCTTCATACCTTTCGTCATGCTTGACCTGTTTCTTCTCCTGTACCAATCAATCTGTTTCCCCATTTACGGGATCGCCAAGGTAAGACGTTCGGACTACCTCATTTTCGACCGGGAAGATTTACCCTATCTCAACATCATTGAGAAATTCAACTGTTTCTATTGCTCATACGGCAACGGCCTGGCGGCTTTCTTTCGTGAGATAGCAGCACGAACGGAACAGTACTGGTGTCCGATTAAACATGCCCGACGAATTCGTGCCGCCCACAATCGGTATCCCCGTTTCTTCGAGTTCGGCGATGCCGAAAGCTATAGCAAGGGATTGGAGCGACTCAGGAAAGAGCTTGACGCGGAACAGGGAAAACAGATCAGAAACAAGGATTAATACATTGGGCCTATTGTGAGATTTTAGCGGTTATGAGATGCGCGCAGAACAGCAATCAACAGGTAAGAATTATGGCCATGCAGGCTAGTGCATGTGCAAGAATGGAAACGATTACCACCCGCGATCCCGAGTTCCCTCCCTGACGTTCCAGTCTGCCGCTCGTTTGCATAAACGTGAAAAGAGCCAGGACTGCACCTGCAAGTACAAAGAATAACTGAAACGGCATATATAAAGGGGTATGAGCAGTAAAAAAATTTTTGCTGACAAAGGATCCTTCGAATGTACCAATGTAAAGATCCGTGAAAATGGGGACTCTCATAAGGATATATGCCATGAGGGAACCCCATGCCATTAAGACTAATGAATATCCGGTACGCGCAATGTAGGAGTTGTCGTTTTCCAGTTCCTCTCCGAACAGCCTGTTCAAGAGCCGGTGAAATGCCATGGATACCATAAGAGCGCCGAGAGTGAGGACAAGCAGTATTCCATTTTGGGAAGCAACGGAGTGGTGCGTCTCCATCCAAAGGATGATGGGACTATACATGAACAGGAAGAAACAAAACGGCGCCAAGATCTGTGTTACCGAGCCCATGCCCCAGATGTTCTGCAGCGGGGGGTGGGCGAGGTAGCGAGACGATTTGTGCGGGCAGTTATTCATACACCGGAAACATTGAACACAGAGATTGTTGCTGGAGGCGTGAAGCGGATGTTGAAAGACGGGGCAACCATCATTGCCGTTTACCCCCTTGACACACACATGGTTTTTGCACACCTCGGCACAGATTGAAGAATCGGCACGTATATGCAGAGTGCTGCCAACCCCAAAACTGGCTGCCAACGTCCCCAGGGGGCAGAGGTAACGGCACCAGGCCCTTCGCTCGTAAAGGAACCCCAGGAACGATGCCGTGGCGATCAGGGCAATGAAGAGTCCCGCCGTAGCCAGGGGTGCAAATGGCATCTGAAAGATGTGTTCCGCAGTTATGATGCAGATGAACAGGATCACGGACAGGTAAATACCCCAGGTTTTCAGGGGTTCGGGCGGTGGAAGAAAAAGGCCGAAGTTTCGTTGAATGAGTTCGGCAACACTGGCTATTGGGCAGATGCCGCAAAAAAAACGGCCCATGAAAAAGAATAAAAAAAACATCACTGGATGGAAAAACCACCAGAAGGCATGGTTGAGAGATTGCGCTGTAGAGTTGTTTACCATTGGAAGCAACATCAAGATATACAGAAGGAAACTTATCACGACGAAGTTGCGGATGAACGAGAGTTTCGGCGGGCTGCTTACCCATTGAAACCATGGACTTGTTCCAACATCGAACTGGAAGAGATGGGATTCTTCATCCGGGTCGTTTACAATCTGATCCGCACCAATTTCTTCACCATCGGAGAGAAGCACGGCGAATTCGACGGTTCTTCTCAGACCGGCAACGTTTTCCCGGCGCAGAGTAAGATTAACAAGCCGCAGTTCTGCCGAAGGGCTGAATCCAGCCGTCCGTTTCGGGTCGGCCTGGGCCAGGAAATGCTGCGCCAGGGGGAGTATGTCGGCTTTCCGTTCTCTTAACGGGGGGGGGCTGATTACATGCCAGGTCAGAATATCGCACAGTGGTTTCAGGAAGCGGCCTTCTTTGACCAGGTTCCTGATGTCGTGAGTAGCGGTTGTAATCAGGCGGATCTTTGGTCCTGCGACCAGATTGCTCTCCTCGATCAGTTGCACCAGCTTGAGAACCATTTCTTGGGAAGCTCGATTCAAGCTATCGATTCGGCGCAATATGAGGGTGCCGCTTTCTGTCGGCTTGAGGATATGTTCGTCCAGATTCAATTCCGCAAGTTTAAGGCCGTATTTGGAAAGGTTCCGTAAGAGGGAATCCAGCGAATAGTCGCCAAACTTGCTGAAGTCAAAGGAGACAAACGGAGCTTGTCTGCGTCCGGCAACCTCTTCGAGCCGCTGGCTCCAAAGCCCATGGATCTGGTTGGCGAAGAAAAACTTGCCGCTGCCCCGCTCACCATACAGGAACAGAGGTTCATGGGTGGCGACAAGCCTGTTGATTGAGTCGATGAGATTTTTTGCAGAGGGTGACTTTGCGATTATGGGGCCGGATTTTTTGTCGGGATAGAGAAACAGCTCAAAGGCGTCGGCGTTCTGGTAAAAATTCCAGACCTCTTGCCTGGTTTCGCTGACGCTGTTGGTAAGATTTGCTATCAGAAGCGCCCTAAGCGCCGGCGATTCTTCTATCCCTTTGTAAATGAGTTCCGAGGGACAACAAAGAACCGATGTTTCCTCAACAATAAAGGCGTCAGCGGAGGAAGGTTCTTTTCGCAAGATAGCGAGCTCACCGAAAAACGACCCCTCATCCATTTGTTTGAACAAAAAGACCGTGCCATTCTCCGTAGTTACCTGGAGATTCACCCGTCCTGACAAAATGAAATACACATTATTCAGCCGTTCGCCACGCCGGTAGACCACCGTTCCGCAGGGGAATGTTTCAATCGAAGCTCCAGCGGCAACCAGAAAGCTGTGGGCTTCTTGGATTGAGGAATTCAGGAGACCGGGCATGTCCGACCTTTTCTTGCGGTCAATGCTTCAAATGAGAAGTATTTATTGTAGCTTTTCCCTGTGCCGTTGTGAGCTTGAGCGAACGAAGTGAGCGGGTGAGAGATATTTCAATACAGTAAATTCAGAACGTCAAAATCTGCTCTCACAAAGCTCACGGAGGCACGGAGGAAGGAGGAAAGATTAAGCATCCAAACAGTAATTTTAATCGTTTTTCGTTCTTCTTAGTGCCTGTGCGGGCTTTAGAGAACGAAGTGAGCGAGTGAGAGATATTTTAAAAAAAGGCGGCCGATTGGCCGCCTTTTTCATTCCATGGTATCATGCGGCTCTGGCAAGAGACATGGAGCCGGCGGCGTGTGGCGTCCCCTCTTCAAGAAGACTTTCTATGGCGTCGAAGTCGATCACCTGCTCCGCCTGGCTGGTTATCAATGATATCTTCTCGGTATCCTCGGCCGATATTTTGGAAACATGGCCGCTCAGCGCGCTGTAGGCCTCGGCCGTGGTCAGTTCGATGCGTATATAGGGGATGCCGCTGTCGTCGATGATGCGCTGGGTAATTGCCGATACCGGAGCATGCCCGGGGATGACGATCCCGGCGATCAGCTTGTGAAATGAGGGGATATTGTACAACGACGAGAGGGTTACCAGGAGTTCGTCACGGGAACTGGTGGAGATCAGCATGGTCGATTCCCTCAGGTTGTCGATCACTTTCTGGGAGGATGCGGCCCCCAGTTGGAAGTGATGGATGATGCGCAGTTTTTTCTTCTGGTCCCCCATCAGCGGGCGATCGAGAAGCTTGGCGACGTTTCGCAATGTCGGGTCGGCCAGGACAGGCGAATAGTCGAAGGCCCCGCAGACCCGGATCTTCTTATCCGCGAAATATCGCTCCAGGTAGGAAAGGGATGATTCGCGCTTTTCCGCGAGCAGCTTGTTGACCAGCAGCATGCGCACATCCACCCCTTCCTGCCCATACAGCGCCAGGTTGAGCCGCACGGAATCGATGACGTTGCCGATGCCGCCGCCTGCCACCATCACGACCGGCGCATCCAGCAATTTTGCCATGTCGGCGTTGTTGAGGCCAATGACCGAACCGACGCCGCCGTGGCCGGCGCCTTCGATCAACAGCAGATCATAGCGTGATTCCAACTCCCGGCAGGCTGCGACGACCTTCTCCATGGCCCATTCCCTGGACAGTTCGCCGTCCAGAAACTTCTTGGTGGCGCCTTTGCCGATGACCAGCGGCGACATGAGGGCAATCTCGTTCTCCAGGCCAAAGACCTGGGCGATCAGGGCCGCGTCCTTGTCCACAACGACTCCGCCGAACTCGTGGCATTTGGGGCCCAGCGGCTTGATATAGCCGACCCGTCCATACCGCTGCCGAGCCAGATGCATCAGCGAGAGGCTGATGGTAGTTTTGCCGCAGTGCTGGCCAGTGGCTGCAATGAAGAGCTTTTTGCACATGGATGAGGGCTCCCTGAACATGCGAAACATACGAATAGCACGTCCAGTATAATGGCCTGATTATCCAAAACCAATTATGTATACCGGCAGATGCGTATACAATACGTGACGGCAGGATCTGAAATCCGGTGCCCGGCAATCCGTATCGTGCTATAGTGGCACCCTGAATCCAGGACACCGGGCAGTTACATCAAAAATTTCTCTCACTCGCTCACGTTGTTCGCTAAAGCTCACAGAGGCACAGAGAAGAGCGAAAAGAGTTCAATCTTTCCTCAGTGTCTCTGTGTGCTTTGTGAGAGCTGATTTTGACTTTACGGTGCAGTGCTGCGCGAAAGGAGTTCCCCATGGACAATCTGCTGGACGGTGTGGAGATTCGGGTTCTCGGTTGCCTGATAGAAAAGGAGATGACCACCCCGGAATATTATCCGCTTACCCTGAATGCGCTCACCAATGCCTGCAACCAGAAGTCGAACCGCGACCCGATCATGGCCCTGGCTGAAGAGGATGTGGTCCGTGCCCTCGATGGCCTGCGTTTCAAACAACTGGCGGTGGTGGCGGCCGACGGGGGGCGGGTGCCCAAGTACCGCCATCTCCTGGCTGAAAAACTGGGGCTGGTGCCGGCCGAACTGGCCCTTGTGTGCGAGATGATGGTGCGCGGACCCCAAACCGTGGGGGAGTTGCGCACCAGGGGGGAACGGATGCATCCCTTTGCCGACCTGGCGGCGGTGGAGGAGGTGCTGGGGGAGTTGATGGAGCGCGAAACGCCCCTGGTGGCGCGCCTGCCGCGTCAGCCGGGGAGGAAGGAGTCCCGCTACGTCCAGCTTTGGGCCGGTGCGCCCGAATTTGCGGCGGATGAAGGCGGCACGCCCCCCGAAGCGGCCCGGCAGCGGGTGATGGCGGAGAATGAGCGGATCGGGAAGCTTGAAGAGGAGGTTGCTCTCCTGCGGTCGGAGGTGGCTGCATTACGGCAGGCAGTGGAGGAATTCAAGGCTCAGTTTGAATAGTGGTCGCGAGATCGGTCTGCTCTTCCGGCCAGAACCTCTGCTGCAACTCCTGGATCAGGGGCGCAAGGCTCTTCCGGTCCCGGGCCGAGATGGTAAGGCCGCCGCTGGTGCGGGCGATCTGGCGCACCTTGAGGAAAGCCACCGTATCCTTCTTCTTCAGGTCATTCAGGATATCAGCCTTGTTGAAGACCAGCAGTTCCGGCTTGTCCCCCAGCCCCAATTCGGCAAGAATGGCCCGTACCTGTGCGACCTGGTCCTCGAAGCGGGGGTTGGCCGCATCAACCAGATGCAGCAGCAGATCGGCATCCTGCAACTCTTCCAGGGTGGCCTTGAAGGCGCCCAGGAGCGATTTGGGCAGGGAGCGGATGAAGCCGACCGTGTCGGTGATGATGACCTCCCGTTCGCGGGGGAAACGCAGGCGGCGGGTGGAGGTGTCCAAGGTGGCGAAGAGCAGGTCTTCGGTAAAGACCTCGCTCCGGGTCAGGGCATTGAGCAGGGTGGATTTGCCGGCGTTGGTGTAGCCGACGATGGAGATGATCGGCACGCCGGCCTTGACACGCTGGCGGCGGCGCTGGTCGCGGCCCCGGGAGAGTTCCTTCAATTCCCGCTCCAGGCTGGCGATACGGTCACGAATGCGACGGCGGTCGGTCTCCAGTTTGGTCTCGCCCGGTCCGCGCCCGCCGATGCCGCCCATCAGCCGCGACATTTGCACACCCCGCCCGGTCAGTCGCGGCAGCAGGTATTTGAGCTGGGCCAGTTCCACCTGGACCTTGCCGTCCAGGCTTTTGGCCCGGCGGGCAAAGATATCCAGGATCAACTGGCTGCGGTCGATAACCTTCAGTTCGGTCATGGCAGAGATGGAACGGATTTGGGCCGGCGTCAGTTCCTGGTCGAAGACCAGCATGGTGGCGCCCCGCTGGAGAGCGCGGATGACAACGTCGCGCATCTTGCCTTCACCCATCAGGAAGCGGGGGTTGAGGTTCCGCGGGCGCTGGATGAAGTCGTCCAGGGCTTCAATGCTGGCGGTCCTTGCCAGTTCGCGCAGTTCGGCGATGGAATCCTCGGCCTCCTGCCGTGTCCCGCTGGTAGTGACCGAGATCAGGATGGCGCGCTCAACGGCATCTCCGGCATGGGCAGCGGCACGAGTGGTACGTTCCAGGTCGGCTTCCAGTTCGGGGATGAAATGGGCGCAGTCCAGATCGATGCGGTCGAGCGGCGCGGCGGGCCCGGTAACGGCCGAGGGGCCGCCGTGGGCCGGGGAAAGATGGGCTATCTGGGCGGAAATTTGCTGCCTGGCGGGGGGTGCGAACAGGGCGGCCAGAAGGTCGAGGCGCAGCAGCGAAAGGTCGGTAATATCGTCTTCGCTGATCGGTTCGTTCTTGAGATGGGTATGGATCAGGCGCAGCCCCCGCAACAGATGCCTGCCCAGCGGGTAGTCGCGCAGCTCGGGAATGACCAGTCCTTTTTCATCGCCGACGACAACGTATTCCACCATGCCCTGGCGGTTGACCAGGATACCGATCTGGCGGCGGATGTCGGAGGAAATCTCGACGAGGCGGGCGGCCAACTCGGAGGAACAGAACTCGGCCGGTGGGACGCGTCTCCGGTAGAGGCGTTCCAACGCCTGGATCTGGCTCTGTTTGAGCCCTGCGAGATTACCGTAAGGTTCTTTGATAGGAAGGCTCCAACTATTTACTTAGGGCCTATCAGGAAATAACTGTTACATCTTGCATCTCATCTTCGCGCCATCTTTGACCGGTCTTCAATCGTCAAATCCTCGGCGTAGCCCTGCTACGCCTGCGGTTTGCCTCAATCAGGCCGGTCAAATCTGACCCAAATCTGAGCGCAATATTGCAACACTTATTTTCTGACAGGCCCTTACAGTCCGATCACGTTATAGCCGCCGTCCACGTAGTGTATCTCCCCGGTCACGCCGCTGGCCAGGTCGCTACACAGGTAGAGGGCGGAGCGGGCCACGTCCTCCTGGGTGATGGTGCGGCGCATGGGGGCTTTGGACTCGACGTGGTTGAGTATGTGGATGAAACCGTTCACGCCGGAAGCGGCCAACGTACGGATGGGACCCGCTGAGATGGCATTGACGCGGATGCCCTCGGGACCAAGCGCCTCGGAGAGGTAGCGTACGGATGCCTCCAGGGCTGCCTTGGCTATCCCCATGACGTTGTAGCTCGGGAATACCTTCACGGCGCCGTGGTAGGAAAGGGTCAGGACGGCGGCGTTGCGGCCCTGCATCAGCGGATGGGCCTGCTTCAGTATGCCGAGCAAGGAATAGACGCTGATATCCATGGCAGTCGAAAAACCCTCGCGGGTGGTATTGAGGATGGTTCCCTTCAATTCTTCCTTGTTGGCAAAGGCCACGGCATGAATAATGATGTCGATACCATCCCACAGCTTGGCCAATTCCGTGAATACCGCCTGGATCTCGTCATCGCTGGTGACGTTGCAGGGTAGGATCGCTGCGGCATCCAACGATTCCGCCAGGGGCCGGACCCGTTTTTCGATTGCCTCGCTGGCGAAGGTAATGGCCAGTTCCGCACCCTCCTCATGAAAAGCCCGGGCTATGGCCCAGGCAATGCTTTTCTCGTTTGCCACACCGAAAATAACTACTTTTTTGCCATGCAGCAATGGCATCTTTCACATCCTCCTATTCTTAGGAGGCGAGCAAACGTATTATTGCCAGCCTCCTTATTGGTGCGTGGATAGTATCGTAAAAAGGTGTCCCAGGCAAGAGGGTCAGGAGGCGGGCAGGTCATCGGCCCGGTCCTGATCCTGGGGCGTGATGCCTGAAACGCGGGCAGAAGGTTCGGCCACTGCCGGCCGGCCAACATGCTGAAGCGCCGCCAGCCGGGTATTCATCTCCTCCAGCCGTTTTTCGATACGCTCCATCACTTCCACAGTGCGGTCCTGTTTCCCTTTGATGGCGAACACCACGAACGGCATGATAAGCCAGATAACCGCAAGGAAAAAGCCGATAATGCTCATCATTACCATGAAACCGCCAAAGATTTCCATGCGTTCTCCGATGCCGCGCAATTTCTGAACGTCTATATCACAGCGGAGGGGAAATGTTAAGGCGAAAAGTGCCGGCCAGCGTTGTCTGATCGACATTATAGCGACTATTTTGCGGCTGAAAGCAAAAAGCGGTGAATTATTGCCGGGAAGTGTGGTAAATTGTAACAATTTAACACTCAAAAGGTGAAAGTGTGACGCTTATTCCCATAACCTCCCCCCGGTTTATCGACGCTGAATCGCTGGCTTCCCTGCCGGCATGGAACGAGATTTTTGCCAACGACAACCCCCTGGCACTGGAGATCGGGTGCGGCACAGGGCATTTTGTGGCCCAGATGGCCCATCTGCACCCTGACTGGAATTTTATAGCCGTGGATTACTATAACAAGGGGTGCCTGAAGACCGCCAAACGGGTCGATAAGGCCGGTCTGGATAACGTGCGGGTCGTCCGCGCCGAGGCGCGTTCCTTCATGGAACGATGCATCCCGCGCCGCTCGTTGCGGGCAGTGGTCATCAACTGTCCCGATCCGTGGCCCAAAAAGCGCCACCGCAAGCGGCGGCTGGTCAATGGGGAGTTCGTCGGTTATCTATCGGAGTTCATGCTGCCTGGCGGAGATTTCCATTTTGCCACCGACTTCGACGATTACGGCGAGGACGTGGCCCGGTTCATGCCGGATATGGCCGGGTTTGTAAACGTGCTCTCTCCCGATCCCTACCGGCATGCGCTGGAAGGTTACCCGCTTTCCAAGTACATGCTCAAATTCATGGACGCCGGCAAGCAGATCTACTTTATTCATTACCGCAGGCTTTCTTAGCGAGGCGTTGAAACGGGGGTAAAGCCATGGAGGAGTCAAGGACGGACAGGGTGATCAGTTTCTTCAGGCCGCAGGGAACCGCCATGCGTGGAGAGGTCCGGGTCATCCGGCTGGTTCTGGCGGGCTGGTTTTGCGCCATCGTCGGCATCCAGGCATTTGTCTACCTGTTGGAAATCAACTATTCCGAGCTGTTGCTCAACGAGATGACCTTTTTCAATCTCCCGATCCATTTCTGGCTGACCGGCCAGTTGTTGCCGCTCTGGTTCATCATTCTCTGCGTGCTCTTCAATATCTGGATGGACCGCCATGCGGCCAGCCGTCTGGACGGCTCCCTGCGTTTTCGCATCCGTTCACGCCGGGAGGAGGAGTAAATGGCCGAACACACGGTACAGCTTCTGCCCCTGGCCATAGTATTCGGGATGTTTGTCCTGTTCATTGTTTCGGGACTGCGCACCAGCAGCAGGCAGGCCACCGACTACGGCGTTGCCGGAGGCTACACCGGGCGGATCGGCATCGGCGCGGCCATTGCCAGCAATTGGATGAGCGCCGCCAGCTTTCTTGGTCTGGCGGGCATGTTCTACCTCAAGGGATACTACGCCATGGCCTTCGTGGTCGGTTGGACCGGCGGCTACGTGTTGCTCCTGGTGCTGATGGCCACCCAGATCCGGCGCTTCGGCAAGTACACCGCCCCGGATTTTGTCGGCTTCCGCTATGGCTCCGATGCGGCCCGCACCCTGGCGGCGATCATCGCCATTGTTATCACCGTCATCTACGGCGTCGCCCAGTTTCGCGGCATCGCCCTGATCGTCTCATGGCTGTTCGGGATCGCCTACGCCCCGGCGGTGATCGTCGGCGCCGCGCTGGTGGTGGGGTTCGTGGTCGTGTCCGGAGCTCTTGGGGTCGCGCGGAATCAGAAACTGCAATACTTCGTGCTGATTATTGCCTTTATCCTGCCGCTGATGCTCATGGCCCGCAAGCTGGGATATTTCTGGATACTCCCCCAGTTCGGCTACGGAGCCGCCATCAATGATCTGCAGCGGCAATTCGGTTTCGCCTGGTCGGAGCCGTTCGCCACGGTGTCGCCCTTTCAATGGCTGGCGCTCTGTTTTACCCTCATGTTCGGTACGGCCGGCCTGCCCCACGTACTCTCCCGATTCTACATGGTCCCTGCTATCCGCGATGCCCGCTGGGGGGTGGTGTGGGGACTGTTCTTCATAGCCTTGATTTACTGGTCGGCGCCGGCCTATGGTGTCCTGGCCAGGCTGTTCGAGGCGCGCGGCGGCATTGTGACGGACAGTGCCGACCCTATGGTGGCGGATATGGCGGTGCTTTCCGCCGCGCGTTACAGCGGCCTGCCCTTGTGGTGCATCGGCCTGTTGGCCGCCGGCGGGATGAGCGCAGCCTTTTCCACGGTGGCGGGACTGCTCCTGACCGGTTCGGCCTCATTCTCCTATGATATCTATCCCCGGCTGATACGGCCGAATGCCAGCGAGACGGACAAGGTCTACGCAGCCAAGGGTTTTTTCCTGGCCCTTGCAGTGATCATAATGGCCCTGGCCCTCAGGCCGTGGGGCATGATCGCCGAGATCGCGGCCCTGGCCTTTGCCCTGGCCGGTAACACCATCTTTCCGGCCTTCCTGCTGGGGATCTGGTGGGACAGGGCCAATGCCGCCGGGGTCATCAGCGGGATGCTGGCCGGGGTGGTGATGACCTTTGCCCCTTTTATGGCAGGGTCTCTGCCGTTTCTCTCCGCGTTGCCGCCCGCCACGTCGTCGGCCTTCATCGGCGCGCCGCTGATCATTCTTGTCATGGTGTCGGTTTCGCTCCTGACGCCTCCGCCGGGCGCGGAGATCAGGCGTTTTCTGGCCTGCAGCGTACACGATACCGAGGAGGAGTAATGGCGGCTCTGGCCACTGCAAAGGGGAGCGATATCAGTGCCTGGCGGGCCGCTGGTGAGTTTGGCGACGCTTTTCGCCAGGCGCTTCTGAAACGAAGCGCCCACTGTCGCTCCGATGAAGCTGAGGCGCTGTTCAGCGAAACCTGCCACGCTCTTGATGCGCTTGCCTCCGAAAACGACGAACGTGTGGCGCGGCTCCAACGGATCGTCGTCCAGACGGTGGAAAGCGCGGACCCGTTCCGCCTCGGGGAGCTTTGCAATGCATTCTATGCCGAACTCTACGACCACTTCGGCTGCTACGGCTCAGCCATCGCTTTTTATCATCTCAGTTCGCTCTTTTTGCGCGAGTTGGCCGGCTCATTGAACCGTTATGCCCTGCAACGGCTCGGATCGTCCGGGGAAGGGCTGTCCGGCATGGCGCTCGTGGCAATGGGGCCGACCGGACGCCGGGAGTTTTCCCCCTTCTGTCCGCTGCAATTGGCGCTGGTCCACGGGCAAATCGCCGACGGGGAGATGGAAGCGGTTTCCCTCTATTGCGGCGTGCTTCAAGAGGGCTTTGAGGCGTGCGGCCTGCTGGTCGACGGCGAGATTACTCCCCTGAACTCCCCCTGGCGGGGCAGCCTGACGGAGTGGAGCCGACGCCTGGAACAGGGTTTGGCGACGGGTAAGCAGAGGGAATTGGTCGAGCTGCTCAGGTTGGCCGATCACGAGGCTCTCTTTTCAGTCGAAGGGAGCGATCTCGAATTCAGGGAGTTGGTGCTGTCCCAACTCCAGCAGAGCCGTCGGGCCATGGGCGATCTTGTCACCCGTTTAGGGAGATTGTCCAACGGCCTCGGTATCATGGGGGGATTGCGCCTTGAGAAGAGCGGCCCGCACAGCGGGTTGTTCAAGCTGTTCGAGCATGCCCTCCTGCCGCTTTCGGCTGCGGTCGCCGCTCTTGCCCTGATCAAACGGGTCGATGCCGTCGATATCCCCCAGCGCATCCGGGCACTGCTCGGGTGTCAGGCACTGGATGTGGATACTGCCGAACGATTGCTGCAATCCTGGCATATCCTGAACGAGCTGCGCCTGATGCGGGAATGTGAGCTGCTTCCGCCCCGGAACAGGGCGGCAGCCCTGTATATGGACGTAACGGCCCTGGACGAAGAGAAACGCCGGATGTTACGGGAAGCACTGGAAACCGTCGAGATTGCCCAGCGTCGGGTGAGCGTTGCCTTTAGCGGGACTGAAGAGTAGCCTCCGTGCTGATCTCCCTTTCCACAGGCAGTCTCTTCACGCTTCCGCTTCCGCGGGTCTTCGAGCTTGCGGCTGAATCCGGTTTTGATGGTGTGGAACTGATCATCAGCCAGGACTTCCAGAAGATCAATCCGGTCAGGCTGATCAGATCCCTGCAGCAGATAACGGTGATTCATTCCATCCATGCGCCCTTCATGCCGCTGGACGGCTGGGGTGGGCCGGCGGACTCGCTGCGGCGGAGCGTGGCCCTGGCGGCGGAATGCGGTATCCCGCTGGTGAATTTCCATCCACCGTCGTGGATAGGGTTTGAGATCGCCTACTGGCGCTGGCTCTACAGTGTAATCGATTTTCAGAAGGATGTGGGGTTGGACGGCCAGGTGGCCGTCACCATTGAGAATATGCCTTGGGTCGGCACGCTGAAGATTAATCCCCACATACTGTCCGGCACCCTTCGGATGATCGAGTTTATCCGTGACCACAATCTGTTCATGACCTTCGACTGCACCCACATGGGGTCGGGCAAGGCCAATTTCATCAATGACTTTTACCTGTTTTACGAAACCGGCCGCATCAGGAATATCCATTTTTCGGATTACGGGCAGGGACGGGAACATCTCCTGCCTGGGCACGGCATGCTGCCGCTGACCCGCTTCCTGAACCACTTGCGCAACACCGATTATCAGAGTACGGTTACGCTGGAGCTTGACCCGTCCGAGTTCCCCAAGGCGGAGCACATCATCCTGGAGAGCTTGAAGGAAATTCTGCTGTACCTTCGCGCCGAGACCGGCACGCAGAACGATTCGGTGCTGGACTATGACCGGAGCTTTCAGGCAGTTCCCATGCCCGAAGAGGGATGACCACCTGTTGACGGCAGTTTATCCAATAATTATATCTTTTTTCGAGTGACCATCCCCCATGTCTGACAGATATATAGAAAAAGCCTTTATCTATCTTTTGGTAATCTCCGTGGCGCTCCATATCGGGATGTTTGCCCTGATATACTACCTGCCCCACGAACAACAGCCGCCTCCCAAGGAGCCGGAGTTCATCGACATACAGCAGGTGCCGGCGCCCAAACTCCAGGAGGCGCCGCGGCAACAGGAGACAAAACGCTTCTCGGATCAACGGCAGCGTGTTCCCAGGGAGACGGCTCCCCGCGGAAATGCCGCCCGTGACAGTTTCGGGCCGTTGCCCCGGCCGACCGCAAAGCCGAGGCCCCAGGAGGCCGAACGGCAAGGCCCATCAGCCAAACCGTCCCCGGCGGCGCCCTCGAAACGCCAGGAATCGCCTCTGACCCCCGGATCATCGGTCTCCAGTCTGCTCAGGCCCAAGTCCCAGAGCATGCCGCAGGTTGCTCAGGCCCAACTCTTCCCCGGCGCGCAGCGCCTGGCCAAACTGGAAGAGGGGTATCGCCGCAAATTCGAGAACGACGTGGCCGAGGGGGATACCCGCTTCCTCAACAGTGACGACATCCAGTTCGGTTCATTCTTGCGCCACTTCGAAACCGCCGTGTACGGTGTCTGGCGTTACCCCCAGGAAGCGGCCCAAAAAGGGATCGAAGGCATCACCCCGGTGCGGATTACCTTTAACCGCAGCGGAGAAATCATAAAGTTGGAACTGCTGGAAAGCTCCGGCGCCCGGATACTTGATGACGAGGTTCTGCGCACCCTGCGTGCCATCGGCCCGGTGGGGTCGTTTCCCCGGGGTTATGACAAGGATGAGTTCCACCTGATTGCGTTTTTCCAGTACGGCGGATCGAGGGGGACACTGCGGTGACAAGTCGCGCTTTCCTCATAGCCGCTCCCCAGAGCGGTTCCGGCAAGACCACCGTGGCCCTGGCCGTCATGGCCGCATTCAGGCGTCGCGGCATGGCGGTTGCGCCCTTCAAGTGCGGCCCTGATTTCATCGACCCCGGTTATCATCGCCTGGCCGCCGGCCGCCCCTCCGTCAACCTGGACGGCTGGATGTGTCCGGAGGCGTTTGTGGCCGAAACCTTCCGCCTGCATGCGGCCGATGCCGACGTGGCGGTTGTGGAGGGGGTGATGGGGCTGTTCGACGGCATCGGCAGCGCACCCATGGAGGGAAGCAGCGCCCAGGTTGCCGCCGTTTGCGGCCTGCCGGTGGTGCTGGTGGTCAACGCCCGCGGCATGGCGGCCAGCGCGGCGGCCCTGGTTAAAGGATTCGCCGGGTACGACGAACGCGTCAGGGTGGCCGGCGTGATTTTCAACAATGTGGGCAGCGACTCCCACTGCGAGTTGCTGCGCCGATCCCTGGCAACGGCACTGCCGGAGTTGACGGTGTTCGGCTGCATCCCCCGCGACGACTCCCTGGGGATTCCCTCGCGCCACCTGGGGTTGGTCACGGTCGAGGATAATCCGCCAGCGCCGGATTACCTGGGGCGACTGGCTGATCTGGCGGAGAAAAATCTGGATCTGGATGGGTTGGCTGAGATTGAAATCCCCCCCGCCCCCCCTTTCTTAAAGGGGGGAGAGAACCTTATGCTGGCATCCGGCTGTGTCCCCCCCTTTAAAAAAGGGGGGCTAGGGGGGATTTCGCCCGTACGCATCGCCGTGGCCCGGGACGCTGCCTTCTGCTTCGTGTACGAAGACAACGTGCGCCTGCTGCGGGAGGCGGGCGCCGAGGTGGTCGCCTTTTCACCGCTGGATGATGCCCGCCTGCCGGCCGAGATCCACGGCATCTACCTGCCGGGCGGCTACCCGGAATTGTATGCCGGACGCTTGGCAGCCAACAGCGACATGAAGGCAGCCGTACGGGACGCTGTCGAGACAGGCATGCCGGTGTATGCCGAGTGCGGCGGCCTCATCTACCTGACCCTCGGGATGGAGGCCGGGGCCGGGACGCCGGAGGCCGATTTCGTCGGCATCTTCCCGGTGCGGGCGCGCATGCTGCCGAAACGCAAGGCGCTCGGTTACCGTCAGGTCGAGCTTGGGTCCTTTCACGGCGGAACCGCTCCCGGCGGGAGCGCCCGCGGTCACGAGTTCCACTACTCGGAGATCGGGGTGATGCCCGATCATCTGGAACGCTGTTACCGGGTGTCCCGGGAGGGGCTTGAGCTTGGCTCAGAGGGGTATCGTTACCGAAACTGCCTGGCATCCTACATCCACCTGCATTTCGGCAGCAATGGGGGGATAGCGCCCGCCTTTGTGGATTCCTGCCGGAACTACGGCTCTGGGTTTCCCTGAATCCGATTCAGGTTGTCTTTACTATTTCGCCGTGTTAGTGTCTCGTAAAATACTGCTTCCGGTCCAAGGGAAGCCGGTGCAAATCCGGCGCTGCCCCGCAACTGTAAGGGGGGACTGCCACCGCACAAGGCCACTGTCCGCAAAGGATGGGAAGGCGCGGTGACGGGACGATCCCCGAGCCAGGAGACCTGGCTGGAAGGCATATATTCACTCCAACCGCGGGAATGGGAGCGTATCATGAAACATCCGGCAATGCTGTTGTTGTCCGTTGTCCTGCCAGTCGTTCTTCTGCCGTCTCCTTCATTTGCCATGCACATCTCCGAGGGAATTCTGCCCTTTTCCTGGGCAGCGGCCTGGTTTGCCGCATCGGCGCCGTTTCTGGCGCTGGGGCTGCGCAGCCTGGCGCGCCGGTCGGCCCATGACTTGTCCAGCAAGCCGCTTGTGGGGATGGTGGCGGCCGTGGTGTTCGTCATTTCCTGCATGCCGGTGCCGGTGCCGACCGCCGGAACCTGCTCCCATCCCTGCGGCACAGGACTGGCCGCGATCCTTCTCGGCCCGGCCATGGGGGTCGTGGTTGCGGCGGTCGCCCTGTTGATCCAGGCGCTCTTCCTCTCCCATGGCGGCCTTTCCACCTGGGGTGCCAATCTTTTTTCCATGGGTGTTGTCGGCTCGTTTACCGGGTATTTCGTTTTTCGGGCCTTGCGCGCCTGTGGCGCCGGGCCGGTCGTGGCAGCCTTCGCAGCCGGCCTGCTGGCCGACTGGGCGACCTATGCCATGACCTCCATCATCCTGGCTGCCGGCATCCGGGGAGCAAGCCCGTTCTGGCCTCTGGCCGGCAAGATCGCCCTGGCGTTTGTACCCACCCAGTTGCCCTTGGGGATCATCGAAGGCGTCATCACCGCCGGCATGGTCTCCCTGTTGTGCAGGAAACGGCCGGACCTGTTGTCCCGGACAGCCTTGGCGGGCATGGGGGGAGTGAAACGATGAGACGTCACGCCGTCGTAATGGTAAGCGCGTTCCTGTTGTCGGTGGGAGGGGTGTCCCAGGCAGCGGAGCAGTGGCAGGGGGTCGATGAGACCGTTGTCCAGAAGATCGCCAGAGAGCATGGCCGAGAGGCCAGAAAACCGCTGATCGATACCGGCGAGGGGGATTTGCAGCTGTTCATGTTTCTGCTGGCGGGAACTGTAGGGGGCTTTGCGGCCGGCTATTGCTGGCGCGCCCTGCTGGACGGCAGGAAAAGTCAGGACGAGGAGGAGTCTAATTAGTTCCCACAACTGACCGCGCGGGGCACTAGCAGGTTGTTGAAAAACTACTGCGGAGAGCCGTCTGCGGCGTTGCGCGGTACTCGCGACCTCGGCTAACTAATTGTTATGCCTCGGCCGCTCCGTTCCGGGCGCCTGGCATACGGCCTTCCTCATGACGTTTTTCAACAACCTGCTAGGGAGTGACCTGCCCCAGGAATTCCAGGGTTTTCAGCCCGCGTCCGGCATGGATGGAGATGGACCTGTCCAGAAGCACCCCACCTTCCGCCAGGAGATCGGGTGGAAAGACGACCTTGCCGAAGGTGCCGGTTGCCATGCAGGCGCTCAGCGCCTTGAGCGTGGAGGGATGCAGCGGTTTGCCGGTCGCGGCGCATGCCCGGCACACCGGCTCGCCGCTCTCCTGCAACAGTGCGCCGGCCGCGCCAAACGGGGTGTTGCAATGGGAACAGCTCTCCAGCGAGGGGCGATACCCCAGGATATTAAGCAGGTTGATTTCAAAGAACCGCCGGTCTGCCGCGGCTGCCGGTTCCGTTTCCAGCCGGTCAAGATAGGCGGCCAGCAATCGATAGAGCCGCGGCAACGGGTGTCCTTCGGGGGTCATGGCCTCCACCACCTCGCAGGAATAGAGCGCATGGGCGATGGCGGACAAATCTCCACGGATGCGGGGATAGATGGAGACGAGCTCGGCCTGCTGAAGCCCTGCCAGCCCCTCCTTGACCCGAACCTGGGCCTCGATGCGGGCAAAGGCCTCCAGTGCTGCGCCGAAACGTTTGCGGCTGTTGCGCGCGCTGCGGGCAAAGGCCTTGATGCGGCCATGTTCAAGCGAAAACAGTGACACGATCCGGTCGCTGTCGCCGTAATCAATGGTTGAGAGAATTATGGCCTGGAGCTTTTCGGCATGCATGGATGGCCTATTACCTTATAACGGCTTCAATTTCGGGAAAATCCCTTTAGGCCCCAGAGGGTCCTCCCCCCAGCGGACCCTCTGGAGCCTAAAGGGGGAGGCTGGGAGGGGGGCTCAGTTGAATTTGCAGCCTTTTCCCCCTCCCTAGCCCTCCCCCGCTGGGGGAGGGGACTATATGCGTAACTTCAAATATTATAAGGTGCTATTGATATATTGAATAGTAGGATGGGATTATTTATTCTAGGCCGGAAGGCAAGGCAAGAAAAAAATAAGAACTTGTCCGTTTCCGCGATGGAGGCAGTATGATCCGTTTCTCACCATTTGTATATCCGGTCGCAACCTTGTGTCTGTTCGCCATGGCCGCCTGCACCCCCGTCGGCAAGCAGGTGATGGGTGATCCCCAGGAACCTTATCCGCTCGCAGTGACCCCACAAATCGGCCAGATCGTCCACCTGCCGACCGGCATCCCGGTCAGCCCGGCCCAGATGCTGGCAGTGGCCGGGGACTCCCGCATCGTCTACGTCGGCGAGACCCATGACAACCCGGCTTCTCACCGCTTGGAACTCCAGGTCCTTCAGGCTCTTGCCGAACGCTATCCCGGCCGTGTTGCGCTGGGCATGGAGATGTTCGTGCGTTCCCAACAGCCGGTCCTCGATCTCTGGATTGCCGGCAAGCTTGACGAAAAGGCCTTTCTCAAACAGTCCCACTGGTTCGATATCTGGAACATGGATTTTGCGTATTACCGTGATCTGCTGAACTTCGCCCGTTTGCGGCACATCCCGGTCATTGCCCTGGATGCCGAGAAGAGCCTGGTAAAGGCGGTGCGCAGCAAGGCCCCCGAGCAGCTCAGCCCGGAAGAACGTTCCCAATTGCCGCAACTCGACCGGGCCGACCCCTATGAGCGCGGTCTGGTGACGGCCATTTTCGGCGATCATATCCACGGGGGAATGCAACTCGACAATTTTGTCCTCGCGCAGATTGCGCGCGACGAAACCATGGCCGAATCGGCGGCCCGCTACCTGGCAAGTCCTGGAGGGGAGGACAAACACCTGCTGGTGATCGCCGGCGGAGATCACATCAGCAACGGTTTCGGCATCCCGCGCCGGGTATTCCGCCGCTTCGCCGCGTCCTATGTCACCATCGGCGGCAAGGAAATCGACCTCCCGGCCGACAAGAAGGATCGGATTATGAACGTCGATATCCCTGATTTTCCCATGGTGCCCTATGATTTCCAGGTGTATCAGGCCTACGAGGATCTGCCGGAAACGGGGGTCCGTCTCGGCGTGATGATCGAAGCGGCGCCCGCAGGCCACGGCCTGGTGGTGAAGGGGGTGCAGCCCGGTTCCAACGCCGAACGGGCCGGCCTGCAGCAGGGGGATCTGCTTCTCTCCCTCGACAGCGAGTCCTTGTCGGAGGTTTTTGATCTGACCTTTCCCCTGCAGCAGAAACACCCCGGCGACCGCGGGGTTGTGCAGGTCGAGCGGCAGGGTAAAACCCTGAAGCTGGAGGTTGTATTCCTGGCTGCGCAGAAGGATCATCAGCACGGCAAGCAGTAAAAAACGGCTTTTCTGCCACAGAGACACAGAGCCACAGAGAAAATCACAGAGTTTTTTCAAATATTCTCAAATCCGGAATGGTGAAGAGGAGTTTGATCAAAATATTGTATAACTCTTGGAAATGTTTATCTCTGTGCTCTGTGTCTTTGTGGCAAATGCTTTTTTTGGTAATGATGGGGAAGCGGGAGGGGACTATGGACAGGAAACGCGTGGGAATCGTACTGTTCGATGAGATTGAGGTGCTCGACTTCTGCGGACCGTTCGAGGTGTTTTCCACGGTGCGGCTCAACGAGGCGCAGCGGCGCGAGGAGCCTTCGCCCTTCGAGGTGCTGACGGTGGCCGAGAAAAGCGATCCCGTTACCACCTCGGGGGGGATGAGGGTCTTGCCCGGCGCCACCTTTGCGGACTGCCCGAGGTTGGATATCCTCGTGGTGCCGGGCGGATGGGGCACCCGCAGGGAACTTGACAACCCGGTCATGCTCCGTTGGCTGCGCGAGCGCAATGCCGAGGTGGAGATACTGACTTCGGTCTGTACCGGGGCCATGTTGCTGGGCTTTGCCGGCCTGCTCGACGGGCTGCATGCCACTACCCACTGGCGCTCCCTGGACTGGATGCGCGAATCATTCCCCGCCGTGGCAGTGGAATTCGGCCAGCATGTGGTGGAGGATGGGCGTGTCGTGACGTCCGCCGGCATCTCGGCGGGGATCGACATGGCGCTCAGGGTGGTCGCCCGCTACCATGACGAGGAGGTGGCCCGGGCCACGGCCCGGCACATGGAGTATCTCTATCCCGACAGCAACGCTCGCAGGGTTAGTATCCCGTGCGGTTAGTTCCTACGCGTAATTCCGGTTTTTGGGGCCACTGCCGTCGTTGCGGCTTCTTGATGTAGACCCTGCTGCACCTGCGTCGCCGCGCCTTGGCACCAGCCAAAATTACTTTCCACGACTAACCGCACGGAACATGAGCAGCTTGTCAGTGCGCCTCGCTCCAGTTTTTCCCGTGGCTGATATCCACCCTGAGCGGCACCCTCATCTCTGCGGCGCGGGACATCTCCTCCTGCACCAGGAGTTCCATGGGCAGCAGTTCGTCCTCCGGTATCTCGAAGACCAGTTCATCGTGCACCTGCATGGTCAGGCGGCTTTTCAGCCCCTCGGCCCGTAGACGTGCATCCACCCGGATCATGGCGCTCTTGATGATGTCGGCCGCCGAGCCCTGAATGGGGTAGTTGATGGCATTGCGCTGGGCAAAAGCCCGCACGTTGCCGTTACTGCTGTGGATATCGGGTATGGGGAGCCGTCTGCCCAGGATGGTTGTTACGTATCCCGTCTCTTCCGCCTGGCGGATACAGGAATCCAGGAAGTCGACCGCGCCGCTGTAACGTTCCTTGTAGGCGGCGATGAAATCCTCGGCAGTCTTGCGGGCAATGCCCAACTGCTTTGCCAGGCTGAAGGCGCCCTGGCCGTAGATGATGCCGAAATTGATGGTCTTGGCCTGGCGGCGCATCTCCGTGGAGACCATCTCGGGGAACAGGCCGAAGACCTCGGCTGCGGTGCGGGTGTGGATGTCTTCGTCGTTGGCGAAGGCGTGGCAGAAAACCTGGTCGCCGGAAAGGTGGGCCAGCACGCGCAACTCGATCTGGGAGTAGTCGGCCGAGAGGATGACATGTCCCGGCGGGGCGATGAAGGCGTGGCGGATACGGCGTCCCTCATCGGTGCGGACCGGGATGTTCTGCAGATTGGGATCGGAGGACGAGAGGCGGCCGGTGGCGGTGACGGTCTGGTTGTAGGAGGTGTGCACCCGGCCGGTTTTGGGGCAGATCAGGCGCGCCAGGGCGTCGCTGTAGGTGGACTTGAGCTTGGTGAGTCCGCGGAAATCCAGGATCAGCCGGGCGATTTCCTGCTCCTCGGCCATGGCGCTCAACACCTCGTTGTCCGTGGACCAGCCGGTCTTGCCCTTGGTCTTCTTGCCGGTCTTCAGCCCCATGCGCTCGAAGAGCACCTCACCCATCTGTTTGGGGGAATTGAGATTGAAGGGGGCGCCGGCAATGGCGAAGATCTGTCCCTCAAGCTCAGCCAGGCGAACGGCAAAGTCATCGGAAAGCTCTTTCAGCATCGCCCTGTCCAGCAGAACCCCATGGTTTTCCATGTCGGCCAGGATCGTGACCAACGGCATCTCAATGGTGTGAAAAAGCTGCTCAAGGCCTGTTTCGGCCAGGACCGGCCCGAATTTCCGCCGCAGGAGCCAGGTGGCGTCGGCATCCTCGCAGGCATACCGGGAGGCTGCCCCGATCTCCACCTGGGAAAAATTCATCTGCCCCTTGCCGGTACCGGTCACCTCGTTGTAGCTGATCATGCGGTGATTGAGGTGCTCCTGGGCCAGGGCGTCCAGGCCGTGCCCGCTGCGGGCCGGGTTGAGCACGTAGGAGGCCAGCATGGTGTCGAACCAGGCCCCTGTGACCGTAACGCCGCTGTTGGCCAGCACCTGAATGTCGAACTTGCAGTTTTGGCCGACCTTTCGCAGTTCAGGGTCCATGAACAGGGGGCGCAGGCGTTCCAGCACCAGGTCCCGCGGGATCTGGCCGGGAGCGGGAGAGACGCCGGTCCCGCCCCGGCCATCATCCCGTACGGGAGCGGAAAACAATGTTCCTTCTTCCATGGGGGGCGGGTGGAGGGGAGGCGAGGTCACATGACCCACCGGCACATAATATGCCTCATGATCGCGAAAGGAGAACGACAGGCCGACAATCTCGGCCAGACGCGGGTCGAGGCTGGTGGTCTCCAGGTCGAAGGCGAATTCGCCGGCCTGTTCCAGGGCCACGGCCAGCGCCTCCAGTTCCTCGACAGTGGTTACGGTCCGGTAGCTCTCCGTGGGCAGGGTGGCGCGCCCGGTCAATTCCTTGATGAGCGTGGTGAAACCGTACTGCTTGAAAAAGGCATTCAGGGCAGGGGTGTCCGGCTCCCGCGCCGCCAGTTGTTCAAGGTTGAACTCCATCGGCACATTGCGCTCAATGGTTGCCAGCTTGCGCGACAGGAGCGCCTGGTCGCGGAATTCCCGCAGTTTCTCGCCGTTCTTCCCCTTGACCTCTGCAGCCCGCTCCAGGAGGGCGTCCAGCGAGCCGAATTCCTGAACCAGCTTGATGGCGGTCTTCTCGCCGATGCCCGGTACGCCGGGGATGTTGTCCGAGCTGTCGCCGGCCAGGCCGAGGATGTCCGGCACCAGCTCAGGGCCGACGCCGAAGCGCTCGTTCACCTCGGCCAGTCCCGATTCCTTGTCCTTCATGGTGTCCAGTAACGTGACGTTTTCCGTCACGATCTGCATCAGGTCCTTATCGCCGGTCACCACCACGACCCGGCCGTTTTTGGCGCTGTAGCGGGCGGCCAGGGCGCCGATGATGTCGTCCGCCTCAAATCCCTCCAACTCAAGTACCGGGATGTTGAAGGCGCGCACCGCCTCGCGGATCGGACCGACCTGCAGGCGCAGATCATCCGGCATGGCGACTCGATTTGCCTTATATTCCGGGTAGAGTGCGGTGCGGAAGGTGATCCGCCCGACATCGAAGACTACCGCCAGATGCTTGGGATCGTGATCCTTGATCAGCTTCAGCAACATCTGGACGAAACCGTAGATGGCGTTGGTGGGGTGGCCGCTGGGCGAGGAAAGATGGCGGATGGCATAATAGGCGCGGTAGATGTAGGAGGAACCGTCGACTAGGTAGAGGGTATCGTCGTGGGTAGTCATGGTGAGTCCTTTTCCGCCTGCTCACGTGAAAACAGCACAAAGGCCATGCTCGGCCGCCTGCTGGACTCGCGCATGGCGAACTGCATGCTGTCGAATCGCCATCCCTTGGCGGTCCATTCGTTGAGCGCCTCCTCGATGGCCTCTTCGGTGACGGCGCTTAGTTCGATCACTTTATAGGTCGGCATGTTCGTACCTCGGAAGGTTTGGTGATTAGCGCTCATCTTCCGCCAAACGTTTCCCCCTTTGGAAAAGGGGGGCAGGGGGGATTTGCTTTTAATGATGAAAATGCAAATCCCCCTAAATCCCCCTTTGTTAAAGGGGGACCTGACCGTAAGCGGAAGATTGACGCTTCTGTAAAGGTTTTTGCAAGATGCCAATAGTAGCCAACGGCGGCCGTATCTTCAAGCGGAAACAGCGAAGGCGGCCTGAAAGCCGCCCTCGCTGTGGATATGAAGATTTGTTGTTTTATTGATAACCGAGTTTGGAGGATATTTCCTTGGCCGCTTTTGTCACCAGCGGGATGAGTTCCTTGTCCAGGCGGTCGTCCGTGAAGCGCATGGAAGGACCGGAGATGCTGACCGCGCCGATGATCCGGCGGGTGTAGTCGCGGATCGGGGCGCTGACGCACTTGACGCCGACATCAAGCTCCTCGTTGTCGATGGCGTAGCCCTGCTCGGCGATGGTCTTCAACTGCTTCTTGAGGAGTTCGCGGTCGGTGATGGTATTTTTTGTGTAGCGCTTGATCTCTTTGACAGGGAGATAGTTTTCCAACTCCTCGTCGCTCATGTGTGCGATCTGGACCTTGCCGGCGGCGGTGCAGTAGGCCGGCAGCCGCGAACCGACCCGCGGCACGACGCGGACGGTCATGTCGGTCTCGACGGCATCCAGGTAGATGATGTTGAAATCCTTGAGGATGGCAACGTAGGTGGTTTCGTTGCACTCCTTGACCAGTGCTTCCAGCACCGGCTTCGACTGGCGAAGAAGGCCCATTTGGCGGATGAAGGTTTGTCCGAGTTCAAGGGTTTTGAGTCCGAGGCGATAGTTTTCGGTCACCCTGTTCTGTTCTATGTAACCGCGCGCTTCCAGTGTCGCTAGAAGCCTGAAGACGTTGTTCTTGTGCAGTTTCAGGCGTTTGCTGAGCTCCGTGACCCCCAGTTCGTCGGTTTCGCCGTGGAATTGTTCCAGCAGGTCCAGGGCGTGGGAGACGGCCTGAATGAGATATTCCGATTTTTCTTTTTTTGCCATGGTCGGTACCCTATAGTAGTAGATATGATGAAAAAATGAAGCTGGCAAGGTTTTGAAATCTATTAAAAAATTCTAGCAGGTTCAAAAAAGTGCTCAAAAACGAAATTACCTTATAAAGGTAGAATAATGTTTTATAATTGTCAAGTCCTAAAAATTGCATTATATTCTTATTCAAATGGTAGAAGTGTTTCCGTAACAAAGGTGTGTGAATAAAACATGCGGGGTGCGGCATGCTGAACCTGAGGAAAAAGATACTTGTCGCCATTGACGGTTCACCGCAATCGGATAAGGCCGCTGAAGAGGCGGTCAGGCTTGCCGCAGGCAACAAGAGCCAATTCAAGAGCCACGTCTATGCCATGCTGGTTCTGCCCAATGCACCGACTTCGACCTACACCGATTTTGTGCCGTCGGCGCCGGTGACCGAGACGGAACAGTGGGACGACCTGCGCCGCCGTATATTTTATGTCGTCGAAAAATGCGCTTCCGAGCATGATGTCCCCCTGGAGATGATTGTGGAATACGGTGAACCGGCAGAGAAATTGATCGAATTTGCCAAACGCGAACACATCGATGTGATCGCCATCGGCAGTTCCGGCAAGGGGTTCATCCAGCGTCGTCTCAAGGGAAGCGTTTCTCACCGGGTGGCGAGTAGCGCCCCCTGTTCCGTGTATATCGTGAGGGGATGATCCCTGGACCGGTAACCCCCTTTCAGAAAGGTTTTGTATGACGGTGCTGCGTTTTGTATGTAGTCTTTTGATGGCCGCTTCTCTCTGGTGTGTCCCTTGTTCCGCTTCCGCAGCCGAAGATTTCCGCGTTCCTATCCTGCTTTATCACCGTTTCGGCCCAACGGTGGCCGATGGCATGACGGTCACGACGCCGGTTTTCGAATCCCAGATGAAATACCTGCACGACAACGGTTATACCGTCATCCCGTTGCGCCGTCTCGTGGATCACTACCTCGGCAAGGCGCCGGCTCCAAAGCCCAAATCGGTGGTTATCGTTGCGGACGATGGCCATGAATCCGTGTACAGCTACATGCTGCCGGTCATCCGCAGGTACGGTTATCCGGTCACGATCTTTGCCTATCCCTCCGCCATTTCCAATGCAAAGTACGCCATGACCTGGGATCAGTTGCGGGAGCTGAAACGGACGGGGCTCTTCGATATCCAGTCCCATACCTATTGGCACCCGAATTTCAGGAAAGACCGGAAAAAGCTCAGCAGCGAAGCCTACGACAAGTTTGTTACGACCCAGTTGGTGAAGTCGAAGGTCAAGCTCGATACGGAGCTTGGCACGAAGGTTGACCTGCTTGCCTGGCCGTTCGGCATCTACGACGATTACCTGATCAAGAAGGCCGTCGAGGCCGGCTACGTGGCCAGCTTTACCATCGAGCGCCGCCACGCGACACCCCGTGACCCGGTTATGAAACTCCCGCGCTACCTGCTGGTCAATGCCGACAGCGGCAAGGCGTTTATCCAGCTTTTGGAGGGGAATGCCGTCAAGCGGAACGTGGTCTACTGAGCTCCCGTGACTCAACAAGACACAACAAAGAAGCATCCCTGTCCCGACTGCATCTGCTGCCAGTGGTGCTCAGACGACCGCTGCCGGCTGTGCCGCTCCAAGGATGCCTGCCGCCGCCGTAAGCTGTCGCTTGACGAACAGATCGCCCTGTATGAATCGCTCAACAGGCCTGCCGGCGGCGCTAAGCCGAACGACGAGGATTGATCCGTTTCGCAGCGCCACGATTCCCGGCTGCCACTCAATATGATTACTCCGAAAGGGGCCGCCGTCAGATTGTTCCGAGGAGGCGGTCGAACAGGACAAGCGATGAAGGACTCGCGCACGAGCGAACGGATTGAAGCCCCACTGGATATAAAGGTTACGTGGCCCGCCATGCAGCAGGTTAAGAGAGCGACCACCAAGGACTTCAGCGACGGCGGGGCATTTGTGCACGTTGTCTTCGACCCCCTGCCGCCGGTTGATGCCGAGATGCACCTGCAACTCAACGGGTCGGTGCTGGGCAAGGAACCGCCGGTGCTCAAGGCGCGTGTGGTGCGGGTCACGGATGAGGGGGTGGCTTTCAAGTTTGAGCGGGATGAGACGGAGTGAACCTTAAAAAAGGCATTTAGAAACAAAGCGTTTGAAACTGGGATGAATAGGATAAACGCAGATACATCAAAACAAAGCGGGCGGCTCCAAGGGCGCCCGTCGTGTTTAAGCTTGGAAACGGCAGTCAGTAACCGCAAAAACGCAAAGGCACAAAGAAATGCAAATGCATTTTCAGGTTAAATGGTACGACTATTTTCACCATTCACCATTCACCATTCACTGCTCACCGATCACTGCTCACCGTTCACCGCTCGGATAGTTCCTTTGAGCGGCGGCAGGCGCTATCAACGGCATCCATGATAAGGCCTCGGAAACGGCCGTTTTCCAAGGTATGCAGGGCTGCAATCGTGGTGCCGCCGGGCGATGTCACTTTTTCCCTCAGCAGTGCCGGATGTTCGCCGGTTTCCGCTGCCATGCGGGCGGCCCCAACCACGGTCTGCACCGCAAGTTGCGCCGCGATGTCCCGGGGCAGGCCGTTTTTCACCCCGGCATCGGCCAAGGCTTCGATAAAGGTAAAGACATAGGCCGGGCCACTGCCGGACAGGCCGGTTACCGCATCCATCTGTTTCTCCGGTATGGTGACGACAGTACCGACCAGGGAGAATATCTCGCGGCTCGTCTCCAGGTCCTCTTGGGTTGCCTTTCTGCCGGGGCAGATCGCTGTGGCCGCGGCCTGGATCAGGGCCGGCGTATTGGGCATCACCCGCACGACCCGTACGCCGTTGACGAGTGTCTTTTCGATAAAGTCGGTGGAGATGCCGGCCATGATGGATATGATCAACGTGTCGGCCGAAATGGCCGGTTCAAGCCCTGTCAGGACGCTGGCCGCTACCTGGGGTTTTATCGCCAGGATGGTGATGTCGGCCCGGCGGAGTATGGCAAGGTTTTCGTCGTGGGGCTCAACACCGTACATGCTGGAAAGAAAATCCCTTCGGGAGGCGTTCGGCTCCGCCACCAGGATGGAGGCGGCCGGAAGTCCACCGGCCAGGAGCCCCTTGATGATCGCCTCGGCCATGTTGCCGCCGCCGATAAATCCGATTGTTTTTCCGTCAAGCATGGATTTCTCCTTTATGCGGTGAATGGTGAATGGTTAGTATTCGATTTTACTATTCACCTTTCACCATTCACCTTTCACAGCCTGTTATTGCGCCCCGCCGCTCTTCGTAATCATCATTACCCCCACACAGACCAGTATGGTGCCGGCCCAGCGCAGGGGCGTCACGGTTTCATGCAGAAAGTACTGGGAGAGGAACGCCACCAGCACGTAGTTGAGGGCCTGCATGGGGAGCGCCACCGACAGGTCTTCCCAGGAAAGCACTGCCAGCCAGAGAAAGAAAAAGATGGCCAGCATGGCGGTGCCCATGATGAGCTTGGGCGTGGTCAGGGCCTTGAAAGCGGCATCCAGGATGCCCCGCAGGTTCATGGCCGAAATGTCACCCATTTCCTTCATTCCCTTGGCCAGCAGGATATCGCCCACTGTTCCGGCGGTTACCGCCATGATCATGATGATAACGGTCTTAAACATAGTGTTTCCTGTCACCCCGGTAATTGGTCAATTCAATCGATAAAGCAGCCAGTTTTTGCCTGACCCGCGGACTGGTGATGGCGGCCAGTTCGTCTTCATGGCGGTAGTCCGGCATCCGGCGTGTAATCTCGACATCCGGCAGGATGCCGGGGTGAAAGTAGATCTCCGTCACCCCTTCGCCTAATCCGTCCAGTATGTCGAGGAGGTAGGCCTCGCTCATCCGTCCGGAGTTGAGCACCCCCTTGACCTCGCCGGTATGGCGGATGCCCATCCGTTTCAGTCCCGAGCGGGCATGGGAGGAGAGCGCCCCGAAAATGATCCGCTCCAGTGCCTTCCCCGCGACGCGTTCCCGGTTGAAGGCCAGGTTGTGCAAGAGCCGCTCTTGCGAAAGGCGAAAGCTGGTGATGCCGTAGCGGGGCATCAACTCTCCGAGGATCGAGAAGACCGTCGGGTGCAGGTGGATATTGAGATGCCCGTCGATGTGCGTCAGGGGGATGCCGGCATCCTTCACCCGCCTGATCTGGGCCTCGATCTCCCGTTGCAGCTGTTTGAGCAACCCCTTGTCGAAAAAATAGCGCATGCCGGCAGCCACGGGATTGTCCCTGAAGTTGCCCGCTGCATCCACCAGGCCGGGGATCTCGTCCGGGGGCAGCACAGCCGAGCCCTGGACCAGGGTCAGGTGCAGACCCACCTGGAGGCCGGGATTGCGGCGGGCAATCCCCACTGCTTCGTCGAATGCCGCCGCCCCGGCCATGATCGAGGCGCAGGTCAGGATGCCGTCACGCCAGGCCTTTTCCACAGCGGTATTGACGCCGGGAGAGAGGCCGAAGTCGTCGGAGGTGATGATGAGTTGTTTCATGCCGGTGCGGTGTGCTTCAGGGCGCGGCCAGCTTGCGCTTGCGCATGTAGGCAAGATACTGCTTGCCTTCCTTGAGCAGCTTTTTACGTTCCTCGCCGTTGACGATCATCTTGCCGATGCTGCGCAGGATGTATTTGGGGCGGAAGTAGAACTTGTTGTAGAACTCTTCCACTGAGTTGAATATCTCGGCATTGGAGAGGTGCGGGTAGTTGATCACGCACTTTTGGTGGCCGGTATCGTCGATAAAGGCGTCCGAGGAGATCCACCCCTGCTCCTTGCACAGGTCGTAGAATTCGGTGCCGGGATAGGGTGAGGCCAGCGAGGCCTGAATGGAGTTGAGGTCCAGCGTCTTGGCGAATTCGATGGTTTCGTGGATGGTCTCCCTGGTCTCGCCCGGCAAGCCCATTATGAAGGCGCCGTGGACGGAGAGCCCCAGCTTTTTGCAATCCTTGGTGAACTGGATTGCCTGTTCCTTGGTGACCCCTTTTTTGATGTTTTTGAGAATTTGCTCGTTGCCGGTTTCATAACCCACCACCACGTGGCGCAGGCCCGCCTCGCGCATGACTTTCAAGGTCTCGTAGTCGCAATTGGCGCGGGCGTTGATGGTCCAGGAGATGCCCAGCGGCTTGATCAGTCCGGCCACGGCCCGGGCATGTTTCCTGTCCGCGGAGAAGGTGTCGTCGTCAAAGGAGAGTTCCCGCATCTCGGGGATGTTGTCCACGATCCACTTGATTTCCTCGTAGACGTTTTGCGGGCTGCGGGTGCGCATCTGGCGGCCCGAAAAGGTCTGGGGCCAGAGGCAGTAGATGCAGCGCGCCGGGCAGCCGCGGCTGGAGTAGATCGAGACATAGGGGCTCTTGAAGTGCGGGATGACATACTCCTTGATCGGCAGGTCGCGCTTGTAGATCGGCGCGACAAAGGGGAGCGCATCCAGGTCCGCAATCGGCGGCCGGTCGGGGGTGTGAACGACTGAACCGTCTTTCAGGAAACTGATGCCGTCCACCCGGTCCCAATCGCGCCCTTCGCAGAGTTCCTTGGTGGAATAGTCGAATTCTCCGCGACAGACGATATCGATGGCGCCCTTGCCGGCCCTGAGCGATTCCTCCGGCAGGATGGTGACGTGCGGCCCGGTCAGGACCGTGACGATGCCCGGTTTGACCTCCTTGATGCGGCGGGCGGTCTCGATGTCGATCGGCAGCGTGGGGGTTGAGGTATACATCACCACCATGTCGAAATCCCTGGCGATCTTCAGGCAGTCGTCCAGGGAGAATTTCTGTACCGGGGCATCCACCACACGGCTCCCTTCGATCATCCCGGCCGGAAAGCAGAGCCAGGTGGGATACCAGAATGAGGTCACTTCGCGGGATGCCTGGTAACGGGCGCCGGCACCGCCGTCAAAGTCCTCGAAGGTGGGAGGATTCAAAAAGAGTGGTTTCATTTCAACTCCTTACAACAATTGTAAAATATTAAATCTACAGATATTCGCCGATTAAGTCAAGGCATACCGTGAAACGTAAAAAGGGCGGCCGCTTTGACCACCCCCCACTTGACCACCTTTATGCCGATTTCATAACAAGGCGCCATTCTTTGTTGGCACGTCTTCGTCGCTCCAACGTACCAATGTTTCAGCCCAATCAGGGCGCATGCAATGCGCCCCTACGTCATCGGCACTGTCGATGGCAACCGGACTCTTCGGCCAGGAACGCCCGGATCAGGCCAAAGGTCTTTTCCGGCAGTTCCTCGTGGGGATTATGGCCACAGTCGGCGATGGAGACGAGCCGGGAGCCGGCAATCTCCCGCAGCAGCTTTTTCCCCTGCCACGGTTGGACGATCCGGTCGTGCTCCCCCCACAGTATCAGGACCGGAATGGCGAGACCGGCGTAACGGCCGGTTATCTGCTCCACATTGTCCGGAATCAGTTGCCGTGCCGTTTCAGCCAGTCCGCGGGCTGCGGCCAGTCCACGGTAACCGGCTGCGTAGCGCTCGATGTGGTGTTCCGTGATCCGTTCGTGCCGGTAAAAAACCGATTCAAGACCCTTACGGGCGACCTTGCGGGGGGACAGGAGCGCCATGGACAGCGGACCGACGAAGGGGATGCACAGGATTCTCATGGACCGGGGGATCTTCTGGGGGAAGCCGGGGGCGTCGATCAGGACCAGGCGGGAGATCCGGGGGCATTCCAAGGCCGCGGACATCCCCACCAACCCGCCGAAGGAGTGCCCCACCAGGTCCACCTCGTCCACCCCGAGGGAGAGAATGTAGGCGTTGACGATCTTGGCGTTGTGCAAGGCGGAATAATCGCCCCTGCAATGTTCCACGGAACGGCCGTGCCCCTTCAGGTCCAGCAGGTGGAGGGTGTACTCGCCGGCCGGGAAAAAGGGCACAAGTCCGTCCCAGGTATGGAGCGAGGCGGCAAAACCGTGCAGAAACAGGATGTGACGGCTGCCGCTTCCGATTACGCGACAATAGATCCTGTCGGTGGAGGAGAAACTAAAATATTCCTCCTTCGTCTCTAGCGCCTGGTCAGCCATGTCCCCAGGTTGGCTGTTGCAGATATAAGGTGCAAATAGGGCAAAATACGTTTCATCTTTAAAAAATCCTCCCGCAAAACAAGACTTTATTTGTCTTTTATAGTCTCCGGCCAGCTATTTTGCAAGATTTTCTTTTCCTCCTCCTGGGGGTATGGTAAGGGACATAGGACGACATGAAACATATGAAAAGGAGAGTACAGGATGGATGCCAAGAAACCCGAGATCACCTTCAAGTATATCTTTAACTACGGATACAATCCCACCTATGTCAATGGCGCTCAGGGGGGCTTTTCGCCCCGCGGTGAGATGGTTATACATTTTTATCTGGAGCGCCAGCCTTTGCCCGCGTCGATCAGCCACGAGATTACTCCCGATGGCGCCATCGGCCGGGAAATCAGCGTTGAACCCGAGGACCTGACCAGCAGCATGGTGCGCTTTATCGACACCGGCGTGGCGATGAGTTATGAAAATGCCCGGGTCTTTCACGCCTGGCTGGGCGACAAGCTGCGGGAGGTGGAGGAGTTGCACAAGATGCGCAACGAGTTTGAGAGCGCTCCCGCCGGTGGACGGGCTTAGGGCGGTGAATGGTGAACAGTGAACAGTGAATGGTGAATGGTGAATGGTGAATGGTGAACGGTGAACGGTGAACGGTGAACGGTGAACAGTGAGCAGTGAACAGTGAACAGTGAGCAGTGAACAGTGAACAGTGAGCAGTGAACAGTGAACAGTGAACAGTGAATGGTGAATGGTGAACGGTGAACGGTGAACGGTGAACGGTGAACGGTGAATGGTGAATGGTGAATGGTGAACGGTGAACGGTGAACGGTGAACGGTGAATGGTGAATGGTGAATGGTGAATGGTGAATGGTGAATGGTGAACGGTGAATGGTGAACGGTGAATGGTGAATGGTGAATGGTGAATGGTGAACGGTGAATGGTGAATGGTGAATGGTGAATGGTGCTGTTAAAGTTTCTACTCGTCACTGTTTACTGTTTACTGCTCACTGTTTACTGCTCACTGTTTACTGCTCACTGTTTACTGCTCACTGTTTACCGCTCACTGTTTACCGCTCACTGTTCACTCTGACATCTGAAACGGGGTGGGGTAATGAATAAACCGGGAAGTGCTGTTTTCCTGGCCATGGCGCTGGCGTTATGCGTTGCGCTGGCGGTGGCGCCGCACTGCGCATCGGCTTTTCCGATACCGGAGCGGCTGGAGTTCGAGATATCCTATACCGGCATTCCGGCCGGCCGGGCGGTGCAGGAGGTGACTCTCGAAGGCAACGAGGTGCATATCGTCTCCACCGCCAAATCCGCCGATTGGCTGAAGGCATTTTTCCCGGTGGACGACCGGATCGAGTCGATGTTGATCTCGGGCGCGCCGCCACTCTATATCGGGGTGCCGCGGTTGTACCGTGAACGTATCCGCGAGGGATGGACCCGCTACCAGAAGGACGCGGTCTTTGATCGTCAGAAGCTTGAAGTCCATACCAAGGACCTGTTGAAGAACAGCGAAACAACCAAGAACATCACCAAGCGGACCTACGACACCCTGTCCAGTTTCTTTTATTTTCGCTCAGTCCCGCTTCAGGTGGGCACCTCCTACTACATCGACATATTCGATTGTAAAAAGCTATGGAACACCGAGGTGCAGGTTCTGCGGCGGGAGGTGATCGAAACCCCCCTGGGGAGGTTCAGGACCGTTGTTATCAAACCGCTGCTCAGTTCGGAGGGAATCTTTGCCCGCACCGGCGATATGTACATCTGGCTGACGGACGATGAGCGACGCATACCGGTACAGATGAAATCCAAGGTCAAGGTCGGCAGCATCAAGGCGACCCTGGTGGGCGGGACCTATTGGCCAAACAAGAAGTAGTGGTAGATTAGCTCGCTTCTATCGGCTTTGACGATTGGATCTGGACATAATGCGGTTACTAACCGTTTTTCGGCAACTCATTGCAGTGCGGCGAAAGCCGCTTTAAGGAGAGCGGCGCTCTCCGCAAGCTGTCCATAGGCATCATCAGCACTCATGAGTGTTTTTTGCGGCTTCGAGTCCTGCATGGCATAACCGAGAGCGATTGACTTGTTGGCGATCTCAGCGATCTTCTTCGCCAGTTCCCGCTTGAATTTCGCGAAGTCGTCTTTTGCCCGGGGGAGTCGATAAGCCGGACGCCCTGCCATCCTCTTCTTAATTTCAGCCGCTATCCTGGCTACTTTAACGTCGGTCGCCTCGTCTTCGCTCCCCTCGACCACGCCGTCGTTGGCCCTGTGATGGGCCTTGTTGAAATCGTTATAGTCGGTGTTGTGGAGCGGCATCGAGAGATCGCCGATATAATGGGCCGCGAAACCGAGGGGATAGCGGGCAAACTTATGGTTGCTCTTTCTCTCCCAATATTGGGTTAGGGCGGCGATGATGGCGCCGTAGAGATGCCCTTTGTCATTGGAGAGGCTGTTGTAGTCGCGCACCTGGTCAAGGACCATGTCGGCGGTGACTTTGCCCCCTTTGGCGTTGTTGCAGTAGTGGTTGCCGTCTTCATGGCCGCCGGACTTCTCTTTCGACATATCCGCACCCACGGCAAGATAGGCATAGTTGTCCAGACCCGCGGCCTTCATCACGGCCATGTGGGTCGCGTCGTTCCAGGCAAAGGCCGGGGAACAGATGGAGAGGAGGATGACCAGGGTGAGAGGTAAGAGATTCCGCTGCATGTGGGGCTCCTTTCTATGGGTCCGAGGTGGCTGGACAGGGCAAAAATTCCAAGGGCATTTCATTCCCCCTCCAACGTAACGACTGTATGCTCTCACCCAGCCAGACCAAATCAGTATTTATTTCATTCGGCACTACGATTTTGAGTCCCCACAAACGACTTTGTCATGCATCTCAATGGTCAACGCTTCAATACGCTGGCTTAGCTCTTTTATTAGCTCGGTCAGTTGCGTATTCTGTTGGAGCAAATCCATTATTTGACCAGCCTGCCGTGCGGCCAGCGTTTGGCGCTGTTCAGCAGCCAATGCAAGAGCTTCCCTATGTTGCGCATCTGCATCTGCATGCACCTTATCGCGGTCCGCCTGTCGTGTCTGTGCCAGCAGGATAAGTGGAGCAGCGTAAGCTGCCTGGAGGCTGAAGGCAAGATTGAGCAGAATAAACGGATAAACATCGAACGTGGTGAAACCGATAGCGTTTACCCCAATCCAGATGGCGACTATTGCTGTCTGTGCCACAAGAAAGACAGGTGTCCCAAAAAAACGTGCAAAAGCCTCAGCCTTCAGCGCAAACCAATCATCCCCAAAGGGGGAAAAATGGTGCAGATTCGGAAGATGAAAGCGGAAGTAATCGTCCGGCACTTCGTTAGCCGGGCCTGGATTCGACGTTTTTGAGTCTGGTGCCATACGAGCTCCTTTATTTGTCAGATCAGTCTATTCCTCTGCCGAACGTTAGTGAATCGCACCGGGTTCACCACTGCCGCCGATGGCCAGGCGATTTTATTTTTCCGCTTTGCGCCCGATGTAAACCCCTATCGGCACCGTGTACATGACCTTTCCAACTTCCCACCGGGCATTGATGCCAAGGTTGTCGATTCCAATATCACTGGTAACCATGTCTCTCAACTTCGGCTCATCCCCGGGATTTGGAAAGGATGCCCGTAATTGGGTTTCCAACTCGATGTCAACTCCGTAAGCGCTTCGGCGGCAATCAAGCAAACGTGGGTTTTGGAACAACGCGGCAAACTCCTCATGCGTAAGCGCGTGAGTATGGGAAGGGTCCCTCATGATTTCAAGGCGGTCATAGGATTCCGACTTTGATGATTCCATGGCGACATCTGCAACCATAATCAGGCCACCCGGTCGGCATACCCTGATCATTTCCGATAATGCCTTTTCCGGAGCAAGTAAGTGATGGAAGCTGTAACGGGTTATAACAAGGGAAAATGAGTTGTCGGCGTATGGCAGCGGAACGGCGTCCCCTATAGCCCAGGCAAGGTTTTCAAGGTTCAGCTCTTGTTGACGTTTCTTCGCCTGCTCGATCATTGCAGGGGTTATGTCCATTCCGGTCACATGGCCGGCATGTGTGGCAAATTCGCAGGCAACCAGGCCTGGGCCGCACGCAACGTCGAGCACGGTGTCATTCTGATTAACTCCGGAAAGCTCAATGAGTATCTGCATGGCATCGAAGTGTCCCGGCACCTGAGTGAATGGAATGGCCTGACGTGAGAATTGATCTATGATTTTTGCTTGATGCGCGTGTTTGTTGTGATCGGTCATTGGCTTTCCTTTATTGGCTGACTATAGATTATGCCACAACGAATAAATTCACTCCCTGAACTGGTCCGCAAAATCGATAACGCACATGTTCCCGAACCCCGGATGGGGGCCGCAGGCGACCCCGGCGGTATGGTAAACCGTGCTGAAGGTGTTCTTGCGGTGCCCCCGGTCCGGCACCCCGTCGTCGACGATCAGTTGCATGACCATGTTCCTGGCTTTCGTGGGGCCATAGCCGATGTTCTCGCCGATCTGCCGGTTCCATTTCCCGTACCGGTCGATCCGCTCCCGTATGCTGTCGCCGTGGCCGATGGCGCCGGACTCGCCCTGTTCCTTTGCCAGTTCGGCCGCTGCCGCGGCAAGTCCGTCCGACCAAGCGAGCGGCGGCAAGGGTTTCCGGTGGGAGAGGGCCTTGATCGCTTCGTCCACGGCCTTGACCCCCTCGTTGGTCATCAAGCGGGTATCGTCTCCCGGCAACACGAAGTATTGTCCCCGGAACAGGGCACGGAACTCGCGCAGAAAGCCGGCATAGGTGCGCGGCGCGGTGCGGGCCAGGTTGACCTCCGCCAGGACCTGGCCGGCCAGATCCTGATCCAGGGCAGCGGCCGGGGCTGCCAGCGTGAGAAGCATGCAGATGGTTGAATATAAAAGTCTCATATTTTCGTAGCCGCCAATTGGATTGTGATCATCCTCAACCACCACCTGCCTCCTTTAGGTCCGGAGGTGGTAGACATCTTCATAGAGCTTCGAGTAGTGCAAATCCCCCTCGGTCCCCCTTTGTCAAAGGGGGAAGACAAGCAGCACCTTTGTTTCGGTTATAGTTCCGATATGTTATCCAGATTACACGGAGCCAGAACAAAATCAACTAAAAAATCAGCATGTTACAATTGCGTGAAAATGCATCATTTGTCCCATTGCCAAAAAATGCGCACCCATTCTAGCGAGATTGTCCAGCAAAAAAAATGTTATTTTTTACCAGGAGCAACAAAAGTTGCGGGAGAAAAAATGATGAGTTATTCAGGTTGATTGCGTGTGAGGAGGCGCATCTGTGGCAGGCGCGTTTTTTCCAGGCAGGGAACGATGTTATCAAAAAATCGCCCTGGAAGGCAGCACGATTCAAGCCGGGAAGGGATGATGTTTCGCGCTGCGAGATGGTGCCCCTATTTGCTGAGATAATCCCCCAGCAGGTCCCTGCTGTGCTCGTCATCGTGGCAGTGGATGCACAGGTTTTCCCAGTTGCTGCCGTCGGCGGGGTTGTTGTTGTGGTTGCCGTCCTTGTGGTGGACGGTCAACTGGCTCAGGTTGGCCTGGTCGAATTCCCGGCCGCATTTGGCGCAGATCGGGCCGTGGATCTTCAGGGACTTTGTCCGGTAGTTGGTGGTGTCCTCTGTCTGCCGGCGCATGGCCTCTATGCAGGCTGCAGCTTCGGCGGCCGAGGGGAGTTTGACCGTGACCGGTCGTTTGGGGCGTGCCATGGATGATCCTTTCTAAAATAATATTCTTCTCTCACTCGCTCGCTTTGTTCGCTCAAGCTCACAAAGGCACAGAGAAGAGCGAAAAGCTCAGAATCAGGGATTAAATCAATTATATTCTTTCCTCCGTGCCTCTGTGAGCTCTGTGAGCGCAGACTTTGACGTTCTGAATTTATCTTAAGGATTATACTGTGAACTCTGTGAGAGACGGTCTTTTTGCCCAGCCGTTTACCCGTTCAAAAGCTTGACCGTTGCCCTGCCGTCGGCATAGTAATCGATGATGTTGAGGCAGCCGTAGTTCTGTTCGATGTTGAACATCCCGGCCAGTGGGGCGCCGATGGCGTTCAGGAGCACGATGCGGTTGACGCCGCCGTGTCCCACCACCAGGATCTCCTGCCCCTTGTGGCGCTCAACAAGCTCCGCGATGACCGGCATGACCCGCGCAGCGACGTCCAGCAGGTTCTCCCCCTGGGGCACCCGGTAATTGACCAAGTCGCTCATGCGGGCCTGCCATTCCATCGGCCAGCGCTGGGTAATATCCTTCCAGGTCAGGCCCTCCCACACGCCGATGTTCAACTCGCGCAGTTCGGGGCGGTGCACCGGTTCGATGCCGAACTGGCCGCAGATGATCTTCGCGCCGATGGCGCAGCGTGACAGGTCGCTGGTGTAGCAGGCCGAGAGGGGGTTGCCGGCCAGGCGCTCCTTGAGAACGTGGTACTGCTCCAGGCCGGCATCGGTCAGGCCAACATCGGCTTGGCCGTTGTAGCGGGGCTGTTCATGGCCTGTCACCTGGCCGTGACGGATGAGGTAGATGCGGGTTGCCGGGGTCATGAGCGTGTCTGTCCTTTCAAATGGGGGTGCGGGGGATCAGGGGAGCCTGACCGAAATGACAACCAGGGCCGCAATCTCGGCCAGTTCGTTGATGCAGCCCAGAACGTCGCCGGTCAGGCCGTCTAGCCGGCGCTGGAAGTAGCAGCGTAGCGCCACGGTCCCCAGGATAACGACGACGTAGGCTGTCAGGCCGATAAGGGGCGGAAGCGCGAAGGCCGCTGCCAGGGTCAGGGCCAGGGCGGTGACCAATTGGGCATGGCCGGCGCCCTGGATGAAGACGGCCCCCAGACCTTCCTTGCGTGCGTGGCGAGCCCCGGTCATGGCGAGAACCTGGGCCATGCGGGCCAGGGCAGGGACGAACAGCAGGGCCTGCATCTTGATGCCGGCCGGCACCGCCTGTAAGGCCTGCCACTTCAGCAGCAGGCCGAGGACGATGCCGACGGCGCCGACGGCGCCGACATGTGAGTCCTTCATGACCTCCAGAAAACGTTCCCGGCTACCGCGGGCCGCGATGCCGTCGCAGACGTCGGCCAGGCCGTCCAGGTGCAGGGCGCCGGTCACGGCGGCCAGGGCGGTTATCAGCAGGGCGTCGGTCAGCGGCCGGACCAGCCAGGGGGCGATCAACCAGTTGAGTCCGGCCAACAGGGCGCCGATGGTCAGCCCCACCAGGGGGAAGACAGCCGTGGAGCGCCCCAGGTCCTGCGCGTCGCAGTCGGTCTTGAAGGGGAGCGGGATGATGGTCAGGAACTGAAAGGCGACAAGGTAGCGTTTCACGGTGTTGCTTCGACCGGGGCTGTGACGACCAGTTCCGCATACCCGGTGGCGGCGTCCCGGCGCCGTGAAAAGCGCACCTCCGGCAGGATCGCCAAGACGATCTCGGCCGTGGTCAGGACGATGCAGCCGTCCAGCAGGTGCCCCCCCAGCACGCGTCCGATGCTGTCGGCAAAGGCGATATGCAGGTGCGGTCCCTGGGGCGACAGGGTGCCGGAGAGGGAGACGATCTCCAACGGCCCCTCGATGATGGTGCCGCCGCCGTTTCCGGCCAGCCGCAGGGCCGCCCGGCTCAGGCTGCCGACGCAGCTGATCACGCAGGCTGCGGGCAGTTCCCGGTCGAGGAGCAGACGGGACAACGAACTGCGAATGTCGTCCCCCGGCCGTAGCCGTAACGACAGTGATGTGATGGAACTATACATGTCGGTATTTCCCTGTGTGTTTCCCTGCCGATGCGACCGTCAGATCTTATCCTTTTTCAGGTCTTCTGCAAAGAGCTTTCCAGCGCCCCGGGAGGCGCAGAAATTGCCGCACATGGTGCAGGTGTCGCTATCCTCGGGAACCCGGCTGGCGCGGATGGCGCGGGCGTCCTCGGGATAGAGCGCCAGTTGGAACTGTTTTTCCCAGTCCAGGTCGCGGCGGGCCTTGGACATCTCCCGGTCCCGCTCCCGCATCCTGTCGGGGTACTTGTTCATGTCCCCGACGTAGGCGGCGATCTTGGCGGCCTTGACTCCCAGGCGCACGTCATCCTCGGTGGGGAGGGCCAGGTGTTCGGCCGGGGTGATGTAGCAGATCAGGTCGGCGCCGAAGCGGGCCGACTGGGCCGCGCCGATGGCCGAGGTGATGTGGTCGAAGCCGGGCGCCACGTCGGTGGTGATCGGTCCCAGCATGTAGTAGGGCGCGCCGCCGCTCATCCGCTTTTGCAGCTTGATGTTTCCCTCGATCTCATCCAGGGGGACGTGCCCCGGTCCCTCCACCAGCATCTGGCACCCCATGTCGCGCCCCAGTTCGGCCAGCTCGCAGTTAATGACGAGTTCCTGGATCTGGGCCCGGTCGCTGGAGTCGTGGATGGCCCCGGCCCTGAGGCCGTTTCCCAGGGAGAGCACGGTATCGTATTTCTTCAGGATGGCCACCACCCGGTCGAACTGTTCATAGAGCGGGTTCTCGCGCTTGTTGGCCAGCATCCACGCCACCATGGAGACGCCTCCCTTGGAGACCAGGCCGCCGTAGCGGTACCCCTGTTTTCTGAGGCGCTCGATGGTGGAGAGGTTGATGCCGCAGTGCACCGCCATGAAGGCCATGCCGTCGGCGCACTGGCGTTCGATCAGGTCGAAGAGTTCCTCCGGGTCGAGCCGGTTCGGGTCGCCATATTTGCGGGCTGCCTCGCAGAAGGCCTGATAGAGCGGCACGTTGCCCACCGGCAGGTCCACGCAGGCAATCACCTCGCGCCGCACCCGGTCCAGGTCGCCCCCCACGGAGAGTTCCATCAGGGTGTCGGCCCCGCTTTCCATGGCTGCCCGAGCCTTGGCAACCTCGGCCTGGTAGTCGATGATGTCGGAGGAGGTACCAATGGAGGCATTGACCTTGGTGCGCAGTCCGGCGCCGATGCCGGTTGCCGTGGGACGGCGGCCGTGGTTCCAGGGGATGACGATTCTCCCCTCCGCCACCATGCTGCGCACGAACTCCGCCGAAAGCGCTTCGTCTGCGGCCACTGCCGCCATCTGGGGGGTGATGATGCCCTCGCGGGCGGATTCGATCTGGGTCAACATGTCTGTTCTCCTTGTTGTGTAATGAAGAATGTTTTAGTTTGGAAATGCGGCAATGTTGCATTCCCGCCAGCCGCGTACCGAATTGATCAGCCAGAGGGTATCGGCGTCTTTCAGGTCTGCCAGGGTCAGAATCGCCTCCCGGATGCCCCCCGCCTCGATCAACTCCTCCCGCAGCAGCCCGGGTAGCAGGCCGCACGAGAGGGCCGGAGTCAGCAGTTCGCCGTAAAGCGAGACGACGATATTGTTGTAGCTCCCCTCGGTCACCTCTCCCCGTTCGTTCAGGAAGACAACATCGATACAATCGGGATGCCGTCGCCGTTCCTCCTCATACCGTTCCCGGCGGGTGGTTTTATGGTAGAGAAACGCATCGGACGAGTCCATCCGAACCTTCGACACGGCAATCATGCCGGGCGGGGAGGGGCATGGCGGATGCGCCAGGGGTTCGGTTTCCAGGGTCAGTTCGCCTCCCCCAGCCAAAAGGACGCGCACCTTGTGGACCTCACTCAACTTCCCGCCCAGCCCGGCGAGGCAGCCGCGCAGACTGTCGCTATCGAGGTTGAAGCCAAAATACGCTGCCGATTCCGCCAGCCGCCGCAGGTGCCGCTCCAACAGCATAAAACCGTCCCTATCGTAGCGCAAGGTCTCGATCAGGCAAAAGTCGGGTGGTTCACGACACAGGAAGTCGCTTTTGGTCAGGCACTCCCGGTATTCCGCGTCAGCCTCGGAATCCCAGGTGATGCCGCTGCCGATGCCGAGTTCGCCGGTTTGTGCCGCCATGTCCAGTACCACGGTGCGGATGGCCACGCTGAAGGTCGCCTCCTGGCCTGGGGAGAGGTAGCCGATGGCGCCGCAGTAGACCCCTCGCGGCTCTTGTTCCAGGTCGCGGATGATCTCCATGGTGCGCCGTTTGGGGGCTCCGGTGACCGAACCACAGGGAAAGAGCGACCTGAAGATGTCGGTAAGCCCCACATCCGGCCTGGGACGGGCGGTGACTGTGGAGGTCATCTGGTGCACCGTGGGGTAGGTCTCGACGTCGAAGAGCGACGACACCGCGACGCTGCCGGTCTCGGCAATGGTGGAGAGGTCGCTGCGTACCAGATCGACGATCATCAGGTTCTCGGCCCGCTCCTTGCGGCTTGCGGCTAACCGCTCCCGCTCTGCCTGGTCTGCGGCGCGGTCCCCTTCATGGGGCGCATGGCCAGCACGCCGTTTTTTAGGCTGAAGAACAACTCCGGCGAGGCGGAGAGGATCCGGTGGCTGCCGGTGTCGATCCAGGCGCAGAAGGGGGCTTGCTGGTTACGGCACATGCGGCGGTAGAGGGCGAAGGGGGCGCCGTTGAAACCGAAGCGCTGCCGGGTGGTGAAGTTGACCTGATAGGTCTCGCCATCGGCAATGGCCGCCCGGATGGTCTTTATCACATCTCCGTAGGGAGCTTGGCCGATAGCGGTTGCAGGTTGAGAGATGTTGCAGTCGTCGTTTCCCGTCGGCTCCGTACCGGGCGCGCACTCATGTCGTTCGTTGAAGATGCCGAACCAGATCAGCGGCAGGTCGCCCGACCCGGCGGCAGGCAGGTCGGGATTGAGGCCGGCCGCGGCTTCGTAACTCACGAAACCGGCCGCGTGCCTGCCCAGTTCCACAGCCTGTTCCACCTCCCGCAGGGCCGGGACTACCTCGGCCGGTGTGCGGGCAATCACCACCGCTTTCAGGCCGTCAAAACGGAAGGAGCGGGGGAACCCCGCCCTGGCGAACGACTCCAGGAGGACTGTCGCACATTGGTGGGGCGAGGTCAGCATCGTATATCCCGGGCGGTTCGTTCTCCGAGAGAAGGATACATCACTCTTTCGATACCCCGGCCTGTTCAAAGGTCGCCATCTCCCTCAGGATCTTAGCCCCGGCCTCGATCAGGCTCATGGCAAGGGCCGCACCGGTCCCTTCACCCAGGCGCAGGTTCAGGTCCAGGATCGGTACGGCGCCGATCCGCTCCAGCATGTACCGGTGGCCGATCTCCACCGATTCATGGGCGGCGAAGACGTAGTCGCGCACATGAGGGTGCAGTTCCGAGGCGATCAGGGCGCCTGCGGTGGAGATGAAGCCGTCGATCACCACCGGGATGGAGTTGGCCGCGCATCCCAGCACCAGGCCGGCAATGGCGGCGATCTCCAGACCGCCCACCTTGGCCAGCACATCCAGCGGGTCCTTCGGGTCGGGGCGGTTGAGTGCCAGCCCCTGTTCGATGACCCGGATCTTGTTCTCCAGGGCGATGTCGTTGATGCCGGTGCCGCGGTGGGTCAACTCCCTGGCCGAAATGCCGGAGATGGCGGCAATGATGGCCGACGAGGGGGTGGTGTTGCCGATGCCCATTTCGCCGGTTCCCGCCAGGGCCACTCCTTCCGCCTTGCACTGATCGGCCAGGTCGATGCCGACCTTCAGGGCGGCCAAGGTCTCGCCACGGGTCATGGCCGGACCCTTGGAGAGGTTTCGGGTGCCGCGGGCCACCTTCCGTTGGATCAGGCCTGCGACGCCGTTAAAATCATAATCAACCCCCACGTCCACCACCCGCACCTCGACCCCGGCATGGCGGGCCAGCACGTTGACGCCGGCCCCGCCGGCCAGCATGTTGTACACCATCTGGGCCGTGACCTCCTTGGGGCAGGCCGAGACCCCTTCTTCGGTCACCCCGTGGTCGCCGGCAAAGGTAAAGATGACCTTTTTCGAGGTGTCGGGGCTCAACGTGCCGCTGATGGCTGCAACACGTCGTCCGAACTCCTCCAGCTTCCCCAGGGAGCCGAGCGGCTTGGTTTTGTTGTCCAGTCTGGCCTGGGCCTGGCGCAGCAGTCCGGTGCTGACCGGTTTGATGCGTTCCAGCGTGGCCTTTACAAAGTCCATTTGATGGTCTCCTTTTTTAAAACCTGCCTGAATCCCGTGGCACCTTCACGGGATTCAGGACCTATTTCAACCTGAGCGGTATCCCGCTGATGACTACGTGTACCTCGTTCGCCATGGCAGCAAGGAGCTGGTTGGCCTGACCGGCAATGTCACGAAAACGCCGCGCCAGACGGTTTTCCGGCACAATACCCTGTCCCACTTCGTTGGAGACCACAATGACCGGTGTCCGCATCCCGGCCAGGGTAGCCGCCAGGCGCTGCACATCCTCCATGATGAGCGCCTCGGCATCCTCTTGCCGCCCTTCATAGTGAAAGAGCAGGTTGGATAGCCAGAGGGTGAGGCAGTCCACCAGCACCGCCTTGCAGCCGCCGTCGCAACCGGCCAGGGCCTGGGGCAGATACAGGGGCTCCTCCATGGTCTGCCATGCGTCGCCGCGGCGCAGGCGGTGTTTATTGATACGCTCCGCCATCTCGTCGTCCAATGCCTGGGCCGTTGCCAGGTAGCCGAGCGGTGTGCCGAACCGAAGGGCCACCACCTCGGCGAAACGGCTTTTGCCGCTTCGCGCCCCGCCGGTAATGAAGATTGTTGTGCCCATGCGCCCCTCCGACGAAAAAAGCCCCTGCCAAATAACGCCATGGGCAGGGGCTCGAAAATACCTGGATGAAGATGCTATCCGGCTTCGGCCCCTCGTTCCACGGAGGTCCCAAAGGCATCGGAATGGCAGGTTTCCTGGCTTGGGGATCGTCCCACTGCCGCGCCTTCCCAGGTTTCCCCAGTGGCATGATGCGGCATCGGTCCCCCCTTACAGTTGCGGGACAGCGAGGGAGTTGCACCCTCTTCCCTTTTAACCGCGCTGATCTGTAGCGCGGCACCAGACCGGTTGATAAACAGTTCCGAGTTTTGTACCAGACCACAGGCGGATTGTCAAAACGGAAAGTGCCAACAATAAATTACCCCAGTGGTATATTTTTATATCTAGCCGTATTTATTACTATATTTATTCAGAATCCGTTCAATGGCCGCCACGATGTTCCGGCGATATGGCCGGCTGCCGGAAAAAAATTATCACGCCCCTTGATTTTTGCCACCCTGTTGATTATATTCCTCACGTTAGCACTCAATGGACGTGAGTGCTAATCTCGTCTGCGACTTTACACCACCAACCGGTAATAGAAAGGAGAAAGACAACATGAGTTTGAGACCACTTCAGGACCGTATCCTCGTCAAGAGGGTCGAAGAGGAAACCAAGACGGCAGGGGGGCTCTTTATCCCCGAAACCGCCAAGGAAAAGCCCCAGCGCGGTGAAATTGTGGCTGCCGGCAACGGCAAGAAGACCGAAGAAGGCAAGGTGCTGCCTCTGGACGTGAAGGTGGGCGACAAGGTGCTGTTCGGCAAATATTCGGGCACCGAGATCAAGGTGGACGGCGAAGAGTATTTGATTATGCGGGAAGACGATATCCTGGCCGTCGTAGAATAGTAGAAACGGTCTTTTTTGCCCCGGCCTCGCCAATCTTCGGAACGCCTTTGTGCGACGTACCTCCAGTACGTCTCCGCGGCATTCCTCGATTGGCAAACCCAGGACAAAAAAATCCTCGTTTCTTATTTCAACAATAAATTCAAAAACTAAACATATCGACATGGAGGAATAACGCATGGCTGCAAAGATCATCAAATTCGACCAGGACGGCCGCAACGCCATCCTGAAAGGTGTCAACACCCTGGCTGACGCCGTCAAGGTTACCCTCGGCCCCAAGGGCCGCAACGTCGTGATCGACAAGTCCTTCGGCGCTCCGCTGATCACCAAGGATGGCGTGACCGTTGCCAAGGAAGTGGAACTGGAAGACAAATTCGAAAACATGGGCGCCCAACTGGTGAAGGAAGTCGCTTCCAAGACCTCCGATGTTGCCGGTGACGGCACCACTACGGCAACCGTTCTCGCTCAGGCCATCTACCGCCAGGGCTCCAAGCTGGTGGCTGCCGGCCACAACCCGATGGAGATCAAGCGCGGCATCGACAAGGCCGTGGAGGCCATCGTCGAAGAGTTGAAGAACATCTCCAAGCCGATCAAGGACCACAAAGAGATCGCCCAGGTCGGCACCATCTCCGCCAATAACGACAAGACCATCGGCGACATCATTGCCGAGGCCATGGAAAAGGTCGGCAAGGAAGGCGTGATTACCGTCGAGGAAGCCAAGGCCATGGAAACCACCCTGGAAACCGTGGAAGGGATGCAGTTCGACCGCGGCTACCTCTCCCCCTACTTCGTGACCGACCCGGAGCGCATGGAAGCAACCCTTGAAAACGCCGTGATCCTGATCCACGACAAAAAGATCTCCAACATGAAGGACCTGCTCCCGATCCTTGAGCAGACCGCCAAAACCGGCCGCCCCCTGCTGATCATCGCTGAAGACATCGAAGGCGAAGCGCTGGCCACCCTGGTGGTCAACAAGCTGCGCGGCGTTCTGAACGTTGCAGCCGTCAAAGCCCCCGGCTTCGGCGACCGCCGCAAGGCCATGCTGGAAGATATTGCCATCCTGACCGGTGGCCAAGTGATCTCCGAAGAGGTCGGCTTCAAACTCGACCAGACCTCCCTTGAGATGCTGGGCCGCGCCAAGCGCATCACCATCGACAAGGACAACACCACCATCATCGACGGCGACGGCAAGGAAGATGCCATCCAAGGCCGCGTCAAGATGATCCGCGCCCAGATCGAAGAAACCTCCAGCGATTACGACCGTGAAAAGCTCCAGGAGCGTTTGGCCAAGCTTGTGGGCGGCGTTGCCGTCATCAAGGTCGGTGCAGCTACCGAGGTAGAGATGAAAGAGAAAAAGGCCCGCGTGGAAGACGCTCTGCACGCCACTCGCGCTGCCGTTGACGAGGGCATTGTCCCCGGCGGCGGTGTTGCCTACATCCGCGCCCTCAAGGTGTTGGACGGCCTCAAACTGGTCGCCGAGCAGCAGTTCGGCGTCAACGTGATCAGGGCCTCCCTGGAATCCCCGATCCGCCAGATTGCCGAAAACGCCGGCATCGACGCCTCCATCGTGGTGGACAAGGTCAAAAACGGCAAGGACGCATTTGGTTATGACGCCGCCTCCGACGAGTACGTGGACATGATCAAGGCAGGCATCATCGACCCGACCAAGGTTTCCCGCAGCGCCTTGCAGAACGCTTCCTCCATCGCCGGCCTGATGCTGACCACCGAGGCCCTGATTGCCGAGAAGCCGAAGGATGAATCTGCCATGCCGGCAATGCCGGGTGGCGGGATGGGTGGAATGGGCGGCATGGGCGGCATGTACTAACCGGGAAAACGTCTCTTTTTCGCCCTGGCTGCGTCAATCGGCGGGCTTGCTTGTGCGGCGTAGCGCTGCTACGCCTCCGCGCAATCCCTTGATTTCCTGCCCAGGACGAAAAATAGAGCGTTTTCACCCTAGACATTCCCGTTTTATTGCCCGGAGAAGGCCGGAGACATCATGTCTCCGGCCTTCTCCGTTTAAATCTGTTGCCTGGAGTTCGTTTCGGTCATATTATGACGCCACCGACATTGAAAGGGGAGGGGATATGGAGTTGATCGGAAAAGCCCTTACCATGAGCGACCTGGTGGCCTATCAGGATGGCTCGGTGGTCAGCAAGACGTTGATCGACAAGAAGATCGGGACATTGACGCTGTTTTCCTTTGACGCCGGACAGGGGCTTTCCGAGCATGCCGCCCCCTACGACGCCTTTGTGCAGGTCGTGGACGGCGAGGCCGAAGTGACCATCGAGGGGAGCGCCCAGACGGTGGCGGCCGGCCAGATGATCATCATGCCGGCCAACAAGCCCCATGCGCTCAAGGCGGTGAAGCCGTTCAAGATGCTGCTGGTGATGATTCGCGCTTAGCAGGTTGTTGAAAAACAGCCATCTCGCCACCGTCCTCGAAAGCCCTTTCGTGCAGCGTAGCGCCGCTACGCCTCCTCAGGGCTCTCTGCGGGTGCGACGATCTGGCTATTTTTGAACAACCTGTGTTTTTCAACAACCGGTTCAAAAGAGGAGGGTCAAATTGTCTGAAAAAACCGCTGTATTGCTGCTCCAGATGGGGGGACCGGATTCCCTGGACGCTGTCGAGCCGTTTCTCTGCAACCTGTTTTCGGACCGGGACATCATCCGTATCGGGCCGGCATTCCTGCAACCGGTGATCGCACGCATCATCTCCCGCCGGCGCGCCCGCACGGTGGTAGAGTATTACCGCAGGATGGGGGGCAAGTCGCCCCTGCGCGAGCTTACCGAGCAGCAGGGAGCAGAGCTGGAAAAAGTCCTGGGCGAGGGGTACCGCTGTTTCGTGGCCATGCGTTATTGGAAGCCGGACACGCTTGAAGGCCTGGCGGCCATCAAGCGCGAAGGAATCACCCGGATAGTGGCATTGTCGCTTTATCCCCACTATTCACGGGCCACCAGCGGTTCCAGCTTCAACGAACTGGAACGGGTGCTGGCCCAGTCAAAGGCGCATTTCGACCTGGCGTATATCCGCCAGTTCTACGATCATCCCGCCTATATCGGGGCTCTGGTGGAGAAGATCGAACAGGGGCTGGCCGAATTCGCCGACCGAAGCGCCGTCCAGCTTGTTTTTTCCGCCCACGGCCTGCCCCAGTCGTTCATCGATTCCGGCGATCCCTACCTCGAGCACATCCAGGGCACGGTGAGACTGGTAATGGAGCATTTCGGCGGTGTTTCGCACCATCTGGCCTTCCAGTCCCGGGCCGGCCCGGTCAAGTGGCTGGAGCCCTCCACCGAGGGGAAGATCACCGAACTGGCTGCGGCAGGGTGCAAGGATTTGCTGATGGTGCCGCTTTCGTTCGTGTCCGACCACATCGAGACCCTCTACGAGATCGACATACAATACCGGGAAGAGGCCCAAAAGCTGGGCATTGCAAACTTCCGGCGCAGCGGGTCCCTCAACAGTTCGCCCGCCTTTATCAGGTGCCTGGCCGACCTGGTTCATTCGCTGGGGTTTTGATGCCTGCTTAGTACACTGAAGAGGGAACAGTAATCATTAATCTTTTTACATTAAGGAGAACCGCAATGCTCGGAAAATTGGTAGTTGCACTCATGGCTGTTTTCATGTCCGCAGGTATCGCCTGTGCCGAAGGCAAGGCAAAGAACCCGGTCGTTCTGATGGAGACCAGCCTGGGAAACATCAAAATTGAATTGTTCGAAAAAGAGGCGCCCATCAGTGTCAAGAATTTCATCGTCTATGCCAACAAGGGGTTCTATAACGGCACTATCTTCCACCGCGTCATAAACGGCTTCATGATCCAGGGAGGCGGTTTTACCACCGATTTCGTCCAGAAACCGACCAACGCGCCCATCAAGAACGAGGCGGCCAACGGCCTGAAAAACGACCGCGGCACCATCGCCATGGCCCGAACCGGCATGCCGGACAGCGCCACGTCCCAATTCTTCATCAACGTGGTGAGCAACGACATGCTGAACCGCCCCAGTCCGGACGGTTTCGGCTATGCCGTCTTCGGCAAGGTCGTCGAGGGAATGGATGTGGTGGACAAGATCAGGGCGGTCAAAACCGGCATCTCCCACGGGATGAGGGATGTGCCGGAACAACAGGTGGTGATCAAGACGGCGAAGGTGTTGCAATAGCCTGATAGGCTTTGCATCCGGGAATCTCGCAGCATAACGCCGCAAGGGTCGGAGAGGGGGAGTGTGATGGTATGCTCAATACGCGCGATGATTATGGCAACGGCCCTGGTTTCGGCGCTGGCTCACCAGGTATGGGGCGCGGCCGGCGAAACGGCAATAACGACCACGACCATTGCTGAACAGACCGGCGTGGCGGTGACCATCTACAATTCCAACCTGGGACTGGTCAAGGATCTCCGCGTGCTGCATCTGCCCAAGGGGCGCAGCGAACTGCGTTTCATGGATGTGGCCACCGGCATCAAGCCGGCCAGCGTCCATATCCGTTCCCTCTCGGATGCCGCCGGCCTGAATGTCCTGGAGCAGAACTACGAGTATGACCTGCTCAGCCCGCAGAAACTGATGGACAAGTATGTGGGCAAAGAGGTCAAGCTCTACGAGAAGAACCCCTACAGCGAGCGGGAAGAGGTGGTGACCGCCACACTCCTCTCCAACAACAACGGTCCGGTGTACAAGATCGGCAACGAGATTACCTACGGCTATCCGGGGCGGGTCATCTTCCCCCAACTGCCCGAGAGCCTGATCGCCAGCCCCACCCTGGTGTGGCTCCTGGAAAACGGCCGCGAAAAACCGCACACGGTGGAGGCCACCTACCTGACCGACGGCATCAACTGGCGCGCCGACTACGTACTGACCCTTAACGAGCGGGACGACGCGGCCGATCTGGTGGGGTGGGTCACCATCACCAACAACAGCGGGGCAACCTACCGCAATGCTACCCTCAAGCTGGTGGCCGGAGACGTCCACCGGGTCCGCGACGAGGTGCAGCCGCGCCTTAAGGGGGGCAAGGCCATGCTGATGGGGGCTGCCGCCCCGGCTCCCCAGTTCAGGGAGGAAGGGTTGTTGGAGTACCACATGTACTCGCTCCAGCGTCCCTCCACCATCAAGGACAACGAGTCCAAGCAGATCAGCCTGTTCTCGGCCGCCGACATCCCGGTGCGCAAGGAACTGCTCCTGTCCGGAGCCCCCTCTTACTACCAGGAGGCATACAGCGGGGACATCGCGAAAAAGCAGAAGGTCGGTGTCTATATCGAGCTGGAAAACCGCGAGAAGAATCACCTGGGGATGCCGCTTCCCAAGGGGACCGTGCGGGTCTACAAAAAGGACAACGACGCGTCGCTCCAGTTCGTGGGCGAGGATGCCATCGATCACACCCCCAGGGACGAGAAGGTGCGGATCAAGCTGGGTGAGGCCTTCGACGTGGTGGCCGACAAGAAGCAGACCGACTGGAAAAAACGGGCAAGCGACAGCTACGAGGCGGCCTATGAGATTTCGATCCGTAACCACAAGCAAGAGGCCGTTGCGGTGCGGGTAACCGAACCGGTCCCCGGCGACTGGCAGGTGCTTAACTCAAGCCACGATTACACCAAGGGTGATTCCGGCACGTTGGAGTTCAAGGTGACGGTGCCGGCGGATGGAGAGACAAAGCTGGCCTACCGGGTTTTGATGCGGTATTAATTCCAATTCCAAATCAAAGCGGCATCTTTGTTGGCTCGTCTTCGGCTCCTCAACGTACTGACTGTACGCCTTCGGCGCCTCGATGTCATCTTTGATTGAAATCGGAAGAAGCCGTCCATGAACAAATTTTTCACCTCATTCCTCGATGTTCTTTTCCCGCCGCTCTGCCATATCTGCCGGGCGTTCATCCCCGAGGCCGGCACATTGCACATCTGCCCGGCATGCCGGGAACGCATGCCCATCGTGGGGCACCCTCTCTGCCCGGTGTGCGGCATTCCCTTCCCGGGAGCGGGTGATGACCATGTCTGCGGCGCCTGTCAAGAGTCGCAGCCGGTTATCAGGGCGGCACGGGCGGCCTTGATCTACGAAGGGCGCTGCCGCGACCTGATCCATGCTTACAAATACCGCCATAAGACCCACCTGCGCCGCCCCCTGGCGCTATTGGCGGCCGATTCTCTGCGGGATTTCGTCGTCGCCCGCGCCCCTGAACTGATGGTGCCGGTACCGCTGCATGTCCGGCGGCTCAGGGAGCGTGGTTTTAACCAGGCGGTGCTTTTGGGTGAGATCTGGGCGCGCGAGTGGAACCTCTCTCTGCATCGAAGCGCTATGCGGCGCATCCGGTGGACCGAACCGCAGATCAATCTGACTGCCGAACAACGGCGCGACAATGTCAAGGGCGCTTTCGACGTCAGGGATGCCAATGCCGTAAAAGGGCGGCGCGTGTTGCTGGTGGACGACGTCTACACCACCGGCAGCACTGTGAAAGAGTGCGCCGCGGCACTTATGGCGGCCGGTGCCCGGGAGGTGACGGTTGTGACGGTGGCTCGTGCTGCGGAAAGTTGAGTTGCAGCCTGTATGGGCGACAGGGAAAAACCATCATTATTTTGTGATGAAATCAAGAATTTATGCGGTGAGTTTTGTTGACGGATATGATGTATCTTTGCTATAGGTTATCGAGCGCAATGATATGACCGCCCCGGAGGAACTATGCGTCTTTCAACAAAAAGTCGGTACGGACTGAGGGCTCTTTTCGACATTGCCTACAACTGCGGCAATATGCCGGCCCAGATCCAGGACATCTCCCGCCGCCAGCAGATATCGCCCCGCTATCTGGAACAGATTTTTCAGAATCTCAAGCGGGCAGGGATATTGAAAAGCAAGCGCGGCCCCCAGGGGGGGTACTGCCTGGCCAAAAAGCCTGAGGAGATCACGGTGCTGGATGTTCTGTGCGCCACGGAACTGGACGTGCTCCTGGTGGATTGCGCGGGGGTGACGCCGAAAAAACGCAAGCGCAAGAGCGATTGCCCCTTTGAGGGGCAGTGCGTGACCCAAACGGTCTGGGAAGAGGCCACAGCTCTGCTCAACACGCTGTTTTCCGGCATTACCATCCAGACGCTGTGCCAGCGCGGCCAGGAGATGGGGATCAAGAAGGAGCAGGACCATCGCTTCATGTACTACATCTAAATGTCCCAGGACAACGTTATGCCCATTGTTAGCAGCACGAGCGTTATAGAACAAATCGGCGCCACGCCGTTGCTGAAACTTTCCGGAGTGACGGAAAAAGGTGCGGCAGACATCTACGCCAAGGTCGAATCCTTTAACCCAGGCGGCAGCATCAAGGACCGCATCGCCCTGGCGATGATCGAACGGGCCGAGCGGGACGGCTGCCTCAGGCCGGGTGCAACGATTGTCGAGCCGACCAGCGGCAATACCGGTATTGGCCTGGCACTGGTCTGCGCGGTTAAGGGGTACCGGCTGGTGCTGACCATGCCCGAGTCCATGAGCCTGGAACGACGTCGCCTTTTAACGGCTTACGGGGCCGAACTGGTGCTGACGCCGGCTTCGCAAGGCATGAAGGGGGCGGTGAAGAAGGCTGAAGAACTGGCCGAAAATGGCTGGCTCTTGCCGCAGCAGTTCAACAATCCAGCCAACCCGGAGGCCCATCGTCGTACGACAGGCCCTGAGATCATCGCTGCGATGAAAGGGTTGAGCATAGACGGCTTCGTGGCCGGCGTCGGCACTGGGGGAACCATTACCGGTGCCGGCGAGGTGCTCCGCCGGCACAATCCGGCTGTCCACATTGCCGCCGTCGAGCCGGCCGGCTCTCCCGTACTATCCGGCGGGATGGCCGGACCCCATAAGATTCAGGGGATCGGGGCCGGTTTCATTCCCGAAGTGCTCAATACCTCCATCTACCAAGAAGTGATTGCCGTGTCGGATGCAGACGCCTTCAGCGCTGCCCGCACGCTGGCAGCAAAGCATGGGCTGCTGTGCGGGATATCGAGCGGCGCGGCGCTGGCCGGTGCCGTGCGGGTGGCTCAAAAGCTGGGGGCAGGCACGAACGTTGTGGTGGTGCTGCCGGATACAGGGGAGCGCTATCTCTCCATGGATGTGTTCGATTAGCAGGTTGTTGAAAAACAGCCACCTCGCCGCCGTCCTCGAAAGCCGCCTTGTGCGGCGTAGCGCTGCTACGCCTCCGCGGGGCTTTCTGCGGGTGCAACGATCTGACTGTTTTTGAACAACCTGAGTTGTTCAGCAACCTGTTTGCCGGTGTCCTTACTCCAGATCCAGGATCATGGCGTTTTCATCACAGTCGGGGAACTTGACGCACTTGATGCAGTCGCCCCACACCTTGTGGGGCAGCTCTGACTTGTCCACCAGCCGGAAACCTAACTTGGCGAAGAAATCGGGTTTGTAGGTGAGGCAGAAGATGCGTTTGAGGCCGATCTGGCGCGCTTCGTTGATGCAGGCCAGCACCAGTTGACTGCCGATGCCCTTGCGGCCGGCCTCTTCGGCTACCGCAACGGAGCGTACCTCGGCCAGGTCATCCCAGACGATATGGAGGGCGGCGGTCCCCAGGAGTGTGCCGTCATCCGCGGAGACAAAAAAATCGCGTAGCGATTCATACAGCTCCGACAGGGAGCGGGAAAGCATATCCCCCTGGCTGGCGTACTTCATCAACAGTTTCTGGATTTCCTTGACGTCATGTATCTGGGCCTTGCGGATCATTTTTGTTCTCCATGCGGTGTCTAGCGTATCCCAACGTGCACCAGCACCGGTTTAAGCACCCTCACCAGGTCCGATGGCGTCATCCCGACCAGGTAACCACGCTTTCCGCCATTGACGTAGATCTTTTCCAGCCCGGCGATGGTTTCCTCAAGATACACCGGCATCGGTCTGCGCGTGCCGAAAGGCGAGGTGCCCCCCACTTGGTAGCCGCTGTGCTTTTGGGCCGTTTCCGGCGAGCAGGGGGTGATCTGCTTGACGCCGGTAATCCGGGACAACTCCTTGGTCGAAACTTGTAAATCGCCGTGCATCAGGACGATGAGCGGTTTCTTGGTTTCATCCTCCATGATCAAAGTCTTGATCACGCAGTGCTCGTCAACACCCAGTTCGCGGGCGGAAACCGCAGTGCCCCCTTTATCCTCGTAAGCGTAGACGTGGTCCGTGAATTCGACCTTTTCGGTCCGCAATTGGCGGATAGCAGGGGTTATGGGTGTTTTGTCCTTTGCCATTTCCTTAAAACCTTGAGTCTGCCACAGAGACGCAGAGACACAGAGAAAGTCAAGAGAAACGCATTAATCTGAAAAACGGAACAAAACCAAAAAGAGAAATCAAAATCGTTCTTTGGTTTACTCGATTGTCAGCCGTTCTCCGTGTCTCTGTGTCTCCGTGGCAGGTGTTGAATCTAACAGATCCTGGGCAGTTGCTCCCCGGCCAGCATCTCCACCGCCCGCATGCCGCCTACGCTGGTTTCCATGCGAACCCGTCCCGGCTCTCCGTCGGTGACCTCTCCGATAATGGCGGCGTGGGCGCCAAGGGGATGACGTTTCATTGCAGCCACGATCCGTTCTGCGGCCTGGGGTGCGACGAAGGCAAGCAGTTTCCCCTCATTGGCGACGAAGAGCGGGTCAAGGCCGAGGATCGAGCAGACGCCGCGCACCGCCGTGTTCACGGGAATTTGCTGCTCACGCAGGGTAATTGCAACGCCCGATTGTTGGGCGATTTCCTTGATGGTGGTGGCAATGCCTCCGCGGGTCGGGTCACGGAGTACGTGCAGCAGATCTCCCGCCTCGGCGATGGTGTCCGCCACCAGGCTATTGAGGGCGGCCGAGTCGCTACGGATGTCGGTCCCGACGTTGAGCCCCTCGCGGCCGGCCATAACGGCAATGCCATGGTCGCCCACGGTGCCGTTGATGATGATCATGTCGCCCGGCCGGGCGTTGGCGCCGTGAATGGCGATGTCATGTTCCACGGCGCCGATCCCGGCGGTTGTAATGAATATCTTGTCCGCCTTGCCGCGGGGGACGACCTTGGTGTCGCCGGTCACGATCCGTACTTCGGCCTTGTCGGCGGCTTGGCGCATATCGTCCAGCACGGTTTTCAGGTCTGCCCGGCTGAAACCCTCTTCGATGATCAGGCCGACGCTCAGATAGAGGGGCCGCGCACCCATCATGGCCAAGTCGTTGACCGTGCCGTGGACTGCCAGGCTGCCGATGGTTCCGCCGGGGAAGAAGATCGGATCGACCACGAAGGAATCGGTAGTGTAGGCCAACCGGCCCGCAATCGGGGCCAGAAGGGCCGCATCGTTCTGTCCGGAGGGTGCGATTCCGCTCAGAGCGGGAATGATCAGTTCATCCAAAAGTTGGTGGGAAAGCCGGCCGCCACTGCCATGGCCGAGAAGGATGAGGTCGTTGTTCACGGTGAGGTTTGGTCTCCTGCCGATTAATTTTGCCTACGATAGCACGAAAGGCTCACATTGTCACGGCAGCTTTTTCTGTTCACTTTGCCGGGCGGTTCATGATAAGAGTACCCAGTTTTGAAAAATCCCGCCGAGAAGCGGAGAGCAGGCGGAGGATCGAATGACGGATTACAGGCCACTGGAAAAACTGCCGGAAACGGCGGGATACAAGCAGGGCGACGTGCTGGTGCTGGTTGGGGAACTTTTTGGCCGCGGCTATGCCAACGGTTTGGTGGAGGAGGCCCGGCGCATCGGCATGGATGTGATCGGCACTACCGTGGGCCGCCGCGACAGCGACGGTTCCCTGCGGCCGTTGAACGCCGATGAGCTGTCTGCGGCCGAAGCCCTGCTGGGCGGGAGCGTCATCAACATCCCGCTGGAGGCGGGCTTTGACATGGAACAGGTGGATGGACAGCCGTCGGTGGCCGAACAGCTCAAGAAGGCCAAGCCGGACGAGTGGGCTTCCATCCGTTTCAGCCCTGATTTCATCGAGAAGGCAAAGGATGCCGGTACGGCCCGTATCCGCGCCGCCCTGGCGCAGGTGATGCAGCAGCTTGCGCCACGCATTCCGGCCGGAGTCAATGTGCTCTTTGCCCATTCCATGGCCGGCGGCATACCTCGGGCGCGGGTCTTCATGCCGCTCCTCAATCGGGTATTCAAGGGAACCGGCGACAAGTATCTTGCCTCGGAGGGGTTCTGGAACAGCGATCTGGGCCGCCTGTGCGACGCCAGTTTCAATGAGGTAACGGGCGATACCTTCCGCTACCTGATCGATGAGTCGGCCGCTCTGCGCGGGCATCTTACCACAGCAGGCGGTCAGGTGCGCTATGCCGCCTACGGCTACCATGGCACCGCCGTTTTGGTGGGGGGTGAGTACCGCTGGCAATCCTACACCCCCTATGTGCAGGGGTGGGCCAAGATGCGCCTTGAGGCAATCGCTGCCGAGGCGACCGGTAACGGTGTTGTCGCCACGGTGTTCAACTGCCCCGAGATACAGACCAACTCCAGCGCCCTTTTCCTGGGGGTGGAGATATCGCTGTACCCGCTGTTGTCCGCCATCCGGCGTGTAGCCGGAGAACGGGCCGCTGCACCGCTCTTTGAAAGGTGCCAGGCGATGCTCAAGGAAGACGAGACCGTTGGACATCTCCTGGAGAGGGCCGACGCCTACCTGGCGTCGCCGGTTTTGGCCGGGATCCTGGATTTCGCCACATGGCCTCAACACAGCACCCGGGAGCAGGCCGAGCTGATGCTGGCCAGTTCCGCTGAGTTGATGGCCATGCATGCCGACCAGAAACAGTTGGTCTGCGCAGAACTCTCCCGCATCGTGTTCCTGGCCACCGGCCGGTTGATGGTGCATGCATCCTGGAGCCCCGGGGCTGCCACCCTCTGGCTGAACCACGACATCATTGCACAGCTCCTGGCCGATGAAACCGGGGCAGGAATCATCTGATGCCGGGCCGGATTCAAACCTGTGCTCGATGACTTCGTCGATCCATTCATTGTTGCTGAGCTGAGAAGGAAGTTTTGCAGCAAAGCGGTATGAGACCGCCATATTTTGTTGAATCAGACGCCAACGCCATGGCGCTGCGAGGAAAACCATGAAGAATTCCCTTCGCACTATCGTGATCTGCACCCTGTCCGCCTTCCTGATACAGGGATGTGCGACGCCGCCGGTGAACAAACCGCCCGATGAACAGTACCGGGATGGCGAGCAGTTCTTTCAAAAAGGCAGGTACGAAGATGCCGTGGCAAACTGGAAAAAGGTCAAGGAAAGTTACAAGTCGCCGGAGCTTTCCGTCAGGGCGGAGATCGGGATTGCCGATGCCTATTTCCTCAATAAAGACTATATTGAAGCCGCTGCCGCCTACGAGGATTTTCGCAAGCTTCATCCCAGGCATGAACTGGCCGATTACGCCCTTTATCGGCAGGGGCTGAGTTATTTCAAGCAGATCAACCGCATCGACACGGATCAGACGCCGGTCAAGAATGCCGTGGCCATGCTTGAATCGTACGTGAAATTGTATCCCGGTGGCGCGTATGCCCTGGGAGCCCAGGAGAAAATCCGCGACTGCAAAGGTAAACAGTTTCAGTACGAGATCTATGTCGGCCGTTTTTATCTGAGGACCGAAAAGTATCAGGCCGCCATCACCCGTTTTGAAGAGGCACTCAGTAATTTTCCCGGCCTTCAGCACACGGATGAGTTGCTGTACTACCTGGGGGCGGCTTATCGAGAGGCGGGGCAGAAAGAGAAGAGCCGCGAAGTGTTTGACAGGCTCGTGCGCGAGTTTCCCGGCAGCGCCTATACGGCCGACTTCCGGAAGACAGCGGGCAAGTAACCCGGGGTTGTGGCCATGACAGCACCACCTGACATCATCTTGGCTGCCGTTTGCGGAGCGGCCTACCTGCTGGGATCGATCCCCACGGGGCTCCTTCTGGGCAAAGCCTATGGTATTGATGTGCGTCAGGAGGGAAGCGGCAATATCGGCGCCACCAATCTGTATCGTACCCTTGGGCGCAGGGTCGGTGTACTGACCCTGATCGGCGATTGCTTCAAAGGACTCGCTCCGGTGCTGGCGGCCCGTTACGTTGCCCCATCAACGGACCTGGCGGCCTGGGTTGGGCTGGCTGCCTTCTGTGGCCACGTCTTTTCGGTATTCCTGAGGTTCAAAGGGGGCAAGGGGGTCGCGACCGCTTTGGGGGTCTTTCTGGCTCTGTCGCCGTTGGCGGTGGCCATTGCCCTGGCAGTCTTTCTGGTTCTGGTTTTGAAATGGCGCTACGTTTCCCTCGGCTCCGTAGCTGCGGCGGCGGTTATGCCGCTCGCCGTGTACGTGCTTCGCGGAAGCCGGGCGATGCTGCTGGTGACGGCCCTTGTCGCGGTGATCGTGATTATCCGGCATCACGCTAACATCAGGCGGCTTGTGGACGGGACGGAGAATAAATTCAAGGCATAGTTACAAAGCCCCCAGCAGATACCAGTCCGGCACCCCCCAGACATTCCGGCGCAATTCGACGACCTCATCCCCCGGATAGACCACCAACCCTATTTTGGCCGCATCCGGATGTTCCGACATGAACGTCTCCACACTTCTGCCGTCTGCTGCGGTCACCCGTCCCGATGATTTGGTCTCAATGGGGAGAATTCCGCGCTCACTCGCCAGCAGAAAATCCACCTCCAGCCCGGCGGCGGTGCGGTAGAAATACAGCTCCGGTTCCACCGGCTGGAGCTGTTTCCACTTCAACAGTTCGGCGCAAAGCCAGCTTTCGTAGGCAGCACCGCGACTGATGGAAAGCTCCCCAACGATGGCTCTGTTCAACCCCACGTCCGGGAAGAAGAGTTTCGGACTCTTGACCAGCCGCTTGCTGACGTTTTCATGCCAAGGGTGGAGCAGAACGCACTGAAACGACAAGGTCAGCAGTTCCATATATCGCTTGATGGTATTGACCGCCACTCCCAGATCCCGCGACACCTCGCTGATTGAAAACAGATTTGCGGTGCGACTGCATAACAGCTTCTGCGCCAGGGCAAAGGTATCGATGTTCGCCACCTGCCCCACATCGGCAATATCCCGCTCCAGGTAGGTCTTGCGATAGTCCTTGAGCCAGTTCAACCGCCCTGTTTCTCCCGTGCGCTGCCACACCGGCGGATAACCGCCCCATCGTTGATGTTCGTCCCGCACCCCACGCAGAGTACGCAATTGTTGAGGCGAAACCAGGGGGAGCCGCCCAGCGTCCTTTGGTGAAATCGCCTGATTCTGCCATATTCGGGAGAGAAGCGGCGGTTCGCCGCCACCGGTCAGTTCGAAGAGGGAAAACGGGTACATCTGGCAGAGTGCCACCCGACCGGCCAGGGTCTCGCGAATGTTCTTCATCATCAGCAATTGCGACGATCCGGTCAAAACGAAGCGTTTCCGCTCGTTGGCAGGTTTTTTCCGTTCCCGGTCTACCACCAGCTTCAGCGGGTCGAACAGTTGCGGGATTTTCTGCACCTCGTCAAGCACCACCAGCGGTGTCGTGATGTTTTCCAGGATTTGCACGGCCGAGCGCTGAAAACGAAGTCGTTCGTCGGGATCGTCGAAGGAGATGTAGATGAACGGAAGGTCAAGCTGTTCGGGGAGCTGCATTTCGCAGAGCGTGGTCTTACCGGTCTGGCGCGCACCGGTCAGAGCCACAACCTGCTCATGGTTCAGGCGGGTGATTATGGTGTCGGTTATTGAGCGTTTGATGTTGTCCATATCGTATTTATATCAACTGAATTGCAAAAATACAATGCAAATTTGCAATACAGTTGACAAATCACTCGGGCACACGACTCCACTCTTCACTTTGTGAAACGACACGGAGTATGGTGACAGTTTGTCAGTAGCGGTCGTGGTCGAAGCGGTTGACGCCGTACCGGATCGTGCGGAGGAATTTAAGGGCGCTGCAGTTGAAAAAGGGCGCAGCATCGCGGTCCAGTTTTAAAAACGACCACAGGTTTTTTGGGGGCATGAGAATTTTATGTGACTATTCCTTCTCGCCGGCGTAGATGGTGGCGATGCCGAATGTCAACGGGTGGATGTGGATATTGCGGAAACCGGCGTCGGCGATCATTTGGGAAAATTCTTCGTGGGAGGGAAACTCCAGCACCGAGTCCGGCAGGTACTTGTAGGCGTTGTATCTTGAAAAAAACCCGCCGATGACCGGCAGAAGGCGGCGGAAGTAAAAGTAGTAGATCTGTTTGAAGAATTGCGAGCGCGGAGTGGAAAACTCCAGGATAATTATGCGCCCTCCGGGCCGCAGTACCCGCCACATTTCCGCCAGCCCCAGCTTTCTGTCCACCACGTTCCTGATCCCGAAGGCAATGGTAATTGAATCGAAAGTGTTGTTCGGAAAGGGAAGGTCCTCGCACGGAGCCACTTCGAAGTCGATCCGTCCCGCAAAGGGAGAGGTTGCCACCTTGGCCCGGCCGAGGTCCACCATCTCCCGGCAAAAGTCGGCCCCGGTTATCTTTACCGACACAGGGGTAGATCGGGCGATCTCCAGTGCCACGTCGCCGGTGCCGGTCGCCACGTCCAGTATCCGGGAACCCTCCCGGTATTTGATAAGCCGTACGGCCTTTTTGCGCCAGCGCCGGTCGATGCCGAAGCTGAGCAGGCGGTTGAGGAAGTCGTAACGCGGGGCGATACTCCCGAACATTACCTGGATCTTCTCGCCCTTCTCGGAAAGTCTGAACATGAGTTTAAACTACCTTTTACGATTATTTAGTGTTATAAGAACCATTTCGCCTTGTAGCATACTTTCAGGGTATAAACCAGAAAAAACCAATGGAGTGTTGTTAGTGAAAATCGTTGTCGCCCTTGCCGTTCGTGCCGCCATGGTCATCGCGACATGTTGCGCTCTTGTCTCCTGTCGGGATGAACAAAAACCCGCCGCCGGCACCACCGTCACCACCCAGGCCTCTCCAGCGCCACCGGCGCCATCCAAGCGGCAGCAGCTGCTGAATACCGAGGTTCGGGCGCTTTACATCACCTCCTGGACAGCCGGGATCAACCGTTTCAAAGAACTGACCGACATGGTGTCCCATTCGCATCTGAATGCCGTGGTGATCGACATCAAGGACAGTACCGGCAAGGTTGGCTATGACTCGAAGGTGCCCATGGTGGCCCAGACAGGGGCATACGAGAGGCGAATCCGCGACCTGGACGCCATTCTCAAACAGTGCCGCGATAAAAAGATCTATACCATTGCCCGCATCGCCGTCTTTCAGGACCCCAACCTGGCCAAGGCGCGCCCTGACCTGGCGGTAGGGAGCGGCGGCAAGCAAATTTGGAGGGACCGCAAGGGGCTGGCCTGGGTCGATCCCGCTTCGAAGGTTGTCTGGGAGTATAACCTTGCCATTGCCAAGGAGGCGGCCGCCAGAGGATTCGACGAGGTGCAGTTCGATTACGTCCGTTTTCCGACCGATGGGAAGCTGAAGACCATGACCTATCCGGTGTATAAGCGCGATGTGCCGAAACACGAGATCATCCGCAGTTTTTTCCAGTATGTGGACCAGCAGATGAAGCCGGTGGACGTTATGACCTCGGCAGATATCTTCGGCCTCACCACCATGGTGGACAATGACATGAATATCGGCCAGCGTATCCAGGATGTGGCCGACTATGTTGATTTCATTTGCCCCATGATCTACCCGTCACATTATCCCCATGGTCATCTGGGGTTGAAAAATCCGGCCGAGCACCCCTATCTCGTCATTTACGACGCCTCCATGCGGGGCGTGAAGCGGCTTGAGGGGAAGCGGGCCAGGATGCGCCCCTGGCTGCAGGATTTCAAGCTGGGGGCGGCCTACGACAAGAAGATGATCGTTGACCAGATCCAGGCAGCCCGCGATGCCAAGGTGTTCGGTTTCAGCATGTGGAACGCCCGCAACGTTTACACCGACGCCGTTTATCTGGAAAAGCTGCCTGAGGCGAACCCCACGCCGCCATTGCGGGACCAGGTGCTGGAGGAAATCCGCAGGCATGACGCGGCCCTGCTCGCCATGCAGAACCGCTCCACCGTGATCAGGCAGGAGAAGCCTTCCATCCACAAACCCCGCGGAAAGTCAAAAGAGAGTTGATATGCCGTCCTTTGTGAGGATACAGGATATCGCCGATATCCTGATCATGACTTTGCTGCTCTACCAGCTCTATTCATGGTTCCGAAGGACCCGTGCCATGCAGGTGCTGCTGGGGCTGGGGGTGGTGACCATCATCTACTTCGCCACCCGTTTTCTCGGCCTCTACATGACCAGTTGGGTTCTGCAGGAACTGAGCACGGTGCTGATCGTCCTGATCATCGTGGTGTTTCAGGCTGAGATCAGGCAGGCGCTCTACCGCTTCAGTCTTATGCGGCATTTCTTCGGCAGCCGTCAGGGACCGAAGCAACTCAGCCGGTTCCACGAGGTCGTCGATACGCTGTTCAGCCTGGCGGAGAAGCGTACCGGGGCGATCGTCGTCTTTCAGCGCAGCGAGTCGCTGACGGACCTCATGTTGCACGGTGTCACCCTTGACTGCGAGATTACCCCGCAGATGCTGGAATCTATCTTCTATGACGGCGCACCCCTCCATGACGGCGCCGTCCTGATCAGAGACGGAAGAATCGCCTTGGCGTCATGCCACCTGCCGCTGTCCCTTAATTCGGACCTTCCCCAGTTTTATGGCACCCGGCATCGCGCCGCCCTTGGGCTCTCGGAGCGTACCGACGCCGTCGTGGCGGTTGTTTCGGAGGAGCGGGGCGAGGTGTCGCTGGCGGTGGGGCGAGAGTTGCACAGGCTGTCGTCCGCCGGCGAGTTGATAACGATCCTTGAGAACCTGATCTCCACGGAAAAGGAACGGCCTCATGTGACCTTGAAGCATCGGCTTTTTTCCGACCTGCCGGCAAAAACGGCAGTACTGTTGATTGTTATGGCATTCTGGGCGTTGATTACTTCCCGCCAGGGAGCGATTGCCACGGTTACAGCTCCTGTCAGGCTTCATGGCATACCGCAGGATCTTGTGCTGACGCGGAGTTCTCCTGAAGAGGTTGAGGTTCAGGTAAAATCCTTTTCCACCCTGACTCCCACGCCGGAGAAACTTGATATCGCAGCTGATATCGATCTGTCGGAGGTGCGAGAGGGGCAGGCACTAGTCAGGATCAGGAATTCGGACTTCAGGCTCCCTTCGGGTATGGTGGTCGGCAGTGTGAGTCCATCGTCGGTACGCATCGTCACCGAGAAAAAGGTGCGCAAAACTGTGCCGGTCAGGGTCGTGGTGCGGGGGGGGATGCCGCGCGGGCTAGGGGGGTACCAACTGGTTGCCTCGCCTGCGTCGCTTGAGGTGGAAGGGCCGGCCGGCCAGATCTCAAGGCTTGAGTCGGTGGCAACGGAAGAGGTTGATGCCGACAAGCTGCTCAAGGGAAAAGAATATCAAAAAAATCTGCTGCCACTACCAAAAAACGTCACTGTTTTGCGGGACGAACCGTTGACGTTGAAACTGGTTTCCCGCCGTTCGGCCCATTAGTGATATTTTTTCCGGAACATTAATTGCATGCGTGAGGATGGCGGTGTTGACTACGAATGGATTGACATATCGGGTGATTTGTTATATAAAGCTGAAACGGTCGCACCAAAACTAGAACAGATAGGAGGGGAAATGATACATATCCGTATACTCAGCGTGATCTGTCTCATCCTGCTTTCTTTCCCGCAACTGGTTCTGGCCTCCAAAACCCACGTGGCTCGCAGAAGCGAATCGCTTCATTCCATTGCGCGCAAATATCATGTCTCCGTCGACGAACTCAAATCTGTCAACAACCTGAGCAGCACCCGCATTGAGAAGGGAACCCGTATCATCATTCCCTCCCCTGCCGGACAAAAATCGGCAAAGGAATCGAAGCCCCAATCGTACAAGGTCGCCAAGGGCGATACTTTGCCCAGGATCGCCAAGAAGACAGGCGTCAGGATGTCAGAGCTGCGCCGTTTGAACGGACTGAAAGGCAACAGGATCAAGGTCGGGCAAGTGCTGGCCCTGAATGAACCCGAACCGGCAGTTGAAGAAAAGTCACCCGCCGTCGCTGCTGCCAACAGAGTGCAATTGGTCAGCAAAGATCTCTTGAACGAGCAGGAGCTTTCTTCAACTCTGGCTGAATTGAGCGACATCAACGCGGACCGGCCGGTTGACCTCGCTAAAAACATCGAAGAAAACAGTCAGGGCCTCAGCGGCTTGAAAAAGTCCGCTTACGGTTTTCTGGGGGCTCGCTACCGATTCGGCGGCACTAGCCGCGACTCACTCGACTGCTCCAGTTTTGTGCAGCAGGTCTTCCGGGAACAGAAGGTCCAGCTTCCCCGTACCGCCCGCGAACAGTTCAACGTCGGCAGCGAGGTCATACGGGGAGACCTGCGGAAGGGGGATCTGGTTTTTTTTCAAACCTATGCGCGCTTTCCGTCGCACGTCGGCATTTATCTCGGCAATCGCAGGATGATCCACGCCTCCTCCCATGATCACAAGGTGGTGATCTCTTCCATGGATACCCCCTATTACCTTTCGCGCTATTTGGGGGCGCGGCGGGTCGGCTCGACCGCCGCCAGCGACTCGATCAACTTCGACGAATTGCTGCAAGGGGTTGAGGAAGAGCATGATGGCGATGTTCTGAATAACGACACAATGGGGCTCTCCCTTAACATGAATTAAGTGCATTCGAATATCAATGGTATTAAAGAAATCCGGGCACTCTGCGTCCGGATTTTTTTGTCCGACTATGAAGATTCTGTTAACGTACATATCCGGTGAAACCGACCGCAGCGACCCTTATATCAGCCTGCTTCCCAGTGGTCTCTGCTATCTGCATGCCGTGTTGCGCGAAGCCGGACACGATTCCGTTCTGGCCAATTTCTCCGGCTGTACCCTCCCGGCGACCCAAAAGCAGCTCACCTCCCTGCATGCGGACATCATCGGTATTTCCCAGTGGACCCATAACCGCCACGCCTCTCTTGAGACTGCACGCCTGGCGCGTCAACTGAATCCCGACGGCATCATCATCATGGGAGGCGGACACGCCACCTTCCGCTACCATGAGGTGCTTGCCGACGGTTCTCCTGTCGATATCGTTGTTCTGGGAGAAGGCGAAGAGACGATGCGGGAACTGGCGGAAAGGGTTGCGCACGGGGTGAATTGGCGGGATGTGGAGGGGATCGCGTTTCGCGACAACGGTCGCGTCGTTCTCACGGGACAGCGTGCTCCGCGGATGACGCTCGACGGACTCCCGTTTCCCGCCCGCTATCTTGAACATTCAATCGGCGTTGACCTGGAGTTGCAATCCGAATTCGTCCTGACTGCCCGGGGATGCCCGTCTGCATGCAGTTTTTGCAGTTCCCCGGGCTTTTGGGGGCGCCGGGTGCGGTTTCGTTCCCCTGAGGATATTGTCGCCGAGATTCTGTACATTCGGGACCGGTTTGGCCTGATCTACTTTTCGTTGCGGGACGATACCTTTACCGCGGATCGTAACAGGGCCATCGAATTTTGCCGTCTCATGATTGCACGCCGGGTTTCAGTTCTCTGGAACTGTCAATCCCGCGTCACCGTCCTCGACGAGGAGGTTCTGATGTGGATGAAGCGGGCCGGCTGCGAGTGCGTCCAGCTCGGTGTCGAATCGGGATCGCCACGCATACTGGCCCAACTCGACAAATCGATCCATCCTTGGCAGGTGGAACAGACGGCGGCGCTTGTCAGAAAGGTCGGCATCAATCTTTCCGTATACCTGATTTCCGATGTGCCCGGAGAAGATGAAGATGATATCCGCATGACCATCGAGCTTATCCGACGTATCAGGCCTGATGACGGATATGTTTCCCCGCTGGTGTACTATCCCGGCACCCGGCTTTTTGAACAGGCTGTTGCAGACGGCCTGGTGCGCCCCGGCATCTTTGAGGAAGAACCTGATACGGCCCTCTACGCTACGGGACAGCCGGGGCGCGCATCCCACAGAATCCTGAAGGCGCTTGCGGCCGGCTCCGCAAAAGGGCGTGAACAGCGCTTTCGGCAACAGAAGGCGCTGTTGGGATATTGCGCCGCCACCAATGTACTGGCCGGAGAGTGGCACCGGCAGATCGGCAACGACGAGGCTGCAGAGCGGGAGTTCCGGGAGATAACCGAGCAGGAACCGTATCATCCCTGGGGATGGTTGCTGCTGGGGGAGTTGTATGCCCAACGCGGCGAAGAGCGAAAGGCAAGGGAATGTCATCGCAGGGTCCTTGCCGTGGTGCCGAACCATGGAGCGGCGCTTCGGGCACTGGATACAAAAAAAGCGGGGCCGTAAAGGCCCCGCGAAATCTGTCAGGTGATCGGTGTCGGTGAAAGATCTATTTCACGATCCTGATGCCGGGAATGAACATGATCTTGTCAAAGGTCTTGTTCAGGGTTTTACTCTGGAAGTTCACCATCGGCGGAGCAACGGGATACTCGATGGTATCGCCGACTTTGACCTTGAACTCGGGCAGCGCCATCCAAAGCTTCTCGCCCTTGTCGTTGGCCGCTTCCACATAGGTATAGCCGCCGGAATTCATGGTCTGGGTAACTTTCCCCTTCTGGCCTGCGCCAGCGGGGATTTCCTGTGCCTTCATGCCGGCATGGGGGTCAGCGCCCGGCTGTCCAGGAGGCATCTGGGGCATTTGGCCCTGCGCAGGCATTCCAGCGGGTTGTTGAGGAGCTTCGGTTTTCGGTTTCTCTTTGCAGCCGGCAAAGGCGAGTGCAGCGATGACAAGAAGTAATAATGCTGTTTTTTTCACCTGCAACCTCCTGATTTTTAGTAACATCTCTTTCTATCACATTTTAATCGCATGTACCAATAAAAAATTGCAAAAGATGTGGCTGCACGGCCGTTAATTTTCTGTGTTATAATTTATTCCAGTATCTTTTTCGGCAACCATGCGCTCGATAACAAAGGAAGGACCGGATAATGACGATTACGCGCATCCTTCGGAGCGTAGCGTGCATCATGCTTGCCGTGGCGCTCGCCCTGGGTGGATGCGTGGACAGAAAGGAGCCGGCCGCGAAAGATACCCTGATCGTGGGAATGGAGTTGGCCTACCCTCCCTTCGAAATGACCGATGAAAAGGGGTCGCCCAAGGGTGTAAGCGTTGACCTGGCCAATGAGCTGGGCAAGGCGCTCGGCAAGAATATCATCATTCAAAACACCTCTTTTGACGGTCTGATCCCGGCGCTCAAAACCGGTAAGATTGACCTGATCATCTCATCCATGACCATCACCGACGAGCGCCGGCAGTCGGTCGATTTTTCCGAGCCCTATCTTTCCACCGGGCTCTGCCTGCTGGCGGGGAGAACTGCACCCGTCAAATCAATCGATGACCTGGACAAGCCAGGTATCGCCGTGGCGGTCAAAAAAGGCACTACCGGCCACACCTATGCAAGCAGGAATATCAAGAATGCCAAGGTCCTGGTGTTGGACACGGAGGCCGCCGCTGTGCTGGAGGTCGTCCAGGGAAAGGCGGATGCCTTTATCTATGACCAGATGTCCACCTATTCCAACTGGAAGAAAAATCAGGAAACTACCCGCGCCCTCCTGAACCCCTTTCAGCGGGAGAAATGGGGCATTGCCCTGCGGAAGGGCGATGCCCGGCTCATGGGGCAGATCAATCGGTTCCTGGCGACGTTCCGTGAACGGGGCGGTTTCGAACGCCTGGGGGATACCTGGCTGAAAGAGCAAAAGGCCACTTTCAGGGAGCTGAAATATCCTTTTTATTTCTGATCGGGGCACTGTGCGACGATACTTCTTCATTACCCCCGACAACCGGGGGGGCAGGGTTCCAGCCGCTGCCGCCGCTGCCAGTTGGCTGGTGGTGCTTCTATTCCTCTCCCTGCTGTTCTGGTTTGCCTTCAGCCAGGTAAAATTTGCCTGGGGCTGGGGTGCGGTTTCTACCTACCGCTACATGTTCCTGAATGGATGGCTGGTGACGGTGGCCGTCTCCTCGGCCGCCATGCTGCTCAGCCTGCTGGTCGGTCTGGCCACGGCCCTGGCCCAGCGGGCCCCTTTCCTGCCGCTGCGCTATCTGGCGCGGGTCTATATGGAGGTCATCCGCGGCACCCCCCTCTTGGTGCAGATCCTGATCTTTTTTTATGTGGTGGCCGATGCCTTCGGGATCAGCAATCGTTATCTGGTGGGTGTCGTCATCCTGGCCATGTTCGCCGGAGCCTATATCTCCGAGATCATCCGGGCCGGGATCGAGAGCGTCAGCGAGACGCAGTTGGAGTCGGCCCGGGCTATCGGTTTTACCCGCGCCCAGATCTATCGCTATGTCATCTTCCCCCAAGTGACCCGCCAGGTTCTGCCCCCCATGGCCGGACAATTTGCATCGCTCATCAAGGATTCATCGCTGCTCTCAATCATCTCGGTCAATGAATTCACCCTCAACGCCCAGGAGGTGAACGCCTTCACCTTCAGTACCCTCGAGAGTTACCTACCCCTGGCGGTCGGCTATCTGATCCTGACCCTACCGATCTCCCTCTGGACCAAGCGCCTGGAAAAGAGGTTCCGCTATGCGACTTGAGGCCAACTCTATCGTCAAAACCTTTGGCAGCCATCGTGCACTGGACGGGGTGACCCTTGCCATGCCCGATATGCGGACCGTGGCCGTCCTGGGACCGTCCGGCGGCGGGAAATCGACCCTGCTGCGCATACTGGCGGGTCTGGAGGCCCCGGATACGGGTGATATAGCTTTGGACGGCGATCCGATACAGTTCAACGAGGAATACCTGCTGCGGCACCGGCGGGGTGTCGGAACGGTGTTCCAATCATTCAACCTTTTTCCGCACCTGACCGCCCTGGACAACATCTCGCTTCCATTGGAAAAGGTGCACGGCTACGCTGCCGATGAGGCGGTAACCTATGCCTTGCAGTTGCTGTCGCGGTTCCATTTGGCCGGGCATGCACTCAAAACGCCGGCCCAGCTTTCGGGAGGCCAGAAGCAGCGGGTTGCCATCGCGCGAGCCGTGGCCATAAAACCGCGCCTGTTGCTGTTTGACGAGCCTACCTCGGCCCTTGACCCGGAAATGACCGTGGAGGTGCTGGACCTGATCGCCGAACTGCGCCAGGAGGGAAGGCCGCTTGTACTGGTGACCCACGAGATCGGCTTTGCCCGCAAGGTGGCCGACCAGGTGGTCTTCCTCCACGAGGGGCGGGTGTTGGAGTGGGGAGAGGCGCCGCAACTGTTTGAACAGCCATCCACCCCTGAGATGCGGGGGTTTCTGGACAAGGTACTGAGATACTGAAGGAGAACAGCCATGTTTGAGTCCGCAGAATTGGGGCACAAGATCAGCAAAGCCGTCTGGAAAAAAGAGGTTCCCGAACTGCGGGAGGCTCTGCTGGATGCCCAGCTCGACCTGCTCCAGTCGAAACGGTTCCCGGTCATCCTCCTGGTGGCCGGCGTGGATTGCGCCGGCAAGGGGGAAACGGTCAATCTCCTCAACGAATGGATGGACCCGCGCCACATCGAGACCCATGCCCTGCGCGACCTGACCGACGAAGAGTTGGAGCGGCCCCAGATGTTCCGCTATTGGCGGGTACTGCCGCCCAAGGGCAGGATCGGCGTCTTTATCGGGACGTGGTATTCCGCCCCGTTGCTGGAAAATGTCTACGGCGCCATTAAGAATGCCGAGCTGGACCAACGGCTGGAGCGGATCGTCCACTTCGAACGGATGCTCTGCAACGAAGGGGCGCTGGTCCTCAAGTTCTGGCTGCACCTCTCCCGAAGCGAACAGAAGAAACGCCTCAAGAGTCTGGAGAAAGACCCCAAAACCCGCTGGCGGGTCACCGATACCGACTGGCAGCATTACAAGCTCTATGACACGTTCCGCAAGGTATCGGAGCGGATGCTGCGTACCACCAGCACCCCCGAATCACCCTGGACAATCGTGGAAGGGAGTGACCCCCATTACCGCTACCTGACCATCGGCAAGGCCCTGCTCAACGCCCTGCGTCAGCGGTTGGACGCCGCAGAAACGCCACGGCACGACGAGCCTATTCCGCCCATCATGTCCGCCATCGACAACCTGCTGATCCTCAGGACCCTGGACCTGTCGAAGAAACTGGAGAAATCCGACTACGAGGATGAACTGGAGAAGTACCAGGGGAGACTCAATCTGCTGACCCGCAATCCCGGTTTCAGGAAGCTCTCCGTGGTGGCGGTTTTCGAGGGGAACGATGCCGCCGGCAAAGGGGGCGGCATCCGCCGAGTCACCCAGGCCCTGGATGCCCGCCAATATCGCATCATTCCGGTAGCGGCTCCTACCGACGAGGAACTGGCGCAGCCCTACCTGTGGCGTTTCTGGCGTAACATCCCCCGCAAGGGACGTTTTGCCATCTTTGACCGTTCCTGGTATGGCCGGGTGCTGGTGGAGCGGGTGGAGGGTCTGTGCGGCCGGGGCGACTGGATGCGAGCTTACGGAGAGATCAACGACTTCGAGGAACAACTGGCACGCAACAATACGGTGGTGGTCAAGTTCTGGCTCTCCGTCAGCCCGGAGGAGCAGCTCAGGCGCTTCAAGGAACGGGAAAAGATCGGCTTCAAGCGCTTCAAGATAACTGACGAGGATTGGCGCAACCGGGAGAAGTGGGGCGAGTACGAGATGGCGGTTTGCGACATGATCGACCGCACCAGCACCGATATTGCGCCTTGGACCCTGGTGGAGGCCAACGACAAGTACTATGCCCGCATCAAGATATTGAAGACGCTCTGCGAGCGGATCGAAGGAGCGTTGGGGAGATCAAAGCAGTCGTGAAATAACCATCTCTCTGGTGAGTTTGGGCTTGCAAAACCATGAGCCGTCCAACTCGGCGTTATCAAATAAAGAACACCTGTTGCGGCACCGGCCGGGTATTGGGGTACTGTTCCAATCATTCAACCTTCTTCCTCACCCGGCCGACCTGGACAACGTCTTGCTCTGCCGGAAAAGGTGCATGGCTACGCCGCCGATGAGGCGGCAACGAATAGTTTTTAGGGTGATTTATTTTGGCAAACGTTATGCATTAGAATATATAGCGAATAGAAGGAACCCAGGGAACAATCGGCAGATGTGGCCCTGTGGCGGCAATTTTCTCCCATATTCCGGGGGGTGGAGAGAAAAATCAGGGCACGAGTGTCTAATAAAGAGGCAGGGAATGCTGAAACAACTAATCAGCTTGGCACGTGAGGAGCGAAGGCAGTGCAGACCGTAGAGAAAAGGGCGCAAACCATGGCAGCAATTCAGGAAATGGAGACCACCACTGAAAAGGCAGACCTGAAGATCGTCTTCAGCAGTGACAACGACAAGGCCAACACCATGCGCCTCAACCTGGCAACGGTCGGCAAGTGCCGTAACCGCGAGTGCCGGGCCAAGGTGTTCCCGTTGCTCTATCAGATGAGCCGGGTCATCGCCGAAAGCTCCGACCTCTCCCATACCCTTGTCATCCTTCAGCAGATCATGGAAAAGGAGATGAATATCGTCTGCGGCATGATCAGCCTTTACCACCAGAAATCAGGCAGAATTCTGATCCATGAGAGTTTTGGCCTGACCGAGGAGGAAGCGTCGCGCGGGGTGTATGCCTTGGGTGAAGGGATCACCGGAAAAGTGGTTGAAACCGGCAAGGCCATTATGTTGCCGAGCATCACGAATGAACCGGCATTTCTCGACCGCACCCGCGGCCTCCGGTTTGGCCTCGATCAGGAATTTTCTTTTGTCTGCGTGCCGATCAAACGCGGACGAAAGGTGCTCGGCACGATCAGCGCCGAAAGGATCTATGACAGCGTGAATCTCCTGGAGCAGGACGTGGAGTTGCTAGCCACCTTTGCTTCCATGATTGCCCCGGCTGTCGAGTTATACCTGATGGAGAATTTTGACAAGGCTCATCTGGAAAAAGAGAATCGACGGCTGAACGATGCCTTGAAGCAGAAGTTCAAGCCAGCGAACATCATCGGCAGCTCCAAGACCATGCTGGAGGTGTACGAACTGATCCGCAAGATTACGAACACCAAAACGACGGTTTTGATTCTGGGAGAAAGCGGGGTCGGCAAGGAGTTGGTGGCTGGAGCCATTCATTTCAACAGCAAGCTGGCGGAGGGGCCCTTCGTAAAGTTCAACTGTGCGGCGCTGCCCGAAAGCATCATCGAAAGCGAACTTTTCGGTCATGAGAAAGGCTCGTTCACCGGTGCCGCCACCCAGCGTGCAGGACGTTTTGAAGATGCCGACGGAGGAACCATCTTCCTTGATGAAGTGGGCGAACTGTCCCTTGCCATGCAAGCCAAGCTATTGCGGGTACTCCAGGAAAAAACCTTTGAGCGGGTGGGGGGCAACCAGCCGATCAAGGTTGATATCCGTATCATCACGGCAACCAACAGGGATCTGGCCGATATGGTTGCCATGGGGACGTTCCGCGAAGACCTCTTTTACCGTTTGAATGTTTTCCCGATCACCATACCGCCGTTGCGCGACCGGGGCAGCGACATCATAACGCTGGCCGACCACTTCGTGGCTCGTTTTGCAAAGGAATCCGGCAAAGAGATCAAACGGATCTCCACACCGGCCCTGAACATGCTGATGAGCTACAGTTGGCCGGGAAACGTTCGCGAACTGGAGAATGTGATCGAGCGAGCCGTTATCCTTACCGAGGATGAGGTCATCCACGGCTGCAATCTGCCCCCGTCACTGCAAACGTCCGTCTTGACCGATTCAGTCTATAAGGGAAGCCTGGAGGCGAAGCTCGCCTCGGTCGAATACGAGATGCTCGTTGAGGCGCTCAAGACTCATCACGGGAACATGACCGAGGCGGCCCGCGAACTGGGGTTGACCAGGCGGATCATGGGACTGAGGCTGGGCAAATTCAATCTTGACTATAAAACGTTCCGGTGATGGTCCGTTTTTCCCTATCAAGCCAAAATATCCTGTACGTGAGGTAGACGCTGAAATACGCTTCATTCAATTACTGCAACCTGCCTCCCTGGGTCATCGCCTCGCACCACTTCAACGACAACCCGCAACCGTTGGAGATCCAAGGTGTCAAGGAAAGCAACCGCTTCCTGTTCGGGAAGCTGGCTGCACTCCCGTCCCGTAAGGAACGGGCGTTGTTTTTCAACGACTTCATGTCGGTCAAATTCCATTTGCATCATTGGCAGGAACAGGCCACCGAATCGGCTCGTCTGAGTATCCGCAACAGTTACCTGGGCTTTTTGAAAGGGTGGATGATCGATTCGAATTCGGTTGCCGGCGCAGTACTCAAACATTGGGTCGAGAGCCGCATGGGCATTCCCCCTGCGTTCCACAAGGCACGGATCAGCGATATCAACAGCGAGGCTTATTACGACTATACCGTCGATGTCATGAAGGGGAGCGCCTGTACCAGTGCCATCCAGTCGCAGTTGGATCTATTATACGAGTACAGCCAGTTTGAACTGCTCAGGAAGTATCCCGGCATGAATGCAATAACCCTTTACAGGGGCACCCATGATGCCGAGGAATACGATATCATGGAAAACCTGGGGAAAAGGGAGCAAATTGTACGGCTTAATAATCTGGTCTCTTTCACCTACGAGGAAGAGCGGGCCTGGGAGTTCGGGCGCACTGTCTGGAAGACGTCAGTGCCGCTTGGCAAGATTTTTTTTTATAACGATCTGCTTCCCGGCAGCATTCTGAAAGGGGAGGACGAATATATGATCATTGGAGGTGAGTATCACGTTCAGCGGGTCTGGTGAGAATAATGAAACCAGCGTCACACATGACGTGTCCCTTGTTCAGCCTCAGGTCCGTTACCGCCAATTCTGCGACCGATCATGTACCGTCACTTTCGAGCCTATTCACCATCATATCCGCTTCCTTCAGGATTTTTAGCTCGACATAGTCATAGCGTGACGGAGAATGGTGGTTACCTATGATTTCACAAACTTTACGTATTTTCATTGCATCGAGATCAATGCTCTTCAGCAGCCTCTCCGCGACGGGAGGTCCGTACTGCTCCTGGGTTTTGCCATTGTTGTACCCAAGGAGATCTTCGGACGGTTTGATACCAATATCGTGCAGAAGAGCGGAAGCGATCAATACTTCCAAATCGCACCCCTCCGTGTTTTCCATGATCCTTTCGGCGTGCTTCATGACCTCCAGGGCATGGGAAATTCTTCGGAAATCATTGCCGAAGTAATCAACCATGAGTTTCGTTATTTTTCCTTTGACATAGTCCATGGGGGCATCCCTCCGGCAAAATTGACTCTGATACGAATAATGCCATGATAGCTTATGTCGGGAAAAGAACCTTGACGCATGTCAAATTGAACGACTAAATACTGATTCGCTTGTCTAGCCATGTTGTCTTAAATGCCATGCTTCTTCCCTTTTATCGAGTCGATATCGATTCGGATCACTGCTGTTTGATTAAGGTTCGTTTTCGGGTATTCGAACCGTTTCTGCGAGAAAGGCGCAACTATGAGGTCGAGTGCCTTGATCTTTTCAGTTTCATCCTCTACAAATACCGCTTTGCCGATGCCGATTACCGTGCGGTGTTTCGCTTCGAAATCGCATGGTTCATCGCTTTCGATAAAGCCCTGATCGATACTGATCTCGAAGCAGATGTTATTATTACGCTTGAGGATCTCTATCTTCGTGCCGGCTTGTGCCGAGTGGAAGTAGAGCGCTGAGCCGTCGAAGGCGTAGAAAACGGGAACGAGAAACGGCATATCACCATTGACGAGTGCAATGTGCATGAGATTCGCCGAACGGATGATGGCGTCGATCTCCGCCCTGTCCGTAATCTCGCGGTCTTTGCGTCGCATCATGGGTTGGGGGTACTTTTCCGCTGCATCTGGCATGTCTGCTCCTTTCTGTTGTTTCAGGTTAGTCGCTACCGGATTTTTTAAGACCGCCACAATCACAGGAGTTATTGCCAAACGTGGTGGAACGTTCATGTTCAAAGATTACAGGTGCCGGAAAAGAGGCCTTTTGAGTTGTTATTCTTCCAAGCTGTTCGATGTAAGCTGATGGAAGTCCGTGGAACAAGGCTCCTGAAATAACCGTATCCATGTATTCTTCGCTGGGGCTGCATGCTTTCCCTGACAGGAATCGTTTGTAAAGCAGGACCGGGTATTCATTCCCCTCTGTATCCATGACAACGGTTGGATAATGGAAATAGGCGCCGGTGCCGTCCAGCCGTACATCCTGCCAGGAATCAAGGCGTTCGGAATCGGAAAGCGTCAGTTTGAAAACAACGCCCCATACATCCTCTCCCGGTTTTGGGATTACGGTTGCTTCGCCCCCATCCCATCTTCGGGACAATCCGTAAAACGATAGCCCATGGCCCGCTAAACGCGCGACGGCACACGCTTCAGGTTTATAGCAGCGGGACGAAATCTGCCCCGGATTCATGTTCGATCCATAGGCGAAAAATAGGTGATTTGCTCCTGTACCAGTCTTTTTCATGGTAGATGCCTTTTTGCCTCTAGGGAGGTTTCATCGGCGCGAGCAACCTGCCGGACGGTTGTGAACTATTCCGTGCCGTAAGGCTGTTTGCCGGAGTTATGTGGGTGAAACCACGATCTTCAACCAAAGACCTGATTCATCGGGGACCTCGGGTTCGGCCGTCAGCTTCAGGTTTCTCAATTCATTGTTAAACCATTTTGGCATATGGTCACAGATTATTTCCAGCTTTTTGAACGCTTTTCTCTCCAGGGTGGGAACTAATACCTGCCATGAGTTAAGAGCGGGGTTGACTCGCATAATTTCCGCCAAGTTTATCTGATAGCGCCCTTCCTGTATGTCGCCGACCAATTCCGGCAGCGGAATATCAGGACTGATCCCGCAAGGCTCACAATTCTGTCTGGCCGGTGCGGATTGCCGTGGCGAGGAACAGCCTCCACCGCAACCGCCATGCCCCCCGGCTCTGACCGGTGGCTTGCCGGCATTCGCCAGCGCCTGTTTTTCCAACTCTACGACATATTCCTTTTCCAACTGAACAACATTATCAAGCTGCTCACGCATGGTCCCTTCGGATTTCCACGTATGAAACCCAAGTTCCTCCATCAGCAGGGCATGGAACAATCCTTTGAATTTTTTGACGATGAAGACCTTGCAATCTTCCAGTTGGGACATGGCCTTGAAAAATAAGTCCTTCGTTTCTAAAAGCCCCATCTCTTCATTGATATCAAGAGCGACCTCTCTGGTTATTTTCCATTCTCCCGACACTTGTTCATACCGGCATAATCGCCCCTTTTCATAAAAACCGGCCACGTCACCATTATCATTAACGAAAGTCGCAATTTTCATACGGTCCTCCTTTTTAGGGCATATTCAATACGAAGGAAGCAAGGCATCCGCAGCAGATACTGCGGACACCTCACAGTATATTGAACGTTTTGTCACGGTGAGGCCCCTCCCTACCAGACGTTAAGCAGCCACTCTTTGTTTTTCTTGTATTCCATATCGGCGAAAAGGGCGTTGGCCATCTGCTCGGCCAACCAGGTCGCTCCGGCATACCCGACCACCGGATAGCGGTGCAGACCGGCACGATCATACGTGGGGAAACCGACACGCACCATGGGGACATTATAGTCGATGGAAATAAACCTCCCTTTGGAATGGCCCAGGATAAGGTCAAGTTCCAGGCTCTTGTTCTTGAGCCGGTCTTCCAGGTCCCAAAAATCGGCATTCATGACGATCTCCATGTCGAAATCGACTTTTTCCTGCAGATCCTTGATGCGTTGATCATTTTTGTAACCGGGGTTATCGTCGCCTAACAGCAGCAGCACCGGCTTCATCTCCAGATCAAGGCAGAATTCCGCCAGGCCGATGACGAGATCCGGATTGCCGTAGATGGCTACTCTCTTGTCGGCAAAGAACAGATGCGCCAGGTCGGTGATTGCATCTAGGGCAATGCCCCGCTCGCGTACCAGTGATACCGGAATCGGTTTGCCGGTCATTTCTTTCAGGTTCCGCAAAAACGTATCCGTGTTGCGGATACCGATGGGTGTCGGGCCGATGATTGCGGGGACGTCGAACTTTTTTTCCAGGAATTTGGCGGCCTTTCCGCCTTCATATCTGTTGAGCGCAATGGTGCCGCAGGCATTGGCTGTCCCGGTCAGATCCTCAATGGTGGTGTTGCCGTGGGAGACATGGTTGCCGTCCGGCATGACGGGCGAATCGAAGTCTTCGATTTCAAAGAGAACGGTCGCATTGATCCTCATCTCCGCCAGCAAATGTTTGAGAGCAGTGACATCACCCGGATTGACCCATCCGGTAATAAGGTTGATTTTCTCGCTGGGCTTCCCCTTCTTTGCAAAGTACTCCACGAAATCCTTCACGGCCACATCGTAACCGCTGATCATACTGCCGACAAAACTGGGGGAATGAATCGGGATGAGATGGACTTCCCGGTCGGCATATTTCTCTTTCAGGAGCCCTTCGTTGAGTTTTATGACGACGCCATCGATATCATCTCCGATAATCTCCGTTGAGCAGGTTGAAATGATCGGAATGATTTTAACATCGGGATACCGCATCAGGAGTACATCCACACCCTCTTCGACGCGTTTGAGGGCACCAAATACCGCCCCCTCCTCATGTACGGAAGAAGATGCTATTTCGAAGCTTTCCTTGAAATGCTGGGAGATCAGCAGGCGAACGAACATAACGCACCCCTGTCCTCCATGAACGATCCCGATGGTATCCTTGATCCCTATGCTGGCAAACTGTGCGCCGGCAGGCTGACAGGTGAAGATCGGATTTATGACACCGACGCGCTCTTTGTTTTTTAGTTCACATGACATATGCTGCCCCCTCTCCTCTAATAGAGTTTATCCGTAAGCTCTTTGTTCAGTGAACCGGAAATGGTTACGTAATCAATGCGTTCTTTCAACCCCTGCATGAGCGTCTTGATTTCCGATGGTTCCAGATCATTAATCCACTGAAATCTCTTTTTGAACGCATCGGCCAGACAGACGGCATCGACCCAGTAACAGCGGTCTTCCCGTGTTTCATTGGCTACCGGTTCATTACAGAGAATATTTGTGGTGGTGCCAAGAACACCTTCGTTCTGCCGTTCCCGGTCCCAGGTGCGCGAGTGAAACTGCCAGAGGCAATGTTTCATGATGTAATCTTCCAGTTGTGCAATCTTGTCTTTCATAGCGTTTCCTCCCCTAGCTTGCGCCGGCAGATTTTCTCTTGAGTTCATCAGGATACGTTTTATCCAGATAATCCGGAATGCAGTCATATTTACCGGTATACTGTCTCTGGGTATTCGAGGTGGTTACGTCCTTGCTCAGATTGGCGTCGGAATAGGTCTGTTGTGTTTCAAACCCCTTGTCCGTGGGAATCTCATCCTTGCTGATATCCAGCAGAGAGAGCTGATGTATCGGCGAGTAGATGGCGTTGTAGATATCCCGGGCAAAGCGGACCCAGCCTTCATATCCTTTATAGGGGCCGTTGTGATAGGCATGGGCATTCAGATACGGGACCCTGATTTTTTTGGCGACCTCGCCGGGGCGTTTACCGGTGAAGATGACATCGGGCTTCAACCGCAGCATGGCTTCGACGGATTCAAGTTCATTGGGATCATCTATAGCGAGAGCCCCCTCTTCACAACGGGCGATCCCTTTTTCCATATCCTGCTGGTGGCCGAATTTCGTATAGACCGAAACGACATCAAGGCCCATTTCTTCATGGATAACATGCGCCCAGTGCCAGAGCTTGGAACCACCCGGCCAGAGGCAGACTTTTTTCCCTTTCAGACGTTCCTTGTACCAGTCCAGTTCCGGTTTCCACCGTGCGGTCTCCTCGTCGATGATCTTCTGGGCCCGGTCTTCGAGCCCAAAGAACATGCCGACCTTCCTGAGCGAGTCGGAGAGCGGTTCAAAGCCGAAGCCGTCGATATCGAGCCGGGGAATCCCGTACCGTACCCGAAGCTCGTTGCAGATGTACTCGGCGGAACGGGCGCATTCCAGTACATTCAGGTGAGCCCCATGCATGGCCCTGAGATCATCGTAGGACCCATTGCCGGTAAATGTGGACAGGACCTGGATACCCATTCTTTTGAAGTAATCGTGCATGATTACCTCGTCGCCTTGTATATTGTACTCGCCTACGTAATTGATGACGTAATCGCTGGTGATCTTGGGCTCGACCGTACCGACCTTGTCCTTGATCCAGGCAATATTGATGGTGTGGTGTCCGCCCGACTGGCTCGGCCCCTTGAAACCGGGGGAGTTGCAGACGAAGATATCCACGTCGGGCATCTCTTCCATCACTTCCTCGGCAACGGCGTTTATATCATCGCCGATCAGCGCGGATGCGCACGTCTGGTACAGGGTCATGCGCTTGATTTCGGGAAACGCCTTGAACGCCTCAATGATGTTCTGCTTGAGCATTTTTTCTGCCCCGAACACGATATTCTTTTCCTTCATATCCGAGGCAAACGTATATTTGAGCTGGAAGTTGTCATTGTCGCTGATGTAGCGTTTGGTCTGCCAGGTGTCGTATGTGCAGCCTACCGGGCCATGACTGAGATGGATAACATCCTTCATGGGTGTGCCGATAACATGCTTGGCTCCGCAGTAAGCACAGCCGCGCTCTGAAATAGACCCCGGAATCGTATTGAGATATCCCTCGGGGAGAGCCGACGTCAAATCTTCACCGGCTCCCTTGACGACGGCGTGCTTTTTTCTTTCAGGAATGCATGTACTGCATTCGAACTCATGAAGTGGCATAACGAATTCTCCTTATTTTTTGTACTGAGCCATTACTTGGAAAAGCGTATTATTCCGGTTTGGAATTAGTCCATAAGGCCGTATTTAACAACCATTGCCTCAAGCTGATCCATGGTGAGAGGCTTCGGGATGACAAAGTTCTCGTTTTCAATGATTTTACGGCCAAGTTCTTTGTATTCACCGGCCTGATTACATTCGAAATCAAATTCGGTTACGGTTTTCTTGTTGAACTCGGCTTTCTGAACAATATTGTCGCGCGGTACAAAGTGGATCATGTGAGTGCCGATGGCAGCGGTGAATTCTTCGAGAAACTCGCGCTCGCCGTCGACGTTGCGGCTGTTGCAGATGATGCCGCCGAGGCGCACACCACTCTGCTTGGCATATTTGACTAGGCCCTTGCAGATGTTATTGGCAGCATAGATGGCCATCATCTCACCCGAGGCAACGATGTACACCTCTTGGGCCTTGCCGTCCCGGATCGGCATGGCAAAACCGCCGCATACAACATCGCCCAAGACGTCAAAAAATACATAATCGAGATCATCCGTATAGGCCCCAAGATCTTCCATCAGGTCGATGGCGGTGATAACTCCACGGCCGGCGCATCCGACCCCTGGTTCCGGGCCGCCGGATTCAACGCAGAGGATATCCTGAAACCCCTTCCGTACGACTTTATCGATCGTAATCTTTTCGGCACCCTCCTCACGCAATACATCCATCAAGGTTTGCTGCATGTTTCCACCGAGAATCAAACGGGTTGAATCTGCTTTTGGGTCGCACCCGTGAATGAAAATCTTTTTGCCGTGGAAATGGGCCATGGCGCCCGCAGTGTTTTGTGTGGTAGTCGATTTTCCGATGCCGCCTTTACCGTAGATTGCTATTTTCCTGGTCATGATGCGTCTCCTTTGATGTAGCTGAAATGTTGGATTTGGGAACCGGCTCATCAGCGCTTTTCTCTCTCTTGAGCAGGGAGCATGCCATGTTTGGTTTTATATATGGCCGCAAACGGCCGAATCGAATCGGATCACAGGCGCTTGGGCTGATAATTAAATAGTAATTTAAGATGCTTATAGGTTGTTATGTGGTTTTTTGCGGTTGGGGAAATTGCATGATTTTTGCTGGAGTTTGCGCCTGTAACGCTCAGCTCAGCATGGTTTCCGGCGTTCGACAAGGTACGTTTCGGATGGAAAAGTTCTTAAACGTACAAAACGGCACCATGGTATGCAGGAAGGATTCTTGGTGTCTGGTGAAGCGGTTGATTGTGCGGTTTTTCGTGCGAATGTTGAGGTCCCGCCTAGTTGAGGAGAAAACGTTCCCCGGCCCGCACCATCATGAAGAACAGCTCGGCCAGGGGACGGTGACGGAAGGAGATGCAGGGGCGGCGGATGTAGAGGGGGCGGGCGCCGGCGACGAGGGCCGCCAGGCAGCCGGTCAGCAGGCGGTCGTCCACCATCAGGATGGCGGACAAGGGGACGTGGGCCAGCTCGCCCGCTTTTATGAGGCCATCGGGGTAGGGCTTCTTGCGCACGCCGGAGATGAAGCGGATCTCGGGGAAGTTATCCCTGAACCAGGCCTTGCGGGCCTCGGTCGGCTTGTTGGAGAGGATGAAGATCCTGTCAGCGCCGAAAACGGCGCTGCAACGGACCAGCCACTCATGCGCTTCGGGGACTGGCGCGGAAAAACCGTGGGGGGCCAGGACGCCGTCGAAATCCAGGGCCAGGGCGGTGATGGCGCTTCCCGTGAGCCGGGCCGGGTCGAGGTCCGTGATGGAAGAACCGGCCAGGGGCTCCCGCAGGACCTGGGCGAGTTCCTTGCGGAACGTGAAACCGAGGGTAAATCCGGCGAAGACGTGCGCGAAAGAGGGCACGGGTTACACCTGGGACTGGTTTTTCTGTTGTGCCAGGGAAACCAGGTAGTAGAGGATTCCCAGGATCAGCAGGGTGCCGGCCAGGAAGGCCTGGGTGGCCAAATCGTCGTGGCGCAGGGTGGAGATCAGGATCTCACGGATCATGGCGACGATGATGACGCCGATGAAGACCAGGATGTTGAATTTGCCCCCCTTCAGGTTCTTGATCTCGTTGTCCATCAGCTCGATCATCATCCAGAGTATCAGTAACTCGCCCAAGGCGCTGAGGATGCCTTTCTCAACGTCTCCCCGGAAGATGTTGACGATGTCCCAGCCGAACAGCAGGGCAACCGAGATGGACACGCCGGCCAGGGCCAGCACCAGAACCAGATTGAGGCCATAGGTGAAGCGTTCGGTCAACCTGATGAGGTAGGATTCCAGCTTTCGGGAGACAAAAACCTTCTTCAGCTCTTCTTCGCGGTAGGAGGAACTCATGACGTCCAGGTTCATGTCGAGGATTTTTTCGGTGGCCTCGCGCAGGGCGCGCCGCTGTTCCCGGTCGGGGTAGTTCTCGTCGATCAGGTTGAGCAGGAAGTGGCGGACCCGGTTCATGGCGACATTGACGAAATGGACGCTCAGGCCGACCTTCACGTGGGCGTGGCCGATGCGGGTCAGGTGATTCATGTAATGATTGTCGTAGGCGCCGCTGAAGAGAGACATGAACCAGTTGCCGTGCATTTCGCGAAGGCGCTGGCGGTTGCTGTTGTTGAGGATGGCGGTGGTTTCGGGCAGTCCGTAAAGGTGGTCGTAGAATTCGTTGGTGAAACGCTCCTGATGCCGGGCCGCCAGGGGCTGAAACGCTTTGAGCAGTTCTTCGTCGTCGTCGGTGAAGCCGTAATGGTCCTTAAGCTCCTGCATAGTGGTCATAATGGAACCTTTGGTTTGAAGTTATCTTCCGTACTTGTACGCTGCCGCGCAGGTCCCTTCGCTGGATACCATGCAGGCCCCCACCGGCGATTCCGGCGTGCAGGCCGTGGAAAAGAGCGGACAGTCGAAGGGGGACAGTTTTCCCTTGAGCACCTCGCCGCAACGGCAGGCTGGATTCTCGTGTTCCTCGCCCGCTTCGATCTTCAGCGCCTTCTCCGCATCAAAGCGTGCGAGTTCAGGTTTGATGGCCAGGCCGCTGCCGGGGAGCATCCCCAGGCCGCGCCAGGAGGCGTCGCACGGAACGAAGACCCGCTCCATGATGGCCTTGGCCTTCGGGTTGCCCTCCCAGCTCACGGCACGGCTGTACTGGATCTCCACCCGGCTTTCCCCGGCCAGTACCTGGGCCAGCAGCATCTCGATGCCCTGCATGACGTCGGCCGGCTCGAAACCGGTCACCACGCAGGGTATGTGGTATTTCTCCGTTAACGGCCTGTAGGCGTTTCCGCCGATAACCGTACTGACGTGGGCCGGGCAGAGGTAGCCGGAGAGGGCCAGGTCCGGATCGGCGGTGAGGATATCCATCGGCACCGGCATGGTTTTATGGGAGGCCAGAACATGGTAGTTCTCCAGCCCGAGCCGCGTCGCCTCCAGGATGCTGGCGGCAATGGTCGGGGCGGTGGTCTCGAAGCCGATCCCCAGGAAGACCACCCGGCGCTCGGGGTTGGACTTTGCCAGGGCAACCGCATCCAGGGGGGAGTAGACGATACGCACGTCGGCGCCCTTGGCGCGTTCCTCCATCAGGGACGAACGGCTGCCGGGGACGCGCAGCATATCGCCGAAGGTGGCCACGATAGTACGCGGATCAGCCGTGCAGGCCACGGCCTTGTCCACGTATCCCACCGGGGTCACGCAGACCGGGCAGCCGGGGCCTGAGACGAGCCGCACGTTCTCCGGCAGCAGCGAGCGGATCCCGTACTGGTAGATGGACATGGTATGGGTGCCGCAAACCTCCATGAACTTGACCGGTTGCGTCAGCCGCTGCGCCATGCAGCGGATATTGGCGGCCATGTTCCCGACCAACTCGCGGTCGCGGAATTCATCCTGGAATTTCATGCCCCCTCCTCCGCGGCAGAGCCGAATGTCCGCCTGTTCATCGCATATCCTCCGGCGAAAAGACCTCTTTCATAATCCGCAGGGTTTCCTCGGCATATTCCTCATCCAGGCGCGAGATGGCGAACCCGGCATGGACAATGATATAGTCGCCCACCCCGACCTCTTCGCCCAGCAGCATGACGCTGGCCTCTTTCTGCACGCCGTCCACTTCGGCCACGATGTTGTCGCCGTCCCTGCTGAGAATCTTCATGGGTACACCAAGACACATACCTGGTTATCTCCTTCCTTAATCCGTGACACCTTCACGGTTCCTCTCGCCTTGCTCCACCGATTCAGGCGTCACGGGTTCAGATCCTTCCCTGCCATCCCGCGATTGCCGCCTGCCCGAGGGCGATGCCGCCGTCGTTGGGGGGGACCAACCGGTGAGTGAATACTTGCAGGCCCTGATCAAGCAGCCCAGTATATACCATTTCGGTCAAAAGGCGATTCTGAAATACTCCACCGGAGAGAACCACGCGGTCGAGGCCGGAATTCCCGGCAATACGGGTACAGGCATCCACGGCGGCGCGCGCCACGGTTGCATGAAAACGGTAGGCCATGGCGGCCGTCCCGGCGCCGGCGGCCATGTCGGCCAGAAGATCCGTGAAAAGAGGGGTGAAATCTATGACCAGGCGCTCTCCAGCGGCAATCGCGAAGGAATAGGCGCCTGAACCTTGCGCCGTTTCCGCCAGGGCCTCAAGTTCGATGGCCGCCTGGCCGTCGTAGGACACGGTTTGGCGCACGTTCAGCACGGCTGCCGCGGCATCGAACAGCCGGCCGCAACTGGAGGTGAGCGGCGCATTGATGCCCCGCTCCAGCATGGCGGAAAAGATGCTTCTTCCCGCATCATTCAGGCGCCGGGCAGACGGATGGTCGAGGTTGAAGACGTCTTCGCCCAGGGAACGGTGCAACCATGCCAGGGCCATGCGCCAGGGTTCGCGTACCGCGGCATCGCCCCCGGCAAGGGGCACCGGAAGGAAATTGCCGGCCCGCTGAAAGCCATCGTAGCCGCCAACCAAAAACTCGCCGCCCCAGATGGTGGCGTCGTCGCCAAGACCGGTGCCGTCAAAGATGATGCCGATCACCGCACCATCCAGGCCGTTTTCGGCCATGCAGGCCGCCAAGTGGGCATGGTGGTGCTGGACCCTTGTCAGCGGCAGCCCGGATTCCGCTGCATGGACCGAGGATAGGTAGTCGGGATGCAGGTCGCAGGCGACGGACCGTGGAGTTATTTCGAGAATGCCCGACAGATGCCGTATGGTGTGGCGGAACGCGTCGCAGGTTGCGCTGTTCTGCAGGTCGCCGATATGCTGGCTCAGAAAGGCCTGTTCTCCCTGCACCAGACAGACGGCCCCCTTCAGTTCGGCCCCCACAGCCAAAAGAGGCGTCGTCCCGAAGGGAAGCCGCACGGCTCTCGGCGCATATCCCCTGGCCCGGCGGTAAAAGAGCGGCTTGCCCTGGAAGACCCGCATGACGGAATCGTCGCTGCGTATGTGGATCGGCCGGTCGTGAACGAGAAAAAAATCGGCAATGCCGCCCAGGCGCCGGAGAGCATCGCTGTCTTCAAAGGCTACCGGCTCATCGGACACGTTGGCGCTTGTCATCACCAGTGCTTTGAAGCGATCCCGCATCAGCAGATAGTGGATCGGCGCATAGGGAAGCATCAGGCCGAGCCAGCCGTTGGCGGGGGCCACCAGGGGCGAAACCGGGCAATCCGGGGTCTTGGGCACGATGACGATGGGGCTTTCCGGGCCGGACAGCAGCCGCTCCTCCAGGTCGCCCAACAGCGCCAGCCTGCGGGCGGTCGCCAGGTCTGCGGCCATGACGGCAAAAGGTTTTTCGTCCCGCTTCTTCCGCTCGCGTAGCCGTCTGACAGCCTCGGGGTTGCAGGCGTCCACGGCCAGATGATAGCCGCCGATACCCTTGACCGCCAGGATTTGTCCTGCGTGCAGGAGTTCAACGGCCGTGGCAAGCGCATCATCCCGTTCCGCGACCGGGGCGGAGGCCTGGTCCAGCAGGCGAAGCTGCGGACCGCAGGCCGGGCAGGCAATGGGCTGGGCATGGAAACGCCGATTTGCCGGGTCGTCGTATTCCCGTTGGCATTCGGGGCAGAGCGGGAAGCCGGCCATGGTGGTCTTGGGCCGGTCGTAGGGGATGGCGGTGATGATGCTGTAGCGGGGGCCGCAATTGGTGCAGGTGATGAACGGGTAGCGGTAGCGGCGGTCGGCCGGATCGAACAGCTCACGCAGACAGTCGCCGCACAGTGCCGAGTCGGGTGCCACCTGGATGTTCTTCTCTCCGTCTGCGCTGGGAAGAATGGTGAAGACGCGCTCCGGGAGCAAGGGGATATCCTCTGCGGAAATGGACGTGACAACGGCCAGGGGCGGGAGGTCATGAGCCAGGGCGTGCCGGAAGGCCTCCAACGCCTCTGCCGTCCCCTGGACTTCGAGTTCCACCCCCGCAGGGATGTTGCGCACCCAGCCGCTCAGGCCGAGTTCACCGGCGAGACGGTAGATGAAGGGGCGAAACCCGACACCCTGGACGATGCCGCTGATGAGGAAACGCCTGCGGACTATGGCTTTTTCGTCCCCGCAGTCAGCCACTGGTACCACTCCTTCATCCCCTCGCCGGTGCGTGCCGAAACCTCGAAGATGATGATGCCGGGGCTAACCCGGCGGGCGTATTCCTTGCATTTTTCCACATCGAAGTCCAGATGGGGGAGCAGGTCGGTCTTGTTGAGCAGCATGACTGTGGAGTTATGGAACATCTGCGGGTACTTGAGCGGTTTATCCTCTCCCTCGGTAACCGAGAGCACCGCCACCTTGTGGTGCTCGCCGAGGTCGAAGGACGCCGGACAGACCAGGTTGCCCACGTTTTCAATCAACAGCACGTCGAGATTGTCCAGGTCAAAGCCGTCGGTGCCGTGCATGATCATGTGGGCGTCCAGGTGGCAACCGGCGCCGGTGTTGATCTGGCGGACCGCCACGCCGGTGGCGGCGATGCGGCGGGCGTCATTGTCGGTCTGCTGATCCCCCTCGATCACGGCAAAACGGAACTGGTCAGCCAGGTCGCGCAGGGTCCGCTCCAGGAGGGTGGTCTTGCCCGACCCGGGAGAGCTTACCAGGTTGAGGACAAAGATGCCCTTATCCTTGAACAGGGCGCGGTTGAAGGATGCCAGGCGGTTGTTTTTGGCCAGGATGTCCTCCTCGATGGCAATGACGGTCCGCTTCCGGCCGTCGTGGTCGTGGTGAACGTGATCGTGGTTTTCGTGTTCATGATCAAGGTGTTCGTGATCATGGTTGTGGTCATGGTTGTGGTCATGGTCAAGGTTGTGGCTATGGCTGTGACTGTGGTGCTCGTCGCCGTGATAGTGGTCATGATCGTGCGTATCTGTCGTGCCGCAGCCGCAAGTAGTGCACATGGTTTCCTCCGAATATGATACCAGGTTGCAATCAAACGATTACGTTGTTGGCTTCGCCGGTGGCTCCTCAACGTACTGCATGTACGCCTCCGTCACCACTCTCCTTACCGCCGAGTACTCATTTTGATTGCACCTTGGTATGAATCTGCTGATGAGTGTAACCGTATCAGTTTCCGCGCCGTTATGCAACAGCGTCAACGGGAGACCTTCGTTCAGGGGCCTTTGAACTGTAACTGGTGCAGCCGGTAGTAGAGCCCCTGGGTTCCCATGAGTTCCTGGTGGGTCCCCTCTTCGGATTTGCGGCCGCGGTGCACCACCACGATCCGGTCGGCATCCTGGATGGTGGAAAGCCGATGGGCGATGACCAGAGAGGTGCGGCCCCGCATCAACCCCTCGATCCCTTCCTGGATCATCTGCTCCGATGCGGAATCGACATTGGCGGTTGCCTCGTCCAGCACCAGGACTTCGGGATCAAAGGCCACGGCTCGTGCAAAGGAGATAAGCTGTTTCTCTCCCACGGAAAGGTTGTTGCCCCGCTCCCTTACCTCTTCTCCGTACCCCTTGGCCAAACGTTCGATGAAGCGGTCTGCTCCGACAGCGGCTGCCGCTGTTCGGACCTGCGCCCGCGCCTCCGCGTCGCCCAGGCAGATGTTGAACTCGATGCTGCCGGTAAACAGGCAGGGGTCCTGAAGAACGATGCCGATGCGCCGGCGCAGGTCGTTGACCCGCATGGCGCGCACCTCCACGCCGTCGATGAGGATGCTGCCGCTGTCGATCTCGTAGAGCCGCGTCAGAAGCCGCGTGATGGTGGTCTTGCCGCCGCCGCTTTCGCCCACCAGCGCGATCCGCTCGCCACGCCGCACGACCAGGCTGAACCCCTCCAGGGCATTATCCCCCTCGCGGTAGGCAAAGGATACGTTGCGGAACTCGATCAGGGGGCGATCCTCCCGGCTCGGCGGGTGTTCTCCCTTGTCACAGGGGGCTTGGGGGGCTTTTTCGTCTTCGGTTGCCCCGGCCGGCGTGTCCAGCAGGGCGAAGATCCGTTCCAGGGCCGCCATGGCGCCCTGCATGACCGAATACTTGGCCGACAGGTCGCGGATGGGGGTGAAAAATTTCTCGATGTACTGGATGAATGCCACCAGAACCCCGAAGGTCAGGGCGCCCCGGAGAATCTCGCCGCCGCCGTACCAGATGATCAGGGCCACGGCGATGGATGAGAGGGCCTCCACGATGGCGTACAGCGACGCGTCCCAGAATATGACCGGCATGTTCGCGTCCCGGTAGGATGCGTTCAGGTCGCTGAAACGCCGCTCTTCATCGCGCTCGCGGTTGAATGCCTGGATGATGCTGATGCCCCCGATGCACTCGGCCAGAAAGGCGTTGAGGCGTCCCAGGCGTGCCCGCACCTCGCGGAACGATTGGCGCATCCTGCGGCGAAAGGCCCAGGCGACGTACAGGAGCAGGGGGAGGATACTGAACGTAACCAGGGAAAGTTTCAGGTTCATCCAGAGCATGACCGATATGATGCCCACCAGCAGCAGGACATCCCCCACGATGGTGATGATACCCGAGGCGAACATTTCGCCCAGAACCTCCACGTCGCTGGTCAGCCGGACAACGGCGCTGCCCGTGGGAACCCGATCGAACCAGGAAACCGGCAGATGCATGACATGGCGGTAGAGTTCGTCGCGCATGTCGGCCATGACCCGTTGCCCGACCGACTGGAGCAGGTAGACCTGCAGAAAGGAGAGCAGCGATTCCGACAGCAGGACCCCCAGGAACGCCAGGGCGACCCATTCCAGCCCGGCCAGCCGGCCGGTGGTGATGTGCCCGTCGATGGCCAGCTTGATGATCCAGGGTTGGGCCAGACGGGAGGCGGCGACCAGCGGGATGGTGATCAGCACCGCGGTGATCGCTGTGCGGTGGGGAGCAACATAGCGGGCAAAGCGGACCAGCAGGCGGGTGTCGTATGCCTTGCCCGCTATTTCTTCTTCATAGATGCCGCCGTGGTGCATTGGTACTCCGAATGTGTGCGATGTGGACACGATAGCAGAATCGGCGGCAGAAGTGAAATGGTGTCTTCCTGAGGCGGAGTGGAGGAGCAAATGGTCTTGCGCCGGGCTGGCCGCTGCTCAAGCAGGTGCGAATGGGGGGTAGGCGATTTTGTTCTTATTTGACTTTCCAGGTGAAATGGCAATAAAAGTTTTCACTGAGTAGAGTTGGATGGTTCGAGTCCGTACCGGCTCCCCAGCGCGGATAAAAGTGGGCACCAATGGGAAGAACATATTTCAATCTAGAATCCAGCCATTTTGTTTAATGTTCTCCCCTCCGGATAGCGTGTAAACCCTCGTCCTGATTGAACCTCGTTTTCCGGCACTAAACAATATAATTCCAATTGTCTAATGTGTAATAAAAAGCTGCTTTTTTATACAGGTCATAATTACTTGAAAATAGAATTGTTATAGTTTGACAACTATTGAACATACAGTATTATTTAATTCAACAATACATCACCCGTTAAAGCCAAACCTTCCGTAAGGATGGGACGGAAAGCGGCGGATCTTGAATTACAAGATGGCCGAGCTGCCGAAGGATAATTCTTTGGATGGCTCGGCTTTTTTACGTTGGCAAAACAGGTCGTATAGAGGAGAGACGAAAAGGAGGTGATATTGTCAGTCTCATGTGCACTCACCCTCAATAACTTCGATTTTACCACCCAAATCAGTTGGCAAAACAATGGTATGGACGCGTGCCCAACCCAGATACACACCTCGGATAGGAGTAAACTAAATATGTCTAATCATGCTCATTCCATTGGAAATTTTTTTCAGTTAGTTGGAACACCAAAATAAAAATATTTAGACATCGTTTGGTTCATCCCATTGGAGAAGGAGGCGAATATGTTATATCATGCAAGAAAAAAATTCAGAAGGGTTATGCTAGTTGGTGCTGTTTTGTTGTCGCTAATGGTAGTGGTTGGCGATGAGGAGTCGAGGGCAGATCCGTTTAGTATCACGAACGTTATATTTGTTTATTCGGTGACGCAAGGTGGTTATATTGTTTCTTTTACAGTCAATGATACGAGTAATCCGCTCACAGGTGCGGTGGGGTTACAAGACGTTACAGCAACGTATGCGAACCCACTGAATCCAACTGGACCACCGGCGAGTATGGATGATGATGTAGGTAAGGGGGTGTATACGGCTAATTTTACGGGGAACCATTCTTTTGTAGTGCTTCCAAATACTGTTATCACGGTGACGGATAGTGAGGCATTTACGGGGTCCATTACCGCGCCGGCCGCCCCGACTCCTGAACCATCTACAATTTTCTTATTATGCGCTGGCCTTGCCGGTCTTGGTTTGGTTCGTAGGCGGGTGATAAAACGACGTAACTAACTAAAAGAAATGGCCCTATCGATTTTGCTTACAACCAGGTTAACCAGCGTAGAAAATATTGCCCGATGCGGATGTTGCCCACACCTTGCTCATAAAACCGGGCGATATTTCCCGCGTGTTTTTTCAGGGTTACTCTCTACGGCCATAAGCCGCCGAGACGGATAAAATACTCAAGAAAATCGAAGCCCCGACATGCCTTTCCGATAAAGGTTTTGTCGGGGTGTTTTTCAACGCGAAGCTTCTCAAAGTTTAGTCAAAGGTTTTGAAACAGTCTATGGGATTGTTTCGTGTCCGTACGGATGTCCGAACTGCCGGCCATGCGCGACGCTGACTGGCTATTAAAAGGCGCAAACAACCCGAGCCGCCGCAGACGTACGGTGCCGTAGAACATCAACGCCAGCCACAACGGTATGAGGAACACCATCCAGATGCTCCGTCCGGCAGCAAGCGCCCGCAAGCCGATCCCGCAGCCCCAGAATCCGAGGCTGGCCCAGAATGCGTTGACGGACAAATGCAATTCCCACAACGCCGGACGCGGCGCAGCTGTACTGTTGTGGTCGGCGTAGCGGCACTGTTCCGGAACGTGCAAGCCCCAATGGTAAATGAGATGCAGCAACACCCATCCGACCGCAATAGACGCGACACAGTCGCTTAGCCAATGCGAACCTATCATGGCTCGCCCAACTGCCACAGCCAGCGAGTTTATAACCACCAGCGCGCCGAGCCACCAACCCAGAAACCGCTGTCTGCGCGTCTGCGCCGTCCCCGCCAACACATAGGCCAGCGACATCAACAAAAACGCTATGGCCACATGACCGCTGGGGAAACTGCCTCGAAATACGCCGTCGCCGATGAACTGCGGCCCGAGTTCAAACCAGTCGCTGTACGGATGCCCTTTTGACACTACGGCATTAGGGCGAAAACGACCCCAAATCCATTTGGTGGAATAGACAAAAAACACGCCGTAGATCAAGGCGTAAAAAGTCATGAATCCAAGACGCGGACGCCATGTCTGAAGCCAATGGAAGGTTTGCGGACGAGTCCAGGCAAGGACGAACAGTACTGCAATCGCAACCTGCGAAATCAACACAAAATCAACGGTGCCCGGCAGAGAGCCTTCAAATATCGTCCGGTTGATAAAATTGGAAAACAGGAGATAATTATGCTTTACCAGCCAATGTGTCCAAGCAAAATCCATCGGCGCGATAAATAACATTGCGGTTGCAGACAACGTTACCAGGGTGATGAGCCCCCACGGTAGGCGCGAGGCTACTGGTGGTGATATGCTGAGCACGGGAACCGGCTCAGAGTTGGGGATTTGTTTTCTTACCATGGGAGAACCTTTGCATGTTTTGATCACTGCCAAGGATACCTGCGCAGAGACCAACCCCTATTCGCTCCAAAGGCAGCAGTTGGGTCAGGCTCCCAGTGCTAAGTTCCAGATAAGAGACCAAACCTGCGCCGCAAGGGGAGGGGGGACTTTAGAGGTAAGCTTCAGTCAAAGCAATTTCCTTACCGGACATTGCTGAGTAGAATGAATTGTTACTCCAGTTGAAAACGGATTGAGACATTGACCAATGCCGTAATAGGGTTGTTACCGCGTCGTGCCGGCACAAACGACCAACGCTTTACCGTTTCCACGGCAGCATCATCCAGGATCCGCGCCCCCGAGGTTCTTTCCAACTCGACATTCTTCGGTTCCCCTTCGGAAGAGACGAGTACCCGGACTACGGCCGTCCCTTGCAGTTTCAGCTTTTTGGCTGTGAAGGGATACGCCGGGGGTAGATTATGAAGATACGCGGCTCCAAAACCAGGCGCGGTAAGCGTTTCGGTGCCATTGTTTCCTGATGTGGCGCTCTGCGAGACAGCCGGCGTACTTGAAGCATCAGGAGCGGTGGTTGCGGTCTCAAATGCCGGGACTGAACGGAAATAGGGCGGTTCCTCTGTTTGTGGGGAATCTGCAATGGGTGGGTCGGGGGATGGCGGCGGAGTTGCTTCAACCTGTTGCTTTATCCGGCTCGACACCACGGGACTTTCGCTGACCGGCTCGGTTGCTGCGACCGGCATCGATGGAGGAACCTGCCGGGAATACGCTGGGATCACATTGTTTTGCGCCGGTTCCAGTACAGCCGGTGGCGCTATTGGTGGTACGTCTTCATGTGTCGGGGAGGGTACGGCGAAAAATTCGACAGGCGATACGACTCTATGATCCGTCATGTCTTGCGCAATGTTCAGAAAAACCCATCCTGCAAGGGCATGGAGTGTCAGCGAGACCACAACAGCGTTCATTATGGGAAAATGTTTTGAACCTTCAATCCGGCCATCAGACCGTTTCCTAAACGTCATCGTGCTACAAACATTTTTAACGGTAGGCATGGGTTATATTTGCAACATCTGTGCAACCAGTAAAATATTCTAAGGAAAGCATCTTGTAAATCCGTAATAAACCTCACGATAAGAGTGACGTTCTCAGCGGGTTTCCCGATTTTTGGAGACAAAGGCGTCGAAGTGCCGATTACGGGGTACTGCAAAATTGAACGTGTTGAGACTACAGAAAAAAGCTTTCTCTTGTATGGCAGGTATGAAACAATCTTGAAAAACAAGTTGAGAAGGCAACTAACCGCAATTTTAGCCGTAAATCGGGATGTGATCGCCGGGAGTTCACTCAACGGGATTCTCCAGTACACCAATGCCATCGATCTCTATTCGCACCCGATCGCCGGATTTCAAGTATTTTGGGGGATTGAAACCTATGCCCACACCCACAGAGGTGCCTGTGGCGATTAGATCGCCAGGATACAATGTAATGCCGGCAGAAATGGTTTCGATCAAAGAGGGAATAGCAAAGATCAGGTCTGAGGTTCGGGCGTCCTGGCGCAACTCATCGTTAACCCAGCAGCGTACCCCCGTATCGGCGCCGTTTAGCTCATCGGCGGTCACCAGGCATGGGCCCATCGGGCAAAACGTATCGAAGGACTTTCCCAGCAGCCATTGCCGGTGGCGCTGTTGCCAATCGCGAGCTGTCACATCATTGATGATGGTATACCCCCAGACATGTTCCATGGCACTCACAGCGGGGATTCCGCAGCCACCACGGCCGATGACGATCGCCAGTTCGGCCTCGTAGTCGATTGCTGCCGAAACTCCGACAGGAATCCGTATGGCAGCACCAGGTGCAATGACGGACTCAGGTACTTTGGAGAATATGATGGGATAACTCGGAATATCGTCGCCAGGCTTGGTTAAACTGGTATCAAAACCACTTTGCGCAAATTCGCGGGCATGTTCATGGTAGTTTTTGCCGACACAGAATATATTCCGCCGGGGGCGTGGCAACGGGGCATCGACCCTCACTGCGGGTAAAGGCAAAGGTGATCCGGCAAATGCCGGCAGCGGCACGTTGGCTGCCATCATTTCTATCAGTTCAAGTGCACCGGTGTCGCGTACGCGTTCACCTGAAACAAATGGTGTTACGGTACTGCCATCGGGTGACAATAAACCAACATGTCTGGTTCCGGAATACCAATAAGTAATAACCTTCACGTGCGCCTCACAGGTTCCGAGTAGTAAACCGGGGTGCCGGTTTTACTGCATCGGCAACCCCTCACTCCTGCAGAGGCAGATGAACCAACGTTTGCGCCTGTTCTTCGGCCAGCGCCAAGACCTGATCCCCATAACGATCAGTAACCGTTTTCTCGATCTGCAGCAATGCATACCAACGCCGGAAGGCCTCGATAAAAACGACCGCCATCAGCATCATGAGAATGACAGACATGCCTGCCAACAAATAGAGATTCTTCGGAAGGTAATTTTTGGTGATATTGAGGTATCCAGCCCACATGCAGATCGGCATCATGAACAAACCGGGACCTGCGGTCACCCAGGCATATTTTGCCTTGCCAAGCCGGATGAGCATGGTCGTACCGACAATGAGCGCACAGGTGGCCAGGAGTTGATTACTCATGCCGAACAGTGGCCAGATGGTTGCAATATCTCCGGTGTAGACCAGGTAGCCCCAAGCTGAGGTAAATAAGGCACTGGTAACGATGATGCCGGGTTTCCAGCCATTGTCGGCAAAGGGCGCATAGACTTTACCAAGCATCTCCTGCAGCAGGTAACGTCCTACACGGGTACCGGCGTCAACAGCGGTCAGAATGAATACCGCCTCGAACATGATGGCAAAGTGATACCAGTAGGCCATCATCCCCTTCAAGAATGGTATGGCTGAGAAGATATAGGCCATGCCGACTGCCAGGGAAACTGCACCGCCGGGACGCCCCTGGACCTGTTCACCAACTTGAGAGGCGAGCGAAGGGAGATTGACCGTGGTCATATGCAGGGCTGCAAAGGCCTTTGGAGCGGCGTTGATGGCAAAATAGTCGGCGGGTACAAGCACGCTGGCGGCGATCAGAGCCATGATGGCGACAAAACCCTCAACGAGCATAGCGCCGTAACCGACAAACAGGATGTCACGCTCGTTGGCAATCATCTTTGGTGTGGTGCCGGAGCCGATAATGGCATGGAAACCGGAAAGGGCTCCGCACGCAATCGTAATAAAGACAAACGGGAACGCCGCACCGGGGATGATTGGTCCGCCACCAAAGAAGTACGGGGAGATGGCAGGCATCTGCAGGTTTGGGTGAATGAAAACGATTCCCAAGGCGAGAAGCGCGATGGTGCCGATTTTGAGATAGGTGGAAAGGTAGTCGCGCGGCACCAGCAGGAACCAGACAGGCAGCACCGAGGCAGCAAAGCCATATGCGGGAATTATCAGAGCCAACTGTTTCTTTGAGAAAGTAAGCATTGATGCCAATGCAGGATCAGCCGCAACATACGGGCCGGCAAGAATTGACAACACGAGCAGGGTAACGCCGATAATGCTTCCTCCCTTAATGTCGCCGGGCCGTACCTTCTGCATATAGATACCCATGATCATGGCGATTGGGATGGTTGCTAAAACGGTAAATGTTCCCCAAGGACTGTTGAACATGGCATTAACTACTGCAATGGAGAGTCCGGCCAAGGTCAGAATAAGGATGAAGAGTATCGCAAAGGAGGCCACCTTTCCGGCGACCTTGCCAATCTCGGTCTCGGCGACGACGGAGAGGCTCTTTCCCTTGTGCCGTACGGATGCAAACAGCACAACGGCATCGTGTACGCCCCCGGCAAGCACCGCCCCGATAAGAATCCAAAGTGCACCTGGGAGGAAACCAAACTGTGCCGCCAGTACCGGTCCGAGCAACGGTCCCGCTGCGGCGATGGCGGCAAAATGGTGACCAAACAAAATATACTTGTTGGTCTTCACGTAATCATGGCCATCCGCGTATGTCACGGCTGGAGTAACTCGTTCCTCTCGAAGATTAAGAACTTTGTTGGCAAGGAAAAGTCCGTAGAATCGGTAACTGATTGCAAATGTGCATGCAGCTGCAAAAATGAGTGTCAACGAATTCATGTAATCCCCCTTTGGATTTCATCGATTGTGATCACGCTTAGGGCCTGCCAGGAAATAACTGTTACATCTTGCATCTCATCTTCGTGCCATCTTTGACCGGTCTTCAATCATCAAATCCTCGGCGTAGCCCTGCTACGCCTGCGGTTTGCCTCAATCAGGCCGGTCAAATCTGACCCAAATCTGAGCGCAATATTGCAACACTTATTTCCTGACAGGCCCTAAGAAAGAAGTGGTGTGAACAAACCACTGAAAGCCGGCCGATTAGGTGAAGATTATGCCTGCGTGGGGGAGTTGTCAAATTTTGTTTGTGAACTCCACCGGTGTCAGGTCCGGTTCTTCCACAATGGCCGGCAGGTAGATGTGAAACGTCGTTCCTTTGCCGGGCGTGGATTCGGCGGTGATGAGGCCCTTGTGCTTGCAGATGATGGAATGGCAGAGTGCCAGGCTGAGCCCCGTGCCTTTCTGACTCCCCATCTCCTTGGTGGTGAAGTAGGGGTCGAATATCCTGGGGAGGGCCTCGGGGGTGATACCCTTTCCGGTATCATGGAAAGCGATGTGTACGTACTCCCCCGCCGGGAGGGAGAGGGTATCCTGCTCGCCTATGGACACATTTTCTCCCTCAACCCTCAAGGTGCCGCCATGCGGCATGGCTTCTACGGCATTCTGCGTCAGGTTGGAAAAGGTCCGCTCCATCTGGACATCGTCCATTCTTACCCGCCGCAGGTCCGGTGCGATCCGGAATTCGCCGGCTATGGCAGACCTGTCCCTGAGCGCAGCGGCGATAACCGACATGATGAGGGGGGCAAGGGGGGCGGGATGGACGAACGCCTCGCCACCCTTGGAAAAAGCCAGCAGGCGCTGGCTCAGTTCCCTGGCGCGCAGGGAGGTCTGCTCCGCAATATCGAGCATCTCGGCGATGGTTTGGGGGGAGTTGACTTTTAACTTGGCCAGGGAGATGTAACCGAGGATCACCTGCAACAGATTGTTGAAATCGTGGGCCATGCCGCCGGTCAGGATGCCGATGGCCTCCATCTTTCTGGACCTCAGGTTCTCCGCCTCCAGTTTTTTCTGCCTTGTGACATCCTCACCGCTTTTGATGAACTTGACCACTGAGCCGTCAGGCGCCTTGAGGGGGGATATGCTCACGTTCTCCCAGAAGAGTTCGCCGTTTTTTTTGCGGTTCAACATGCTGCCGTGCCATTCATTTCCCTGCAGGATGCTGGACCACAACTCCTGGTAGACCTCGGCCGGGGTTTCGCCCGATTTGATGATGCCCGGCGTCTGGCCGACCGCTTCATCGACGTCAAAGCCGGTTATCTCGCAAAACTTCCGGTTCACGTATTCGATGGTGCCCGCGGTGTCGGTGATGAGCGCCATGCTGGGGCTATGCTCAAGGGCGTTGGAAAGCAGGCGGATATGTTCGTTCTGCCGCCGGAGTTGCCGCTGCGTTTTCACAACATTGATGCTGCGTTCGACGGCATCGAAAAGCTTCCGTAAGGCGACCGGCTTGACAACGAACTGGTTGATGCCGATGTCGATGGCCTGGAGCAGATAATCGATGTCGTTGAAGGCCGTCATCACGATGATCTGGGCATCGGGCTCTCTGGTGCGAATCTCACGGGCCATTTCGAGACCGCTCATAAACGGCATCATGATATCGGTCAGCACGACGTCGGGGGTGTGCGCAAGGTAAAGTTCAAGCCCGTCCCGGCCGTTTTCAGCCATCATCAGCCGGTGACCCAGCGTGTTGAGTATGCTTTGGACCTGCACACGTGAAGTGGCTTCATCTTCCACGTACAGGATTGTGAAATCGGTTCGTGAGTGGTCTGGCATCATGTTACACCTCAATGTGCACAACTGCCTTGTCATCTGCGCGGAGAAGGTCCGTGGAACATGCGTATCTGTTGCGGCAGAGGCCGGGAACCAACGGGAAGGGGTGTTTTCCCGCGCCAAACTAATTTTAACAGAGGTTTAGCCCGTGGCAAGCCGTTCGACGTATACGGGTATCAAATAGCCTTGCGCCAGGCGAGCCGTTGTTCCAGCCAGCGGGAAAGGGAGGTGAAGGCGTAGCAGACGATGAAATAGACCAGGGCGATGAAAACGAATATTTCCGTCGGGTAGGCCATGGTGCGGTTGTTGATCTGGGTCCCTACGTGTGTCAGCTCGGACACACCGACGATGAAGGCCAGCGAGGTGTCCTTGATCAGCGAAACGAACTGGTTGACGAAGGATGGGATCATGTTGCGCAGCCCCTGGGGGAGCACGATGTAGAGCATGGCCTGCCACGGTTTGAGCCCGGTGGAGATGGCCGCCTCGGTCTGCCCCCTGGGGATGCCATCGATGCCTGCCACTACGATGCGGGACATGTAGGCCGACGTGAACAGGGTCAGCCCCATGATCACGGTCTGGCTTTCGGCCACCTTTCCGAACAGGGCCGGCATAAGGAAGTACATCCAGAAGATGACCATCAGAAGCGGCATGCCGCGCACAAGGTTGATAAAGGCGATAGCGGGATAGCGCACGGCCGGTAAGCGGGAGATGCTGAGCAATCCCAGGGCCAGGCCGCCGAAAAAGGAAAGGATGCAGGAGATCGCCGCCAGATACAGGGTGAGACCAAGGCCGCCCAAAGGGCCGTTGGGAAAGCGGCCGATCATGAAATAGGTGAAGTTGTCGGCAATCACCGAGATATTGAAAAATTGATCCATATCAGGCCGCCTTGTGGATGTTGAGGACTTTCTCGTTGTAGAGGTTCACCAGGGCGGTAATTACGAGAGAAATGGCCACGTAGACCACGGTCGCTGCGGTGAACGCCTCGAATCCCTTGAAGGTGTAGCTTTCCACTTGGCGGGCCTGATAGGTCAGTTCCATGACGCCGATAGTCATGGCCAGGGACGAATTTTTGGCCAGGTTGAGGAACTGGTTCACCAGCGGCGGCACCGTGAGACGGATCGCCTGGGGCAGGATTATGTACTGCATGGAGCGCAGGTAGGAGAATCCGGCACTGCGGGCCGCTTCCATCTGTTCCTTGGGGATGGACAGTACGCCCGAACGGATATCCTCGGCGATAAAGGCCGAGGTGTAAATGGTGAGGGCGATCACGGCTGCCGCAAACTCGAAGTTGGTACTGTTCAGCCAATCGTTGACTGCGGTCGGAAGGATCTTGTACGAGCCGAAGTACCAGAAGAATATCTGCACCAGGAGCGGGGTATTGCGGAAGAATTCCAGGTAGGCATGGGCAAACCAACGGACCGGCCTGTTCCGGCTCATGCGCATGACGGCGATCAACAGCCCCAGCAGGAAAGCAAGCACGATGGAGAGTGCCGAGAGTTGCAGGGTAACCTTGAAACCTGACACCAGCCACTCAAAATATTTGCCCGAGGTTACGATCGACCAGTCGAATTGATATTTGAGCACGTGATACCCTCACGATGTGCAGGGGCGAGGGGCAAGGATCGTTCGCCCCGCCCCTCGTCAATGATTACTTGTCGGCGGTGATCTTGAAGGCTCGTTGCAGATGGTACGGGCCGAACCACTTGTTGAAGATTCTGGCGGCCTCGCCGGATTTTTCCATCTCAAGAAGGGTCTTGTTGACGAAATTGACGAAGTTTTTGTCTCCCTTGCGCATGCCGAGGCCATAGGGCTCGTCGGAGATACGGATGTTTGGAATTTCAAATTTGTTCTTATCCGGTGCTTTATCCAGAATACCGATAAGTATCGATTCGTCGGTTGTCACGGCTTGAACCTTACCCTGCTCCAGGGCCAGCAGAGCCTGGGGGTAGTCGTCGAAAGAGAGGACGCTTGACGAGGGAATCGCTTTTTTCACGTTCTGCTCGGAGGTGGAACCCTTGGCCGTGCCGATCCTTTTGCCCTCCAGGTCCTTCAGGCTCTTGACGGTCCCTTTTTTGGCGATGAACTTCTGACCGGTCAGGAAGTAGGTATGACTGAAGTCGATTTGCTTTGCCCGCTCCGGATTTTTGGTCATGGTTGCGGCGACGATGTCGATGTGCCCTTCCTGCAACTGGGGCATGCGGCTGGCCGAGGTGACCGGTTTGAGTTCAACCTTGACGCCCAGCTTCCTGGCGATGGCGTTGATGATATCGATGTCGTATCCCACGATGGCGCGGGTTTTTTCGTCCACATACCCGAAGGGAGGCAGGGAATCCTTGACCCCGGCCACCAGCACCCCTTTTTGCTTCACTTCAGCCAGCGTGTCTGCGGCCAGCGCAGTTTTGGCCGCTGTTGCGGCCAGCACGGTGACCATGAATAATGTTGCCAGTTTCTTCATGTCGAATCCCTCCTCCAAGATTGGTAGTACAGACCGGAAATTCCGAACCTAAGCACTTTCTGCGTGCATTGGCGTCAGAAGCTGGCGCAGGAACTTCTGGGCGCGCTCGTGCTTCGGCTTGCTGAAAAACTCATGGGGCGTCGCCTCCTCCAGGATGGCGCCGGCGTCCATGAAGGCCACCCGGTGGGAAACCTCGCGGGCAAATCCCATCTCGTGGGTGACCACCACCATGGTCATGCCGCTCACGGCCAAATCCTTCATGACCGCCAGAACCTCGCCGATCATTTCCGGATCAAGGGCCGACGTGGGTTCGTCGAACAGCATGATCCTCGGCTTCATCGCCAGGGCGCGGGCAATGGCCACACGCTGCTGCTGGCCGCCGGAAAGCTGGGAAGGGTAAGCGTCGCGTTTCTCGGCCAGCCCAACCCGCTCCAGCAATGCCATGGCTTGCTCTTCGGCGTCTTTTTTGGAGGTCTTGCGGATCTTCATGGGAGCAAGGGTGATGTTTCTCAGGACGGGGAGATGGGGATACAGGTTGAACTGCTGGAAGACAAAGCCGACCTCGGCCCGCACCTTGTCGATATCGGTCTTCTTATCCAGAAGGTCCATTCCGTCAACAACCAGGGTCCCCTTGTCGATGGGTTCGAGCTGGTTGATGGTGCGGATGAGGGTGGACTTGCCGGAGCCGGACGGGCCGCAGACGACCAGCACTTCGCCGGGAGTCACCTGCAGATTGATATCGTTGAGCACATGCAGGCTTTTGAACCACTTGTGCACGCCTTTGAAGGTAATCATCGAACGCTCCTGTAAATTGGGGTGAAACGTTGGACAATATATTGAATTTTATAGCACAAGGCAATAAAAAGGGGCAAAGGGTAATTGGCCGGAAAAATGAGACGGAAATAATCTGATTGACGGGTTGCAAGGCGGGCATATAATTTAAAAAACAGAGGGAAGAGACTATTTTTGTGTCTCTACATTGCCTGGCAAAAATGAAGGTGAAAGGTGCGTGATGACCATGTTATCGAGTATTTCGGCAGATGAATTGAAATCATTGCTGGATTCCGGCGGCCCTGTCTGCCTGATCGACGTGCTTCCTTCCGAATATCACGGGGAACGCCATATTCCGGGAGCGAATAATGCGTGCGTGTATGAGGTGGCGTTTCTGGAGAACCTGAGAAACATCGTGAGCGACCGGGATACGCCGTTGGTGGTGTATGGCGCCAGCGCCCGCTCGCGGGAGGCCTCGGTTGCGGTGGAGAAGCTGAGGCGTGCAGGCTACCGCGAGGTGCGGGAACTGGCCGGCGGCCTGGCGGCTTGGCGGGCGGCCGGATATGCGCTTGAACTGGGCGAAGGCCCTACTGTGGCAGAAATGGCCGTAACGGATGGACAGTACACCGTCGATAGCGCTGCCAGCCGGCTGGAGTGGATGGGGCGCAACCTGAACGGCAGGCACTACGGCACCATCGCAGTGTCGGGCGGCGAGGTTGGTGTGAAAAATGGGTTGCTGGCCGGCGGGAGTATTACCCTTGACATGAATTCCATCGCAAACCTGGACCTGAAGGATGAGGGGTACAATCGCATGCTGGTCAGCCACCTGAAATCAGACGATTTTTTTGACGTGGCTGACTACCCCTCTGCGGTCTATTCCATTGATGGATCGGAACTTTTGCCGGAAGCGTCCGCTTGTTCTTTTGTCTACCAGGTGAAGGGCAGTCTCGAAATGAAGGGGGTGCGGAAGGATCTGCCGCTCACTGCCGAAGTCGTGCCCCAGCCGGACGGTCAGCTCAAGGCCAGGGTGTTGTGCGATCTTGACCGTACGCGCTGGGGCGTCCTTTACGGCTCGGGAAGATTTTTCGAGAAACTCGGCATGCATCTGGTGAATGAGATCGTAACCGTTGAACTCTTCCTGGCAGCCCGGCTTAGCCGGAGCTGAAACCGCCGCACCGCATTTCCCTGAGAAAATGGCCCTCCCCGCAAAACGGATGGGCCTTTTTTCATCCCACTGCAATCCGTCACATCATGTCGACCGGATCGATATCGACATATTCGCGGATGGCCGAAGCAGGCTTGCGGTTGTGCTGCCAGGCAACGATCAGGCGGCGCAGATCGGTGCGGGTTGGGGATTTGAGCAGGATCTGGCGGCGGAAACGGCCCCGCAGCCGGTAGAGGGGCGCCGGGGCCGGCCCCAGGATCTCCACGCGCAGCCCCTTTTCCCGTTTCAGTTGCATCAGCAGCCGGACCATTGCCTCGGCATGCTCTTCCACCGGTTTTTCGGTTGTTCCGGAAAAGCCGAGGCAGGCCAGGAAGCTGAAGGGCGGGTAGCCAGCTTCACGGCGGAATCCCAACTCCTGGCGGTAGAAAGCGTCGTGGTCATGCCGTACAGCGTACTTGATGGCGTAGTGGTCGCTGTTGAGCGTCTGTACAACCACCCGGCCGGGAGTGTCTCCACGCCCGGCGCGGCCGATGACCTGGGACAGGAGTTGAAAGGTTCGTTCGGCCGCGCGGAAATCGGGAATGCCCAGGCTGGCCTCGGCATTGACGACCCCAACAAGGGTCACACCGGGGAAGTCGTGTCCCTTGGCGATCATCTGGGTCCCCACCAGGATGTCGGCGCTGCCGTCGGACATGCGGGCCAGCAGGCGCCCGTGGCTCCCCTTGCCGCCGGTGGTGTCGCTGTCCATGCGCAGGATGCGCGCCTGGGGCAGGAGCTCGCGCAGGTCATGCTCCAGCCGTTCGGTCCCGGCGCCCAGTTCCTTCAACTCCTGGCAGCCGCAGGCCGGACAGGTGCCGGGGGCGGGGATGGCGTAATCGCAGTAGTGGCAGACGCTTTGGCCGCGCTGGCGGTGGTAGGTCAGGGACACCGAGCAGTTGGGGCACGTCAGCGGCGTGCCGCACTCACTGCACACCAGGTACGTGGCAAAGCCGCGCCGGTTGAGAAAGATGATTGCCTGCCCGCCGGCGGCCAGGGTCGCCTCCAGCGCCGGGGTCAGGAGCGGGCCGATGGCAGTGGCAACCCCTTTCATGGGAGCTAGTTCGACAGTGGGCATGGGGCGCTCCTCGACCCGTTCCGGCAGGGTCAGCAGCATCATCTTGCCATGCTCCGCGGCATACACGCTGGTGATCAGCGGCGTTGCCGATCCGAGCAGGACCACGGCCCGCTCCATCCGCCCCCGCACCAGCGCCAGGTCGCGGGCGTTGTAACGCAGGCCGTCGGCCTGTTTGAAGGATGCCTCATGTTCTTCGTCAACGATGATGATGCCGATCCCGGCCAGGGGAGCGAAGATGGCCGAACGGGCGCCGATGACGATCCGGGCCTGGCCTCGCCTGATGCGCCGCCACTCGTCGTAGCGCTCGCCGTCGGAAAGCCCGCTGTGGAGGATGGCGATGCCGTGGCTGAAGCGGGCGCGGAAGCGCTGCACCAGTTGGGGGGTAAGGGCAATCTCCGGTACCAGTACCAGGGCGTTTTTATCCTGTTCAAGTGCTTGGGCGATGGCCTGGAGATAGACCTCGGTCTTGCCGCTGCCGGTCACGCCGTGCAGCAGGAAAGGAGCAAAGGCGTGCCTGTCCAGCGCCGTGCATACGGCATCGAGGGCGGTCTGCTGGTGGGGGGAGAGAATCCGTGGCGCATCCCGTTCCACAACAATGTCGTTGAACGGGTTGCGATAGACTTCCCGCGTATCGCCTGTCACGAGGCCCAATTCCGACAGCCGCCTGAGTTGTGCTGAACATTGGCCGAAACGCCGCCGCAGTTCGGAGGCCGGGACGTCTCCCCCCTCCCTGATTACCTCCAGGACGGCAGCCGCCTTGCTGCCCAGGTGGGGGGGTGGCTCACCCGGCGTCGTGGCGTGGAAGACGACCTCCGTCTTGATGCCCTTCCCGCCGCTGATGCTGGCGCCGGTATGGTCCGATCCCTTGATGGTCTGGATGTTTATGCCGGCAGGAAGCGCCGCTTTGAGAACTCCGCCGAGCGGATGCAGGTAGTAGGATGCCACCCAGCGGAAAAACTCCAACTCGTTGTCCGTCCAGAGCGGGTCTGGGTCGAGCACTCCGAAGATTTCTTTCAGTTCGTGGGGTGGCGCTTCCGGTGCATCTCCCAGGATATAGCCGGTCAGCCTGCGGCGGCCGAAGGGGACGAAGGCGCGCCGCCCGGCAAGGTCCTGCTGCTCCATTCCCCAGGGGACGAGGTAATGGAAGGTGCGGTCCAGGTGGAGCGGGATGGCGACTTCGATGATGCGGGGCTGATGGGTGGACATGGGATGGTGATAGCAGAGCACCGCTACGAAGTAAAGCGCGGAAAAGCAAAAAGAGGAGAGGGGCGGGAGCGAGGTCCCCGGAGGACTATACCAATTTCAAATCGAGGATGAAATCAAGGAGGCGAGGTTTGAGGCGACGAAGGCGTACAGATTAGTACGTTGAGGAGCCGAAGACGAGCCAACGCAGATAGCGCCTTGATTTGGAATTGGTATTACCAGAATTTCCTGGGGGGCTCGGTTTTCCCCATCAGGCGGACCTCACCGTCAATGACCTTGAACATGTCGCCGATCTCGGTGGTCCATTCGTCCCCTTCCTCAAGGGGATTGGGGAATGAACGCTGGCCGAGGAACATCTCCTGGTCGCCCACATACCCGTACCATTCCAGCGCGCCGGTCATCCATAGTATTGTTTTCAGTTCCATGTGAATACCTTCTTCTCGTAAAGTTCAAAGTCCAGTCGGCCGCAGAGACACAGAGAAAACGCTCTGCACGCAGTCTGTTCCCGCCGGAACGCCGGTATTTTCGGTTTTGGCTGCCATATGTCTTTCGATTTTTCTCTGTGTCTCAGTGTCTCTGCGGCAGATTTATGTTTACTTACGAAAGTCGTGCCTTGAAATCCTCGTAGCCGAAGCTCCGCACCACCTTCAACTGGCCTGTCTGAGGCTCAAAGGTGCATATGGCCGGGTGCTGGATGCCGTTGAAGGTGGTGGTTTTGACCATGGTGTAGTGCGCCATGTCCAGGAAGGCCAGCCGGTCGCCCGCTTTCAGCGGTTGGTCGAAGGACCAGTCGCCGATGACGTCCCCCGCCAGGCAGGAAGGGCCGCCCAGGCGGTAGGTATGGGCCTTGTCTCCGGGATCAAAACCGTCCTTGATGCCGGGGCGATAGGGCATCTCCAGGATGTCCGGCATGTGGCAGGTGGCCGAGACGTCCAGGATGGCGATGTCCAGCTCATTATGCACCACGTCCAGCACCTCGCCCACCAGGATGCCGGTGCCGATGGCAATGGCTTCGCCCGGCTCCAGGTAAACCTCTACCTGGTACTTTTCGCGGAAATACGTTACCAGTTTCACCAAGCCATCGATGTCGTACCCCTCGCGGGTGATGTGGTGGCCGCCCCCCAGGTTGACCCACTTCATGGCCGGCAGGAACTCGCCGAACTTCTCCTCAAACGCCTGTGCGGTCCGCTCCAGCGGCTCGAACAACTGCTCGCAGAGGGTATGGAAATGCAGCCCCTCCACCCCTTCCAGAGACCGGCCGTCAAACTCCCTCCGCGGGATGCCCAGCCGGGAGGCCGGGGCACAAGGGTCGTACATGGCGGTGTGTCCCTCGGAGTGCTCGGGATTGACCCGGAGGCCGACGGAGACGCGCCCCTTTTCCTGTTCCCACAGCGGCCGGAAACGTTCCAACTGATTGAAGGAATTGAAGACCAGGTGGTTGGATATGTGCAGCAACTCCGCCACGTCGCTCTCCTTGAAGGCAGCGGAGAAGCTGTGCACCTCGCGCCCGAACTCCTCCCTGCCCAGGCGCGCCTCCCAGGGTGAACTGGCGCAAACACCCTGCAGGGTTTCGCGGATCATGGGGAACACGCTCCACATGGCAAAAGCCTTCAGGGCCATGAGGATCCTGGCGCCGCTGCGCTTCTGGACCTCATCCAGGATGGCAAGGTTGTGGCGCAGCCTGCCCAGATCCACCACGTAGGCCGGGGAGGGGGCGAGTTCAAGGATTTTGTCGATATCGATACCGGTCAAGATATAAACCTGTTTCTGCCTCGGAGGCATTGAGTCTAAAAGAAGCCTGTTGATGATACGGTCTGTTTCTCCCACAAGAAATGTCAGATTTGCGATGATGGCGGCGCTGGTGACGAGGAGGCGAGAGAGGCATAGCAGCGCTATGTCGATGAGCCTCCGCAGGAACCGGTGCCGTCAGGGCGCAAATCTGGCGTTTCTCACAGTTCCGGCCATTCTCCGCCATCGACGACGACCGTTGGCAGTCCCATAGGTCCCAGCACCTCCAGGAACAACTCCGGATCAAACTGCTCCATGTTCCAGACCCCGGGATTGTGCCACTTGCCGGTCAGCATCATGATGGCGCCCACCACGGCCGGCACACCGGTGGTGTAGCTGATTGCCTGGGACTTGACCTCCTTGTAGCATGCCTCGTGGTCGCAGATGTTGTAGATGTAGACCTGCTTGCGTTTACCGTCCTTGAGGCCGCGGGCGATGACGCCGATGCAGGTCTTGCCCTTGGTCAGCGGCCCCAGGGAGCCGGGGTCGGGCAGGAGGGCCTTGAGAAACTGGATCGGCACGATCTTCTGGCCGTTGTACTCCACCTCGTCGATGCGGGTCATGCCCACGTTTTGCAGCACTTCGAGGTGTTTCAGATAGTTGTCCGAGAACGTCATCCAGAACTGGGCCTTTTTGATGGTGGATAGGTGCTTGACCAGCGACTCCATCTCCTCGTGGTAGAGGCGGTAGATGTTCATGGGGCCGATACCGTCGGGAAAATCGAAGACCCGCTTGGTGGCGAGCGGCGGCGTCTCGACGAACCGGCCGTTCTCCCAGTGGCGGCAGGTGGCGGTCACCTCGCGGATGTTGATCTCCGGGTTGAAGTTGGTGGCAAAGGGCTGGCCGTGGGAACCGGCGTTGGCGTCGATGATGTCGATCTCCTGGACTTCGTCCAGATATTTTTTCGCTGCCAGGGCGGTGTAGACGTTGGTCACGCCCGGATCGAAGCCGGAGCCGAGCAGGGCCATGATCCCGGCCTGTTTGAAGCGCTCCTGGTAGGCCCACTGCCAGGAGTATTCAAATCTGGCGGTGTCCAGCGGCTCGTAGTTGGCGGTGTCCAGGTAGTCTACGCCGGTTTCCAGGCAGGCGTCCATGATGTGCAGGTCCTGATAGGGCAGGGCAACGTTGATCACCAGCCTGGGCTGTTCCCGGCGGATCAGCGCCGCCAGTTCCGGCACGTTGTCGGCGTCCACCTGGGCGGTTGCGATCGGGCTCGCTATCTGGGCCGCGATGGCGTCGCATTTCGACTTGGTGCGGGAGGCAAGGGTTATCTCGCTGAAGATGTCCCGGCGCTGGGCGCATTTGTGGGTCACAACCTGGCCGACACCGCCGGCGCCGATGATGAGGACTTTGCTCATGTTTTTCTCCCTCCTGGAGCGGCAGCGCCATATTCGCGCCCTAACGACGCCGGTTCGTCGGCATGCTCCTCGACGTAGCGCTGCTACGCCTGCGGGCTTGCCTCCTCGCCGTCGCCGTTATCATCGCGAATCTGGCGCTGCGCAGTTTAGTAATATTCGCGCCCTAACGACGATGGCTCGTCGGCATGCTCCTCAGCGTAGCGCTGCTACGCTTGCGGGCCTACCTCCTTACCATCGCCGTTATCATCACGAATCTGACGCTGCGAAGTTTAGTAATATTCGCGCCCTAACGACGCCGGTTCATCGGCATGCTCCTCGACGTATCGCTGCTACGCCTGCGGGCCTGCCTCCTCGCCGTCGCCGTTATCATCGCGAATCTGGCGCTGCGCAGTTTGGTGGTATAACGTAAAAGATGTAACACTAACAATTTCGAAAAAACACCTCCCCCCAGCGGGGGGAGGCTGGGAGGGGGGATCAGTTGAATTTGCAGCCTATTTCCCCCTCCCTCGTCCTCCCCCGCTGTGGGAGGACCCTCTGGGGTCTAAAAGGTCTATATGCGTAACTTCAAGTGTTACAAGATAGTACGGGCATTCGCCTGTTAGCACAATGCCCGTAACAAAACTTTTACAATGAAAAGGACTGTTACTCGCCCAGATAGGTATACCCCAGAAGCGTCCGATCCAGGAGTTCGATGAAGTGGCTGCTCTCCTCTATGGAGATCTTTCGCAGGGCGACGCTTTTCTCCAGGTTGTCCCTGACATGCTTGAGGATCTCCGGCCCTTTGTACTGGACGTACTTCAGGCTCTCCCAACAGGCGTCGCCGTTGATGACGGTGTCGATCAGGTAGCCGGTCTTCTTATTAAAGGTGATGTGCACGGCATTGGTATCGCCAAACAGGTTGTGCATGTCTCCCAGGATCTCCTGGTAAGCGCCGATCAGGAAGAAGCCGATGAAGTAGTCCTCTTCCTTTCTGATACGGTGGAGAGGAAGGAACTTGGTCCTGCCGTTCTCGCCGACGAAACTGGTGATCTCGCCGTCCGAGTCGCAGGTGATGTCGGCGATGGAGGCCATGACGTCCGGCTTCTGGTTGAGCCGTTGCAACGGCATGATCGGGAATAGTTGGTCAATGGCCCAGTAGTCCGGGATCGACTGGAACAGGGAAAAGTTGGCGAAATAGGTCTGCCGCAGGGCAAGCTGGAAGTTCTGCATCTCCTCCGGGATCGGCTTGATCTTTTCGACGATGCTGTTGATCTTCCTGATGATCTTGGAGTAGAGCCACTCGGCGATGGCGCGGTCGTTGAGCGTCAGGTAGCCCAGGTTGAACAGGCTGACAGCTTCATTGATCAGTTGCAGTGTGTCGTGGTAATCCTCGCGGAGGGAGTAGCGGTCCAAGCTCTTGTAGATATCCATGAGTTTCTTGACCGTCGGCGCCAGGTTCTCGGCCTGGGTCAGGATCTCCTCGAAGTCGGGCATCAGGTTCTGGGTGTTGGTGTTGAGGACGTTGGTGATCAGCACCGAATAATGGGCAACCGTGGCGCGGCCCGACTCGGAGATGATGTTGGGGCATACCACCCCGGCCTCGTCGCAGATGTTCTTGATCTGGTAAATGACGTCATTGGCGTATTCCTCCAGCGTGTAGTTGACGCTGGAAAAATAGCTGGACTTGGAGCCGTCGTAGTCCACGCCCAGGCCACCGCCTATGTCGAGAAACTCAATGCCCACGCCCAGTTTCCGCATCTCGGCGTAGATACGGGTTCCCTCAATCAGAGCGGTCTTGATCTTGTCGATCTTGGTTATCTGGCTGCCGATATGGAAATGCAGTAACTTGACGCAGTCGAGCATGGTATGCTCTTCCAACATGCGGATTGCGGCGATGATTTCGGACATGCGCAGGCCGAACTTGGCGTCCTCGCCGCCGGAGGTGGCCCATTTGCCGGTCCCCTTGGAGGAGAGTTTCACCCGGAGGCCCAGTTTGGGTTTGATGTCGGTCTTCTCGGACAGTTCTATGATCTTTTCCAGCTCAAACAGCTTTTCCACGACCAGGGTGATGTCGTAACCGATCTTGGTGGCGTAGAGCACCGTCTCGATGTATTCGCTGTCCTTGTAGCCGTTGCAGATAATCGGCAGGCCGTTGCCGGTGGAGATGGATATGGCGGCGACCAGTTCCGGTTTTGAGCCCACCTCCAGGCCGATGTTGTAACGCTTGCCGAAATTGGCGATGGCCTCCACGACCTGGCGTTGCTGGTTGACCTTGATTGGGTAGAAGGTCTGGTACTTGGCCGGATAGTCGTTCTCCTGGATGGCGCTCCTGAAGACCCGGTTTATGCTGGCGATGCGCCCCTGGAGCACATCCATGAAGCGCAGCAGGATGGGCGGCTTGATCTTGCGTTTGATCAGGTCGTCGACCAGAGCGCGCAGATCGATGGATTGCTTGGAACTGGAGGAAGGATGGACGCAGATGTTCCCCTTTTTGTTGATTGAGAACAGGTCGGCGCCCCAGTTGTCCATGTTGTAGAGCTTTGCGGACTCGTTAATTGACCAGCGTTCCATAGGCCGTGTACCAACTTTCGTCGTTATTTGTTGAAAGCCATCGATGTAACTTGCGCCACGTCAAACACGCCATGTCGCCCGCTTGATCTGCCGGTCGGGCACATAGCTTGGTACAAAGTAAATAATTTGGAATAAAGTGAACAAATTAGTTCTTCTATTGAATATTCCGGCGTAAGTCAATCTAAATAAAATTGTCTCGCGGCACAGGTCGATTACTACCGGCCCGGTGGCGCCATGGCAGCGGGATGGCGCCGGTCGCCGTGAACTTGTCCGGAATTGTGCTCACATGCTTGAAGGTGCACCTTGACTTTGTCGTAGGGAATGTTTACCTTTCAAGCAGTCCAGAAGTCTGACTCATACCACGTATGGGCGCAAGGTTGTTATATGCCACACTTTTCCCGCAGGCAACCGTACCAGCAGGAACTCTTCGGCCGGCATCTCGGCGAGATCCGTGATCTTCTGAATGCCCTTGAGCTTCGTGATGTCTTTGGCGAGGGCGAGAATCATCCGCCGGTGGATATGTACGAAACCTGCAATGAGATTGTCCTGGAATTCGATCTTCCCGGTTTCCGCATCGAAGACATTCGTTTGACGCAGCATGGTACGACCCTCGTGCTTGAGGCTCAGCGCCCCCGCGAGCAGGCCGAAAACGGTACCAGCTATGTCTGCCTCGAACGGAGTTACGGCCGTTTCCACCATGCGCTGCATATCCCCGGCTGTATCGATACATGCGCCATCAAAGCTGAATACCGCCACGGCGTTTTGCGGGTAAGATATCCCAAGACCGGCGACCGGCAGGTAACGATAAAGGAGATACTAGATTGAGCGAAATAGATAAGGATCTGACAAAACAGGAGTCGGAAGAGTTGAAGATCCCCGAGGTGCTGCCGCTTCTGCCGGTGCGCGATGTGGTAGTCTACCCCTTCATGATTATCCCGCTCTTCGTAGGGCGCGAGATGTCGGTCAAGGCCGTTGACAGCGCCTTGGCCGGGGATCGGATGATCCTTCTGGCCACCCAGCACGAGATCGGCGAGGAGGACCCCACCCCGGACAAGATCTATGAGGTCGGTACGGTCGCCATGATCATGCGCATGCTCAAGCTGCCTGACGGCAGGGTGAAGATCCTCGTCCAGGGGCTGAGCAAGGCCCGAATCACCGAATATGTGACGGAGAAACCGTTTCATACGGTACGCATCGAAAAGATGGTTGATGCCCCCCTTCAGGATATTTCCCTGGAGACGGAGGCACTGGTGCGCACCGTGCGCGAGCAGTTGACCAAGGTCATCGAGTTGGGTAAGCAGGTATCCCCCGAGGTGATGGTGATCCTGGAAAATATCCAGGACCCCGGCAGCATGGCCGACCTGATTGCCAGCAACCTGGGGTTGAAGGTGGCCGATGCCCAGGTGCTGCTGGAGATGAACAACCCGATCCTTCGCCTGACCAAGGTCAACGATTTTCTGAACCGCGAGGTGGAACTGCTCAGCGTTCAAGCCAAGATCCAGAGCGCGGCCCGCGAAGAGATGGGCAAGAACCAGCGGGAGTACTACCTGCGGGAGCAGATGCGCGCCATTCAGCAGGAGTTGGGGGACGGCGAAGGCAAAGAGGAGATCGCCGAGATCCGCAAGGCCATCGAGGCCGCCAAGATGCCCGAAGCATCCCTGAAAGAGGCCCTTAAACAGCTGAGCCGCCTGGAGAACATGCATCCGGACGCCGGCGAGGCCGGCATCATCCGCACGTATCTGGACTGGTTGGTGGAACTCCCCTGGAGCAAGTCCACCCGCGACAGCCTGGACATCGTCCGCGCCAAGCAGATCCTGGATGACGACCATTACTACCTGGACAAGATCAAGGAGCGCATTCTGGAGTTTCTGGCGGTGCGCAAGCTGAAGAAAAAGATGAAGGGACCGATCCTCTGCTTCGTGGGTCCTCCGGGGGTCGGCAAGACCTCCCTGGGCAAATCCATCGCCCGGGCCATGAACCGCAAGTTCGTGCGCGTATCCCTGGGCGGCGTGCGGGATGAGGCCGAGATCCGCGGCCACCGCCGCACCTATATCGGCGCCCTGCCGGGACGCATCATCCAGGGGATGAAACAGGCCGGCTCCAACAACCCGGTCTTCATGCTGGACGAACTGGACAAGCTGGGCTACGACTACAAGGGAGACCCATCTTCGGCGCTTCTGGAGGTGCTGGACCCGGAGCAGAACCACTCGTACTCCGACCACTACATCAACATGCCGTTCAATCTCTCCAACGTCATGTTCATTGCCACGGCCAACCAGATCGACCCGGTGCCCTCGGCCCTGCGCGACCGCATGGAGGTCATCAACCTTGCCGGTTACACGGAGGAAGAGAAGCTGGAGATCGCCCGCCGCTACCTGGTGCCGCGCCAGACGAAGGAAAACGGCCTCAAGGCGAAACACATCAGCTTTGATGACGACGCCATCCGCGAGATAATCTCCAAGTACACCCGTGAGGCTGGCTTGCGCAACCTGGAGCGGCAGATTGGCACGGTGTGCCGCAAGGTGGCGCGCAAGGTGGCCGAAGGGAGCACGCGTGCCATCAAGGTCGGGGCCAAGAATCTGCACTCCTTCCTGGGAGCGCCCAAGTATCTGCGGGAAGAAGACCTGGACAAAAATGAGGTCGGCGTGGTCAACGGCCTGGCCTGGACACCGGTGGGAGGCGAAATCCTGCATATCGAGGCCACCCTGATGAAGGGCAAGAGCGGCCTGACCCTGACCGGACAGTTGGGGGACGTAATGAAGGAGTCGGTCCAGGCGGCCCACTCTTATATCCGCGCCCATGCCGACATCCTGCACATCAACCCCGATTTTTTCCAGGAGCATGAGATCCATGTCCATGTTCCTGCCGGGGCCATTCCCAAGGACGGCCCCTCGGCCGGCATTGCCATGACCACGGCCCTGGTGTCGATCCTGACGAGCATTCCGGTCAAGAAGGACGTGGCCATGACCGGTGAGGTCACGCTGCGGGGCAAGGTGCTTCCCATTGGCGGGCTCAAGGAAAAGATCCTGGCGGCGGTGCGTTCACGGATGCGGATGGTTATCATCCCTGACCAGAACAAGAAGGATCTGGAGGATATCCCGGCCGAGATACTCAAGAAGGTCAAGATCGTCCCGGTTCATGATGTGGGCGAGGTGCTGAAACTTGCCTTGGAGAAGTTTCCGCCTCCCGTGCCATCGACTCCCAAGGAGCCAGCGAAGAAACCGCGCACCGGCGAAGCCGCCCCCAAGGTGTTGATGCGGCCAAGTAAGGAGATCTCGGCCGGGGCTCAGGGGTGAAAATTGGAGAGTTGGGTGAATTCGGCCTGATCTCCCGTATTGCCTCTGGCGTGGCTCAAGGCAGCGGCGTCATCACCGGCATCGGTGATGACGCCGCCGTAACAGCCCTTTCTCCCGGCATGCAACTCTTAACCTCAACCGACATGCTGGTGGAAGAGGTGCATTTCCGCCGTTCATGGCATGACCCGCACCGCCTGGGGCGCAAATCCCTGGCGGCCAGCATCTCCGACATCGCCGCCATGGGGGGTATTCCCCGCTGGGCGCTGCTTTCCCTAGCCATTCCTTCCGAAACCTCCCTTGAATTTCTGGACGCATTCACCCGCGGTTTTCTTGACATGGCCGCTGAGCAGGGCGTGGCCCTGATCGGTGGCGACACCTGCTCCTCCCGAGCCGGCCTGACCATATCCGTCACCATCATGGGAGAGCAGGAACCGGAAAAAATCGTACGGCGTAGCGGTGCGTGCGCCGATGACGACATCTGGGTGACCGGGACTCTGGGAGACGCGGCCTTGGGCTTGGAATTGCTGGAAAAGGGAGAGATTTACCCCTCTTTGACGGCAGAGGAGCGGCATTACCTCATCTCCCGCCTGCTCGATCCTCTCCCCCGCGCCGCTGCCGGCCGTGCGCTGGCGGAGGCTGGGCTCGTATCGGCCATGATCGATGTCAGCGACGGGCTTTTAGCCGATTTCGGCCATATTGCCGAACAATCCGCCCTCGGTGGCACGATCCGCCTCGACTCGATCCCGCTCTCGCCGGCCTTTCGCACCATCCTCCAATCTCGTCCCACATCCCATCATGATCTGGTCCTGGCCGGCGGCGAAGACTATGAGCTGGCATTTACCGCGCCGGCCGCCAACCGGGAAAAAATTGTCCAACTCATGAAAAAGTGTGGCATTGATGCCACGCCTGTTGGTATAGTAACGCCCTTGCCCGAGGTGAGGGTCGTTTTAGCCGACGGCAGCGTATATACGCCGCGGAACAATGGGTTCAACCATTTTGCATAGATTTTCATCCGGAAATGGCCCTTTTCCGAATTGAAAACACATAGTTTCCATCCGGAGTTTCCGGATGGAAACTATCTAAACTTCCGAAAGGAGTATCGAACGATATGCAGCAGGCAGTTATTCCAGCAGACAAGGCCCGGCTCTGTGCCGACGCTATCCGTTTTCTCGCCGTTGATGCGGTTGAAAAGGCAAATTCCGGCCATCCCGGATTGCCCATGGGGGCCGCAGACTGCGCCTTTGCGCTGTGGGGCAATTTTCTTTCCTTTAATCCCGAAGATCCCCGCTGGCCCAACCGCGACCGCTTCATACTCTCTGCCGGCCACGGTTCGATGCTGCTCTATTCGCTCCTGCACCTGTTCGGCTATGACCTGCCGCTGGAGGAACTGAAAAACTTCCGCCAGTGGGGCAGCAAAACCCCCGGGCATCCCGAGTTCGGCCATACCGTCGGGGTCGAGGTAACCACGGGGCCTCTGGGCCAGGGCTTTGCAAATGGCGTCGGCATGGCCATCGCCGGCCGGATGGCTGCGGAACGTTTCAATACCGCCGACTTCAGTCCGATCGACCACACCATCTACGCCCTGGCGGGCGACGGCGACCTGCAGGAGGGGATCAGCTACGAAGCCGCTGCCTTGGCCGGGCACCTCAAGCTGGGCAACATGGTGTATATCTACGATGACAACGGCATCACCATCGAGGGGAAGACCAACCTGGCCTGGTCCGAGGACATTGCCGGACGCTTCAACGCCTGCGGCTGGCATGTGCAAAAGATCGACGGCCACGACTACGTTCAGATCATGGCTGCCATTGCCGCTGCCAAGGCCGAGACCGGGCGCCCGTCCATCATCATCGCCACCACCCACATCGCCTTTGGCAGCCCCGGCAAGCAGGATTCTTCCGGAGCTCACGGGTCGCCTCTGGGCAAAGACGAGATCGCCGCCACACGGAAAAATCTGGGATGGCAGTATGCCCCCTTCGAAGTGCCGGAAGAGGTGCGCGCCGTTTGCCGTGACCGGGTCGATGCTCTCAAGGGGCGCTACAACGCCTGGCAGCGCGGATTCTCTTCCTGGCATGCCGCCAACCCCGAAAAGGCCAAGTTGTGGGACGAGATGTGGAACAAGAGGATTCCTGCCACATTGGCCGATGAGCTGGTTGCCGCTGTGGCCGGCAAGGACGGCGCCACCCGTTCCCTGTCCGGCGCGGTCCTCCAGAAGGCGGCCGCCCTAATCCCGGCCCTGGTGGGAGGATCGGCCGACCTGACGCCTTCCACCAACAGCGATATCAAGGGATCGCCTTCCGTACAAGCGGGCGAGTTTGCCGGCCGCAACCTGCATTTCGGCATCCGGGAACACGCCATGGGGGCGGTCGTGAACGGCATGGGCCTGTACGGCTGTTTTATCCCCTACGGCGCCACGTTCCTGGTCTTTTCCGACTACTGCCGTCCTGCCATCCGCCTCTCTGCCCTGATGAAACTGCAGTCGATCTACATCTTTACCCATGACTCCTTTTTTGTCGGCGAGGATGGGCCGACCCATCAGCCAATTGAACACGTAGCCTCGCTTCGCATGATTCCCGGCCTGCAACTGATCCGGCCGGCCGACGGCCTGGAAACGGCGCTGGCCTGGCAGGCGGCATTGCAGCACAACAACGGGCCGACCATCCTGATCCTTACCCGCCAAAAGCTGCCGGTCATCGATCGCCCCGCCACCTTTGCCACCGCCGATGCTCTCAAAGGCGGCTATATCGTTGCCGCTCCAGCCGGAAAGCCTGACGTGGTCATCATGGCCAGCGGCTCCGAGGTGCATGTGGCGATCGATGCTGCGAAAATTCTTGTTGCACAGGGGATCGCCGCCCGTATCGTCTCCGTGCCCAACCTGGGAGAGTTCCAGGCTCAGCCTGCGGCCTATCGCGACGAGATGCTCCCGGCCGGTGTCGCCCGGGTGGCCTTCGAAGCCGGCCGGGGTGAATCCTGGGGTACGCTCCTGGGATGCGACGGCCTGTTCATCGGCATCGACCACTTCGGCGCCTCGGCTCCGGACAAGGTACTGGCGGAACAGTTCGGCTTCACCGCACCCCAGGTGGCGGAGAAGATCGCTGCATTTTTGAAGAAATAGGGTTGAATTGAACATCTGCCACAGAGACACGGAGACACAGAGAAAACCCAAAAAATTTTACAGTGACGAGCAGGATACACAGGACAATGACGTAAAGCATTAAGCAAACAATGTAGGCTTTAGAGCTTTTATCCCTTTCATCATGTTCTTCCCTGGAAATTTGGTTCTGTCTTTGACGTTCTCTGTGTCTCAGTGTCTCTGTGGCAGATGTAAGCTGTCAGATGTAAGGTGTTCGCATGGAACTGATCGGGCTGCTCAAAAAATCCCTGCTCTTCTCCGGCCTGAAGGATGACGATTTGGCCGATCTGGCCGCCATTACGGTACGCCGCAAATTCAGGAAGGGCGAGTCACTCTTCAGCGAAGGCGATGAGGCAACCGGTTTTTACCTGCTCATATCCGGCAGCATCAAGCTCTGCCGTATCTCCCACGATGGCCGGGAAAAGGTGCTGCACTTCGTCCAACCGAGCGAGACCTTTGCCGAAGCGGCCTTTTTCGGCGACGGGCGCTATCCGGCCGAGGCCCGCGCCCTGGCGGCCGGGGAGACGCTCTACCTTCCCAAGGAAGGTTTTCTGGAGTTGATGGCCGGCAACCCCAATTTCGCCCTCAATCTGGTGGTGTCGCTGTCGCTTATGCTGCGGCAGTTTGCCCGCCAGATCGAAGAACTCTCTTTTGCCGACGTCACCTCACGGCTGGCCTCTTTCCTGGTTCGGCTTTCCGCCGAAAAGTCAGCCAGTTATGGCGGCATCACCTACATTGACCTGGGGGTCAGGAAGGGCGAGCTTGCCTCGCGGCTCGGTACCGCCAGCGAAACCATTTCCCGAACCCTGCGCAAGCTGAAGGATGAGGGGATCATCGAGGTGCAGGGCAGCCGGGTGGTGATCCTTCAGATGGAGAAGCTGCAAAAACTGTCCGAGCGCCACGAATGATGGCGGCGGTATCTTTTTTACGGAGCTGCGGAGAGGCGGAGAGCAACAGAACCAGGGGCATCTGAAACCGTTCCCGGCTTGGATATAGCGCTGGTGTGCCGTATCTTCATGCTGAAATTTCGTCTGATTTGAGTAAAAGGAGCTGTCCATGCTGATCGTCATGAGTCATAATGCCACCACAGACGATATTAATGCCGTTGTCCGGGCTGTTGGCGAGATGGGCTTCACCGCTGCACCGATCCCGGGCCGGGAACGGACCGCCATCGGCGTGCTGGGCAACCAGGGATATGTCGATGACAGCAAGATTCTGGAACTGCCGGGCGTACAGCAGGTGATCCACGTGTCCAAACCATACAAGCTGGTCTCCCGTGATTTCCACCCCGAGGATACCATCGTCGATGTGCAGGGAGTCCGCGTCGGCCAGGGTTGCCGGCCGGTGGTGGTGGCCGGGCCGTGCGCCGTGGAGAGTGAGGAGCAGATTGTCAAAACGGCCCTCTTCGTGAAGCAGGCCGGTGCCTCCATGTTGCGGGGAGGGGCGTTCAAGCCGCGCACCGGGCCCCATACCTTTCAGGGGCTGCGTGAGGAAGGGTTGAAGCTGCTCGCCGTTGCCGGCAAGGAGAGCGGCCTGCCCATCGTCACCGAGGTGATGAGCCCGGACAACGTGGGGCTGGTGGCCGAGTACGCCGACCTGCTTCAGGTGGGGGCGCGCAACATGCAGAACTTCGATCTTCTGCGGGAAGTGGGCAAGATCCGCAAGCCGGTGCTACTCAAGCGCGGCATGAGCGCCACGGTGGAGGAGTTTCTGGCGGCGGCCGAGTATATCCTGGCCGAGGGGAATGACCAGGTCATCCTGTGCGAGCGGGGAATCCGCACCTATGAAACCGCCACCCGCAACACCCTCGATCTGGCCGTTGCGCCGTTGATCAAGGAGATGTCGCATCTGCCGATCATGGTCGATCCTTCCCACGCCACCGGCAAGCGCAGCCTGGTGCCACCCATGACGCTGGCAGCGCTGGTGGCCGGCGCCCACGGCGTGCTGGTGGAAGTGCATCCCGAACCGGAAAAGGCGCTCTCCGACGGCCCGCAGTCACTTACCTTTGCGGGGTTTGGGCATCTGATGGAGGATGTGCGGCGGCTGATCGGCTTCCTGGGGTATGTGTGAACGTTTACAAAATCCTGAATCCGTGACGCCTTCACGGCTCCTCTCGTTTGGCATGCCTCAGCCCCGGCTTTGCAGGCCGTGCCTCCACCGTGGCGGAGGACACACGGCACCGTTGGCATGGTGCAGCATGGGCGTCGTTGGACTCCGGCATGCCGCTCGCTCCGCCGTGCAGGTGTAATGGATTCAGAAATGGCTTGAAATGGCCTGGCCGCGGGTGTAATAATGGAATCACCAGTCCGTTCTCTCTACCCTGTTCGTCGGCAGCAGTACCCGGGCGGAATGCTAAACAAAACGGGAGTCGCTCCCTGCTGTGGTGTGCTGCCCCATTACGCGGGAATTGCCTGAAGCAGCATACTGACTCCCACGGTTGAGGAAACTCGCCGGAGGTCCTTTAAGCAGACGGCAGGGTGGAGAGATTGACGTGAAAAGGGGAGGCCTTGCGCCTCCCCTTTTTTGTAAGTTTTGACGTCCCTTCAGCCCAATTCCCTGCCGGTGGTCGTCATCACCAGTTTGCCGTGCTTGACCCCCTTGACGCCGATCAGGGAGTCGGCAATGGCCTTGATCTGGCTGGCCTTGCCCCTGACGATCAGCACCTCGAGACAGTTATGGTGGTCGAGGTGCACGTGCAGTGTCGAGATGATGCGGTCATGATGATCGTGCTGGATGGCGGTCAGCCGGTCGGCCAGGTCGTGGACATGGTGGTCGTAGACCAAGGTTACCGTGCCGACCGTTTCCTCGTTGCCGGCTTCCCAGGTCTGTTCCACCAGGGCATCGCGGATCAGGTCGCGTATGGCCTCCGAACGGTTGATGAAGCCTTTTTCCGTAACCAGCCTGTCGAAGCGTTCCAACAGTCCGTCGTCGATGGATATCCCGAAGCGTACGGTCTCTCCCATTACTCCCCCTTTTCTCTCGTTAGGATATTTCCCAGACATGCAACAAGACGTTCATTTTCTGCGCGCGTACGCACCGCAATGCGGAAAAAATGCGGCGTAAGGCCGTAAAAGGTGGCGCAGTCGCGGATTATAACCGATTCAGGCAGGAGACGCTCCGCCAATTCCCGGGCCGTCATCCTCCCCGCAATCTCCACCAGCAGGAAATTGGCGCGGGAAGGATAGACCCTGAGTTCCGGGAATCCAGCCAACTGCCCGGACAAGAAACGCCGCTCATGGTCGGTGAAGAGGATGGTTTGCTGATGGTACTCCTGATCCTGTAGTGAGGCCGTACCGGCCGCCAGCGCCAGGGTGTTGACGTTCCACGGCACGCCGACGGCGTCGAGTCGACCGCACAGCGGCTCATTTGCCATGGCATACCCCAGGCGCAAGCCGGGGATGCCGAAAAACTTGGTCATGGAACGCAGAATAAGGGCGTTGCCGCCTTCGATGATGGAGTGTTTTGCGGAAGACTCCTCGCAGAAGTCCATAAAGGCTTCGTCCAGTACCAAAAAGGTCTTCGCCGCGCTGCACAGCTCGCAGACCTGATCGACGAGATGCGGCGGATAGAGTGTTCCGCTGGGATTGCCGGGATTGCAGAGATAGAAGGCATCGTATCCTTTGGCAAGTTTTGCCTCCAGCCTGGCCAGATCCAGCGAAAAGCCGTCGCCAGGCGAGAGCAGGAAGTAGTGCGGCTCCCAATGCTGCCGCTTGAGGGCCCGCTCGTATTCACTGAAGGAGGGGGCGGCAATCAGGGCGCGTTTCCCGGTGAGGACCGCCGGCAGTTGGTAGATGAGTTCCGTCGAGCCGTTGGCGACAACAAAATGAGCTGCGGGAAGTCCGTGGTAGTGGGCAAGCGCCTCTTTCAACTCCTGGTGGCCGGCATCGGGATAGTGCACCAGGGTGTCCAGGGCGCGGCTGATGGCGTCTCTCACCAGTGCCGACAATCCCAGGGGATTGATGCTGGCCGAAAAATCCATCAATGCGGACGGTGGGACGCCCAGCCGGCGGGCAGTAGCGAATATGGCGCCCCCGTGATCATGACTGCGGGACATGAAAGCCTTTCAGCGACCAGGCAGCGGCAATGCAAACGGCCGCCATGAGCAGGGTAGTGGCGTACATCAACCTGATAATACTCCGGTATATCCGGCCGTCAAGGGGGACCTGCGGATCACCGATCTGTTCCTTCCAGGAGAGAAGGCCGCCGTAGCTGGCCGAACCGCCCAGACGCACTCCCAAAGCTCCTGCTGCCGCTGCCTCCGGGTGGCCGCTGTTGGGCGAAGGATGGTTGCGGCGGTCGCGCAACGTGATGCGGGCGGCGTTTCGCCATGACAGTCCCGCCAGGGGGGCGGCGATGACCATCAGCAGGGCGGTCAGGCGGGCGGGGATGAAATTCAGCAGGTCGTCCATACGGGCCGAAGCCCATCCGATCCGCAGATACTGCTCGTTTTTGTAACCCACCATGGAGTCCAGTGTGCTGACCGCCTTGAAGGCGATGCCGGCCACCGGTCCGCCGAGAGTCAGCCAGAACAGCGGTGAAACAATGCCGTCGGCGGTGTTCTCGGCCACGGTTTCCACTAATGCCCGCCAGATCTCGGAATCGCTAAGATCGTGGGTGTCCCGGCCGACGATGCGTGACAGATAACGCCGCGCGGCCTCCCGGTCTCCGGCCGCCAGGGCGTCGGCAACCAGGGCCGATTCGCAGTGGAGGGAACGGGCGGCAAGGCAGGTGTAGGAAATATATGCCGCGCCAAGCAGGCCGGCAAGGGCATTTACCTCTGCAAGCCCGTACAGGGCCAACCAGGCGGTCGCCGCGCTTATTCCCACGGTGAGGAGAAGGAGGAGGACTCCTGCCCCCCTTTCATTACCGAAAAAGTACCGCAGGCGGGATTCCAAAAGGGTGATCAGCCGGCCGATCACGGCAACCGGGTGGGGGAGGCGGCGGGGATCGCCCAGGGCCAGATCCAGCGCCAGTGCCAGAATCAATACTGCCGGACCCGGGGGAGTCATCGCTCCAGCCCGCAGATATCCAGCAGGAGAGGGATGTCAAGATGTTGCTCAAGGTGGTCGGCAAGTTTTTCGAAAGGATCCCCGTGATCCTGTTCATGGGTGTCGTGCCGCAACGGCAGCCCCTTGTCACGGCGGATGCGGTTGAGATATGCCTCCCGAAAGCGGGCGTTGTCGAAGATACCGTGCAGGTAGGTGCCGAAGATCCTGGCGTCCGGAGAAACCGCGCCGTCTTCGACAGCGACCTGGGCCGCCCCGCGCTGAATGATGCGGGCAAAGGGTTGTGATGAACCGATTGGGGTGGTGGCGCCCATGTGGATCTCATAGCCGGAAAGGTCGCCCCGGCAACCAGGGGCTGTTGCCATCCCGGCTGCGTCAAGGCGGGCTAAAGCCTGATGGGTTGCTTTCTCCGGAAGGAGTTCCGTCTCCACCGGCAGCAGGCCGAGGCCGGGCAACTCCTGAACGTCCGATTCCACTCCGTACGGGTCCCGTACCCGAAGACCGAGCATCTGGTATCCGCCGCAGAGACCTGCGATGTACCCCCTGAAGCCGGCGATGGCCTCAAGGAAGCCACGCTCCTCAAGGTAACGGAGGTCGGGGATGGTGGACTTGCTGCCGGGGAGGATGAGGACATCGCATCCTGCCAATTGTTGCGGCGATTCCAGATAGGCGATGGTGCAGTCCGGCTCGCTGTGGAAGGCGTCGAAGTCGGTGAAGTTGGAAATTCGCGGCAGCCTGACGATCCCGATCCGTATAAAATTCGACGCGGGGATGCCGCCGGCCGGCTGTGAAAGGCGGTTGAGCGCCATGCTGTCCTCGGCCGGCAGGTTGAGGTCCCGTAGCCAGGGGAGGACGCCAATGATCGGGATACCGGTCCGCTCAACGATGAAGTCGAGCCCAGGCTGCAGGATTGCGGCATCTCCGCGGAACCTGTTGATGATGATCCCTCGGATCATCGCCTTTTCGGAGGGCTCCAGCAGGTCGATGGTGCCGACGATCTGGGCGAATACGCCGCCGCGATCGATATCGGCCACCAGTATGACCGGGCAACGCGCCATCGCGGCAACCCGGAGGTTAGCGATATCGTTGTGCTTGAGATTGATCTCGGCAATGCTCCCTGCCCCCTCGATGGCAATGAACCCGTAGCCGTTTTTCAGGCGCTCGAAACTCTCGGCAATCTTTTCGAAGGCCAGGGATTTGTAAGCATCGTATTGTGCAATGTTCATGTTGCCGACCGGCCGCCCCTGGATAATCACCTGGCAGCCCGTGTCCGAATTGGGTTTCAGCAGCACAGGGTTCATGTCGGTGTGGGCATCGATGCGGCAGGCCTGGGCCTGAACGGCCTGGGCCCGGCCGATCTCGCCCCCTTCGGGGGTGACGCCGGAGTTGAGGGACATGTTCTGAGATTTGAAGGGAGCGGCGCTGATGCCGCGCCTGACCAGCAGGCGGCAGAAACCGGCCGTAATGACCGATTTGCCCACATCCGAAGCCGTGCCGCAGAACATGACGGCACCCGGCCTAGCAGGTTGTTGAAAAACAGCCATCTCGCCGCCGTCCTCGAAAGCCGCCTTGTGCGGCGTAGCGCTGCTACGCCTCCGCGGGGCTTCCTGCGGGTTCGACGATCTGACTATTTTTGAACAACCTGAATTTTTCAACAGCCTGCTAGATGCCTGCGCCGGCGCATTCTTAGCAGGGGAGGCAAAGCCATCGTACTTGCCTGCATAGCCGCGCGGAGTCACCATGCGGCCGCGGCTGTCCACAAAGCTGCTGCTGTTGCCGATGAATACGATCGTGGACATATCGATATGATGTTCCAGCAACCCTCCCAGCGTGGTGACGGTGCTCCGTTCATCCGGGCGGCAGGCGTTGCATACGATGCCCACCGGGGTTTCGGCCGGCCGGGAGGCCAGGATGATGCGGCGGGCCTCTTCAATCTGAGTGACGCGCTTTGTGCTGCGGGGATTGAAGAGCACAATCACGAAATCGGCTCGGGCGGCCGCCTTCAGCCGTGTTTTGATCAGATCCCAGGGGGTGAGCAGGTCGGAGAGAGAGATGACGGCAAAATCGTGCATGAGCGGTGCGCCCAGCACGGAGGCCGCCGCCTGGATGGCTGAAATGCCAGGTATGACTCGGACATCCGGCTGGGGCAACCCGTTGCCGGTCTCGTTTTGCAGTATTTCCAGCACCAGGCCGGCCATGCCGTAGATACCGGCGTCTCCCCCGGAAACCAGGGCGACCGTCTCACCGGTGCGCGCCCTGGCGATGGCCTCGCGGCAGCGTTCCATCTCCTGCATCATGCCGGTTGAGACAATCGTTTTTCCGGCTGTGAGCGGGCGGACCTGCTCCAGGTAACTTTCGTAGCCGATAATGGTTGCAGATTCGGCGAGGGCCTGCCGGGCGGCATCGGTCAGGTGGACGATATCTCCGGGGCCGGTGCCGATGATGTACAGGGGGGGCATGAAATCACCTATTCAGGATTGGGGTGGATGGCGCACGGTGCATGAGGGTCAGGCGCTGTACGATGAGTAAAGCTGTTTGACCCGTGCCAGATAATCCTGCGTTTCGCGGGGCATGCGCTCCGGCCTTCTGTCCACGTTGCCCGGGCCCCAGTTATAGGCGGCCAGCGCCGAATCCATGTTGCCGTTGTAACGGTCGAGCAGGTCGCGCAGGAAGCGTGTCCCGGCCATGACGTTCTGTTCGGGGTCAAAGGAGTCGTTGACCCCCAGGGAACGGGCGGTTCCGGGCATGAGCTGCATCAGGCCCCGGGCGCCTGCGGAGGAGACGGCCGTGGGATTGAAATTGCTCTCGGCCTTGATAACGGCCTTGATGAGTCCTGTTTCGACCCCGTAACGGCTGGATGCCTTGGCTATAATCGGTTCCAGCCACTCTTTTCCGCTTCCCAGCGGTGATGAAGGCAGTGAGATGGATGACATGGAGGAGGGCTGTTCCCCGGGAAGCTCTGCCGCATCGCGGGCCGTTTGGGTTTGTGCCGACTGTGCGTCTGCGTAGGCCTTGATGAGGGGTTGGAGCATGGATGGCTGCTGCCCGAACACCGGGGATGGCGAGGTGTCGGCCGCGCCGTCTCCTGCCAGACTCAGGGTGGTATGGAGCATCTGCAGGCTGAACGCTTCTGCAAGGTTTTGAGCGGCGGACTGCCCCGTCTGTCCCGTTGCAGAGGTCTCCATTGCGCGGTCGAGTTGTTCGGCAAAGACGCCATCGGATTGTCCAGCGCCACCCTGGCGATCGCTCTTGCCCGATTCCATGGTCAGGACCGATCTGAGAAGCGACAGGTTGCTGTTAATATCGATGGTCATGTCGTCTCGTTCTCCCTGCCGAAGGCCAGGTTCTTTTTCTTCAATTTCTCGATCAGGGTGGTACGTTTGAGGTTTAACAGCAAGGCAGCTTCTTTCTTGTTGCCCCCGGTTCGCTCCAGGGCCTGGAGGATCAGGCGGTTTTCAAACTCTTCAAGGGCTGAGTTGAGACAGATGCCGGATTCCGGAAACTCGTTCCCGGCCGGCAGCGCCGGGGTCTGCACCTGCACCCGCACCTTTCTGACAAGGTATTTCTCCGGTAGATCCATGGGAGCGATGAGGCCGTTGTCCTTGAGAATCACCAGGCGCTCAACCAGGTTTTCCAACTCCCGGACGTTACCCGGCCAGTCGTAGTCGCAGAGAATGTCGAGTGTTTCCCTGGAAAACCCTGTCACCGCATGCCGTTTTTCGCTGTTGAAGCGGCTCAGAAAGGATTCTATCAGCAGCGGTATGTCATCGCGCCGTTCCCGCAGGGGCGGGATGGTGATAGGGATGACCGAAAGCCGGTAAAAGAGGTCTTCGCGAAAGTCCTGGGATTCCACCAGGGCTTCAAGTTTCTTGTTGCTCGCCGCTATAATGCGGACATCCACCTTCTGAGACTTCGTCGACCCAACCGGTTCGAACTCCTTGCTCTGCAAGACCCGCAGAAGCTTGACCTGCAGATTGGCTTTCATGTCGCCGATTTCATCCAGAAAGAGGGTCCCCTTGTCCGCCATTTCAAAACGCCCCACGCGGTTGGCGTACGCACCGGTAAAGGAGCCTTTGACGTGGCCGAACAACTCGCTTTCGATCAGGTCCTCGGGGATGGCTGCGCAGTTGATCGGGACAAAGTGTTTATCGCTCCTGGAACTCAACTGGTGTATGGCACGTGCTGCAAGTTCCTTGCCAGTGCCGGACTCGCCCTGGATCAATACCGTGGCACTGGACTCGGCCACCTTTTCTATTAATTCAAAAAGCGTAATCATTCTGCTGCTATTTCCGATTATGGAGGAGTTGAGCCTGTGGGGATGGGGTGACGCGGTCGAAGTATCCTGGCATTTCATGGTCTGGAACTCTTTGGCTCGCATGACCAGGCTTTCCAACTCATCCAGATTGAGGGGTTTGGACATGAGAAAGACGTTATTTTCTTTTGTCGAACCGATATGCGCGTTTTCGTTGTAACCGATCAAAACGAGGATGGGGTTTATTTTTTTTGCCTGTTCGATGAAATCGGGGGCGATGCTGGCCAGGAACTTCAAATCGGCAATCACGATGCTGATATGTTTTTCGCGGATGGTGTCGAAGATATGGGATGTCTGTGTCGTGTGGGCGATGTCGTATCCCTGGTATTTTAGAAACGACGATACGAGATCGCGGGTTTTGCGGTCGTTTTCAACGATGAAGATAGTGCCCGGAGTATCCATGAATTATCCACTGATGCGAAGGGTTGTCAGGTTTGCCCAAGGGGTTTGTGAAAAAAGCCAGTGTCGGATGATAGATTGTATTGACACTAAAGTCAAGAAAATGACTTTAGTGATTTTTGCGGTTGTCAGGCCAATTGGCCTGTTTGATCGCACTATATATTTATCATGCTTGATAAATGCGGACCTGCATGGTAAATATTAGGCAAAACTCAATATTCTAATTTTGTATGAGGGGCGAAGTTCAGATAAAATTTGCGAGCAGTTTTGATAGCTTCAAGTATGTTTATACAGACAGGGGAGGAAATGATGAACGATGCGCTCGTGCCGGTAAAATCTGATGAGTCACGTGACAGACTGATCCAACTGGTAAGCTTTAATCTCGACCAGGAAGAATACGGCGTGGATGTACTCAAGGTACGGGAGATCATACGCATGCCGCTCGTTACCCGGGTTCCCAATACGCCTCACTACGTCGAGGGTGTCATCAACCTGCGCGGCAAGGTGATCCCGATCATCTCCATGCGCAGGAAATTCGGCCTGCTGGAAACGGATAGCGACAAGCAGACCCGCATCATGGTTATGGACGTGGAAGGTGAGCTGATGGGATTCATCGTCGACGCCGTTTCGGAGGTTATCCGTATCTCCGGCAGCGAGATCCAGCCCTCTCCCCCGGTAGTCGCCGGCAATATTGACCAGGAATGCATTGCCGGCGTGATAAATCAGGCCGAGCGTCTGCTGGTGTTGCTGGAATTGGAGCGAATGTTTTCCACTGACGAAAAGAGACTTTTTACATCGATGTAACCGCCGGACTCAGATGTGCTCAAGGAGAATTCAATGCCACCGTTTGACAGCGAAGACCAGGAACTGATTGAAGGCTTCCTTACCGAGGCAACCGAGCTGCTGGAAAAGCTCGATGACGATCTCGTTGCCCTGGAGAAGGCATCGGACGACCCCGAACTTCTCAACCGGATATTCAGGTCGATACATACCGTCAAGGGCGCCTCAAGCTTCCTGGGATTCGACCTTCTGGTCAAAGTGACCCACAAGACGGAGGATGTCCTTAACCGCCTGCGGAAAGGCGAGTTACCGGTAACGCCCGAGATCATGGACGTCATACTCGAAGCCACCGATCTGGTCAAGATTCTGGTCAACGACATCAAGGCAGGCGAGATTCAGGAACGCGAGATCGACGGCACCATAGCCAAGCTGCTGCCGTTTCTTTCCGAGAACATAGTTGCCCAAGCCGAGCCGGCCCCGGCAGTGCAGGAGCCGCCGCCGCAAGCGGCCGCGGAACCGGATGCCCCCCCTGCTCCGGCCGAACCACCGCCGGCGTCACCCCTGAAGCAGGAGGTGGCGCCGGTAGCACCGCAGAAGCCTGCCGGCGACGCCGTCGCCAGGAAGACCCCGGTTCCCAAGCCGGCCGAGGGCAAGGGGGAGGACCTCTCCGATAACACAACCGTGCGCGTCGATGTCAAACGCCTGGACGACCTGATGAACCAGGTAGGGGAACTGGTGCTTGAGCGCAACCGCATGATCCAGCTCAACCAGGACCTGCAGCAGGGGGACGCCGAGCGGCACGATTTCAACGAGGAATTCGGCAAACTCACCAAACGGATGAGTTTTGTCACTTCGGAGCTGCAGATGCAGGTCCTTAAGATGCGCATGATCCCGGTGGACAAGGTCTTCAAGAAATTTCCCCGCATCGTCCGCAGCCTGGCCCGTGACATGGGCAAAGAGGTCGATCTGCAAATCTTCGGCGAGGAGACCGAACTGGACCGCTCGGTTGTTGACGAGATCGGCGACCCGCTCATCCACCTGATACGCAATGCCATGGACCATGGCCTGGAGACTCCCGACGAACGTGTTGACGCGGGGAAACCGCGGGTGGGCACCCTCATCCTGGCTGCTGTCCACGAAGGCAACCAGATCATCATCAGCATCAAGGACGACGGCCGCGGCATCGACACCGACCGGGTCGGGCGCAAAGCGGTCGAAAAAGGGCTGGTGACCGAGGACCAGTTGGCTGCAATGAGCCAGCGGGAACTCTTCGATCTGATCTTTCTCCCCGGCTTCTCGACCAAGGAAAAGGCCTCCGACCTATCCGGCCGTGGGGTCGGCATGGACGTGGTCAAGACCAACATCAAAAAGCTCAACGGCCTGGTCGAGATCAAGAGTGAAAAAGGGATGGGCTCGGAATTCATTCTGCGTCTTCCCTTGACCCTGGCCATCATCCAATCGCTTCTGGTGGAGGTGGAAGGGGAGATCTATTCCATCCCGCTCTCCTCCGTGCTTGAAACCTTGCGGGTTGAGCAGAGCATGTTCCATATGGTCGGGGGGCAGGAGGTGCTCAAACTACGTGAATCGGTACTGCCGTTGATGCGTCTGCAAAGAAAGTTCAACGTGCAAAAGCGCCATGAAAACGAAGATTTTTGTTACGTCGTCGTCGTCGGCGCCGCCGACAAGCGCATGGGGCTGGTTGTCTCACGCTTGGTGGGGCAGCAGGAAGTGGCCATCAAGTCGCTCGGCAACTACCTGGCCAACATCCCCGGCATCGCCGGTTCCACCATCCTCGGCGACGGCCGGGTGACACTGATTGTCGATCCGGTCGGACTCATCGACGGCGGCGAAGGCGTTTCCGGCAGGTAAGCCGGTGGCCGTTCGAAAATTTTCCCGGCGTTGCGGGATAACGTCTCGATCTCGTATGAAGCAAGACCGGGAATAAGCAAATGGTAAAACGAAAGACTGTCAATCGATAGCTTCATAGACATACCGGTGTTTTGGAGTGAACGCCAACCACAAGCTCAAAAGGACTGACCGTGACAATAACAGATAATGATTTCATACAACTGCGCGATTTTATCTATAATATCTGCGGCATGTACTTCCATACCACCAAGAAGTATTTTCTGGAGAGCCGTCTTGCCCGGAGAATGGAGGCGACCGGCGTCAAGTCGCACCCCGAGTATTACCAGCTTCTCAAATCGCCTCGCGGCGCCGAGGAGATGAAATACCTGATGGATGAGATCACCACCAATGAAACCTACTTTTTTCGCAATGTGCCCCAACTGACCGCCCTGGAAACAAAGCTGTTGCCGGAGCTCGTCGAGACCAAGAACAAGATGGGCTTTCGCAAGCTGCGCATCTGGAGTGCCGGGTCATCGTCGGGCGAAGAGGCCTATACCATGTCCATGATGCTGCTGGAGAAGCGGTCTACGCTCCTCAAGGACTGGATCATCGAGATCGTCGGCACCGATATCAATGAAACCGTCATCTCCCAGGCCAAAGAGGGGATCTACAACGCCTATTCGGTCCGCAACATCCCCGATATCTACAAGCGCAAGTACATAAAGGAGGAGAACGGCAAGTTCCTCCTGTCGCCGGAGGTCAAGAAGTTCGTTACGTTTAACAAGCTCAATCTGTATGACGATTCCAAGATGATCTTCATGAAGAGTTTTGATTTTATCTTTTGCGCCAATGTGCTGATCTATTTCGATACGGCATCGAAATCCAAGGTCGTCCAACACTTTTACAACAACCTGCAACCATACGGTTACTTCTTTGTGGGGCAATCCGAGTCTCTGCACGGGGTCAACGACAAGTTCAAGACCGTTCACTTCCCCGGCGGCTTCACCTACAAAAAATAACCCAAAAAAGGTATATACCATGGACAAGCTCGCGATGATCAAGAGAGCGGAAGAGTTGGTCGGCACGATCGAGGACCTGCCGACGATTCCGGTAGTCGCCACCCAGGTGCTGCTCCTGCTTGATACGCCGGACGTAAGGATCGAGGATGTGGCTGACCTGATGCTGACCGATCAGGTCATGACAGCCCGGGTAATGAAAATGGTAAACTCGCCGGTTTTCAAGCCCGGTCACGAGATTACCTCCCTCAGGCTGGCGCTTGTCTACCTCGGCTTGAAACACATACGTGAACTGGCTCTGACCACGTCCCTCATCGACGCCTTTGATACTGATACGGGTAGTTTCGAGATCAGCGCCTTCTGGGAGCACTCCTTCGGGGTCGGCATGGTCTCCAAGATCATAGCCGAGAAGATCGGGTATCAGGATATTGAAAAAGCGTACATCGGCGGCATTATCCACGACCTGGGCGTGGTCTTTCTGAGCCAGTATCAGCGCGAGGAATTTCAGGCGGTACTTGACAGCATCAAGGACAAGCCGATCAAACTGGTGGATGCCGAGGCAGACCGGCTGGGGACGACTCACTGCGAGATCGGTCTGTGCATGGCCCGGAAATGGAATTTTCCCGAGGTGTACTGTGAGTTGATTTCGTATCATCACGCGCCTGCGGAGGCAACCATTGACCCGGTCCTGTGCGCCATTGTCAACCTGTCGGACCTGTTCTGCAGCGTGCGTGAGCTTAATTACGGCGGGAGGGAGTGGGTCAGCTTCAATCTGTCCGAAGAAGAGGCGTGGCAGATACTCAGGAAAGAGGCTCCGAATCTGGCAAACCTCGACGTGGAACGTTTTTGCTACGAATTGGACGACGCCATTCCCGACGTCAAGGAGTTGGTCCATTCGATCTTCAATTCACATGAACAGGCGGCGGATTGATGCTTACTACCCGAACCGGAAAAACACGGGTGCTGATCGTGGACGACTCTTCGTTCATGCGCATGGCAATCCGAAGCGTACTGTCCAAGGACCCCTCCTTTGATATCGTCGGCACTGCAGCGGATGGCATGGAAGGCGTGGAGAAGGCCATCGCCCTCAAGCCGGACGTCATCACCATGGACGTCGAGATGCCGCGCATGGACGGTATTGCGGCCCTGCGGCAGATCATGGCCAAAGCGCCCACCAGGGTGCTCATGGTCTCCACCCTGACCAACGAAGGGGCCAAGGCCACCTTTGAGGCCCTTGACGCCGGCGCCATCGATTACATCCCCAAGAATGTCACCGACTCGACCGAGGCCCAGAGCATCTTCCGCGAGGAGTTGCTGCGCAAGACCAGGGAAGCCGTCAGGTCGCATTTCGGCCGCGGTGTAACGCCTTCCGTACCACGACCGGGCGCTGCCGCCCCCGCCGTTACACCGCCATCACGCCCGACGGCATCGAGGTTTACCGGAAAAAAGATCAATTACGTGGGGATCGGGGCCTCCACCGGGGGACCGGTGGCGTTGCAGGAGGTACTGTCCCGCATTCCCGTCAATTTTCCCTACGGCATCATTGTCGGTATCCATATGCCCAAGGCGTTTACCGGTCCCTATGCCGATCGCCTGAATGCCAAATGCTCCATGAATATTCGCGAGGCGGTGGATGGAGATGTGCTCAAACCGGGATTGGCGCTGATCGCCCCCGGCGGCATGCATACCACCCTGGTCCGTCATGGGACGGGCATCATGGTCAAGGTTGTCCCCACCAGTTCCTATCCGCAATATGTGTACATCCCCTCGGTGGACCTGATGATGTCGAGCATGGCCGAGGCAACCAACGGCTCCATGCTGGGAGTCATCCTGACCGGCATGGGCAACGACGGTTTCAAGGGGATGCAGCTCTTGAAAAGCAAGGGCGGCCTGACCATTGCCCAGGACGAGGCGACTTCGACCATCTACGGAATGCCCAGGGCCTGTGTCGAAGGGGGGGTGGCCGACGAAGTGCTGCCTCTGGGGCAGATCGGTTTTGAAATATCCAAGTTCATGGGGTAGGGCGAAAGGTAGTCTTTCGTAATGACAGATAACAACAAAGGGCGGCCCGATGGGGCTGCCCTTTGTTGTTATCTCTGTGCGTGAACAACCAGGCCTTTGGGGGTGGTCACCACCTTGCAGCCGGAAAAACCCAGCCGTTTCAGGCGTCGCAGGATGAAAAAAGCGGCAATGGGGTGAACGTGCGGCAGCATCAAGGGAAAGTTTTCCAGGGGGAGCTTTCTGATGGCGTTCCAGGTCGCCCGCAGCCGGCGCCTCACCGGGGTCCCTGCCGTTGTTACGGATATTGACACTAGCTGTGCTCGCTGGTTTCGTGGAACTCCAGCTCCTTCCAGTTTTCGATAGTATTGTCCAGGCGCCATTGGCTGCCGGCCATGTAGGTCAGCTTCCCCTCACCATCGATATAGACATGCATGATCTCCTTCTTCTCGAACTCCTCGATCTTCCTCTTTTCGCCGGTGACCCAGCGGGCGGTCACGTAACTGACCGGCTCAAAGGCTACCTTGACGCTGTATTCGAATTCGAGGCGATGCATGACCACCTCGAATTGCAGCAGGCCGACCGCCCCGATAACCCAATCCGCTCCCATCAGCGGTTTAAAAACCTGCGTGGCGCCCTCTTCGGCCAGTTGAACCAGGCCTTTTTCCAGGGCCTTCGATTTCATGGGGTTGAGCAGCCGCACCTTGCGAAAATGTTCCGGGGCAAAGCTTGGGATGCCGGTGAATTTCAACTCTTCCCCCTGGGTAAAGGTGTCGCCGATCTTGATGGTGCCATGGTTGTGAATGCCGATGATGTCGCCCGGCCAAGCCTCTTCGACGTTGGTTCGGTCCTGGGCCATGAAAATGGTGGCGTTTGCGATCTGAACCTCACGCCCCAAGCGTACGTGCCGTACCTTCATGCCGCGGGTAAACTTGCCGGAACAGATGCGAAAGAAGGCGATCCGGTCGCGGTGGGCAGGATCCATGTTCGCCTGGATCTTGAAGGTAAAGCCGCTGAAGGGCTCTTCATAGGGGGACACGGCCCGGCTGATTGTTTCACGGGGAAGCGGCGCGGGGGCATACTCCACAAAGGCGTCCAGAAGCTGTTGGACGCCGAAGGTGTTGATGGCGCTGCCGAAAAAGACCGGCGTCTGCCGGCCGGCCAGATAGGCCTCTTTGTCGAAGGGGTGGGCCGCGCCTTCCAGGAGTTCCACATTATGGCGCAGCTCATCTACCTGGCTTCCCAGCAGTTCGTCCAGCAGCGGGTCGCCCAGGCCGTTGGCCGTCAGTATCCGGCCGGTGCCGTTGGCCGCATCGGGGTCAAAAAAGGTCAGTTCCTTGGTATGGAGGTGGTAGGTCCCGCGGAAGCGCTTGCCCATCCCTACCGGCCAGGTGATCGGGGCGGTCTGTATGTGCAGGTTCTTTTCGATATCGTCCAACAGGTCCAGGGGGTCTTGTCCCTCTCGGTCAAGCTTGTTCATGAAAGTCATGATCGGTGTATGGCGCAGGCGGCAGACCTCCAGAAGCTTTTTGGTCTGGCTCTCGACCCCCTTGACCGAGTCGATCACCATCAAAACCGAGTCAACGGCGGTCAAGACCCGGTAGGTATCCTCTGAGAAGTCGTTGTGGCCGGGGGTGTCCAGCAGATTGATCTCGCAGCCGGAATACGCGAATTTCATGACCGACGAGGTGACGGAGATGCCGCGCTGTTTCTCCAGTTCCATCCAGTCGGAGGTGGCGTGGCGGGCGCTCTTCCGGGCGCGGACCTCTCCGGCCTGCTGGATGGCGCCGCCAAACAGCAGCAATTTTTCGGTAATAGTGGTCTTGCCGGCATCAGGGTGGCTGATGATGGCAAAGGTGCGGCGCTTATCGACTTCCAGCTGATTATGCATTTCCACGTATGCTCCCTTATCAATCGAAAGGCGGGCCTAGCCCGCCTTTGGTTAATCTTGTTTTCATCCCGGTCCTACGATCTGAAGACCAGGCGGTCCAGGCACCAGCGGCCACCGCCGGCAATAACCAGGTAAAGCGCCATCCCCAGGAGGGCGATGCTGAATTCAATGCCGTTTCCGTGGCCCGGAACGCCGGAGGTGTTCAGAAAAAAGCCGTTCGCCCAGTGGATCTTGTAGATGCCCACCATCATGACCGCCGCTATGCCGGTCGCCGATAGGCGGGTGAGGAAGCCGGTCAACACGCCGAAACCGCCGCCGAATTCGGCGATGATCGCCAACAGGGTGAAGATCGGCGGGATCCCCAATTTCAGTTCAAAGGTCTTGAAGGTGGCGGTCAGCCCCTGCCCGCCAAACAGCCCCAGCAGTTTTTGCGACCCATGGGCCATGAAAATCAGTCCCAACGGTATCCGCAACATGAACGGAGCCAACAGGCCGGTTGCGTCAAAACTTCCTTTTGCCATGAAGTTCCTCCATGATAGCCAGGATGTGCCGATTATCAGACCGCCTCATGCCTTGATGCGGGCAATGCCGGGATATAATCGGGGTGCAAACGCCGGTCATGTGGTCAAGCCTGCCGAAAACGCCGGCAGCACGCTGTTTGCGGCGGAAATGGTGCTTGGAGAAGGGCGGAGAATATTTTGGGAAATAGCTGGCGTGCTGCGTGTCGGCATGGATCATCTTCTGTCCAAGCTGCAAATTATCTGAACAAATTATCAAATTAACCATGAAAAGGAAAGGGTTTGATTGGGAGAAGGCAAAAAATTCTTAGTGATTTTATGCCCACCGGCAATGTCATTGAATCAAAGCTGAGTTTACCATAGCGGTGATGGCATGCTTCGCCGAAACAGAGGTTGATCAGTTTCTATAAATTGATGAACCTAAAGTGTATCAATTTGTAAAGTCTGACATCTGACAACGAAAAACATGGCAGCCACAAAAGCCTCCGGACGGTCAACTCAGGCGTACTCAACCCAGTGCCTCAATCTCTGCCCCGCCAAATTATATTTTTACTTCTATATATACTTTGTTATATATTAAGCCTGTTTCAAATATGCTCGCAAAGGAAAAGATCATGAGATACATCATAATCGGTGGGGTTGCGGCGGGAATGTCCGCTGCCGCCAGGCTCAGACGCCTTGACGAAAACGCGGAAATCATTGTTTTTGAACGTGGAGATTATGTCTCTTATGCAAATTGCGGGCTTCCCTATTACATCGGAGATGTCATAACCGAGCGCAACAAACTGCTGGTACAGACCCCCGAGTCATTCAGGCAGCGGTTCAATGTGGATGTGCGGATCCAAAGCGACGTCATACGGGTTGATACCCCGTCGAAAAAAGTTCGAGTGAGAAACATACTGACAAACCAGGAGAAGGATGAATCATATGACAAGCTCCTTCTCGCGCCCGGCGGCTCCCCCATAAGGCCGGCCATTCCCGGTTCCGATCATCCTGCGATCCACACCCTCTGGACCATCCCTGACACTGACCGGATCAAGCAGCTTGTGGACACTGGAAACGTAAAGACCGCTCTGGTGGTGGGTGCGGGATTTATTGGCCTGGAAATGGCCGAGAACCTCCATGCCTGCGGCATCAGAGTCATGGTGGTGGAATTAACTGACCAGGTTTTGAACGTTATTGACTACGAAATGGCGGCCCTGGTACACCGGGAACTCCGCCTGAAGCAGGTTGAAGTCACTCTGAAGGATGGGGTGTCCTGTTTTGGGAAGGCACCCAATGGAGGAATAACCGCCACCCTTACGAGCGGCAGAAGCGTCGATGCCGACCTGGTGCTCCTTTCCATTGGCATCAAGCCAAACACGTCGTTCCTTGCGGAGTCGGGAATCCCTCTTGGACCGCGAGGGCACATCATCGTGGATGAATATCTCCGGACCGGCTGCGAAAGCGTCTACGCGGCCGGAGACGCAATCGAGATTGTAAACCCGCTTACCGGAAAGAAAACCGCCATTCCCCTGGCAGGTCCAGCCAACAAACAGGGGCGGATTGCAGCGGACAACATGCATGGCGATACACTGCGTACCTACGGAGGCACCATGGGGACCGCCATAGCCAAAGTGTTCGATCTGGATGTCGGTGTTACCGGCCTCACGGAAAAACTGTGCCGTGCAGAGAACATTCCCTGTGGATCTGTCATTATCCATCCCAATAATCATGCCGGTTATTATCCCGGCGCCTCGGCATTTGCCCTAAAATTAGTATTCTCTCCCGCATCCCGTCGGGTTCTGGGAGCACAGGGGGCAGGCTACGGCGGCATTGACAAACGTATCGATGTGATTGCCACGGCCATCAAGGGAGGGATGACCGTTGACGATTTGACCGAAATTGAACATGCGTATGCACCCCCCTACTCATCAGCCAAGGATCCCGTCAACATGGCCGGATTTGCCGCTCAGAACATCCTGAACGGACTCGTGCGGATAATCACGTGGGATCAACTGCGCCGAGCCGATAGGTCACACTTGCTGCTGCTGGATGTGCGCACACCAGGGGAATTTGCCGCCGGCAGCATTGCCGGGGCTCTCAACATCCCTCTTGACGATCTGCGGGAACGGATCAATGAGGTGCCCCAGGGTCAAACAATCGTTGCCTTCTGCAAGGTCGGCCTGAGAGGGTACCTGGCAACTCGAATTCTTAAAGCCCATGGTTTTGATGACTGCCTCAATCTGTCGGGCGGATATGAGACCTGGCGCACGGCTACCACTGTTGAGAATCTTCAGGTTGACGTGATGAAACAGGGTAGAGATTTGGGTGAAAATAAAGGTCTGCTGCCAGCGGCTCTTGGTGCCGGTAAAGTTTTTGAGGTCGATGCCTGTGGGTTGCAGTGCCCTGGACCGATCATGCGTCTCAAACAGGAAATGGATGTCATAGCACCCGGAGAAGCAATTGCCATCAGCGCCAGCGATCCCGGATTTTACCAGGATGCTCAAGCCTGGGCGACTTCGACGGGCAATACCCTCCGCGATATCAGTTTCAAAGAGGGGATCGTGAGAGCGGTAATCATGAAAGGCGGCGCCGGTCTCCCGGTAACAGGCGCCGGCAATGATAAGACGATCGTTGTCTTCTCCGGTGATCTGGACAAGGCCCTGGCAAGCTTCGTAATCGCCAATGGCGCCTTGGCCATGGGACGTAACGTGACCATGTTCTTTACCTTCTGGGGATTAAATGTTCTGCGCAGACCTGAAAAGATTTCCCTGCCGGGAAAAAACCTGATTGAAGCAGCCTTCGGGATGATGATGCCACGGGGGAGCGGCAAGCTGTCTCTTTCGCGGATGAGTATGGGAGGAATTGGTGATAGGCTGATCCGGGGGATTATGAAGAAAAAAAATGTGCCGTCACTGGAAGAGATGATTCATATGGCGGTGAAAGGCGGAGCAAAGCTGGTGGCTTGCCAGATGTCCATGGAGCTCATGGGACTACGGAGGGAAGAATTGATCGACGGGATAGAGGTGGGGGGAGTGGCCGTCTATCTGGAAGCCTCGGAACGGGCGGACAACAATCTTTTTATTTGACCCAACGTCACTCACCGCAATTGCAGGAACTGCAACTCTTGTCGCTGGTTTCGCTCGCTGTCGGAAACAGACGCTCAGCCGCATACTCGGTGATGTCGGTGAAAAAATGGAGATACAACTCGTCGCTGCCGGCGAGGGGCACCCAGTAGGCATCGAATACGGCATGAGCCGGCTTGATGTACCCAACCGCCCGCTTGGCGGTTTTTTCCAGAAGGGCTTGGTTTGCCAGACAGCCCTTGTGGTCCTCTTTGCTCCCGATGTCGGCGCAGCGGGTGCCGATACTATAACCTACCCCCTCCCCAGCCTTGTTCCGGTCGACAATGGTCCTGTCCTTATGGACAAGCATGACCGGGAATGGGAAATTATCCCAAAAGATATGAAAGTTTCGCAGTGTTTCCTCGCTGACGGCTATGTGGTGCATGATGTGTTTCCTTTCCTTCGTGCTCGTAGTGGCGCCATTCTAGTTGAAACTCCGGATGAAAACGAGTCTAAACATCGTGTCCGCTGCGGCGGGCGATCACAGGTGGGCATGGAATCAGTTCAGCTTGGACAGGACACTCCGTGTACCAACAATTTTGAGGTTGTTACCGTCGAACTGCAAATAAAACACCTGACCTACGGGGTCGGTTACCTGAACCCTGCCATCTTTCAGGATCGTCCACGCAAAGGGCTGTTGCCTACCCTTGAACGAGACAAACCCGGTATGGCTGTCGGAAAATGTTGCGAAAAAACTTTCCCCCTCTTCCTTCCATTCCCCCCGGAGCGTCTGCTCTAATTGATTCGGCGTTTTGCTGCAACCGGCACATGACAACAACTGACATATCAGGAACAGGGATACTAATTTATACATGTGGATCCTTTGGTCGCGTGGTTCAGCTTGGCTCATGAGGTTGCGGGAACCGACGTCGCAGACGCTATTTTCCGCTTGTCTTTTGGCGATAGAGCGGGCATTTCGTGTAATCACCGCCACAAAACTCCAACATCTTGGGCACATTCGCGCTCTTCAAATTCGTGCAGTAGCATTCCGGCAAGAGTTCTTTGATAAATTCACAATGTGTTAATTCTTTGCGGGTATTTTTCATCTGGTTTTTCCTGATAGGTTGCATTCTTTGAATAGGTTACATTTTATAGATATTCCAAACAAGATGTAAAGGATTTTATTTATCCTAAATGTAGCTTTGGTTTACTTCCAAGATGTTTGAACCTTCGTGAAATAAGAAAGGGGCCGCTTCATGCGGCCCCTTCACCATCCATTCTGTTGCATTATCACCTCATTGGCTGTTTGTCAGGATTTGTGCCCTTTCAGTTCGTCTTTGACGACTCCCGTGATCCCTTTTGCCATGCCGAACATGAGCAGGACGGCCGGCATTACCTGTGCGATGACGATCAGTGCGCAGAAGCCGAGGAAGATCCAGACGAAGAGGCCGCTGTCGTCGGTGCGAGGAGTAGAAGCTGCAAATGCTGTTGCAGGGGCGATGGTTCCGATAATGGTGGCGAGAGTTTTCATGGCGTCCTCCTTTTTATGTGGTGATTCGTTAATCTCTTGATCATTTAAAAAGCATCGAACGTGCCAACTCAGATTGAATATTTTTTGTTTTAACGTATCATATTGAATGTATAGTATTTTTAGCCTGGCGATTGGAAATAGTGACTTCTATTTAGATGAGGAAACTACGAACACTGTATAAGAACTCAATACACCCGCATGGCCTCAAAAAATTGTAACAGCTTGTAATAATATCAGTTTGATGCTGTACTACATGGTAGTAAGATGTATATATTTTTGAATCGTTGGACTCTTTAACGAGGAGGGACATGAAGACACGTAGTAACCGTACCAATCATCTTCGATACGTCCCATAAAGGGTATCACGGAGCCGGGCCACGTCTGGGGCTGGCATTCTCGGTTTCAGCAATGAGTGAACTTTTACAGTTGTACAGCATAAAGGAGGATGAAACATGTCACACTTATTTGAACCGCTCACCCTTCGTGGCATAACATTGCCGAACCGAATCGCGGTATCACCCATGTGCCAGTATTCGTGTGCAGAGGGCTTTGCCAATGATTGGCATCTTGTTCATCTCGGTAGCCGGGCAGCAGGCGGAGCAGGCTTGATAGTGACCGAGGCTGCTGCGGTAACGCCTCAAGGCCGCATCAGTCCCGCTGATCTTGGCATCTGGAGCGATAGCCATGTTGAGTTTCTTGGACGTATCACCCACTTTATCGCGCAACGGGGAAGCGTCGCCGGTATCCAGTTGGCTCACGCAGGTCGCAAGGCCAGCACTCCTCCTCCCTGGGAGAATCGAGCCGTCACCTTGAGCGAGGCGGAGGGTGGTTGGCCGGTTGTGGCTCCAAGTGCCATACCTTTTGACGAAGGTTGCATTGTCCCGACGGCACTGGGCGAAAATGATATCAAAGAGATCACGACGGCCTTTGTCCAAGCGGCTCGCCGTTCTTTACAGGCTGGTTTTCACATAGTGGAAATTCACGCAGCCCATGGCTACCTGCTGCACCAGTTTCTTTCACCGCTCAGCAACCAGCGCACCGATCACTATGGTGGCAGCTTCGAGAACCGCACGCGTCTCCTGAAAGAGATCGTCAGTGAAGTCAGAGAAACCTGGCCCGACGAATTGCCTCTTTTGGTAAGGATTTCTGCTACCGATTGGGTTGAAGGTGGTTGGGATCTGGAACAGTCCGTCGAGTTGGTACGGCAATTGGTGCCGTTAGGGGTGGACCTGGTGGATTGCTCGTCGGGGGGAACGTCCCCGCATGCCCGGATTCCGCTTGGCCCAGGCTACCAGACAGCTTTTGCAGAGCAGATCCGGCGCAAATCAGGTAGTAAGACGGGAGCTGTCGGGCTGATAACGGCCCCTGCTCAGGCGGATCATATCATCCGCTCCGGTCAGGCCGACCTGGTGCTATTGGCCAGGGAACTACTCCGTGACCCATACTGGCCGCTCCAGGCAGCCAAGGAACTGGGGCACGTGATTCCGTGGCCAGCCCAGTATGTCAGGGCTGCGCCCGCCAATACGCCGGCATATCTGCCGCACTAACCGGACAACATTCTCGATCCCACGGATATCCGGGCGACACTTCCCGTCGTTTGCGGAGTTGACAACGGCCTTTCGGGAGGCGTGATATCACCTCAAGGAATTACGGTTTTCAGTTTGCGATAAATCCGATAACAGTGGTTGCTCTGCGGCAGTTTCCATCCCTTCGGCAACTTCCCGGATTATCCCCATTTTAATGTATATTGGCCGTACCGACTCCCTGATGCCGGGTAGTTGACGGGAAAATAGCAGTGTCGAGCCAAGACAGCAAACCGCACCAATCAGCAGGGTTTCACGGGGGCCGATAATTCCCGCCATTGTCCCGGCTCCGAAGCTGCCGAAAGGCGCCATGCCGAGAAATGCCACGGCAAAGAAACTCATGACCCTGCCGCGCATGTGTTCTTCAAGGATCGTCTGAAGGATAGTGTTGCTTGAGGCGATCATTGTGATTGCGCCGAACCCGGCGATAACCAGCGAGGCAAACGAGATCGTGATATTGCTGGAAACTGCAAAAGAAGCCACCCCGAGAGCAAACAGGAACCCGGCAAGGACAATAAGTTTGCCAAGGCCGAGAACGCTGTTGCGTGAGGCAAGATACATGGTGGCGACTAATGCGCCACATCCGCCGGCTGTCATGAGAAAACCGAAGGTATGGGCACCGCCGTGCAGTATCTCCTTCGCGAAGACCGGAATGAGAACCGTGTAGGGTATCCCTGTGAGACTTACCAGGGCCACCTGCAAGAGAATGCTCCGAATGGGTCCAAACTTGTAAGCATAGCTAAAACCCTCCCTGAGTTCGTGCAGGACGTGTCGTTGTGGTCTGTCATGATGGGGGCTGGGGCCAAGTTTCATTGCAACAAGCGCGAGCAATACGGCCAAGTAGCTGACACTGTTGAGGATAAAGCAAACTCCTTCGCCAACGGAAGCGACGAGAATGCCTGCTATTGCAGGTCCGATCAGACTGGCTGCTTGAAACATTGATGAGTTCAAAGCGATGGCATTGCTGAGGTCTTCACGCTTTGAAACCATTTCAACAAGAAACGACTGCCGAATCGGTGTATCGAAGGCATTAACCACCCCTAAGAACAAACTTAGCACGATGATATGCCATACCTGAATAACACCGTGAAGGACCGCAACAGCCAGTAGTGCCGATTGCAGCATGGCAAGAGCTTGGGTCGCTATCAAGAGGTGATGGCGGTTCCACCTGTCGGCCAACACACCAGCTACAGGAGAGATCAAAAACGTGGGAATCTGGCTGGTAAAGCCGACGACACCGAGCAGAAAGGCTGAACCGGTTAAGCGGTAGACCAGCCAACTCATGGCCACTGATTGCATCCAGGTTCCGATAAGAGAAACACTCTGGCCCGCTACGAACAGCCGGAAATTACGGGAGCGCAATGCCCTGAGCAGGGTTTTAATTCCTGATAAATTCGCCATTGACCCATTATACATAAAAAAGGCACGTAAACAAGAAAGGGGCCGCTTCCGCGGCCCCTTCACCATTCATTTTGTTGCATTACCACCTCCTTGGCAGTTCGTTAGGCTTTGTGACCTTTCAGTTCGTCTTTGACGATTCCCGTTACCCCTTTTGCCATTCCGAACATGAGCAGGACGGCCGGCATTACCTGTGCGATGACGATCAGTGCGCAGAAGCCGAGGAAGATCCAGACGAAGAGCCCGCTGTCATCGGTGCGCGGAGTGGAAGCTGCAAATGCTGTTGCGGGGGCGATGGTTCCGATAATGGTGGCGAGAGTTTTCATGGTGTTCTCCTTTTTATGTGGTGATTCGTTAATCTCTTGTTCATTTAAAAAGCATCGTACGTGCCAAGATAATAAAATATTCTTAGTTAAGTTGTAACATGCTGATATAGCTGTAATTAAAAATATGGTTGTTGATGATGATCAACAAAATGGATTGGAGTGTTACTGCGGAGTGTATGGGAATAGTATACATCTGAATGGGTCAAATACATTGTAACTGACGGTATTTTGGCTTTTTTAAGTTTATATACACATTTGGTCAGTGTATATTTATTGCCGAATCAGGAGATGTGAACCGGATTTTTACTGTTACGTTAAAGGGTGGGTCAACCTCGATGCCAATGCCGGGTCTGACTTCAAAGCCGATTCACAAACAGAAACGAAGATTTTGAAAATCCGCGTCACGTTACGGACGGGACACGAGTATTCTCATAAAGAGTTCTTGAGATAGCATTTTTTAGCATTATAATGGCAACAAGTTTTGACAAATAGTGGTAGTGCTCCAGCGAGGACGCTCACTTCTTACACGGAGCAAAATATGAAGATTCTGTTGCGCTTCACTGATTCTTCGAAAATCCGCTTTCGACTGGCCTGCATAGTACTCGTCGCCGTACTGCCTGTTGGTCTGATAGCCGGCTTCCTGGCAATCCATAGCTACAATTCTAAATGCAACCAAGTTACCAGGAACATGCTGGTGACGGCGCATTCACTTACCATGGTGGTAGACCGGGAACTGTCGAGCGTCCAGGCAGCCCTCCTGGCACTGGCAACCTCTCCCAGCTTTGCCTCGGGCGATTTAGACAGCGTTCACCGCCAAGCTCTCCAACTCTTGGAGTCATATCCCGGAGCGGACATCGTCGTAGCCAACCCAACCGGACAGCAGGTGGTCAATTCGGCCCGCCCTTACGGGTCCCCCTTACCCAAACGCAACAACCTCGAGACGGTTCGCCGTATCTTCGAAATAGGGAAGCCGGTCATAAGTGATCTATTCTACGGTTCCCTCACCAAGAATCCGCTGATCAGCATCGACATCCCCGTTATTTGCGACGGGAAGATTGCATACGACCTGGCCATGACCTTCCCATCCAGTCGCATAGCTTCCATTTTACTTCAACAGCAGTTACCGCCTGCCTGGTACGGAACAATCATGGACAGCAAATCGGTTATAGTCGCCAGATCCCGCCATCCGGAAAAGTACGTGGGAATGAGGGTGAACCCTGCGCTGTCCTGGGCAATGACTCATGCGCAGGAAGGAGTCCTGGAATCCACAAACATTGAGGGAGTGCCGGTTTTCGCCAGCTTCTATCGATCAAACATATCGACTTGGGGGGTGGTGGTTGGAGTGCCTAAGTCATCCGTCATGGCGGAAATATATCAATGGGTTGGATGGGTGGTCGCTGGATCTTTAGTTCTCTCTCTGTTTGGAGTTGCCGGAGCCATGTACATCGGGCAAAGGATTGTCCGGGCCGAGGATGCGTTGCGCCTGAGCGAGGAGCGATACCGCGGGCTGGTCGAACAGACCCCGGAAGGCATATTCGTGGCCGATGCCCAGGGGCGTTACCTGGACGTAAACTCTGCGGGCGCACAGATGCTGGGTTACACGCAGGAAGAGATCTGCCGGATGGGCATTGCCGACGTGATTGCCCCGGAGGAAATTGCGCGGATCCCGGAAGCAGTTGGCCGGCTTGCTGACGGCACGGTGGATCGGAACGAGTGGCGGTTCAAACGCAAGGACGGCTCGTTCTTCATCGGCGAAGTCGTTGGCCGCCAATTGCCGGACGGCCGGTTGCAAGGGATACTTCGCGACGTGACCGCGCATAAGCAGGCCGAGGCGATGTTAAAGGATATGAATAAAGAGTTGGAATTACGCGTCGCCGAACGGACCCAAGAACTGGCAATCAAAATGGAGATGCTAAAGGGTGAGACCGCCGGACGTATTCAGATAGTGGAAGCCCTGCGTGAAAAGGAGCAGATGCTTATCCAACAGAACCGCCAGGCGGCCATGGGTGAGATGATCGGCAATATCGCCCATCAATGGCGACAACCATTGAACATCCTGGGGATGCAACTTCAGCAGCTTCAGCTGTTTTACGATTTGGGACAGTTCAATAAAGAACTTCTGGACAAAAATGTTGCTGGATCAATGGAAATCATACAGCACATGTCGAAAACCATCGACGATTTCCGGAACTATTTCAAGCCTGAGAAGGAGAAGACCGAGTTCAACGTGCACGAATCCATTAAAACAAGCTTATCGCTACTGGAAGGAAGCCTGAAAAACCCTCTGATTGATGTAGAAGTTATCGCTCATGATGATCCGACTATCTATGGTTTTCAAAACGAGTTTGCTCAGGTGATCCTCAATATAATGAATAATGCCAGGGATGTATTTATTGAGAGAAATGTCAGTGAACCCAAAGTTACTATCAACATTTCTTGTGAGGGGAGTTGTGTCGTAGTAACCTTTGCGGACAATGCCGGAGGCATCCCTGAGGATATCATCAATAAGGTCTTTGATCCTTATTTTACCACCAAGGGACCGCAACAAGGCACCGGGATCGGTCTGTTCATGTCAAAGGCCATAATAGAGAAAAACATGGGTGGGCGGATTACTGTGAGAAACATTGCTGATGGTGCTGAATTCAGGATTGAGGTGTGAAATGGTAACTCCACAGAGCACAATAAAAAGATAAAAAAATGGAGGACATCAAATGACGACCCCCATACGTAATTCTCATATATGGTTTGTAATTGGCGGGCGGCATGGGAAAACCCACCAATTAAATTACATCTTTAATTATCAGTTAGTTAGCGCGATGCGCAGGAATCGGAATCTCCGAAAATGTTCGTAAAAAGTAATACAATATTTTTTTAAACTATCATAACCTGCCTAGATTTTCTAGTTCAATGTATAGGTGTTTTTGTACCTCAAATGAGGTAGGTTTTAATCCTTAATACCAAGGCCCTTTTGTCAAGTTTTTACCCAGAGTCACACATGCGAGCCTATTAAACGGATCATACATATCGATTAACACCATCATTTAAAGTATCATCAAGAAAATCTAGTCAGCTATTTGACAAAATAGCTGACCTGTGGTATAATTAAACGTCTAAACTGAATATGTCGCTCTCCCCTCTGGTAAAGCCATCAAGGTCTTCTCCATTTAAGCCGAAATCAAATCAGCCATTAGACTCCAACTAAATTGAATATCTGACCATGTCGCGATTGTCGCCGTACTGACAACATTATTCGAGGTACTTCCTCCATATAATGCATGTATTGGCACGGCTCCCTCTATTATCTAACAAAGTGCACAATTGTTTGAGTGCCTACAGAAAGGAAAAATGTTGAACACGAGTATCCGAAGTAAGAGTATGAATACATTTAGTAATCATATTATAAACCGCCAGCGTAGATCTGCTGCGCCTAGCAGATGTTATCTTCATCATGATGACCCCGCCGCCATCGGTAAAGTTAGGGTTATGCCGAATGGTATCTGTTTATCGAAGAAGCAATCTGTCTATGAACCTTCCGTTTATCCAAAAGATAGAAAGCCCCGAAGAGACATAGAAGGGTTCTCCAAGAGTAGTCAAAGGAACTTCCGAGAAACCCTGATGCAGATGGACTTAAAGCCCTTTATGACCAGCAGTCAGCATGCTACACAGAATAACGGGTTCTTTCTTACCCTGGACTGGCCCCAGGATTCCGTCATTACGAAGTACAGCATCGGCAGAGATCTTGAAAAGTTCGCCAAGTTACTTCGCAGAGATTACTGCGACACATTTTTAGGTGCAGTCTGGAAGAAAGAAATGAAAAGGTGCGACATTCCTCATATCCATGTGATTGCTCTGTTTGACGAGATGTTACTGACTGAGGAGATTCGAGAGTGGGCTGAGAATACCTGGACAGAAGTTGTCGGACCATTAGAGCCATATGCAGTTAATGTAATGCCACTGTACGGCATCCCGGAGCAGCTTATAAATTACTTGCTCAAGCAGGGTTACGATAACGCTGGCGCGCTTTGCATTGGCAGGGTATGGGGAAAGTGGAATAGAAAAGGACTACCGTTAGTTGAGCCAGAAGTATTTGGTCTGTCTAAAGAAGATTATAAGGAACTGATCGAGAGATTAAAGGCAATACCACAGGCAGCATACAGCAAGGTGCTTAAGAAGCTTAACCCAGAATGGAAAGGCGCAAGAGTTGTTGGCAATGGTGATTCACTAAGGAAACTCTTGGATGGACTACCAAGTGAAAGTATAGATTTTTAATGAGAACCCCTGGGCTGCAATAGTCCATCCCTAAGCGTCAAATTTCGATTCTAAGGCGTTTTAGTGGTATGACGCTGATAAGGGTATGGCTGTTTTTGACATAAGGGGTGTGGGCAGCGTTATCACGCATGAAAAAACTGAGGGGTTACTGATGAAGCTACCCCTTTTGTTGTATCCATTGGGGACGGTCTTGGTCTGTGTCTAGTTGATTGCCACGTCAGAGTCAAAGGCAATTTAAACACTTTAAATGATTCTGCACTCAATGCCTTTGTTCTTAGACACCTCTTCTCTTACCATGTCAAAATAGTCTTGGCTAGGGGTGATCGGAATAAGTTTCGCCAATTCTTTTCCAACCGTTGATAGTGGGTATGCAGTTAAATGGAACTCCGCGTCTTTTGGGGCTTGGACCTCAAAAGCCAGGTTGCCATAGCGGAAGATTAGAGAAAACTGTGAGGATACATGGAAAGTTACTCCGAATATGCCCGGTGTAAAGAGACCTACTTCTCGGAGGCAATTATAATCATGCCATCCCTCGCCTTTGGAGTTGTAAATGGTATGTTTTCCAAAAATGTACTTGCTATCGCCAACGGTTACAATGAACTGAACAAGTTGACTGAAAATATTTGCTTCGTGTTTGGATATTGTCCTTAACACTTCCAAGCTTCTAAGTGAAAATGAACCAGGATTACAGACTTCTCTTGCAAGTATTTTACCCCAAACTTCCTGCATTTGGTCGCTAGAAATGTCCTGTGATACATTGATAAATTGATTTAGCCAGTCTCTGTCTATTCCCTCTTTCGAAGATTCTGTAATCTTTGAAGACTCAAGTAGGCCATAGATGGTAATGTTATCTAAATTTTTCTGTCGTTCTTGCTCTATGGCACGTAGCCGACAATCAATGCGTTGAAAATCAGGATGCGGAGGTAATGCCTCTCGTTTCGTTGGAGAAATCTGAAGACCATCAGCTTCATACCGAACCTCAAAATCCTCACCAATCATCTGTCTTGTTTTTTCAATAGATTCTGCAATCCTCAGTATCTCCTGCCCTTTTGCCTCCGCCATTTTTTTTAGAAGGTAAGGTGCTGATAGTTTACCAATAGCCGATGCCACAACATCAATGAATTTCTCGATAGTAGAAGACTTGAGATCAATATCAAATGGATTCATGTTTCCCTCATTGTCCAATAGCCTGTGTTAGACTTGATAGGCGGCTTTTTCCCGTTCATGGCCTGAGCACACGTGTTGTACCCTATTTTAATTTATATCATTTATCGTTAATTTTCTGTTAATCACTTCCAATTCACCGGCGTCATTAATAGTTAATACGCTACACTCAGGAAATCCTGCATCGGTTCGAAGCGAAATCATGTAGAAACTTCTACCGCTATTTCTAATAACAATGTGTTCATTCATGAGATCAACAATTTTACGCTGCCAATCGATTACCTTTTGATAGTTTGTGTTTGTCAATGTCCCAATAGTTTCAAGCGCACGTATTGTGCCACGGTGTAGGACTTCTCCGCATTCAGAATACAACTTCTTGAACTCTCCCAGTGTTAGTGCATTTGGCTTGCAGTTGGCGGTTA
>Ga0326728_10000384_pt1 | contig 173784 bp, 157 predicted proteins | sample MB3enrmetagenome_FD_207602 | JGI IMG/M metagenome (GOLD analysis project Ga0326728, IMG submission 207602) | Lab enriched peat soil microbial communities from McLean, Ithaca, NY, United States - MB31MN | ecosystem: Environmental > Terrestrial > Soil > Wetlands > Peat | place: USA: New York... | reverse complement strand
GCCTGCGGAGCAGCGGGCTCTGGCGGCGAGGATCACCTCGCTGTGAAACCGGCCGCGTAGAAACAGGAAGAAGGCCTGGAATTCATGTCCATGCATTTCAGAACGGTTGGACGCGTCGCCTATTGGTATTCGGTTCCGTCGATGACGACGTAGCCGGCGGTCGGCCAGGAGCTCGAGGTGCCGTGGTGCGTCCAGTCGATCCCTTGCGAGAAGGCGCTGTCGTAATAGTAACGGCCTTGCACGTAGGCGTAGTCTCCGGCTTTCACCCAAGGCCAGGCGGGCGCGTCCATCTCGCCGAGGTCGCTGACGATCTCGATCGTGTCGCCCGGCGCGACCCGCACGTAGAAATAGCCGTGCAAGCCGCTGCTCGTCGTCTTCGCAGCGAGGACCTGCGTCACGGTGCCGCACACGTCGACCTCTTGGTCGCCGCGTAAGGTGCCGTTCGCGAACTGCTGCTGGTCTTGCGTGAACTGCGCGTCGTTGCACGGCCAGGATCCGTTCGTCGACGCGGCCGGCGCGGCCGGCGCGGCCGGCGCGACCGCCACGGCGCCGGCGGCGTGATGGCCGCGCCGATGGCGGCGGTGCCGGTGTTTGGCCGGGCCGGCCGAGGCCGCGGACTGCGTGGACGGCGCGGCGCTGGGCGAAGCGCCTCCGGAACTCGTCGTGCCGCCGCCGCAGCCGCCGAGTATCAGAGCGAAGGCCAGCGTCAGCGAGGCCGCCCGCGGCGCGGCGGTCCGCGCCGGCGCGGCTGCCGGAAGGGTGAGTGCGCGCGTTGGAACGCCGTGGCGTTGCATCTCAGGCGCTCGCGCCGTCCTTTGCTTGCAGGTAGTCGCGCAAGCCGTCGCGCCAGTGCGGCGGGAGGGCGACGCCGGCGCGCGCGAGCGCGGCGTGGGCCAGCACCGAGTATGCCGGCCGTCGCGCGTACGACGGAAACGCGTCGCTGGTGGTGCGCTCGACCTGCGCGGCGATGCCGGACGCGCTTAGGATCTCGACCGCGAATTCGTACCACGTGCAGCTGCCGGCGTTGGTGACGTGGTACGTGCCGAAGCGGCCGGTCTCGAGGACGGCCCGGATCGTCGCCGCGACGTGCGCCGTGTAGGAAGGCGCCATCGTCGTGTCGTCGACGATACGCAGGGGGCGGCCCGTGCGGGCCTGCTCGCGGATGCGCTCGACGAAGGTGTAGCCCTTGGTGCTGCTGCCGCGCGTGCCGTAGAGGCTGCTCGTGCGGAAGATGAAGTGCCGCTCCGAGCGCGCCGCGACGGCCAGCTCGCCGGCGTACTTGGAGATGCCGTAGACGTTGAGCGGACGCGCCGGAGCGGACTCCTCGTACGGCGTCCGGCTGGCACCGTCGAAGACGTAATCGGTGCTGATGTGCGCGAGCGCCGTGCCGGTCGCCGCGCAGAGCGACGCCAGCGTGTCGACCGCGGTGCTGTTGACGGCGAAGGCGCGGTCGGCGTGCGTCTCGCAGCGTTCGACGTTGTGATACGCCGCCGTGTTGACGACCAGCGACGGCCGCTCGCGAGCGATCATCGCCGCGACCGAGGCGGGACGTTCGATGTCGACCAGGGCGTGGTCGACGCCCTTGACGTCCAAGCCGCCAAAAGCAACGATGAGGTCGGAGCCGAGTTGCCCCGACGCGCCGACGACGACGATGCGGCGCAGTAGCTCGTTCACGTGCGTCTCCTCAATATTTCTCCGGTGATGCGGCGTGCTTCGGCGAGCGGCACGCTCGCTTTGAGCGCGAACAGTTTGCGCCAGTGGGCCTTCCCCGAGAGCCGCCCGATCAGGTCGGAGGCGAGCCGCGCGTCGACCACGCCGGCGGGCGTGCCGACCAAGACGGTCGGGCGGCCCTCGGCCGTCCCCAGCGGCAGGCGGTGCAGGAGCTGCTCTTGCGAATCGGCCCAGATCGCATCGCCGTAGCGCCCGCGCAGCTCGCCCAGGCATGCCTCGAAGGTCGAGAGATCGCGCTCGGCGTTGAACTCAGCGACCACGCCGTAGACCGTCTTGCGGTCGCGCAGGGCACGGGCCGCCTCGCTGCCGAGGCCGCGCAGGGCGTCGAGCACGCGGAAGTCGTCCCAGGCCAAGAACTCCTCGATCGGGTCGAGCGCGCGCGGATCGGCCCAGATCTCGCGCAGCGCGGCCTGCAGCACGCGCTCGAACATGCGCGTCGTGTGGTGGAAGTAGACGGTCGCGAACATCATGTAGCGCGCCAGCACGAACGATTCGAGCGCCACGAGGCCGCGCGCGTCGACCCCGAGCTGGCGGCTGCCGCCGGATTCGAAGACGCGCAGCGACGCGACGAGCTGATCGCTGTCGTAGCGGCCGTTGACGGCGCCGGTGAAGTAGGCGTCGCGCAGCAGGTAGTCCATCCGGTCGGCGTCGAGGTTGGGACCGCTGACGATCTCCTTGAGGATCGGATAGCGGGCGGGCCGTTCTCCCGTGACCAAAGCGACGACTTCTCCCGAGTCGACCTCGAGCGCCGCGAGCGCCCGCGCGATCTCGGGCAGCGCCAGGATCTCGCGCGTGCGCGTTTCGTGGTTCACGCCGAGCACCGCCTCGCAGGCGTGGCTGAACGGACCGTGTCCGACGTCGTGCAGCAAGAGCGCGGCGCGCAGCAGCTTGCGCTGATCCGCATAGTCCGCCTCGCCGGCGAAAGAGCCGGGGTCGTGGCGCCGCAACGATTCCAGCACGCGCTCGCCCGTGGCGAGCGCGCCCAGCGCGTGGGAGAAACGCGAGTGTTCGGCGCCGGGGAACGCCAGGTAGGCGAGACCGAGCTGGCGCAGGCGGCGCAGGCGCTGCAGCGGGGCGGTGTCGAGCAGTGCGATCTCGGCCGGATCGAGCTCGATGAAGTGATGGATCGGATCGAAGATGCGCTTCACGGCGGATCGCCTCGGCGCGCCGGCGCGATGCGCTCGATGGCGAATGCGAGCAGCGCCTCGCGAACCGTGCGCGGAACCGCCGCTTCCCAGGCGAGCTGCACGAACGCGTCGGCTCCCACGACGTAATGCGCGCGCGGTTCGGGGGCGTTGAGCGCTCGCCAGATCGCGCGCGAGACGGTCTCGGGCCGCGCCGCGCGGAACTTGATCGCAGCCCGGGAGCGCCCGACCGCGAGCAGGACTGCCTCGTAACGAGCGCGGGTTGCGGGGTCGAGCGCGTCCGTGCGCAAGAAGCCCGGCGGGAGCGTCTTGTCCCACAGCGGCGTGGCGATTGCGCCCGGCTCGACGAGGATGACGCGCACGCCGAACGGCCGCAGCTCGACGCGCAGCGAGTCGTTCAGCGCGCGCACCGCGTACTTCGAGGCGGCGTAGGGCGAGTTGAAGGGCCAGGTCGTGCGGCCGGAGACCGAGCCGACGTTGACGATGCGTCCCCCCGCCGCGCGCAGCAGCGGGAGACAGGCGCGCGTCACGTCGGCCAGACCGAAGACGTTGACCGCGAACTGTTCGCGCAACGCCTCGGCGGTCAGCGCCTCGAACGGTCCGGTGACGACGATTCCCGCGTTGTTGATCAAGGCGTCGAGCCGGCCCCCGCTCTGCTCGCCCGCCAGCGCGACGGCCGCCGCGATCTCGTCGGGCCGCGTCACGTCGAGGCGCACCGCCTGCGAGTACGGTGAGAGCACGTCGCGCAGATGCGCCTGCGCCTCCGCGCTGCGTGCGCCCGCGAAAACGTGCCAGCCGTCCCGGTCGAGCGCCAGCGCGGTCGCCCAGCCGATCCCGCTCGACGCGCCGGTGACCAAGGCGCTTTTCATCGCTTCCCCACGTTCCTCCGATGCGACGGCGCAACCCGCCGTTCCTCATCCGTGTCTAGCTCCGCGCAGCCCGCTCTGTCGCTTCAGGCGGGCCCGGCAGACGCGTCCCCGAACGATTTCACGAGCTTGAGAATAGACCAAGGCGCGATCCGCGAGATCCTGGCACGGACCGAGATCGGCAGCTTCATCGGCAATTACGTCCAGTTGCGCAAGCGCGGCAACGACTTGGTCGGGCTGTGCCCGTTCCACGGCGAGAAGACGCCGTCGTTCCACGTCCACCCCGATAGGGGCTTTTTCAAGTGCTTCGGGTGCGGCGCCGGCGGGGACGTCATCAAGTTCTACCAGCAGATCGAGAACCTGACGTTTCCGGACGCCGCCCGGACGCTCGCCAAGCGGATCGGCATCGAGCTCGAGCCCGAGAGTCCGGTCGCGGCCCGGGCACGCAGCGAAAAGGAGCAGATCTACGGGGCCAACGAGCTGGCGGCCGCGTTCTTCGCGCGCACGCTGCGGCTCGCACCCGAAGCAGCCGGAGCGCGCGCCTACTGCGAGCGGCGCGGACTCGCCCCGGAGACCCTCGCCGCCTTCAAGCTCGGCTATGCCCCGGCGTCATGGGACGCGCTGGTGCGCGAGTTGACGCAGAACGGCGTCGATCTGGCGATCGCCGCCACGGCGGGTCTGGTCAAGGCAGGGCAGCACGGATACTACGACTTTTACCGCAACCGCCTGATGATCCCGACCTATCGCCCGACCGGCGAGGTCGTCGCCTTCGGCGGCCGGGCCCTCGATGATTCAGAACCAAAGTATCTGAACACCTCGACGACGCCGGCCTACGTGAAGGGCGGCAAGATGGAGCGGCTGGAGGAGGGAAAGGGCTGGAAGGGCAGCATCGGGTCGTGCCTCTTCGCGCTCGACAAAGCGCGCCGCGCGGCAGCCGAGCGCGAGGCGTTCATCGTAGTCGAGGGCTATCTGGACTGCATCTCGCTCCATCAAGCGGGTTTCACCAACGCGATCGCCTCGCTCGGCACGGCATTCACCGCCGAACAAGCGGCCGAGCTGCGCAAGTATGCCAAGCGGAGCTCGGAGGACGACGGGGAGCTGAGCCCGCGGGTCTTCTTGTGCTTCGACGCGGATGCCGCGGGGGAGGCCGCGACCCTCAAATCCGTCGACGTGCTGGTCCACGCCGGATGCTTGCCCTTCGTCGTGCGGCTCGAACCCGGCGAGGACCCCGACAGCTACGTACGGAAGCGCGGGGCGCCTGCCTTCCAGGAGCGTCTCGACGCGGCGGTGCGCTGGGACCAGTTCAAGATCGACCGCGAGATCGCGGAGATCAAGCTCAAGCGCCTTCCGGAGACGCAGGCGGTGCACGCGGCTGAGCGGCTCGTCCAAGCGCTGCCCCGCGAGATGTGGGATAAGTGGCGCGTCTACGTCGCCAAAGAGCTGGGCCTCTCCGTCGACGACCTGCGCAACAGCCGCTTCCGTTCCAACCCGGCCAACTTCGCGCCGGCGGGCGTGCGCGAGGTGCGCCACGTCGCTCCCGCGGCGGAGCCGCCCTCGCTCGAGCGCGAGGTCCTGGCAGCGCTGATCGACGAGCCGGCGCTGGTCGCGGAATACGCGAGCCGCATTCCGCTGGAGGCCTTCCGCGACGAGCGCTACCGGCACATCTACGCCACGCTTCTCGAGCGGCGCGACTGGCTGCGCGCGACGCCGGACGTCTTCGCGGCGTTCGGCGAGGAGCGCGATGCCAACGAGCTGCTCGCCACGCTGCAGAAACCCGACCGCTCGTCGGCGGTGCGCTTCCAGGATTCGGCGGCGCGCCGGGCGCATCTCGACCGCGTCGTAGAACATCTCAGAGAAAGCCGTCTGGAACGCCGCTGGAAGGAGCTGGACTCGCGGCTCAACTCCGCAGGCTCGCTCCCCCCCGAGGAAAGAGACGAATACGACCGGCTCGTCGAAGAGAGAGAACGGCGGAAGGCCAAACGGCTCGGGACGCGCCCGTCGTCCTGAGCCGGTCGAAGGATGAGCCCGTCGAAGGATGAGCCCGTCGCAAGGAAAGGAGGTGAAGCACACAAGCATGGCACGTAAGAAGAGCGCGGCTCCGGCTCCGGAGAACGCGGCGGCGGCACCGGCCTCGAGTCTCGACGACTCGATCAAGAAGTTGATCGAGCGCGGGAAGAAACGCGGGTCGCTGACCTATGAAGAAATCAACGCCATCTTCGAAAACGTCGACGACGTCAACCCCGAGCGGATCGACGAGCTCTTCGAGCAGGTCGCCTCCGAGGGCATCGAGGTCGTCGACGAGCAGAAGGACGAGAAGCCGCCGGAAGGCGACGCGGAAGAATCGTTGCCCGCCGGGCTCTCGCTCGACGACCCCGTTCGGATGTATCTCAAAGAGATCGGCCGCGTCCCGCTGCTCTCGATGGAAGAAGAGAAGGAGCTGGCGATGGCGATCGAAGCCGGCGAGCTCGAGGCCCAGAAGAACGGACAGGCGCAGAGCCGTATCGTCGAGGGCGGCTTCGAGGCCAAACGCAGGCTGACCGAAGCGAACCTTCGTCTCGTCGTTTCGATCGCGAAGAAGTACGTCGGCCGCGGCATGCTGTTCCTGGACCTGATCCAGGAGGGCAACCTCGGGCTCATCAGGGCCGTCGAGAAATTCGATTATCGCAAGGGCTACAAGTTCTCGACCTACGCGACGTGGTGGATCCGTCAGGCGATCACCCGGGCCCTCGCCGACCAAGCGCGGACGATTCGCATCCCCGTGCACATGGTCGAGACGATCAACCGCTTGATCAAAGTTTCGCGCCAGCTCCTTCAGGAGCTCGGCCGCGACCCCACGGTCGAGGAGATCGCCGGCGAGATGGGTCTCACGCCGGAAAAGGTGCGCGAGGTCATCAAGATTTCGCAGGAGCCGATCTCGCTCGAGACGCCGATCGGCGAAGAAGAAGATTCGCACCTCGGCGACTTCATCGAGGACCAGGAAGCGATCGCGCCGGCCGAGGCTGCCTCGGTCATGCTCCTCAAAGAGAAGATGGCCGACGTTCTCAAGAATCTCACGGAACGCGAACGCAAGGTGCTGGTGCTTCGCTTCGGCCTCGAGGACGGCCACCAGCGCACGCTGGAAGAGGTCGGTCAGGAGTTCGGCGTCACGCGCGAGCGCATCCGCCAGATCGAGGCGAAGGCGCTGCGCAAGCTGCGCCATCCCTCGCGCGGCAAAGCCCTGAAAGACTACTGGTCTAGCGAATAGAGCCTGGGCTGGGGGAGCCGCTCGGTGACGCCGAGGGTCGCGGCCTGCCGCGCGGATGCGGCTCGCCGGCCGGTGCCGGCGTGTAGAAGGGCAGCGGGGTCAGATCGGAGTGCGGCGCGTCGTACTCGCTGGCGTAAGGCGGGGGAGTCGAGATGACGATGGCGCGCGGGTCGCTGGCGTCGATCGTAGCGTTCGTTTCGGCACGCAGAACGGTCCCGGCCGGCAGCACCATCTCGCGTCCGGTGCCGAACGACTTGTTGGTGAAGTGCCCGGGGATGAAGGCGTCGGCAAACGAGTCGGTCGTCGCGCGCGCCGAATCCAGTCCCGCGGTCCGCTCGATCGTCAAGTACTCATGAGCCGCACGAACGGGCAGCGTCTGCCCTCCGGGCAGCTGCAGAGGGTCCAAATGGATTTGGACGGCACCGTCGACGTCGCCGGATTGGGAGCGGCGCGTCGTGACGACGATCAAAGAACCCGGCGTTCCGGCCGGGGCGAGCGTCACGCCGTTGACGGTCAGGGGATTCTGGAGATGCATGCGGACCGACGTCCCGGCGACCGTTCGAACTGAACTGATCCGATCGTCGAGGACGAAGAACAACTCGGATCCGTAGGTCAACCGGGCTCCGCCGGGAGGCGTCGTCGTCGGGACTGACTTGGGAACCTGGGGAGCCGGGAGTGCCTGGACCGCCGCGGAGAGTACGAGAATAACCGCGCCTTGCAAGGCGACGGCGGCGGTCCTCGCTAGCGGACTACGAAGTGCGCTTCGGGCCGCCTTCGCGCGCGGCAGCGGCAGCGGCTTTCTTGCCGTCTTCGATGAGCTGCTTGACCTTCTGCCCACCCTTTTGGCCTATCTCTTCGTAGAAGGTGGGTCCATAACGGTCGCGCGTCGCTTCGCCGCCCTTTTTGCCACCCTTCTTCCCGATCTGCTCGTAGAACTCGTGGCCGTGGGCTTGCTTGGTCGCCTCGCCGCCTTTACGCCCGATCGTCTCGTAAAACTCGGGGCCGTACTTCCGCTTGACCGTCTCGCCGCCTTTTTGACCGGCTTCCCTGACGGTCATACCACCGCCGGCTTTTCTCTTTGTCGTTACAGTCGCCATCAGCCTAACTACCTTCCCTGGATTTTGAGCGCCGCACGCCTCGCCTCTGAAGGGTGGAAATGGAGCGTCTGCTCCCATTATACCTCAAAGTATGCACCGCAAAACGAAACGTGACGGCTGTAAAAAAGCTCCTAGGCGAGTCTCCTTATCCCATTTGCGTCGCCAGCCCTATCGTGTTGAGGAAACCGATTTCCTTTTGAGAGCCTGCTAATTTTCCCCGACGTTAGTAGCTAGGGCCTATTAACCAAATTAAGGAGAGGCCAGTAGTCCCTACCGCACAGAAGCTGTGAACCCCTGCCTGGAACGCGAAATTTCTAGGTACTAACGAGCTATGAGCGAGCGTAGCGCGAAGAGCGCGTTCTCGCGCCGCTCGGCGATGCGGCGGTAGAAATATCCAGCCCAATGCGTTCCAAAGGGAACGTATATCCGCAGCTGGAACCCGTCGCGCACGAGTTCGCGCTGAAGATCGGGCCGCACGCCGTAGAGCATTTGGAACTCGAAGCGTTCCTTCCCGATCGCGTGCTGCGTCGCGTAGGCCTTGACCGCCTCGATGATGCGCTCGTCGTGCGTTGCGATGCCGGGGTGCACGCCGCGTGAGAGAAGCGCCTCCGCGAGGCGGAGGTATTCGCGCCGGATCACCGGCATGGTCTGGAAGGCGATCGACTCGGGCTCGTTGTAGGCGCCTTTGCAGAGCCGGACGCGCGCGCCCAGCTCGATCGAGCGTTCGACGTCGGCCGGCGAGCGCTTGAGGTAGGCCTGAATGACCGGACGGACGTTGCGGTGCCGCGCGTAGGCGCGCTCGAAGATGCGCAGCGTGGCCTCGGTGACGTCGGAGCCTTCCATGTCGACGTGCACGAACGGATCGGGCAGGGCCGCGGCACGGGTCGCGATCGCATCGAGGTGCTCGAAGCAGAGGTCCTCGTCGAGCAGCAGCCCGAGGGCGGTCAGCTTGACCGAGAGGTTCGTGCGCAACGCGCTGCGCTCGATCTCGGCCAGCAGGTCGAGGTAGACGTCGCGCGTCTTTTCGGCTTCCGCCGAGTCGAGCACGTACTCACCCAGAAAATCGAGGGTCGCCGTCATGCCCTCGGCGTTGAGCCGGCGAACCGCTTCGAGAGCTGCAGCGATCGTGTCGCCCGCGACGAAGCGTTTGGCGAGAAAAAAGAACCGCTTCTGAAAAGCGTTCGGCGTGAGGAGCCGATCGAGCACGGCCATCGGGGGGCCAGTTCGACCGGGCTCGGTGGCCCGCCTCCGCAGGAACGACGCAGCAGGCCTTCCCTCCTGCAACGAATTCTTAACCCTGCTCGGCCTTCCGGCCCGAGGCCGGCCATTCGGAGGTTCCGAACGAGCAGGCCATGGAGATGAGCCCGGCTCGCGCGCGCAGGCCCAAACGCGTCCTGATCGCCGACGACGACGCCGACGTCTGCGCGCTGCTGGCGCGGGTCCTGGTCCCCGTCTGCCACGTCACGACGGTCCCCGACGCCGAAGCTGCGCTCGCCGTCCTCGCGAGCAGTCAGCCGTTCGACATGATCATCTCCGATTTCATGCTGCCGGGGATCACCGGAATCGAGTTCGTCGCACGCGTCCGCTCGCACGAACGCTCGGCGCGCACGCCGATCCTGATGATCAGCGGGCACGACCCCGGGGATGTCGGCGACCTCGCGCGCGCGGCCGGCGCGGACGCTTTCTTGAACAAGCCTTTCACGCTGACGCAGCTGAGGCGAGCCGTCGACAGCCTGCTCGGCGGCGCCCGGATCTCGTTCGCCTAGGCGAGCGAGCGCTGCGCGAGAAGCCTTAGTGCGCCTCCCGGCGTAATGCCGCGGGATGCTCTCGTCAGCGTTTCGGGTCGCGCTGCTGGCCGGTTCGCTCGCCCTCGACGTGTTCGCGGTCGGCGTCGGCGTCGGCATTCGGGGCGCGTCGGTCGCCGCGCGCGTGCGCATCGGCCTGGCGTTCGCCGGCGCCGAAGTGCTGATGAACGTGCTCGGCGTCGCTCTCGGTGCCGCGGCCGGGCGCGTCGTCGGGGCGGTGGCCGGGTACCTCGGCTTTGCGGCGCTCATCGGGGTCGGCCTCTGGATGATCGTCGAGGCGCTGCGCGAGCGAGAGGTGACGTTCGATCTCTCACGAGGCTGGGGGCTGACGCTCGCCTCGTTGTCGGTCAGCCTCGATTCGCTCGGCGTCGGCTTCTCGATCCTGTACGTCGGCGTGCCTCTCGTGCCGACCTTGATCGCGATCGCCCTCGCCTCGTTCACCTCGACGACGCTCGGCCTGACGTTCGGCCGGTTCCTGGGCCGGCGCGCCGAGTCGAGCGCGGCGCTCGCCGCCGGAGCCGTGCTCGTCGCGACGGGCATTCTGTTCGCCGCGCTCAAGTTCGCGGGAGGACGATGAGGCGCGGCCGGGCTGGCTGCGAGGAATCCCGGGTGCGGGACCGTAAGGCACGAGCTTCTCGTCCCGGGCCGGAGGAAGCGCCCCGCTGTTCAACTACGTCGTTCGCAGGAGCTTGCAGTCCATACCGCTGCTCCTGTTCATCTCGATCGTCCTCTACTGGATTCTGAGCAACGCGCCGGGCGGCCCGCTCGCGCCGTACCTGCAGAATCCGCACATCACCCAGGCCGACATCGAGCGTCTCCGGCACAACTTCGGGCTCGACCAGCCGCTGCCGGTCCGCTACCTGCGCTGGCTCGGGATGGTCGTGGCCGGCAATCTCGGCTACTCGACCTCGAACTCGGAGCCGGTCGCCAGCGCCATCCTCGAGCGGATGCCGGCCACGCTCCTGCTGATGGGCTGCTCGTTCTTCCTGTCGCTCGTCGTCGGGGTCGCCGCCGGCATTCTGGCCGCGATCCGGCCATACTCGGCGGTCGACTATCTGGTGACCACGTTCGCCTTCTTCGGACAGTCGATGCCGGTCTTCTGGTTCGCTTTGATGCTGCAGCTCGCGTTCGCGGTCACCGGCATCACCGCGTTCGGGTACCACATCGCCCTGCCGTCGGCCGGCATATCTTCGAGCGACGAGTTCGATCTGGGCGACCGGATCGAGCACCTGATCCTGCCCACGGTCGTTCTCAGCCTCGCATACATCGCGACCTGGAGCCGCTTCACGCGCAGCTCGATGCTCGAGGTGGTCAAGACCGATTACATGCGCACGGCCGCGGCCAAGGGGCTCGACCGCTTCCAGATCATCATGCGCCACGGCCTCAAGAACGCGTTGATCCCGGTCGTGACGATCATCGCACTTTCGATGCCGGGGCTCGTCGCGGGCGCGGTCGTGACCGAAACGATCTTCGCCTGGCCCGGGATGGGCCGGCTGTTCTACAACGCGCTGGGCCAGTTCGACTTCTCGCTGCTCATGGGCTACCTCATGATGGTTTCGGTCCTGGTCGTGCTCTTCAATCTCGTGGCCGACGTGGCGTACGCTTGGCTCGACCCGCGCGTGAAATACGACTGATGGCGGCCACGCTCGCGCCCGGCGCCCTCGCGCCGCCGGTTCCGGAGGACGACGTACGGATCGAGCGCCACGGCGTCTGGAAGCGCTTCCGGCGCCACCGGCTGGCCCTGGCGGGCGCCGCCGTCCTCGCGCTGGTCACGTTCGTCGCGGTCTTCGCCCACTGGCTCGCGCCGGCCGACCCGAACTTCATCGACCAGGCGCACTGGTCGGGCTATCCGCTGGCGCCCGGCGTCGCAGGGCACAGCCTGGGGACCGACGAGAACGGCCGCGATCTGCTCTCGCGCCTGATGTACGGCGCGCAGATCTCGCTGACGGTCGCCTTCTTCGCCGTCGCGATGGAGCTGCTGATCGGGACGGTCCTCGGGGCGCTGGCCGGCTACTACGGCGGCTGGGTCGACTACTGGCTGATGCGCCTCACCGACGTCTTCCTGTCGATCCCGCTGCTGCCGCTGCTGCTGGTGCTGACGGCGATCGTCTCGGCGACGTCGAGCAAGGCTTCGCTGGGCTTCGGGGTGATCGTCATCATCATCGGGGGCCTCTCCTGGCCGCCGGTCGCGCGGCTGGTCCGGGCCTCGTTCCTCTCGTTGCGCGAGAAGGAGTTCTGCGAGGCCGCCCGGGCGCTGGGGAACCGCGACGGCCGGATCATCTTCCGGCACCTCCTGCCGAACGCCGTCGCGCCGATCATCGTACAAGGGACGCTCGAAGTCGCCAACGTCATCATCCTCGAGTCGACGCTCTCGTTTCTGGGCTTCGGGATTCAGCCGCCGACCGCGTCTTGGGGTAATATGCTCGCCAATGCCGAATCGAACATGGCCATCGCTCCCTGGGTCGCGATCTTCCCCGGGCTCTGCATTCTCGTCACGGTGCTGGCGATCAACTATCTCGGAGACGGCTTGCGCGACGCGCTCGACCCGAACATGAAGTAGTGCGGCGCAGACCCGCCGGCGCGTCGCTCGTGCTGGCCGCATTCCTGGTTGGCTGCAGCGCGAAGCCGATCCAGCCCGCTGCCCTGGGCTCGCCGGCGTCCGTGTCCTCGCTCGAGCCGCCCGCCGTCGCCGCGCCTGCCTCCGTCCGCCCTGTCGCACCCGCCGCCCGTCCCGCGGCGCTTCCTGCCGTTGCCCGGAGCGAGCGGGCTCCGCTGCAGAGCGAAGCCGGCCTCGCGCCGGCCGGCCCGGCGATCATCTCCGCCTCAGCCTTCCCCAGCGTCGTGCACGGGGGGGACGATGTGACCTGGGACGTGCGCACGACCAGCGACGTAGTCGCGGTCGACGCACAGGTTCAGCTCGCCTCGTTTCCGTTGCAGCGCGTCCGGCCGGGCCGCTTCGGGCTGGTCTTCCACGTCCCGGCCGGCGTGCCGCCAGCCTTTCACGGCAGCTATGCGGTCGAGCTGACCGCACGAACCTCGAGCGGCGCGAGCGCGACGCGGAGGGTGGAACTGCGCTTCGAATGACCGCCGGGCGGGGTGCCCTCGGGGGAGCGCGGCTTCCGAACAGGAAATAGTTGCGCCGCGGCTTTTCTTCACGATAAGATGGCCGGGTTGTCTGGGCCCGTATGCGCGAGTGGCGGAATTGGTAGACGCACTAGCTTGAGGGGCTAGCGGGCGCAAGCTCGTGGAGGTTCGAGCCCTCTCTCGCGCATGTTAAAGAAAGAACATACCGCAGGACCGCGCGAGCGTGCCCTCGGCACGCCCCCAGGCGGGCCCTCCCGCCTTGCGCGCGGCCGCCGAACGGCGCCCCGCGCGCGTAGCGCAGCGAAACCCTGGGGCGGCGGCGTCCGTACAAAGGACCGTACTGCGATTTCGGTGCCGAAGGAGTTCTCAGCAGCGTGTGGCTGACCCGGTTCGCGATCACCCGGCCCGTCATCACCGCGATGTTCTTCATCGGCATCGCGGCCTTCGGCGTGATGTCGTACTTCGCGCTGGGCGTGAACCTGTTCCCGAACGTCCAGTTCCCCTACGTCGCGGTGAGCGCTTCCTATCCCGGTGCCTCGCCGAGCGAGATGGAGAAGCTGGTCATCAAACCGATCGAAGATCAGCTCAACGGGATGGAGAATCTCGACCGGCTCACCGCGACCGCGCAAGAAGGCACGGCCGTCGTGCTTGCCCGCTTCAAGCTCGACACCGATCTCAACTACTCGACGATCGACGTGCAGCGCCGGGTCGATACGGCGCGCGTCTACATGCCGACCGATCTCGATCCGCCGTACGTCTTCAAGTTCGGGACGGCCTCCGATCCCATTCTCGAGGAGGCCGTCAGCTCGCAGAAGCTCTCGCCTGCGGAACTCTCCGACCTCATCAGTCAAGTCGTCGTCCCCGATCTCAAGGGCGTTCCGGGCGTGCTCAACGTCGAGACCGCCGGGGACGCGGCGCGCGAGATCCACGTCTTCCCCGATCCGCAGCGCCTGCTCGCCACCAACGCGACCCTGGCCGACGTCGGCGCCGCACTCGCCAATAACAACGCGAACCTGCCGGGCGGCCGGATCGACTCGCCGATCCAAGAGACGACCGTCTCGATTCACGCCGACATCATCCAGCCGCAAGACATTTTGCGCATCCCGCTCCCCGTTCCCAACGGCGCGCAGCAGAATCTGACGATCGGTCGCGTGGCGACGGTCGAGGACGGCCACATCGAGCAGCGCGAGCCCGCGACGTACAACGGCGCGCCGTCGATCCTGCTCAACGTCGAGCGGCAGATCGACGCGGACACGGTCAAGACGACCGAACTGACGCGCGCGGAGATGGCCAAGATCGCCGCGCAGCATCCCGACGTGCAGTTCGCCGAGATCGAAGCGTCGGCCGACTACACGCGAGCCTCGGTCGACGGCGTGCTGCAGAGCCTCCTCGAAGGGATCGTCCTCACCGCGATCGTGATGCTGCTCTTCCTTCACGCCTGGCGCAACGCCGTGGTCGTCATGGTCGCGATCCCCGCCTCGCTGCTGGCGACCTTCGTGATGATGCGGGTCCTGGGCTTCACGATCGACATCATCTCGATGATGGGGCTGGGCCTCACGATCGGGATCCTGGTCGACGACTCGATCGTCGTGCTCGAGAACATCACCCGCCACCGCGACCTCGGCGAACCGCCGCTCGAAGCGGCCTACGCCGGCCGCACCGAGATCGGCAACGCGGCGATTGCGATCACGCTGGTCGACGTCGTCGTCTTCACGCCGATCGCGTTCCTCTCGGGAATCATCGGGAAGTACATGAAGGAGTTCGGGCTCGTCATCGTGGTGGCGACGCTCTTCTCATTGCTGGTTTCGTTCACGCTGACGCCGCTGCTCGCCGGGGTGTGGTCGGTCAGGGAGCACAGCCCCGCCGTGCCGCGCTGGGCGCGCTGGTTTCAGGACGTCTTCGACCGGCTCGCCCGGTTCTACGCGCAGCGCGGCCTGCCGTGGGCGCTCGCGAACCGTCCCTTCGTCCCCTTCATGTGCCTGCTCTTCGTGGTCGACGCGCTGACGCTGGTCGTCAACCCGCGCTACGCGCTCGCCGTCAACGCGGCGGTCGCCGCGCTCTTCACGCTCGCCGTCCTCGTTGCGACGCTCGCCTGCCGGGCCGGCCTCCCGCGCTCGGGTCTCGCGGGGCGCGCCGTGCACTACGTCGCCGAGAATCCGCGCAAGTACGTCGGCGCCTCGCTCTTCGCGGTCGCGGTCGGGCTCGCGTTCTTACCGGCCCAAACGCTCGGCACGGAGTTCGTCCCGCCCGCGAGCACGGGCGTGCTGCGCGGTTCGTTGACCTATCCGGTCGGCCAGCCGCTGGCGGAGACGCAGGCCGCGACGAACCGGCTCTCCGCCGAATTACTGAAGCTGCCTTACGTCGTCTCGGTACTGAGCACGGCCGGTGCGAAGCAGGTCGGCTTCAGCGACGTCACGGGCGGCAACTACGCCGAGTTCAGCGTGATCCTCGACAAGGCGCACCGCCGCAACACCGATCGCGTGCTGGCCGACGCGCGCCAGCTCGGCTGGGTCGTTCCCGGCGCAAACTATCAGATCGCGACCGAAGGCGGCGGCGCCTCCGGCGCGGAGATCTATTTCACGCTGACCGGGCCCGACGCCGAGCTCAATACGGCGGCGGAGAAGCTGGCCGCGCTCGCGCGCGCGCAGCCGGGCGCCGTCAACGTCGTGACCAGCGCCGAGTCGCAAGGGCCGCGGCTGAACATCGCGATCGATGCGCGACGCGCCGAAGTGTTGGGCGTCGCACCGGGCGACGCGGCCCTGGCGGCGCGCATCGCCATCGGCGGCTACGTGCCCACCAAGGTCCGGCTCGACTCGGGCTTGACCGACGTGCGCGAAGAGTTCGCGCTCGGCGCGCGCAACGACCTGGCGCAGATCCGGCAGGTGCGCGTGCGCGCGAGCGACGGCACGATGGTCCCGCTCGCGCTGGTTGCGACGTTCACGATGACCAAAGCGCCGACCAAGATCGAGCGCCAGAATCGTCAACGCGTCGTGCACGTCTACGGCGACGTCGATCCGAACTCGCACGTTGCGCTGGGGCAGATACTGGCGCCGCTCAACCGCGCCCTGGCGACGCCCGGCTTTCTGCCCGAGGGCGTCCGCGCGGCCTCCGACGACGGCGACGCGCAGCTCTACAACGACACGTTCAGCAGTATGGCGTTCGCGCTCGCGACCTCGTTCGCGCTCGTCTACATGCTGATGGTCGTGCTCTACGGCTCCTTCCTCGAACCCTTCGTCGTCATGTTCTCGGTCCCGGTCGCGGTCGTCGGCGCGCTCGGCGGCCTCGCGCTGCGTCACCAGACGCTCAACCTGTTCTCGCTGATCGCGATCGTCATGCTCTTCGGCCTGGTCGCCAAGAACGGGATCCTGCTGGTCGACTATGCGAACCAGCAGCGCCGCAAGCTCGGCCTCAACGTGTTCGACGCGATGAAACAGGCCGCGGCGATCCGCTTCCGGCCGATTTTGATGACCACGTGCGCCATGATCTTCGGCATGCTGCCGCTTTCGCTCGGGCTCACCGAAGGCGCGCAAGAGCGCGCCTCGATGGGGACGGTGCTGATCGGCGGCTTGATCAGCTCGCTGGTGCTCACCCTCGCGCTCGTGCCGGTCGTCTACACGTACGTCATGGGCGCGGTCGACGCGCGCAAGCGCCGGCGCGACGCCAAGCGCGCGCGCCGAACCGAACACGAGCTGCCCGAGCTCGAGCGGCCGCCGGTCGGCTTGCGCGGCTAAGGCGCAAGGCAGGCGCATCGTGGGAGAGAAGGCGGAGCCCGCCGGGCGTGCGCGCGCGGCACTGGTCACCGGCGCCGCGCGCGGTTTGGCTCGCGGGATCGCCGTCGACCTGGCGCGCGCCGGCTACCGGCTCGCCTTCACCTGCCGGCCCGGCGGAACGCCGCCGGACGCGACCGAGCAGGCGGTCCGCGCGGCCGGGACCGCTCCGGTCGTCATCGCGGCGGACCACGCGCGGCCGGGCGAGACCGAGCGCAGCGTGCAGGCCGCCGAAGCCGCGCTCGGCGGGCTCGACGTGCTCGTGCATGCCGTCGGTCCGATCGTCGTGCGGCGCTTCGCGCGCTGCACGCTCCACGACTACGGCGCGATGCTCGACGCCAATTTGCGCAGCGCCGTCGAGGCCGCGTTCGCGGTCCTGCCGGGCATGCGCCGGCGCGGCTACGGGCGCCTCGTGTTCTTCGGCATGAACGGCTCGCACGAGACCCGGCCGGCGCTCGGGATGAGTTTGTACGGCGCGGCCAAGGCCGGGGTGGTCGCCTTCGCCCGGTCGCTCGCGCTGGAGGAAGCGAGAGGAGGAATCACCGTCAACGTGGTCGAGCCCGGCGACATCCGGGACAAGGAGATCGGGCGCGCAGGGGCGCGCGAAATCGCCGCCAACAATCCGACCGGCCGCGCCGGGTCCTGGGAGGACGTCGCGTACGCGGTGCGATTTCTCGTTTCGGAGGAGGCGAGCTTCATCAACGGTGTGACGATTTCGGTCAACGGAGGGCTGGTGGGGCCGCACGAGTGACCCTCCTGGTGTGGAGCGTCATCGCGCTGGTCTTCATCGTGCGCGCCATCGGCGCGTTCACGATCCCGCTCACCGGCGACGAGGCGTATTACTGGGAGTGGAGCCGGCGGCTGGCGTTCGGCTACGTCGATCATCCTCCGGCCGTCGCTTGGACGATCGCGGCCTTCGCGCCGTTCGGCCACGGCCCAGGGATGGTCCGCATCGGCTTCGTGCTCTGCGGCGTCATCGCGTCGCTGGCGATCGCCGGATGCGCGACGGAGCTCAGCGGCGACCGCCGGGCCGGTGCGGTCGCGGCGCTGGCGATGGCCTTGACGCCGCTCGCGTCGGTTGCCTTCGGCTCGGCCTCGCCGGACGGGCCGTACCTGATGTTCTGGGCGCTGGCGCTGTGGCTGGCGGCGAGGGCGTTCAAGCGCGACGGGCCGGCCGATTGGGCGCTGCTCGGACTCTGCGTCGGCGGCGTGCTCCTCTCGCGCGTGCTCGGCTACGCGCTCCCGTTCGGCTTGATCGCCTATTCGCTGGGAGCCGCGCAGCGGCACGTGTGGCGCCGCGGGATGCCGCTGATGCTCGTGACGGCGCTGGCGGTCTACGCACCGTTCCTGGTGTGGAACGCGCAGCACGATTGGGTGACGCTCTCCTTCGCGCTGGTCCACCGCCACGAGGAGGCGCACTCGTTCTCGCTCCGCCGCGTGCTCGAGTTGTTTGCGACCCAGTTCGCGGCCTACTCGCCGGGGATCTTCGTCGCGATCCTGGCCTGCGCGTTCCGCCCTCGTAACTCGCTTCTGGCCTGGACCGCCCTGCCGCAGTTTGCGGTCGTGACGCTGCTCGCGTTCTTCGAACGGGTCGAGATCCACTGGATTTTTGGGACCTTCGCCTCGCTCTGCGCGATGCTCGGCTTGGCCTACGTCGAGATTTCGCACCGCATGAGGATCGTGTGGACGACGGTCTCCATCGTTCCGGCCGCCGTCCTGCTGCCGGCGCTCTTCGCGTTCACGCTTGCACCGGTTCCTATCTACCACTTCGTGCACCGCGAGACGGGCGCGCAACTGCGCAACGGCGGGCCTTTCGAGATCATGACCTACGACATGGTCGCCAAAGACGCGGCCCGCTTGGCCCGCCAAAGCGGCGCCGTCGTGATGACGGACGGTTACGGTCTTTCCTCGGTGATGGATTTCGATGCCGGCGTCACGCCGGTGGTGATCGGCTACGACTGGCAGGGGCGCGAGTCGCACGAGTGGTTCCCCGACAGCCGCCGGCCCCAGCGCGCGCTCTTCGTCGACAAGGAACCGCTCTCGACGCGCCCCGACATCGCCCTGCACCTGCGTCGCGCCTGCGCGAGCGTTCGCGACGGCGGCGTCCACCTTTTCAGCTACGGCGGCGTGACGCGCGACTACTACTACACCTGGTGCGACGGCCTCGCCGCCGACGGCCTGGCGATCCTCCGCTGGGAGCGCGAAGGTTGAGCGAGTGCGGTCCGGCCTGCGAAGGAGGCTCCGGCCTCTGAAAGCACTCCTAGGCGCCGCGCTCGCGGCGGCGGCGTGCTCGCTGCTCGCCGGCTGCGGCGGCAACGCCGTTCAAGCGCCGAACTCGACGGCGCAGAACGCGCCGTCGATCTCGAGCACCGCGACGCCGCGGCCGCATCCCACCTGGAGCGCCGAACAGCGAGCCGGCGTCGCACGCTCGTTGAGCTCGATCCTCAACGACGACATCCTCGTCAACGGCGCCGGCATCGCCGTCGTGGCCGAAGACGGCACGACGCTGTTCGCGCGCCACGCGACCAAGCCGTACGTTCCCGCATCGACGCTGAAGCTCGTCGTCGGCGCGACCGCGCTCGACGAGCTAGGCCCGGCGTACCGTTTCCCAACGAGCTTCGTCGCGCTGGCCCCGCCCGACGCCGACGGCCTCTTGCACGGACCGCTGTGGCTCGTGGGGAGCGGCGATCCGCTCCTGAGCTCGGACGATCTGCGGGCCGGCGTCGGCGCGCTGCATCGCGCCGGGGTGCGCGCGATCGAAGGCCCCTTGTACGTGGACGCCAGTGCGTTCGCCGGTCCCGAGCGCAATCCGCATTGGGATCCCGACGACGCGGACTACGACTACGCGCCGCCGACCAGCGCGATCTCGCTCGACCAGGACGACGCCGAGTTCGACGTGACGCCGGGCGCGCCGGGAGAAGCGGCGAAGGTCGCGGTCGAACCGGCGAACGAAAGCGTCACGTTCACGGGGACGATCGCCACGGTCGACGCCTATGACTCCGACGTCTCGATCGAGCGCAGCACCGACCCCCCCGCGCACTCGTCCGCCGCGAAACGCAACGCCTACGTCGTCGGCGGTTACATCGTCCCCGGCGAAAAGCAAAAGTTCTGGAAGCCGATCGTCGGCGTCCCGGAATACGTGGGCGGCGCCGCCGCGTCGATGCTTGCCGAACGCGGGATCGCGCTCGGCGAAGGCTATCGCGCGGGCTCGGCGCCGCTCGCCGCGGTGCCGCTGTGGGTCCACCGCTCGCAGCCGCTGGCGGAGATCGTCCGCGACATGCTCGTCAACTCGAACAACCACACCGCCGAACAGCTCTTGCGCGTCCTCGGCGAGCGCAGCGGCCGAGCGGGGAGCGACGCCGCAGGGATCGCCGAGGAGCTGCGCGAGCTCGACCGGCTCGGCGTGCCGCGCGACAACCTGCGCGTCTACGACGGCAGCGGCTTGGCGCCGGACGATCATGTGGCGCCGCTCACACTTGCCAAGCTGATCGCCGCCGAGCAGAGCGGACCGGCCGGCGGCGTTTTCGTTCGAACGCTGGCTCGCGTCGGCCTCGAGGGGACGGCGAAGCACCACGACCTCACTTCGGCGGCGGGCCGCGTGCGCGCCAAGACCGGGCACATCGACGGCGTCAACGGCTTGGCCGGGACGGCGCAGAGCCGGCATCACGGCCGTATCGCCTTCGATTTCATCGTCAACGACCCGCGCGCCGACGCCGACGTCGTAACGGAAGAAGAGGACAGCGCTTTGGATAGGCTGAGCGAGCTGTAGCGCGGCCGTTCGCGCAAGCTTGTGCTGCCCGGTGAATACGGCAACACAACGGCCGGACGATAATGCCGATACTTAACAATAAGCTTATGATGTTTTCACGATGCTGAGCCGCGCCCGTGCGGCTTCCAGGGTGCTGCCGATCGCTTCAGCCGCAGCACGGCGAGAGGCGCTGGAGCAGCACGTCAGGGTTGTTGATCGGCAGCTCGCTTCGGTGAAAGCGGCCTTACAGACGCAAGCGTCGCTGTGCCGCACGCTGCTCGATTCTGCGCAAGCGAGTGTCGCTCTGCTGGACGAGCGCGGCACGATTTTCCAAGTCAACAAGACGTGGCGTGAATTCGCGAAAGCCAACGGCTGCGCCGGTTCCGATTGCGGCCTCGGCCGATCCTATCTGGAGGTCTGCGTGCGCGCGCAGACCGAGCCGGCCGGCCTCGACGACGCCTCCGGCGCCGCTGCCGCACGGCAAGCGATCGAAGACGTTCTGGCCGGCCGCTGCGATGCCGCCGGTCCCTTGCATGCCTGCCCGGTGCCGTTTGCGGAAGGCTGGTTCGAAATGACCGTCACTGCGACGGACGCGGGGGAACGCAGGGGAGCGATCGTACGGTATTTCAACGTCACCGAGCGCACGCTCGCGCAGCGCGAGCTGCGGCGGCAGAGCGAACTCCTGCAGGCGATCGACGCCGAGCTACCGGTCCTCATCTTTCAACGCTTCCGGCGCGACGGCACGTGGGAATACGTCTATGCGAGCGACAGCGTCAGCCGTACGCTCGGCTGCGGCGAGGAGGGACTGGGGGCGTTTCAGGGCGAGCGCATCTTCGAGATCGTCGTCGAGGACGATCGCGAGCGGGTTCAACGCTCGTATCGGGAGGCGGTCGCGAGCGGCGGCGGCCTGTGGCGGACGGAGTTCCGGCTCGCCGCCTGCGGCGACGCGGTCCGCTGGGTCGACGCCGTGGTGCGCCTGAAGGTCGAGGACGGTCGTGAGAGCGAGTCGCTGTGGATCCTGCACGACGTCTCGGAACAGCGGTTGGCAAGCCTGCGCGTCCGGCGAGCTTACGAGTACGACGCGCTGACCGGCCTTTTCAGCCGCGCGTATTTCGAGGCGGCCGTCGGCGCCGCGCTCGAGCGCTATGCTCGCAGCGCCCGCTTGTGCGCGCTCGCGATCGTCGACATCGACGGTTTCCGCGAGGTGAACGAAGTGTACGGCCTGGCGGTCGGGGACCGGCTTCTGCGCGAGGTCTCGGCGACGTTGTCGAGTGCGGTGCGGAGCGCGGACGTGGTGGCTCGCCTCTCTTCGGACAAGTTCGCCGTGCTCGGCGAGGTATCGTCGGCGGAGGCCGCAGTCGAGATGACGCAGCGTCTGGTCGACGAATTGCACCGCACCTACGAGGCCGACGGACACAGCATCGCGCTGACGGCGAGCGCCGGAGTCGCGACGCCGCGCGATGCCCGAACCAAGGTGAACGATCTGCTTCACGACGCCGAAAGCGCGTTCGAGCGGGCGCGGACTTCCGGCGGGAATACGTGCCTCGCTTACGCCGAGCAGATGCGGCTCGAGAGCACCGCGCGGGTCGCGCTGCGCGACGCCTTGCGCGAGGCGCTCATGAGCGGCGACCAGTTCGAACTGCACTACCAGCCCGAGGTCGAGATACGCTCGGGCCGGATCGTCGCCTGCGAGGCGCTCTTGCGCTGGCGGCATCCGACCGGCGGTCCGCAATCGCCCGCGCGCTTCATTCCGATCGCGGAGCAGAGCGGGCTGATCGTGCCGCTCGGGGAGTGGGTGATGTTCGAGGCCTGCCGCCAGTACGCGGCTTGGCGAGCCGCCGGCCTCGAGCCCGTTCCGATCGCCGTCAACGTCTCCGCCGCCCAGTTCGGGCACACGGACGTGCTCGCGCTCATCTCGCGCGCGCTCGCGGCCGCAGGGGCTCCGCGGGGAGCCATCGACATCGAGATCACCGAGAGCGTCCTCGTCGACTGCTCGGACCGCATCGTCGAAGAGCTCGCCGAGATTCACCGCCTCGGTGCGCGCATCGCGCTCGACGATTTCGGCACCGGGTTCTCGTCGCTCGGCTATCTGCGCCGGCTTCCTCTCTCACTCTTGAAGATCGATCAGAATTTCGCGCGCGGCGCCGTCGAGAACGCGAGTGACGCGGCGATCGTCCGCTCGATCGTGGGGCTGGCTTCAGAACTGGGCTTGCGCACGATCGCCGAAGGCGTGGAGACGGCCGAGCAGCTCGCCTTCTTGCGCGAAACCGGATGCGACGAGATGCAAGGCTATTACGTCAGCCCCGCCCTTCCGGCCGCCGATTTCAGGCGATTCCTCGTAGACGGGACTTCGCTCGTCGCCCGGAAGATGCGCTCGCCGCGGCGCGCGGCCGGCGGCTCGTAAGCAGCGGACTTTTCGCGAAGCGCGCGAACCCACCGCCGGATGGAATTCGATGCTGCGACGTTTGACGCCGTTCTTACCAGCGCTCTCGGCGCCGGCGACTATGCGGACGCCTTCTACGAGCGGCGCATCACGCGCTCGTTCCGGCTGCAGGACGGCCGCATCCACGAAGCCGGCGTCTCGGTCGCCAGCGGCGTCGGCATTCGCGTGATCTCCGGCGAACGGGCCGGATACGCGCACTCGGACGACCTCTCGCGCGAGGCGCTGCTGCGGACGGCGCACGTCGCGGCGCTGGTCGCAAAGGACCGCAGCGCGCACGCCGGCATCGTCGCTATTCCTCGAGCTCCGGGGAAGCCGCTGTCGTTCTATCTGCCGGACCGGCCGATCCATCTGGAGGCAAGGCCCTCGACGTACGTCGACTTGCTGTCGCGGGCCGACATCGCGGCGCGCGCCTTCGATCCGCGCATCACCGCGGTCAACGCCTCGCTCTCCGACGAATTGCAAGACGTCGTCATCGCGACCAGCGAAGGCCGCTTCGTGCGCGACCGCCGGCCGCTGGTCACGCTGGGCGTGCAGTGCATCGCGGCGGGGAAGACGCGGGGCTCGGGGTATTACGGTGACGGGGCCCGCTCGAGCATCGACTACTATTTCGAGCACACGCCGGAGGAGATAGCGCGCGAGGCCGCTCGAGTCGCCTGCGTGAACGCGGAGGCGCGCGAAGCGCCGGCGGGCGAGATGGAGGTCGTCGTCGGAGCCGGGAGCGGCGGCGTGCTGCTCCACGAGGCCGTCGGTCACGGCCTGGAGGGCGATTTCAACCGGCAGGGCACGTCGCTCTACAGCGGACGGATCGGCGAGCGGGTCGCAAGCGAGCTCGTGACGATCTACGACGACGGCAACCTCGCCGGCGAGCGCGGCAGCCTCTCGGTCGACGACGAAGGGACGCCCGGCCAGCACAAGGTTCTCGTCGAGAAGGGTGTCCTGCGGGGCTACATGCAGGATCACCTCAACGCCGCCCTGATGGGCGTCGCTTCGACCGGAAGCGGGCGCCGCCAATCCTTCCGCTCGATGCCGCAGCCGCGCATGTGCAACACGTACATGCCCGGCGGCGATTCCACGTTCGACGAGATCCTGGGCTCGGTCAAACGCGGGATCTTCGCCAAGTCGTTCGCAGGCGGTCAGGTCGAGATCAGCAAGGGCGACTTCGTCTTCATGCTGGCTGAGGGATACCTGATCGAGAACGGCAAGCTGACCGCGCCGATCCGCGGCGCGACGCTGATCGGGAACGGGCCCGACGTGATGACCCGCGTCACGGCGGTCGGCAACGACGGCCGGCTGGCAGCCCGCTACTACACCTGCGGCAAGGGCGGGCAGTACGTCCCCGTCGGCGTGGGCATGCCGACGGTCAAGATCGCGAGCGTCACGGTTGGAGGATCCTCCTTTGGAGGCTGAACTCGAACTCGCCGAGCGCGTCGTCGCGGCCGCGGTCTCGGCCGGCGCAAGCGAAGCGGAAGCGACTTTTACGGTCGCCGATCGTTTCAGCACCGAAGCGCGCGGCCGCGAGATCGCCAAACTCGAGCAGTCGAGAGGCCGCGGTCTCCTGTTGCGCGTCTTCGTCGAGGGCGCCAAAGCCTCGCTTTCGACGACCGACTTCAGCGACGACGGCCTGCGGCGCTTCGTCGGCGAAGCGGTCGAGGCCGCGCGGTTCGTCGGCCGCGATCCGCACGCCGGCCTGCCCGAGGAGACTCCGCCTTCGAGCGACGAAGGGCTCTTGCTCTACTCGCCCGACGTGCGCGAGCGCGAGCCGGAAGCGAAGATCGAGGAAGCGCTCGCGCTCGAAGCCGCGGCGCGCGCTTACGACGCGCGCATCGTCAACTCCAGCGGGTCGCGCGTCGCCGACGCGGCGGCGACCCTCGCGCTGGTGAATTCGCGCGGCTTCCGCGGTGCCTACCGCTCGTCGAGCGCGCTGCGCAGCTCCGGCCCGATCGCGCGAGACGGTTCCGGCAAGCGCGTCGCGTACCACGGCTCGGCGGCGCGCAGCTACGCCGCGCTCGAGCCGGTCGAGACGGTCGCGGCGCTGGCCGCTCGCCGGGCCGTCGAGATGATCGGCGCGCGCAAGCCTCAGACGATGCGCTGCCCCGTCATCTTCGAGCGCGACATCGCCGCGCACGTGCTCGCGGACGTCTTTGCGGCCGTGAGCGCGGCGAACGTGGCCGTCGGCAACTCGTTTCTGCTCGAACGTGTGGGGACGCAGGTGGGCAGCGAGCTCGCCACGCTCGTCGACGACGGCCGCCTTCCGGGCGGCCTCGGGAGCTCGCCCTTCGACGCGGAGGGCGTCCCGACGCGCCGGACCGTCGTCTTCGAGCGCGGCGTCCTGCGGACGTTCCTCTACGACACCTATTACGCGCGCCGGCTCGGGGCGAAGAGCACGGGAAATGCGGCCGGCGGCGGCATCGGCCCGAACAACTTCTATCTCGAGGCGGGGACGCGCAGCCTCGAGGAGCTGATCGCCGCGACCTCGCGCGGCGTGCTGGTCTTCGATACGATCGGCTTCTCGACCGAGTCGGTCACCGGAACGTACAGCCGCGGCGCCCGCGGCTTCCTCATCGAGAACGGCGAGCTGGCCTATCCGATCGACGAGTTCACGATCGCAAGCGACCTCGTCACGATGCTGGGCACGATCGACGCCGTCGCCGACGACCTGCGCTTCGACTCGGCGATCGTCAGCCCGTCGTTCCGCGTCGCGGAAATGACGATCTCCGGCAATTGAAGCAGGACTTGGGGGTTCGGTTCGCTAGGATACATTTACTCAAACCTTAGGACAACCGTGCGCCTACCCTCGTTGCTCTCGCGGCTCGTGCCGCAGAAGGGCGTTTCGAGCTAGGGGGTTTCGTTCGGCCGCTTAAACACGGAGTATCATGGCTTCACCGGCGATCGGCTACACGCTCATCATGCGCCTCGAGATGGCTTCGCATCCCGGCGCCTTCGGATCTCTCGCCTCCGCGATCGGCGACGCAGGGGGCATCATCGGCGCCGTCGACATGCGCTCGGCGGGCCGCAACCACACCACGCGCGACGTCTCGGTGACGGTCGCCTCCGACTCCGTCGCCAACGCCGTGCGCGCGGCGGTCGAGCGGGTCGAGGGAGTGCGCATGATCGGCGTCTCCGATTCGACGTTTCTAGCGCATTTGGGCGGCAAGATCACGGTTCAGCCGAAGATCGCCGTGAAGACGCGCAACGATCTCTCGAAGGTCTACACGCCTGGCGTCGCGCGCGTGTCGCTGGCGATCGCGGCCGATCCGAACAAAGCCTTCCAGCTGACGATCAAGCGCAACACCGTCGCCGTGGTGAGCGACGGGACGGCAGTGCTCGGGCTGGGCGACATCGGGCCCTACGGCGCGGCGCCGGTCATGGAGGGCAAATGCATGCTCTTCAAGCAGTTCGCCGACGTCGACGCCTTCCCGATCTGCCTGGATACGAAGGATACCGACGAGATCGTCGACACCGTCGCCCGCATCGCGCCGATCTTCGGCGGCATCAATCTCGAGGACATCTCGGCGCCGCGCTGTTTCGAGATCGAGCAGCGGCTGCAGGATCGCCTCGACATCCCCGTCATGCACGACGACCAGCACGGCACCGCCTGCGTCATCCTGGCGGCGCTCATCAACGCGGCTCAAGTCGTCGGCAAGCACATCAGCGACCTGGTCGTGGTCGTCGCGGGGAGCGGCGCAGCCGGCACCGCGACGATGAAGATGCTCTTGGCAGCGGGCGTGCGCGACGTCATTCCGGTCGACCGTGCGGGCGCCCTCAACCGGGCCGACCACTACACGAACTCGCACTGGACGTGGCTGGCCGAGCACACGAACAAGGAGAACAAGCGAGGCTCGCTCTCCGAGGTGCTCGTCGGCGCCGACGTGTTCATCGGCGTCTCGGCCCCGGGCATCTTGCGGCCCGAAGACATCCAGCGCATGGCGCGCGACCCGATCGTCTTCGCGATGGCGAACCCGACCCCCGAGATCATGCCCGACGTCGCGGCTCCGTACGTCGCGGTCATGGCGACCGGCCGCTCCGACTTTCCCAACCAAGTCAACAACCTGCTGGCTTTCCCGGGGATCTTCCGGGGCGCGCTCGACAGCCGCGCCTCGAAGATCACCGAAGGCATGAAGCTGGCCGCCGCCAAGGCGATCGCTGCGATCATCACCGACGCCGAACGCGGCCCCGAGTACGTGATCCCCAGCGTGTTCGACACGCGCGTCGTCGACGCGGTCGCGCAGGCGGTTGCCAATGCGGCCGCCGAAGAAGGCGTGGCCCGTCGCCAGCTCTTGGTCGCAGAGGGTGAGGAATACGCTACAGCGCCGTCGTGAGTTCCTCCGCGAGGTGCGGAGATGAGCTCGAGCCAGCCTACGGCCCGAATCCTCATCGTGGAGGATGATCCGGACATCTCGAAATTCGAGCGGGTCATGCTTTCCCGCGCCGGATACGACGCGCGGGTCGCGGAGACGGGGAAAGAAGGGCTCGAGCTGGTCAGGGAGTACCGGCCCGACGTCGTGCTGCTCGATATCGGCCTGCCCGACATGTCGGGGCTGGACGTCTGCACGACGATCGCCGAGACGGCCGACTCGTACATCCTGCTGGTCAGCGGCCACTCCAGCGAAGACGTCAAGCTGAGAGGCTTGGGTTTGGGTGCCGATGACTTCATCACCAAACCGTTCTCGAGCAACGAGCTGCTGGCGCGCATCGGTTCCTTCCTGCGGCGGCGCGAGCGCTCGCGCTACCGCGACAACGACGGCCGCCTCCGGGTCGGCGACGCGGTCCTCGTCCGCGATTTGCACACGCTCGAGAAGGAGGGCAAGTCCGTCAGCCTCACCGCGCTCGAGTTCCGGCTTTTGTGGTTCTTGGGCGAAGCGGACGGGAAGCTGCTGACGCGCGCGCAGATCCTCGAGCGCGTCTGGAACGACGTCTCGGGCGTGCCCACGCGCGTCGTCGACGTCCACGTCGCAGCCCTGCGCAAGAAGCTCAACGATGTCGGTGCGACCCTGCAAATCTCCTCGGTGCGCGGCATAGGCTATCGTCTCGACGCCGCCCCGTGAGGGGCGTCGCGAATGCCGCCGTCACAAGCACATATGGGGGCCCCACGCGCTTTGCGCGTGGGGGGCGCGCAGGCGCGAAGCGCCGGAGTGCCTGTTAAACCGAAAGGGGGTCCCCGTGATGCACGGCATCATGGGGCTCGCGGCCCGTTCATGGGGCCGTTAAACGTTCGGGACAAGCGGCCCCTCTACGTGCAGATCGCCGACGAGATCGCGGCGCGCATCGAGCGGGGGGAACTGGCCGAAGGCGAGCGGCTGCCGGCCATGCGCGGGCTGGCCGCGGAGCTGAACTGCGGGCTGGTGACCGTCTCGCAAGCCTACGACGTGCTGGTGGCGCGCGGGCGGGCTCTGACCCGCGTCGGCAAGGGAACGTTCGTCGCGCCTTCGCGCGCGCCGAGCGAGCCTTTCGCGCGGCGTTGGGAGCCCGAGATCGGCAGCCTCTCGCGGGCGCGCATGGAGGGCGTGCTGGACCGGCTGGCGCGAGCGACCGTGCCGGGGGCGATCTCGCTGGCGACGGGACACCCCGCGCCGGAGACGTTCCCGCTGGCCGAGTTCGGCCGCGCCGTGCAGCGAACGCTCGCCGACGATCCGCCCGAGACGATGCAGTACGCCTCCGGGAACGGCGATCCGGACCTGCGTGCGGCGCTGGCGCGCGGACTCCGCGCGCGCGGCGTTGCGGCTCAGCCCGACGACCTCGTCGTGTGCTCTGGCGCGCAGCAGGCCGCGGACATCGTCGCCTCGACGCTGCTCGAGGCGCGCGCGGTCGTCGCGGCCGAGAGCCCGAGCTACGCGCCCACGCTCGGCGTCTTCGACGCGCGCGGCGCGTCGTACGTCGAGATCTCGGCCGACGCGGGCGGGATCCGCGTCGACGACGTCGAGCGCGTTTTCGCCGAATACCGGCCGCGCCTGTTCTACGTCAATCCGTTCGCGCAAAACCCGACCGGTGCGATCCTGCCCGAACGCCGCGCCAAAGCGATCGTCGCCCTCGCGCGGCGCTTCGACGTGGTGATCCTGGAAGATCAGACGGGCTCGGTCTTCACCTACGACGGCGAAGCGCCCGCGCCGCTGGCGGCGCACGACACCGACGGCCGCGTCGTGCTGATCGAGAGCCTTTCGAAGTCGATCTTCCCGGCGCTGCGAGTGGGGTACGTCTACGCGCGCGGCGGCCTGCGCGCGGCGTTCGAGTCGGCCAAGATGCGGGCCGATTCGTTCACCTCGACGCTCTCACAGCGCGCGCTGTGGCGCTTCCTCACGTCGCCCGCCTACCCCAAGCACTTGCGTGCCGCGCGAGCGCTCTATCGCGCGCGGCGGGACGCCTTCGTCTCGGCCTTGGCGGCGGAGTTGCCCTGGGCCGAGGTCGCCCCGCCCGCGGCCGGGGTGACGCTGTGGCTGCCGCTGCCGTCGCGCCTCTCGACGCAAGCCGCATTCGACGCCTGCGCGCGCGAGGGAGTCCTCGTCATGCCCGCCGATCCGTGGTATCCGACGCGCGCGGGGCCGGCGGCGCTGCGCCTGGGATTCGGCGATGCGGACGAAGCGACGGCTCGAGAAGCGATCGCTCGCCTCGCGCGCGCCTTGCGACAGGAGCGGTTCACCGCACGCCCGTAAGCCCTATCGTTCGAACGTCACTCCAAGGAGCTCCCATGCCGAAGGTGGGGCGCATCGTTGCGATCGTCGCCCTCATGCTGTTCATCGCTTGGCCCACGGCCGCCTCAGCTGTCACGCAGCCCGCCGCGGGGGTCGTGTTCTCGGCCCCCGCCGGGAGCGCGCCCGCTGGGTCGTACGCAGGCGAACCCTTCGCGCAGGTTCTGCCTTCGGGCCGGATCGCGCGGCCTTCAGGTCAGAGCGTCGTCGTCGGCATGAACGCGCTCGGCGTCGCGCTGACGCCGGACGGGCGGTTCGCGATCGTCTCCAACGACGACGAGCGCGAAGGCAAGGAAGTGAGCGCCCTCGACGGCGTGACGGCCGGCGGCTATTCGCTGGCCGTCGTCGATACGAGCACGATGACGGTCGTCGACCGCTATCGCGCCCCGAACGAGAGCTTCTTCGTCGGCGTCGCAGCCTTGCGCGATCCCGCCGATCCCGCCAAGGTCCTCGTGCTCGCGTCGGGCGGTCCCGGCGACAGCGTCTATGCGTTCGATCTCGACGCCTACGGCCGGCTCTCGCCGGACGCCCATCACGTCATCCCGATACCCGGCGCGCTCGATCCGGCGTACGCCAACGCGTCTCATGCCTTTCCCAGCACGATCGTCCCGGCCGCCGACCGGTACCACGCCTTCATCGTGAACAACCTCGCAGGCACCGTGGCGCAGCTCGATCTGCGCACGCGCACGATCGCCGCGGCGCCCGTTCCGGTCGGCTTTTTTCCGCTGGGCGCGGCGCTGAGCCCGGAGGGGCTGCTGGTCGCCAACGAAGGCTTGCTCGCCTACCGCCTGCTCCCTTCGCCGGTTCCCGCGCCGCCGTTCGGCACGCCGCCGGCCGATCCGCTGCGCGCCCAAACGCTGTCCTTGCTGGGCGTCACAGCGAACGGCGCGCTGGAGGCGGCGCCGCTGGCGACCGTACCGCTCGACCGCAGCCCCGACGGGCTGGTCGCAGTCGGCGGCGCCCACCCCGCCGCGATCGCCGCGCTGCGCCGCAAGCCTTACGCGTTCATCGCCATGAGCGGCGTCGACCGGATCGCCGTGGTCGCCATGGGGGCGCCCGCGCCGCACGTCGTCGGGGGTACGGAACTGCGCTTGTACGACCGCGGTCCCTACGGCACGCAGCCCGACGCGCTCGTGCTCAGCCCCGACGAGCGGCGCCTGTACGTCGCGCTGGCGGGGATCGATGCGGTCGCGGTGCTGGACGTCACCGATCCGCCGCACCCGCACCGCATCGGCCTCATTCCGACGGGCTGGTATCCTACCGCGCTCGCGCTCTCGCAGAACGGGCGCTACCTCTTCGTCGCCAACGCCAAGGGTCTCGAGCAAGACCCGGGTTTCAAAGGCGATCAGCCCTCCGTCGTCGATTCACGCGGGCGCGTCCTGCAAGTCGCGGGCGACAGCAACGCCGTCTGGTCGACGCTCGAGCGGATCGACCTGCTCCGCATCGACATTCGCGAATCGACCCGGCTCGCGCTCTCGTATCTGCGCGTCGTCGAACCGATGCGCGAGGATCCGGTCGTGCCCCAGCGCTTCGGCTTGCGCGACGCCTCCCCGATCAAGCACGTCGTGCTGATCCTCGAGGAGAACAAGACCTACGACTCGATGCTCGGCGACTTGACCGATGCGTTCGGCCAGCCGCACGGTCCGGGCGATCCGGCCTACGTTTCCTTCGACCGCACGGTCACGCCGAATCTGCACGCCCTCGCGCAGACCTATGCGCTCGCCGGGAACTTCTTCGCCGACTCCGAGGAGTCCGACGCCGGACATCAGTTCGTCGCGGGCGGCATCGCCAGCGTCTACACCGAGAAGACGCTGCTCGTCAAGACCGGTCGCCGGCCGCTCGTCAACAAGAACGAGGATCCCGAAGACTATCCGCGCGCCGGTTACATCTTCCAGAGCCTCGCGCTCAACCACCGCACGTTCCGTGACTACGGCGACTACCTGCGCCTCTCGGGCTACGACGAGGGCGAAGCCCGCGACCCCAAGAGCGACGATCCGCGTTTCGTCGACGCGGCCGACACGCAGGCGCCGACCCAGGGGCTCGGCGGCCTCTATTCGCTCGACGTGCCGGCACCGCTCGCCCTCGACGGTCACGTCGACCTCAACTATCCGGGTTGGAACCTGCGGATCCGCGACGAACGGCGCGCGCACGAGTTCATCAAAGACTTCGATGCGCTCGAGAAGGCCGGGCAGATGCCGGAGTTCACGCACCTCTGGCTGCCCGCCGATCACGGCGGTGCGGGTAAGAACATCCCGCCGCTCAGCGAGGAGGTCGCCGACGGCGACCGCGCCCTCGGGCTGATCGTCGACTACCTGACGCACCTGCCCGAGTGGAGCTCGACGGCGATCTTCATCATGCCCGACGACGCGCAGTCGACGCGCGACCACGTCAACGAGCACCGCAGCTACGCGCTGGTCGTTTCACCCTACGCCAAGCGCGGTTACGTGGGGATGCGCCACCTCTCGACGGTCAGCGTGCTCAAGACCGAGGAGGAGATCCTAGGCCTTCCCGCGCTCTCGCTGGGCGACGCCCTGGCGAGCGACATGCGCGACTTCTTCGCGCCCACGCCCGACCCGGCTCCGTACGAGCACCTCGCCGTGCCGGTGCAGACGGCGAGCCGCGAGGGCCGGCGGATCGCGGCCTTGCTGGAGCGGACCGACCAGAGCGGCCCCGATGCGGACGAGCGCGCGCCGGCCCTCGTCGACCTCTCGCTGCAGGCCGACCGGCTCGCGAAACGGCAAGGCACGCTGGCGCCGGCGGACTACGAGCGCCTGCAGCGCGCGCTCTACGAGCGAGCGCTGGCCGTCGTGAGATAACGGCGAAGAAGGCTCCTGGGGCGCGGCGCGTCAACTGAAAGGAAGTCCAGGAAGAGAGGCAGGGTGGTTTCCGTCCCAGCTACGTTTGGCGCGCCGTTCGTGCGCGACGATGCCGATCCGCTGCGTGAGGTGCTGGTCGTGCGCACCTCGCCCGCGATCGCCGGCGTGCGGCCGGTGCAAGGAGAGTCCCACGCGATCGCCGAGCGCGCGCTCGAACAGCAGACGATCTTTCAGGGCCGGCTCGCAGCCCACGGCATCGCCATCCGTACCGTCGATCCAGGCGAGGAGACTCCGCTGCAGGCGCTGTGCGCCGATTCGGCCGTCACGTTCGCGCAGGGCGTCCTGCTCGCGCGGCCCGGCGACCCCGCGCAGCGGCGCGGCGTCGCTGCGCTCGAGACGGCGCTGCTGCAGGCGCAGATCCCGATCGTGGGGCGGATCGCGGCTCCGGGTCTGCTCGACGGTGGGGACGTGCTCCTCGCGGGGGATACGGTCTTCGTGGGCATGCCGAACGCACGCCAATCCGAGGTCGGCATCCCGACCGTGCCGCGCGGCAACGCACTGGGACGCGAGCAGCTCGCCGCCTACGCGCGCTCGGCAGGGCTGAAGGTCGTCGAAGTCGCGCTCTCCGCGCAGGCGCGCCGCCTCCGCTCGGTCGCTTCGCTGGTCGCGCCCGGGACGGTCCTGCTCGCGCCGCGGCTCGTCGACGCCGCCGCCTTCGCCGGCTTCGAGCGGCTCGAGGCGCCGCCCGGCGAGGATTACGCCGCCGGCGTCTTGGCGCTGGGGAACCGGCGGGTGCTCGCGAACCTGCGCTTCCGCCAGACGATCCCGCTGCTGCGCAAGGCCAAGATCGCGGTCGACGCGATCGATTTGTGGGAGTTCGGAAAGATCGGCGCGACGCCGAACTCGCTGGTGCTCGCGCTGCGGCGCGGCTGACGGTGCGCGTCGCGCTCTTTTCCGACGTTCACGGGAACCTGCGCGGGCTCGACGCGTGTCTCGACGACCTCGCGCAGCAGGGCGGGGCCGATCTGATGGTCGGGGCCGGCGACTACTGCATGGACGGGCCGCGGCCGCGCGAAGTGCTCGAGCGCCTCGCCGCCTGCGGCGCGGTCTGCGTGCGCGGCAATACCGACCGCTGGGTCGGCGACGCGAGCCTGACGGTCGGCGCCGCCGAGGACGACGAGGAGCTGGCGCAGCTCGCCTGGCAGCGCGAGCAGCTCGGCCCGGAGTGGACGCGCTGGCTTGGAGCGCTGCCCTTCGCTCATCGCATCGGCGAAGGCGGCGAAGCGCTGCTCGTCGTTCACGCCAACCCCCAGAACGACGAGGAGCATATCTGGCCCGACGCCGCCGACGCCTTTCTCGAGCGGATCACGGCCGGCGTCGCCGAACGCGCGATCGCCTTCGGGCACCTCCATCTGCCGTACGTGCGCCTCTGGCGCGACCGTCTATTCGTCGACGTCGCCTCGGCCGGACTTCCCAAGGACGGCGACCCGCGAGCGGGCTACGCGATCCTCACGCAGCGTTCGGGCGGCTGGGAAGTCAAGCTTCGACGGGTCCCCTTCGACGTCGACAAGGTCGTCAAGGATATCGAGAAGAGCGGCATGCCCGGGCGCAAGAAGCGCATCTCCGTGCTGCGCCGGCATCGTTACAAGGAACTGAATGGACCAGCTTCGACAGGCTCAGCTTGACGGGGGCAAGCTTCGACAGGCTCGGCTCGACGGGCTCGGCTCGTCAGGCTCGGCTTGACGGGGTCGGCTTCGACGGGGTCGGCGCTGCGTATCGAGCACTTCTCCAAACGATACGACGATTTGCTGGCCGTCGACGACGTCTCGCTCGAAGTCGAAGCCGGTGATTTCTTCGGCTTCCTGGGCCCCAACGGCGCCGGCAAGACGACGACGATCAGCGCGATCGTCGCTTTGGCCACGATCACCTCGGGCAAGATCGAGATCTTCGGCCACGACGTGGTGCGCGACTGGCGAGCCGCGCGCCGCTTGGTCGGCCTCGCGCCGCAAGAATACAACTTCGACCGCTACCTCTCGATCCGCGACGTGCTGATCTATCAAGCCGGTTACTACGGGTTGCGGCCCCGCCAGGTCGCGGCGCGCGCCGACGAGCTGCTCGACCGCTTCGGCCTCGCTTCGAAGGCCAAGCAGACGTTCGTGAGGCTCTCGGGCGGCATGAAGCGGCGGCTCTCGCTGGCGCGCGCGCTGATTCACGACCCGCCGCTGCTGATCCTCGACGAGCCGACTGCAGGCGTCGATGTCGAGCTGCGCATCGAGCTTTGGGAGATGCTGCGCGAGCTCAACCGCGGCGGCACGACGATCGTGCTGACGACGCACTATCTCGAGGAGGCGGAGTCGCTCTGCCGCAACATCGCGATCATCGAGGGCGGACGGATCGTCGCCCAGGAGTCGACGGCGCGCTTGCTTTCGCGACAGGGCAACACGACGCTGAGCGTCACGGTCGACCGGCCGCTGGCGCGCATCCCGGCGGCGCTCGCGGCGCTGGGTGCGCGCTACGACGCGGCAACCAACACGCTCTACGTCGAAGGGCTCGCGCCGTCCGGTATTGCGCCCGCGCTGGACGAGCTCGCCACCGGCGGCTGCACGATCGTCAACGTCGATTTCAAGCGTGCCAGCCTGCAGGACGTGTTCCTCGAACTCACGCGCAAATGAGGTTCGACGCGTTCGCCAATCCAGTCGGCTTGTGGGCGCTCGTGAAGCGCGAAATGGTGCGGACCTTCAAGGTCATCAATCAAGTGATTTGGCCGCCGATCATCACGACCGTGCTCTACGTTCTGGTCTTCGGCCTCGGGCTGGGCAGCCGCGTGCAGAGCGTGGCGGGAGTGCCCTATGCGGCGTTCCTGATCCCGGGCCTCATCATGCTCCAGGTCATCGATCAGACCTACGGCGAAGCCTCGAGCTCGCTCTTCCAAGGGCGCTTCATGAACTCGATCGGGGAAGTGCTCGTCGCCCCGCTCTCGGCGCCCGAGATCGTCGCGGGCTTCTTGTTGGCGGCGGTCTTGCGCGCGCTCCTGATCGCCTTGCTGATCCTGGCTGTCGGAGCGGTGATGGTCCACACGCTGCCGCAGGATTGGTTCTTGTTCTTCGGGATCACGGTGCTGGTTGCAACGCTTTTCGGCGCCGTCGGGCTCATCTTCGGCCTGATCGCCGAGAAGTTCGACCACATCGCGATCTTCACGACGTTCGTGATCACGCCGCTGGTCTTCGTGGGCGGCGTCTTCACTTCGGCTCAGTTTCTGCCGCCCTTCGTGCGCCAGCTTTCGCTCTTCAATCCGATGTTTTATATCATCGATGCCTTCCGCTTCTCGTTCACGGGCCGCAGCGACGTCCCGCTCGGCCTCTCGCTCGGGTTGATCGCGGCGGTGACCGCCGCTGCGGTCGGTGCCGTCCTGCGCCTGGTTTCGCTCGGTTACCACCTCCGCGTTTAGCGGCGATCGCCGGAGACGTGCCCGCCATCGCCGAAAAGGGCCTCGTGTTTCTTTATCGCGCGGTCGTCTTTGCGTTTGCGGCGCTGCTTGGGGCGAGCCCGGCAGCAGGTGCCTACGGCCCCGGGCCGGCGCTGACCGGCCCGCAGCTCGGTGCGCCCGCCCCGGCGTTCTCGTTGCGGACGATCGACGGGAAGAACGTCTCGCTCGACCAGTTCCGCGGCAGGACGCTCGTTCTCAACGTGTGGGCGACGTGGTGTCCGCCGTGCCGGCAGGAGATGCCCGAGCTCGTCGAGGGTTACGCCCGGTATTCAAAGCGAGGCGTTGCTTTCTTGGGTGTCGATACGACCGAGGACGCGCCGCTCGTGCGGGCCTTTGCGGTCGCCAAGGGCCTTCCGTATCCGCAGGCCGTCGATCCGGACAAACGCTTCAGCGCGGCGTACGACATCGGCGCGTTTCCGACGACTTACGTCATCGATGCGCGAGGCAACATCCGGGCGCGCTACGTCGACGTGCTCGGCCCGGCCCAGCTTGCCGAATTCGTCGCCGCAGCGGGGGCCGGACGCAACGCGCGGCTCGTGTCGCCGCTGCAGCTCAAGATCGACGCGATCCTGAGGGACGGCACGATCTCCTTCGACGGCGGCGCCGCCGCCTCGATCGCGAACGCGAAACGGGCGGACGCTGCGATCGAGCAGGCCGAGTCGCTGCTCGCTCAGAGCGACCCCGCCAAAGGCAATCCGGCGGACTATCTGCGCACCAAGACCGAAGAGGCCGCGTTGCGCGACCGCGCGATCGCGGCCTTGGAGGCCGCGGCCTCGAACGATCCGGATAAGGCGCTGGCGGCGCGCCTGCGCGGCGACGCTGCCACCGACCGCGAGCAGTGGAGTGCGGCGCTCGACGGATACGAGGCCGCACTCGCGCTCGATGCCAAGGACAAGCCTTCTCTGGAAGGCATCGCCTACGCGGCGGGACGGCTCGGCAACTACGACGCCGCGATCGAGGCCGACCGACGGCTCGCCGCGCTCGACCCGAACGACGTCGACGCGCGGGTCGACCTCGGCCGCGCCTACGGCAGAGCGAAACGCTTCGATCGGGCCCGCGAGGCGTTCGCCGCGGCGATCGCGCTCGGCGAGCGGCATCTGGCCGCCAGGCCGCGCGACCGCGCGGCTCTGCGCAAGGTCGCGTGGGTGCACCTCTACGCGGGACGCGTCGACGCGAGCGCCGGCGACAACGGGCGCGCTCGTGCGGAATTCGGCCAGGTGCTGTCACTCGCCGAGAAGCTGCCCGCCGGCGACGAGCGGCACGACATGTATCTCGAGGAGGCCCAGGAAGCGACGGTCGCGCTCGGCCTCGCTGCCTCCGGCAGCGGCGCCTCGCTGTCGCTCGCGCCATGGACCGGAGCCGACCTGCCCGGCAGCATTCCGAACACGCTGAAATACCGTCTGGTCGTGGCCGGCACGGCCGGCAACAAGGTCGCCCTGCACGCCGCCGGCGTCCCCAAAGGCTGGATCGCGTCGTTCTGCAGCGATCGCCTGTGCGCGCCGTTCAAGACCAGCGTCGCGATTCCGCCGAGCGGCGTCAAGGTGATCGAGTTCCAGCTCGTGCCCCCGGGGGCGCGTGCCGATCCCGGCAAAGTCCGCGTCATCGGCAACGACGGCCGGCATACCGCGACGGCGTCGACCTGAAGGCGGCTCGGCTCCGCTTCTCGCGGGGACGAGCCAAGGACGAGCCTTCCGCCGGGCGTAATAGCGCGCCCTGATGACGACACAGTCCTTCGACGTCGTCGGAATCGGCAATGCCATCGTCGATGTCATCGCCGCCGCCGACGATGCGTTTCTCGCCCGGCACGGCATGGCCAAGGGCTCGATGATGCTGATCGACGAGCCGCGGGCCGAGGCGCTCTACGCGGACATGGGTCCGGCGGTCGAATCCTCGGGCGGCTCCGCCGCCAACACGATCGCCGGCATCGCCTCCCTCGGCGGCCGGACGGCCTATATCGGCAAGGTCCGCGACGACCTGCTCGGACGCGCCTTCCGGCACGACATCACGGCCGCCGGAGCCACGTTTCGAACGCCTCCGGCGAGCGACGGTCCCGCGACCGCGCGCTGCCTCATCTTCGTCACCCCGGACGCGCAGCGCACGATGAACACGTTCCTCGGCGCGTGCGTCAGCCTGGGCCCTGCCGACATCGACGCGGCGCTCGTCGAGGCCGCGCAGGTCACGTATCTCGAAGGCTACCTCTACGACGAGCCGCAGGCCCAGGAGGCCTTCCACCACGCCGCCGCGCTGGCGCACGCCGCCGGCCGGAAAGTGAGCCTCTCGCTCTCGGACGCGTTCTGCGTGAAGCGCCACCGCCGCGCGTTCTTGAATCTCGTGCACCGGCACGTCGACGTCCTGTTCGCCAACGAGGCCGAGATCGCGGCCCTGTTCGAGACCGACCGGCTCGAAGCAGCCGTCGCGGAACTGCGGCGCTGCACCGATATCGCCGCGGTGACGCTGGGCGCGAGCGGCTCGCTCGTCGTCGCGGCGGAGGAGGTCATCCAGATCCCGGCCGCGCCGATCGCGAACGTCGTCGATACGACCGGCGCCGGCGATCTCTATGCCGCAGGCTTTCTCCACGGACTGACGACCGGCGCACCGCTCGCCGAATGCGGCCGCCTGGGGAGCTTCGCCGCGGCCGAGATCATCAGCCACGTCGGCGCGCGTCCGCAGACTCCGCTCAAAGATTTCGTCGCCCGCGCCGCGCGCGAGCCCGACACGTTCTTCGCCGAGTTCACCTACGCCGAAGAGCGGATCGAACTGCGCTAGCCGGCGGGCCGACCGAAACGTCGCTCGGGCGCGCTAATCGGGTGCGCTGAGCATAAATAGGCGTGCCTAAAAATATGGTGAGCCCGATACGTTTCGTAAGAACTTCTTTATCATCTAAACGTTCGGCGGCGCAGGTGTCGGCTGTTCCTCTCCTGAACGCGCGGCGCATTCTTTCAGGGTCGCCGACTTTTGTCTGTGCATTTTCTCGCATTGGAGTCGTGATGGCGGATCGATCGGCGCGCAAGCGCCGGCAAGGCACGTTCGCTTTGTCCGGAGGCTTCCTACTCGCGGCTTCCGCCTTCATGGCGAGCTGCAGTTCGTCCGGTGGCAGCTCCGCCTCGGTCCCGGCTTCGTCGCCGTCTGCGGCGGCGTCATCGGCGGCCTCTGCCTCGCCCTCGCCCTCGCCCTCGCCCTCGCCCTCGCCGTCACCCTCCCCCAGCGCGGCGCCGACGTCGGCGCCCTTCGGCATCTGCCTCTCCGCGGCGGTCACTGAATTCCCGGTTCCCACGGCAAACAGCGCCCCGCTCGGGATCGCGGCCGGCCCGGACGGCGCGCTCTGGTTCGGAGAAAGCACCGGGAACAACATCGGCCGGATCACGACGAGCGGAGCGATCACCGAATATCCGGTGCCGACGGCGCATAGCGAGCCGTCGTTCATCGCGTCCGGGCCGGACGGCGCCCTCTGGTTCGACGAAGGCGTTTCGACTGTGAACCAGATCGGCCGGATCACGACCGGCGGCGGCATCACCGAATATCCCGTGCCCACGACCGGCAGTCTCCCGGGCGCTCTCGCCGCGGGCCCAGACGGCGCCGTGTGGTTCGCCGAAGAGCACCTGACCTCGGCGTCCGGCAACGAGTTCGGCCGTATCGCGACCGGCGGCACGATCACCGAGTATCCGGTCCCCGAACCGAGCGCCGGCCGGGACACGCCGCTGTTCGTCGTGACCGGCCCGGACAGAAATCTTTGGTATACGGTCGGAACCTACGACGCGTCCAACTATCCGACGGGCGGCGCGATCGCGCAGGTCACGACCGCAGGCGCGGCCACCGAATACCCGCTTCCCGCCGCGACGCTCATCCCGGGACCGATCGTGACCGGCCCTGACGGCGCGCTCTGGTTTACGGGTGCACCCAGCCACGACATCGGCTCGACCACGCCCGGCAACCTGGTCGGCCGGATCACGACCGGCGGAAGCCTGACCGAATACCCGGTCGCGTCGCTCGCGACGATCGGCTTCATCACGCTCGGTCCCGACGGCGCGCTTTGGTTCACCGACACGGGCGGCTGCATCGGCCGGATCACGACGAGCGGTGCCGTCACCGAATACGCGATCCCCACGACGAGCGGCGCCCCCTTCGGCATCACGACCGGACCTGACGGCGCGATCTGGTTCACGGAGGCCGACGGCAACGCCATCGGCCGGCTCGTGCCGAGCGGGGCAAGCAGCACGAGCCACGCGGTGTCGCGCTAGCGGGGCCCCTCAAAAGAACGGGTTGTGCGCCTTCTCCAAACCGATCGTCGTCGGGGGGCCGTGGCCGGGCATGACGACGGTCTCATCGTCGAGGGCGAAGAGCTTCGTGCTGACGCTCTCGAGAATGTCGCGGTAGGTGCTGAGGTCGCCGTACGCGCCGCCGATGCTTCCTGCGAAGAGGGTGTCGCCGCTGAAGAGCGAGCCCTTGAAGAGGAAGCACGACGAGCCGTCGGTGTGGCCGGGCGTGTGCAGCATGCGAATCGCGGCCGTCTCGCCGAAGGGCAGCTCGTCGCCGTCGACGACGGGCAGCGCGTTGCGCGCGAGCGCGCCGATCGCGTGGACGTCGGCCTTGTGCATCACGATCTGCGCTCGGGGAAACGCCTTGGCGATGTCGGCCGTTGCGTCGCAGTGGTCGGCGTGCTTGTGCGTGACGAGGATGTAGCGCAGCGCGTAGGGACCCTCCGCGATCGCGTTCAGGATCGTGGCCGGGATGCCGGCGGGGTCGATCAGCGCCGCCGTGCGCCCGTCCTCGAGGAAGAAGAGGTACCCGTTGGACGGGTGCGGGTCGTGCGGGTGATGGCGCACCTCGAACGGCAGCGCGACGTCGGGGCGCCAGCGCTGCGCGGCGGAATCCGCCAGCTTGGCGGGATCGAGCTGCAGCACGACGGCGAGCGCGCGCGCCTGCTCGTCGCCGGGGGTTCCGCGGCCGCGGGTCCAGGCGTCGATCTCCGCGACCCCCAGGCCGGTTCGCCGCGCGAGCTCCTGGTCACCGATCCCGGTTCCGAGCTTCGCCTTACGCAGGATGTCGCAGAAGTCGTCCTCGAGCATGCCGAATCCAATCGCCTTCGCCGGACCGCGACCCCTGCCGCGCAACCGGGGAAACCGCGGCCCCTGCCGCGCAACCGGGGAAACCGCGGCCCCTGCCGCGCAACCGGGGGGAACCGCGGTCCGGTCGAAAGCCGCGGAATGGAACGGCTCATCATCATCGGCTCCGGCCCGGCCGGGCTCACTGCGGCGATCTACGCCGCGCGCGCAAACCTCGCGCCGCTCGTCTTCGCGGGCTATCAATACGGCGGCCAGCTCATGCTGACGACCGAGGTGGAGAACTATCCGGGCTTCCCCAACGGCATCATGGGCCCCGAGCTGATGGAGAACTTTCGGGCCCAGGCGGAACGTTTCGGCGCGAAGATCGAGTTCGCCGACGTCACGAAGGTCGATTTCTCGCGCCGGCCCTTCGCGGTCTGGGCGGACGAGGCGCTGCACGAAGCGGACAGCGTCATCGTCGCCACCGGCGCGAGCGCACGCTGGCTCGGCATTCCGGGCGAAGAGCGCCTGCGCGGCCGCGGCGTCTCGACCTGCGCGACCTGCGACGGCGCGTTCTTCCGCGAGCGGCACATCGCCGTCGTCGGCGGCGGCGACTCTGCGCTCGAGGAAGCGCTCTTCCTGACGCGCTTCGGCAGCAAAGTCACGCTGATCCACCGTCGCGAACAATTTCGCGCCAGCAAGATCATGGCCGATCGCACGCTCGCCCATCCCAAGATCGGCGTCATCTGGAACGCGGTCGTCGAGGAGGCCCGGGGCGAACTGCACCTCACCTCCCTGGTGCTGCGCGACGTGCGGAGCGGCGAGCTCTCGGAGCTTCCCGCCGACGCGCTGTTCGTCGCGATCGGCCACGAGCCGAACACCGCGCTCTTCGAAGGGCAGCTCGAACTCGACGCCCACGGCTACATCGTCTCGGAGGACGGCGTGCACACGAGCGTTCCCGGCGTCTTCGTCGGGGGCGACGTCTACGACGTGCGCTACAAGCAGGCGATCACCGCGGCGGGCATGGGCTGCAAAGCGGCGCTCGAGGCCGAGAAGTACCTCGAGGAACTCGACGCGGAGCGGGTCGCAGGCGGTCTAGCCGCCGTAACGCCTTAAACGCCGAGGCCGGCGAGGATTTCGCCGGTCGAAGGCATGCCGTGCAGGTAGAAGGCGATCGTTCCGTCGGTGCCGATGCCGGCGACGGTGCGGTCGATCACGCCGAAGCGGCCGATTCCCAAGAACGCGCCGTAGGCACGAGCGACGCCCAGGTCGCGGTCGACCAGCAGCGGAGCGTCGAGCCCGTACTTTTCGGCAAAACGCCGGTGTGATTCGGCGTTGCCGTTGTTGACGCCGTAGACGGTGACGCCGGCGGCGGCGTAGCGATCGCGGTCAGCACGGACCGCGCTGAGCTGAGCCTTTCAACCAGGCGTGTCGTCCATCGGATAAAAGATGAGCACGACCGGGCCGTGCCTGACCGCCTCGGCGAGATGGACGCTCTCGCCGGTGTGCGTCGGCAGCGTGAAATCGGGAGCGAGGTCGCCGATTTTGAGCTTCGGCATGGCTATCCTCCGAGCAGTTGCGCCAACGCGGCGTCGATCGTCTCGTAGCTGAAGCGGTAGCCGCTCTCGAGGGTTCGCTCGGGAAGGACGCGCTGTCCTCCGGCGACGACCGAGGCACCTTCCCCCAGCATCATTTCCAAGGCCGCTTTCGGGACGGGGACGAACGTCGGCCGGTGCAGCGCCTTGCCGAGAGCTTGCGTGAACGCGGCGTTGCGCACCGGGTTGGGAGCGGTCGCGTTGAGCGCGCCGCCGGCGCCGTCGAGCGCGTGCAGATAGATCCCGCTCAGATCGTCGACGTGGATCCACGAATACCATTGCGCTCCGCTTGCGACGATGCCGCCCGCGCCGATTCGGAAGAGCGGAAGCAGCTTGGCCAGCGCGCCCCCGTCGGTGCCGAGCACCAAGCCTGTGCGTATTTTCGCGACGCGCATCCCGAGCGCGGCGGCCCCTTCGGCTGCGGCTTCCCAAGCGCTGCAGACCTCGGCCAGAAAGTCGTGGCCCGGCGGGCTCGCTTCGGTGAACGTCTCGCTCTCGCTCGTGCCGTAGTAGCCGATCGCCGAGGCCGAGACGTAGGCCGCCGGCTTCGCCTGCAGCGTGCCGAGCTGCGCGAGGAGCGCCCGCGCCGCGTCGACCCGGCTGGCGCGGATCGCCTCCTTGACCTCCGGCGTCCAGCGCTGCGCGACCGGCTCGCCGGCGAGGTTGACGACCGCGTCCGCCCCATCGCAGGCGCGCGCCGCGCCGGCGGGATCGCGCAGCGAGGCGGTTGCGACTTGGTCGCCGCGCGCGCGCAGCGCCTCGACGAGATGGCGCCCGACGAAGCCGGACGCCCCGATCACGGTGACTTTCACTTAGCGGGCGCTTGCGGCAGCTTCGCTGCCGACGATCGCTTCGAGCTCTTCGATCGACTTGGGGATCGCCGCGGTGAGATTCTCCGGGTCGCCCTCGGTGCAGACGATGTCGTCCTCGATGCGCACGCCGATCCCTTTCCAGCGCTCCGGCACGTCGAGGTCGGGCTGAACGTAGAGGCCCGGCTCGACGGTCAGCACGACGCCCGGCTCGAGCGTGCGGTAGTTGCCGCCGGCATCGGTGTAGGGGCCCGCATCGTGCACGTCGAGCCCGAGATAGTGGCCCGTGCGGTGCGGGTAGAATTCCTGGAGCTTGCCGCTCTCGCGCGCTTCGTCGACGCTGCCCGCCAGCAGGCCGATATCGATCAAGCCTTCGGCCAGCACGCGCGCCGCGCTCTCGTGATAGGCGTCGAACGAGCGTCCGGGCCGGACCTGGTCGATCGCCGCGAACTGCGCGCGCAGCACGATCTCGTAGATCGCGCGCTGCTCCGCCGTGAAGCGCCCGCTGACCGGCCACGTGCGGGTGACGTCGCTGGCGTAGAGCTCGACCTCGGCTCCGCTGTCGACCAGCACCAGGTCGCCGTCGCGCAGCACGTCGCGATTAGTATTGTAGTGAAGGATCGTGGCGTTGCCGCCGCCCGCGACGATCGAAGGGTAGGCGACGGCGAGCGCGCCCGCGCGGCGGTAGCCGTATTCGATGATGGCCTCGAGCTCGTGCTCGTAGAGCCCCGGGCGGGTCGCGCGCATGCCGGCCTCGTGGCCGGCGAGCGAGGCCGCGGCGGCGCGGCGCATCAGCGCGAGCTCTTCGGGCGACTTGCGCAAGCGCAGCTCGTGCAGGACGGTCCCGGGCTCGACGAAGCTCGTCGGGGACGTGCCGCCGCGCCGCGCGCGCCGGCGCGCTTCGCGGGCGGCGGCGAAGACCGTGCGGTCCATCTCCTCGTCGGTGCCGAGGCCGTAGTAGACCGTCGAGACGCCGGAGAGATAGTCGGCGAGGCGCTGCGGCAATTCGTCGATCGGGTAGGCGGCGTGCATCCCGTACTCGGCGACGGCGCCTTCGACGCCCGCGCGCTTGCCGGTCCAAATCTCTTTGAGGCGGTCGCGCGGCCGCACGAACAGGACGTCGCGTTCGGCCGGGTGGCTGGGCGCGATCAGCAGGACGGCTTCGGGCTCGCCGAAGCCGGTGAGGTAGTGGAAGTCGGAGTTCTGGCGGTAATCGTACTCGGCGTCGGAGTTGCGCAAAGCATGGCGCGCGGCCGGGACGATCGCCACGGCCGCGCCGATCCGCCGGGCGACTTCGTCGCGCCGCTCCGCATAGACGTTCATGCGCTCTTAGACGTTCGCGCCGGCCGGGTGGCGTCATGCCGGGGCGTCAGGCGGCCGCCGCAGGGGGCTCGGGGGCGCGCCCCGAGCCCGAGGTAGGAGGTACCGCTAGGTGGCCGACGGGGCGGGCGACGCGCTCGCCTTGTGGTGGTGGTGCTTGGCCGAGGGGCTGGCGCCGGGGAGCGGCGAGGCGCCGGCGGCCGGAGTGCCCTTGTGGCGATGGTGCTTGGCCGAGGGGCTGGCTCCGGGGAGCGGCGAGGCGCCGGCGGCCGGAGTGCCCTTGTGATGATGGTGCTTGGCCGAGGGGCTGGCTGCGGGGAGCGGCGAGGCCGCGCCGGTGGCCGACCCGCTTGCCGCTTTGCCGCTCTTCGAGGCATGGTAGCCGGCGGCGTTGGCCTTCGACTGGCACAAGTACTGGCCGTGCTTGGTGTTGCCGTAATACTTGTCGCCCTGCAGGTGGTAGACCTTAGAGCTGCTGTTGGCCCACACGACCGGGTCGCCGGCCGCGCAGCTGGGTTGCTGGCCGCCGGTCTGCGCCGCGGCCGGGGCCGCGACGGACAGCAGCGCGGCCAGCGCGCAAAGGATGAGACGACGCATCAAAGCGAGACCTTTCTCGGTGGTTTGGCTAAGAGAAGGGACGATTGCGTGAAGGGAAACACGAGGATACGACCTGTGTAACGCACTCGGCCGGCCTCTCGTCTCAAGCGCGAGCGGCGCGGCGCTGGACGGTACCCCGCGGCGCGACGTCGTATAAGCGTCGGCTACATGGGAATTCCCGTAGCCGGAGCAGTGACTCGCACCGGGGGCGCGAGCGCTCCGGGCTGGAACCTGCGGGGCCTTTCGGTCATCGCCCTCGCTCACGGGCTCAGCGATTTCTACTCCGGGATCGTGCCTTTCACGATCTTTCTGGTGCTGGCCCGCGACCACGTCTCGCCGGCCTTTCAGGGCGCGCTCGTCTTCGTGTGGTACGTGACGAGCTCGATCGTTCAGCCGCTCTTCGGCCGCTATTCGGACCGCCACGGGCGCTGGTGGTTCTTGCCGGCCGGGATCGCGCTGACCGTCACTGCGATCTCGCTGGCCGGCGCCGCTCCTTCGATCGCGCTGCTGGCGCTGTGCATCGTGATCGGCGGTTTCGGTTCGTCGATCATGCATCCGGAGGCGGGAAAGTATTCGGCGATGCTCTCGGGTGCGCGCAAGGCCGGCGGCATCTCGATCTTTCAGATCGGGGGCCAGATCGGCTACAGCGTCGGACCGGCCGTCGTCGCCTTGCTGTACGCGCGCTACGGAACGGGCGGGACCCTTCTGTTGCTCGCGCCCGGCCTGCTCGCCGTCGCCTGGCTGTTGGCCGTCATGCGCGGGGTCGACCGCGCCGCGGGCCGGCTGCACCTCGCGCATGCGGGACGCAGCGCGGCTGCAGCCGGTCCCGTCGACCGCATCGGCGTCTCGCTGCTCGTCTTCAGCACGGCCCTGCGCTATTTCGTGAGCGCCGCGTTCATGACGTACTTGCCCAACTTTCTCGTGGGGCACGGCAGCTCGATCCCGCTCGCGGGTCAGATCGTCACCGCCTTCCTGCTCGTCTCGTCGTTCGGCTTGCTGGCCGGCGGCGCGCTGGCGGATCGTTTCGGCGCGATACGCATCTCGGTGATCGCGTTGGCGGGCGCGGCGCCGCTCTTCTACGCCTTCTTCGTCCTGCCGGGGGCGGCGGGCGTGCTCGCGTTGCTCTGCGGCAGCGCGCTCCTCGCGGTCCAGAACGCTCCCGGCGTCGCGCTCGCGCAGGCCATGCTGCCCAAGAACCTCGGGATGGCGCTGGGACTGATGAACGGCGTCGGCTTCGGGATCGGCTCGGCGCTGGTCGCCGGGGTCGGCCTGGCGGTCGCCGCGTTCGGAGCCGGGCCGGCGCTCGAGAGCGTCAGCGCGGCCCCGCTCGTCGCGGCGCTGGCCTACGCCTTCGTCAGCCGCCCTTCGACAAGGGTGAGCCTGTCGAAGGGTGAGCCTGTCGAAAGGTGAGCCTGTCGAAGGGTGAGCCTGTCGAAGGGCGGAGTCAGATTCCGGCGACGAGGCGGCCTGGGGCGAGGATGCCGTTGGGATCGAAACGCGCCTTGAGCGCGCGCATCTTGTCGAGGGCCGCCGGGGCTGCGCCCCAGGCCGGGAGCCGTTCGCGCAACGCCGCCGGGGAGGAGACGATCCAGAGATTGCCTAGGGCAGCGCGCAGCGCGGGATCGTAGTCCAGGATGCGCTCGGCGAAGTGATCCTTCAGCGGCGTGCTCAGCCGGGCGATGAAGTCGCCGGTACGCAGATCGGCGATGGTCTCGAGCTCCAGCTCGTGCTCGCGGGCGAGCGCCGCGAAGGTCATGTGGCGCGCGACCAGGTCGGTGATGAGGCCGGTGCTGCGGTAGGTCACCGAAGCGGGAGCCCGCGGCTCGACGTACGCGTCGAGGAGGCGCGCGAAGGCGGCGTTGGCCTCGCCGTCGAGGATCGTCGTCGAAGGCAGGCCGGCGGCCCCGAGCGAGGAGCGCAGCTCGCGCGTGGCGCGCTGCACGAGCGCGTTCGAACCCTCCAGGAGCAGAAAGAGCCGGCCTTCGGCCCCGTCGCGCCCGTCGATCTCGGCGAAGCCGGTGATGAAGAGTGCCGCGGCCGGTTCGCTCTCGAGCCCCAGAACGTGTGCGAGCGCGCGTTCGCGCGTCCGCTCGGGGAGCGCCGCGATGGCGGCGCGGCGCAACTCGGGGAGCGGCAGCGTTTTGAAGTTCGCGCGCACGATCGCGGCCAGCGTGCCGAGCGATCCGACGTAGAGCTTGCTCATGTCGTAGCCGGTGACGTTCTTGACGACCATCCCGCCGGCTTTGGCGACGGTCCCGTCGGCGAGCACGACCGTCGAGCCGATGACGAAGTCGCGCGGCCGCCCGTAAGCCGCGCGGCGCGGACCGAGCCAGCCGCTCGCCAAGACGCCGCCGACCGTGCTGCGGCCCGCGTGCGGCGCGTCGAGCGGAACGAACTGGCCTTGCGCGGCGAGCGTCGCGTCGAGCGCTGCGACGGTGACGCCGGCCTCGACGGCGATCGTCAGATCGCGATGCTCGTACTCGAGCGTGCGGGTGAAGTTGACGAGGCTGACGGCGGCGTCGTACCGTTCGGGAACGTTGCCGAGGCCTTGCAGCGTGCTGCCGCCGAAGAAGGCGACCGCTTCGCGGCGCGCGTCGCAGGCGCGCAGCAAATCGGCCAGCGCCTCGACGCTCTGCGGCGCGTGCACCTCGCGCGGGACGCGTGCGCCGAGCGCGAACGCGCCCGGGTCGAGCGCTACACCCACGCGCCGCCCGCGGCGACGGCGTTCTGCGGCGCGCGCACCTCCGCGCAGACGGCGCCGCTCGGGAAGATCTTGTCGGGATTGAAGATCCGCTTGGGATCGAACACGTCGCGGATGCGCGCCATCGTCGCCAGGTCGTCGGCGGAGAAGACGAGCGACAGCGTCTCGCGCTTCTCGAAGCCGATGCCGTGTTCGCCCGAGATCGTTCCGCCGAGCGCGATGCACGCGCTCAAGATCTCCTTGCCCGCGTGGAAAACCGCCTCGGTCGCTTTGCGGTCGCTGCGATCGAAGAGCAGGAGCGGGTGCAGATTCCCGTCCCCCGCGTGGAAGACGTTGCCGACGGCCAGGCCGTGCTCGCTCGCGATCTCGTCGCAGCGGTGCACGGCCTCGGGCAGGCGCGTTCGCGGGACGCAGGCGTCTTGGATGTAGTAGTTCGGCGCGACGCGCCCCAGGGCGCCCGCGGCACCTTTGCGCGAGGCCCAGAGCAATTCGCGCTCGCGCGCGTTGGCGGCGGAGCGCCAGGAGAGCACGCCGTGCGCGCGCGCGATCTTGGCGATCGCTCCTTCGGCGTGGTCCATGTCTTCGAGTGGACCCGCGACCTCGACGAGCAGCACGGCGCCCGCCGCGAGCGGGAAGCCGGCGTGATAGTGCGCTTCGACGGCCTTGGTGACCGTCTTGTCCATGATCTCGAGCGCCGTCGGCACGATTCCCGCGCCGACGATCGCCGAGACCGCCGCCGAGGCCGACTCGACGTCGCCGAAAGCGCCGACGCAGACGCGGACGGCGGGCGGCGTGCGCAGCAGGCGCAACTCGATCGCGGTGATCACGCCCAGCGTCCCTTCGCTTCCGACGAGCGCGCCGGTGAGGTCGTAGCCCGGATCGTCGAGCGAAACGTGAACGACCGCGCCCGTCTCGTCGACGAACTCGACGCCCAGCACGTGGTTGGTCATCGAGCCGTAGGAGAGCGCGTGCGGGCCCCCGGCGTTCGTTCCGACGTTGCCGCCGATCGTCGAGGTCTTCTGGCTCGAGGGATCGGGGCCGAAGAAGAGCCCGTGCGGAAGCGCCGCTTTCGAGAGGTCGAGGTTGACCAGCCCCGGCTGCACGCGCGCGCGCCGGTTCGGCACGTCGAGCGCGAGGAGACGGTTCATCCGCCCGAACGAGACGACGACCCCGCCGCGCACCGGCGCGGATCCGCCGCAGAGGCCGGTCCCGGCCCCGCGCGGGACGACCGGTTCGCCGCACTCGGCGGCGATGCGGACCGCCGCGCTGACGTCGCGAGCGTCCTTCGGCAGAACGACCGCGCTCGGCAGCGACTCCTGGCTGAAAGCGTCGTAGGCATAGACGGCCAGGTCTTCGGGCGCGGTGAGGACCGCGCCGGCGCCGAGCGCGTCGCTCAGACGTGCTTGCAGCCGCGACGGTGACGCGATGCTCATCGTCCGGAGGTGCTACGCAGGCCGCGAACGGCCTTCCTGGGCGGGAGGGTCCGAGCGAAGATCGCGGCGCGCCGCCGGGCCTGCCTTCGAGGCTCAGTCGTAGAGCAAGTAGGGTTGACGCGCCGCTGCGAACTCGCCGGTTGCGGCGGTCCACTGGCGCAGGATCGCTTCGACGTCGAGGCCGCCCTGCAGGCCCAGCCGCAGCGTGTCGGTCCCCCAATCCTTGTCGAGGCCCGCGCCGTCGCGGAAGGACAGCACGGAAGGCGCGAGCGTGCGGACCGCGACCAGGATCTCGACCGCCGTGCGCACGGCCCGATACGCGCGCCGGTCGACGACGATCAGCTCGACGCCGCTCAGCGTCTTGCCGGCCCACAGGCCCGCGAGCGGTGACCAGGAAGCGGCCCGGAAGTGGACCCCCGGGATCGGCCGCGCGTTGAGGAACTCGGCGAGCTTGAACGCGTCGAGGCCGAACGCGCCGGCGTAGGCGAACGGCTTCGTAAAGCCCGTTCCGTTGTTGAGCCCGGCCCCGTCGATGAGCCCCGTCGCGGGGTAGAGCAGCGCGGTGCGCCAGTCGGGGATGTTGGGCGACGTCTGCACCCAAGCGAGTCCGGTGTCGGGCCAGAGCATCGAACGGCGGTAGCCTTCCATCGCGATCACGCGCAGCGTGCAGCCGATCTTGAAGCGCTCGTCGTACATGCGCGCCAGTTCGCCGACCGTCAGGCCGTGGCGGAGCGCGAGCGGATAGAGTCCGATGAACGACGAGAAGCGCGGATCGAGGACCGGGCCTTCGACGATGTCGCCGCCGAGCGGATTGGGACGGTCGAGGACCCACACTTCCTTCTGCGTCTCGCGGGCCGCTTGCATCACGTAGGCCAGCGTCGAGATGTAGGTGTAGGCGCGATCGCCCACGTCTTGGATGTCGAAGAGGAGCACGTCGACGCCGCTGAGCATCGCCGCGCCGGGATGGCGCGTCGCTCCGTAGAGGCTGTAGACGGGCAGATTCGTCTGCGGATCGGTGTACGAGGGAACGTACGCCCCGGCCGGCCGGTCGCCGCGAAAGCCGTGCTCGGGCGCGTAGATCGCGCGCAAAGCGATCTCCGGATTGCGGCGGATCGCGTCGACGGTCGTCTCGAGCCGTGACGTGACGCCCGTCTGATTGGTGACGATGCCGGCGCGCCGTCCGCGCAAGTCGCGCCAAGCCTCGCGCAGGAAGACCTCGTCGCCGAGCGTCACGCCGGCGGGCGGCATCGGCGCGGCCCCGGCCGGAGCCGGCGCGGCGGCGCAGGCCGCGACCCCGGCCGAAGCGGCGGCCAGAAGCGCCAGGGCTCGGCGCCGCTTCACTAGGTGCTCGGGAGCGGGCGCACCGGCGCGCTGCGCTTGGCTTCTTCGGCCTTGCGGAACTCGGCTTCGACGCCGCTGCGGATGCGTTCGAGTAAATCGCGAGCGGTCGCGGTGGCGATCGCGTGACCCGCTATCGCATCGAACGCCTCGCCGACGAGGCCGCCGGGAGGCGAGTAGTTGCCTTCGAGGATCAGCCAGAAGCGATCGTAATCCTGGTCGCCGTCGACGTACAGTTCGCCGTCGAAATTGGGGAAGGGACCGCCGTCTTTGGGCGTCCAGGTGACGCGGTAGCGCGGCACCATGTCGCTCGGGTTGTGTTCGGGGACGAACGTCGCGACGACCGTCTTGCTCAGAGCCAGCGGTTTGGCCAAGCCGGGGACGTCGATGTTGAAGCGCAGGGGCAACTGCGCGGCGTCCTCGCCTTGCTTCGTGTGAAGGTGGAAGAACGAGGTGACGCGCGCGCCGGCTTGCGCCAGCGGGGCGTCCATCAGCATCCGTTCCGAGAGCTTGGTCATAGGATCTCCTCGGTCTGCGCTTGGGCCCGAACGAGCCGGCCCTCGGCCTGCGCTCCTGCAGCGTACCTCACGCGATGGTGACGGTTTCGTCGGTCGGCACGACCCATACTGCGACGCGGCTGCGCGGGCCGGCGGCCCGCAGGCCGCATCGTCGTTGCGTCACCTTCGGCGAGCGCTCGCTGCGGCGCTCCGGGGCCCGCAGCGGGGGCAGCGGACGGTCGGACCGAGGGCCGGCAAGGAGCGGTCGAGAGCTTCGCGGCGTGAGCGGGTTCCTTCGTAGGCTTGACGAAAGCGAAGTTTCTGCCAGAGCAGTCTGTGCGGTCGTGATGGAAGTAGAAGATCGGCAAGGACGCATCCTGGTGGTCGACGACGAGCCGGCCATACGGGATGTTTTAGTCCAATATCTTCGTGACGAGGGGTTCGCCGTAGACGAAGTCGGCGACGGCGTCAGCGCCCTGAAGAAGTCGCAGGAGTTCTCGCCGGACCTCCTGATCCTCGACCTGAACTTGCCATTGATGTCGGGGACCGAAGTCTTCCGGCGCCTGCGCGAATGGAGCGACGTCCCGGTGATCATGCTGACCTCGCGGATGAACGAAGTCGACCGCGTCGTGGGGCTCGAGCTGGGCGCCGACGACTACATCGGCAAGCCGTTCAGCCCGCGGGAAGTCGTGGCGCGCGTCAAGACCGTTCTGCGCCGCTACCGCCGCTCGAGCGTCGCGCGGCCCGCGGCCGAGAAGACGCAGCGCATCGGCGCGCTCGAGATCGACCGCGCCGGTCACGAAGTGCGCGTCGGCGGGAAGAAAGTGGGGCTCACGCCGATGGAGTTCCGCATCCTCGAGGTGCTGGCGAGCAACATCGGGCGTGCCTTCAGCCGCGATCAGCTGCTGGACAAGATATCGACGGACGGGGCCGTGGTCTTCGACCGGACGCTCGACCGGCACATCGCGAACCTCCGGCAGAAAGTCGAGATCGATCCTTCGCATCCGCGCTACATCGTGACCGTCTTCGGGGTCGGCTACAAGCTGGTGGAGGGCGCTTGAGAACCGTCATTCACGAGATGCGCAACCAGCTCGCGGTCGCGGTCGCCAACATCGAAGCCTTCATCGACGGGAAGTTCGAGCCCAGTCACGAGCGCTTGACGGCCGTGCTGCAGGCGCTCAACGAGCTCGACGTGCTGATGAACGACTTGCGCTCGAGCGCCTCGCCCGTCGGCATGCGCAGCCGCTTCGAGTCGATCAACGTCTGCGAGCTGATCCGCAACGAGGCGACCGCGATGGAGGCGAAGGCCGAGGAAAAGGGCGTGCAGCTCAGCATCGTGCGCTGCGCGCACCCGGTGCCGGGTTGCTTGGAATTCTACGGAGACCCGGTCCGCATCGGCCAGATCTTGAAGAACGTCATGCTCAACGCGATTCGTTACACGCCGACGGGACGCTCGATCGTCATCGATTGTCACCGCGAGTCCGATCAGGTCGTCTTTCAGGTGAGCGACGAAGGCCCGGGCATTCCCGCGCAGGAGTTCGGACGCATCTTCGAAGACGGCTTTCGCGGCGACGCCGCGGCCGAGCTGCCCGGCAGCGGGATCGGTCTTTCGCTCGTGAAGTCGCTCGTCGAAGAGCACGGCGGCTCGATCGACGTCGAGAGCGTCCCCGGCCACGGAGCGACCTTCATGGTGCGGCTGCCGGGGACGGTCGGCGGCGGGGCGAGCGGCGAAAACGGCAGCCCGAGCTGCAAGGTTTGCGCGGGCCCCTGCCGCCACTGAGCGGCGCTGCGCCTGCGTTCGCCACGACGTTCACCGCCGCTTCATAAAAGACGTACGAGTCGTTGTTACGCTTGCGGCGAGTCATCTCGCTTCGGAGTCAACCCGTCATGTGCGACCTCCACCAGCGGATTTTCGTCGCCTGCCCGCCTTCCGAGGCGACGCTGCAGATCGCGACGTTCTTCCGCGACCGGCGGCCCGTGGGTCGAGAGACGGATCTCTCGCAGACGGTTTCGTTGGCCTTGCGGGCGCCGGTGATGCTTCCGTCGCTGCGGACGGCGATCGTTCTGCAGCGCGACATCGTGGTCACGCTGCAGGAGCACGCTGAGCGCGAGGCCTCGCCGGCGCGCGTCCGGGTCGACTGGGAGCCGGCGGGCGGCGGGCCGTTCCCGCGCTTCCACGGGGCGATGCTGGCCGAGCCGAGCGAAGGCTACGACGGGTTCTGTCTCGTCCTCGACGGCGCGTACGAACCGCCGCCCGGCGGCGGGGGCGAGAGCTTCGACCTCGCGGTCGGCCACCGCATCGCGCTGGCGACCGCTCGCAGCCTGCTGGGCGAAGTGCGCGACGCCGTCGAGCGCTCGTACAAAGCGGGCGAGTTCGCCAAGCGCGTGCGCCGGGCCGGCAGCGGAAGCGCGACGCCGGCTCCGGTCAGCCCGCCTTGAAGATTCAGCCGGTTTTGGAGTCCTGCGCGGCGAGATACTCGGCTTCGATGCCGTCGCGGATCCGCTCGAGCAGTTGGCGGATCGTGGCCCGGGCGATGCGCCGTCCGACCAGGGCGTCGAACACGTCGCCTGCGATCCCGCCGGGCGGAGCATAGCGGCCGGCGATGGAGACGACGCTGCCCTCGGAATCCATCGCGGCGTCGGCCACGACGGTCCCGGAAAACGCTGGGTAGGGCCCACCGCCCTCCGGCGTCCACGAGAGGCTGATGATGCGGTTGAGTTCGTCCGCGTCGCGGTCGTACGTCAGCTTCGCGACGACGCGTTTCTCGAAGGCGGCGTGTCCGGGGAGTCCGAGGGCGCTGGCGGGCGCGCGCAGCTCCACGACGAGCGTCCCGTCGCCTGAGACCAGACCGTACAGGAAGCGTTCGAGATAGGACTCGACTTCTTGCGGGGGACAATCGACGTGTTCGGAGGCGAGGATCGTGGTGGTCATGCGTGCACCATTCGCCGAAGCGCTTTCGGTGCAGATGTGGAAGGCCCATTCATCGGCGCTTCATGCGGTCGCGTTAGGCTGAGCGAAATGAGCACGTTCGAGCGCATCGTCGTCCCGGTCGACGGCTCGGAGCCTTCCGAAAGAGCCGTCGCGCTCGCCATACGGCTGGCGAGCGATCTGCAGGCGGCGCTGACCTTCTGCCACGTCGTCGACCGCGAGGCCATCGTGGCCCAGTATATCGCCGTGCCGTACGGCGACGCGGGGCCCTCCCTCGAGCTTGCCCATCAGGAGGGCGAACGGTTTCTCGAGATGGCAGCCGGGAAGGCGAGCCAAGCCGGTGTCGAGGCTCGGACCAAGCTGCTCGAGGGCCCCGCGGTCGAGGAGATCGTCCGCTTCAGTCGAGCGGAGCGCTTCGATCTGATCGTCATGGGAAGCCACGGACGGCGCGGCCTCGCGCGCATCTTCATGGGCAGCGTCGCCGAGGGCGTGCTGCGTACGGCTCCGCTGCCGGTGCTCGTCGTGCGTTGCGACGACGCAAGCACGCAGACCGCCGGGACGTGAAGACGCGGCGACTTTTGTAGCGACGCTGCGCATGCAGCGTTCGAGAGATCTCGCAGCGTCCGAAAATTTCCACGCTCGCGAGAAGGTTCAGAGTTGCAACGTGAAACACACCTCACTAGGAAAATTAGATTGTCCAACGACATCGTTGTCTAGGGGGAACTACATTACTAGTCATGTCTAATTTATCCGACAAAGAGGAGCCGTTACCGGCAACGATCGGCTTCGTCTTCACGATCGGCGTGCTGTTCGCGATCGGATGGTTCGTCATGTTCGCACTGCTGAAGGACCGGTTCTGAGGCATGCACATCTATCGTTCCGAGAAAATTTGGATGACGTTCGTCGTCATCATGATGGTCGTGTTCCTGGCGACGATTTCCACAGCGGCGGTCGTCGACGGGCTCGTACCGCCGAGCCACGTTCAGGCGATCGATCCGACCAAGGTCTCCGAGACCCCGCCGTTCGACCACCCCGGACTGCGCAAGGTCGCCGACGGCACCTACGAGGCGTACTACGTGGCGCGCATCTTCTCGTTCACGCCGCAGCACCTCGAGATCCCGGCCGGCTCGCGCGTGACGTTCTACGTCACCAGCGCCGACGTGGAGCACGGGTTCAGCGTCCCCCTGACCGGCGTCAACACGATGGTGACGCCGGGCTGGGTGAGCACGGTCTCCCACACCTTCAAGACGCCCGGCAAGTATCTGCTGGTCTGTAACGAGTACTGCGGCGCCGGCCATCAATTGATGGCCGGCGACATCGAGGTCAAGTGATGGCGGCCATCGTCGACGGCAAACTGCGCGGTTCGCAAGACACCCCGGTCGTGGCGCGCGAGAACGGGCTGGTGCTCGCGCACATCTACACCTCAACGACCGCGCTGACGCTGGGAGCGCTCTTCGGTCTCTTACAGGGTTTTTCTCGCGCCAACTTTCTGGTGATTCCACCGGAGTTCGATTACTACCGCGTCCTCACGGCGCACGGCGTGCTGATGGCGCTCGTGTTCACGACGTTCTTCATCACGGGCCTCTTCACGTTTGCGACGTACCGCTCGATCCCGCGACCGGACCGCTCGGTCAGGGTCGGCTGGATCGGCTGGGGCTTGATGCTGCTCGGCAGCGCGCTCGCAGCCGGCGAGATCATCGCCGGAAACGCGACGGTGCTCTACACGTTCTACGCGCCGCTCAAGGCCGACCCGCTCTTCTATTTCGGGGCGACGTTCCTGATTCTCGGCACGTGGGTCGTCGGCTGGGACGTCGCCGAAAACGTGATCTACTTCAAGCGCAACCATCCGGGCGAGCGCATCCCGCTCCCGGCGTACGGCGCGATCGCGACGGTCGTCATGTGGGTCATCGCCACGCTCGGCGTGGTCGCCGAAATGGGCTTGATCATTCCGTGGTCGCTGGGCTGGACGCAGGGCATCGACGTCGAGCTCTCCCGCATGCTCTTCTGGTACTTCGGGCATCCGCTCGTGTACTTCTGGATCATGTGCGCCTACCTGATCTGGTACAACTTCCTGCCGACGACCTACGGCGGCAAGAACTTCAGCGATTCGCTCACGCGGCTCGCGTTCTTGATGCTGCTGCTGCTCTCGACGCCGGTCGGGCTGCATCACCAATTCCTCGAACCCGGCATCTCGGCGGGCTGGAAGTGGCTGCACACCGTGACGACTTACGGGGTCGTGATTCCCTCGTTCATGACCGCCTTCGCGATCTTCGCGAGCTTCGAGCTCGCCGCGCGCAAGGCGGGAAAGAAAGGCTTCCTGCAGATCGTGCGCTGGCTGCCCTGGGGCAATCCGACCTTCAGCGGCTGCGCGCTCGGGATGATCCTGTTCCTGGTCGGCGGCTTCGGCGGCATCGTCAACTCGTCGTACAGCATGGACATCCTGGTGCACAACACGATGTGGATCGTCGGGCACTTCCACGTCACCGTCGGCGGCCCGGCGGCGCTGAGCTTCATCGGGGCCGCGTACACGCTCGTGCCGGCCGTCACCGGGCGCCAGCTCTTCGCGCCCAAGCTCGCGGTCGCTCAAACCTGGATGTGGTTCATCGGCATGACGATGATGTCGACGGGCATGCATATCGCGGGCCTGCTCGGTTCGCCGCGGCGGACGTCGGACGTGACCTACTTCGGCGCGGCCGGCGCGCAGAGCTGGCACGGCGAGATGGTGCTCGCCGCGATCGGCGGCGCGATCCTGTTCGTCAGCATCCTGATGTTCGTGGTCGTCGCGGTGGGCACGCGGCTGCGCGACTATCATCCGCAGAAGCGCGTGCAGTTCGGGTTCGCGCCGGCGATGGAGGGGACGATGGCGACGCCGGCGGTCCTCGATCGCCTTCCGACGTGGGGAGCCGTAGCGATCGGTCTCGCCTTGCTCGCCTATGCGGGTCCGCTCTACCAGCTCCTCTCGACGCCGCACTTCCTCGCACCCGGCATGCGAACGTGGTAGCAGCCCTTCTGGGGCTGCTGCTGGCGACCGCTCCGGCACCGTTCGTCCCGACCCTTCAGATCGGAGACCCGGCGCCGGAGACGGTCCTGGCCGATCAAGACGGGCGCCCCTTCTCGTTCCGCGCTCTGCGCGGCGAGACGGCGCTCGTCTCGTTCATGTATACGCGCTGCCGCGACGCCGCCGAGTGCCCGCTCGTCTCCGGCAAGTTCTTGTGGCTGCAAAACCACACGCGCGGGGAGCCGATCGAATTGGTCGAGATCACGCTCGATCCCCTCCACGACCGTCCCGCGCTCATGCGGGCGTACGGCAAGCTCTTCAGCGCCGACCCCAAGCGCTGGAAGCTGCTGACCGGCGATGCGGCGGCCGTGCACGAGGTGACGACGCGGCTCGGCGGGCTCGTGCTGGGCAGGAGTGCCGGCGGCGACCTCCTGCACGGCGAGGCGGTCGTCGTCGTCGGGCCCGACGGGCGGATCGCCGACCGCGTCGAGGGCGCCGGCTGGGCGCCCGATCAGGTCCTCGCGCTGGCGCGCCAGACCGCGCAGCTTCCCAGCGATCCGTGGGCGCGCTTTCAGCTCGCGCTGACGCGCGGGGTCGCCGCCATGTGCGGCGGCACGGGCGTCTCCGGAATCTCCGTGTGGGCCGCGCTGCTGATCTTCGCCGTGCTGCTGGGCGCGCTCGGCTTCATCCTCCTGCCGCTCTTCCGCGCGCCGCAGCGGCGCTAGCGCGCTGGCGCGGGCAGCCGCGCCTCGCTGCTTCGCGCCGGCTAGAAATGCGTGCCGAAGCCGAAGTACACGTCGGATCGGATGAAACGGATCTGCGCGTTGGGGATCCCATTCGCGCGCCGGAACTCGTTGCCGTAGCCGGCGACGAAGTACACCGGAAAGCGTCGCCCCTGCGCGATGAATCCGTAGTCCAATTTCAGGATGCGATAGTGCAGGTCCAAGATCGCCGCCGGCGGCGTCTCGGTCGTATACGTGCCGCTTGCCGACGGATAATAGAAGATCGAACCGAAAGGCCGGATGCCGGGCCCCTTGGCGGCGAGCTGCTCGATGCCGGCCCCTACGCCGGTCAACGACGGGTAGTTGTAGTTCGTCCAGGTGCGATCGACGCCGATCCCGGCGTACAGCGAGCGGTGGTTGATCGCGCGTTCGAGGCGCGATTCGAAAGACGTCTCGCGCGCCAGAAAGGGGGGCGTGAGTCCGTAGCCGCCCTCGATGCGCGGATACTTGGTGAGCGAGCCCGGCCCGTCGCTGTCGGTCAAATAGACGTTCCGCCAGTAGTCCATCCGAAGCGCATAGGCCCCGCGAACGTATTGCGCGCGCAAGGCGAGCGACTGCGGATAGGCATCGCCGTCGGTCGTGCGTTCGTTGTAGACGTCGCCGGCCGGGCGAATGAAGTCAAACGAGAAGGCTGGATCCGCAGCAGCGGGTGTCGCGTCGAAGACGGTAAATCTCGAGACCGCGATGAGAATCGCTGCTTCTCGTAAGAGCTTTCTCTTACGTTTGCATTTTTGGCGTCGCAGGTTCTGCCTTTCCCTCTCTTGAAGCCGCGACTCATTCCTTCCTGCCATGGATGGTCGACTTTTGTCTGTGGATGCTCTCACATTGGAGTCGTAATGGCGGATTCATCGTCGTGCAAGCGTCGGCAAGGCACGTTCGCCTTGTCCGGCGGCTTCCTTCTCGCGGCTCTCGCTTTCATAGCGGGCTGCAGTTCCTCAGGTGGGAGTTCTTCCTCGGTGCCCGGGGGGTCGACGGCTCCGTCGGCGGCGCCCTCGACGGCCCCCTCGACGGCTCCGTCGGCAGCCGCCAATGCATGTGCTGCAAACGCGGTCACGGCATCGATCGGAGCCGCAGGCGGCCCGATCTCGAACTCGACCTCGGGAACGATCACCGAGACCTTCGCGGCCGCGGCGTTCTCGAGCGCGACGACGGTTTCGCTGGGCTATCTCGCCTCGGCGAGTCTCCCCGCGCCGCTCGCGCGCGTCGCGAGCCCCGGGAGGGTGTCCCCGCTCTTCACGGCCGGAGCCGGCAACACGTACGTGACGGCATTCTGCACCTCGTTCGGCGGTGCGACGCTGAACGGGGCGGCTTCGCTCAGCGGTGGGACCAACGTCGTTCCCTCCAGCATCGCCGCCGGCACGCAGCTCAACATCGCCATCAACCAGAACAACACGTGGGTCGACGTGGGCTCGGCGCTGGTCGGGGCCAACGGCACGTTTACGTCGACGGCGCCCACGGTCGCCGCGCCCGGCATCACGCAGGCCGGCACGTACCTCGTCTATCTGCCTGCCGCGGGCACGAACACGACCCAGATCAACCTCGGCTTCGCGATCATCGCCGACGACTCGTCGGGCTTTCTCGCGAATGGCCTGCAGTACGTCCAGCTCGAGAACTCGTCGGGCGTCGCCCTGCCGACGCCGACCACGACCTTCTATCCGATCGCGGCAAGCGATTTGGACGGCGAATCGCTCACGCCCGACGCTTCGCGGGGCGCTGTCGTGGACGGGGGTAATGCGGTCTACTTCTTCTCCGGGATCCCGCAGGGCAATTTCATCCTCTCGCCCACCACCGTGGACATCACGGCCTACGGCGGCGACGGCGACTCGATCGCAAGCCTGCCCGGCGGCGACCAGGCCGTCGCCTCGGGGAACGGCACGCAACTGGCGGTCCTCTCCGGCATCCTCGCTGGCCACCCGGTCGTCGCCGACACGATCAACAACGGCCTAGTCGGCGGAACGCAGACCGACGACCGCGACGGCTTGGTCTCGTCGGTGGACGGGAAGGTGCTGCTCTCGCGCGGCGGCAGCGGCATCGACGTCTTCAACGTCACGCCGGTGGCGGCGCATGCGGGCTCGACCGGCACGGGAACGACGAGCTTCAGCTTCACGCTGAAGCAAACGCTCGCGACCGGAACCGCGGGTGCAGTCGCATCGCCCTTCTTTGAAGACGGACGCGACGGCATGGCGATCAGCCCGACCGATTCCTCGCGCGCCGTCGTCGTCGGTTCCAATTCCACCGGCAGCCCGGTGATCCAACTCTTGACGGGGTTGACGAGCGGCACCGTGACGGTGCAGTCGCTCGAGGCTCGCCTGCCGGCCGGCAGCGGGCACGCCCTCTCCCTGGTGCAGCGGCATCCGGAGACGTCGCACCGCCTGCCGCAGGCGCTGACGCCGACGGCCGGCAGCACGCTGTACGCGGTGACGATCACGCCGGACGGAACGACGGCGTACGTGTCGACCGACGCCGGCATCATCACCGTCAGCGGCGTGAACACCGGGAATCTCGCTCAAGTCGGCACAGTCTACGCACCCGTCATCACCATCCCCGGCGGAACGCTCACCCTCGAGGGTTCGCCGTCGATCGGAGTCTTGCCGGACGGCAAGTATCTCGTCGCGGTTGCTCCCGAGGACAGCTTGACGGCGCTGTCGAGTCCGACCGACTCGAACCAAGGGACTTCGGTGGTCGTGACGATTCCGATCGGAGCGGGCGACGTGCTCGGAGCGACCCCAGCCGGTCAGTTGAACTACGTCGTCTCACCCTTCAACGATCAGATCGTATTCCATTAGGGTTCTAGCCGACCGGGCCGGACCGCAGTGAACCGATGGACGCGCTTGGCGCTGTTCGTCGTAAGCTGCGGCTCCGTGCTCGGCGCTCTGGCGTTCGTCTCCGCCCCGCAAAGCGTCTTCCCCGCCATCGCGCTCGCGCGAGTCGAGGTCTTCGCCGACGCCGGGGAGCTGCCGTCGGAACAAGTCCGCAGTGAGGTCGCGGCGCCGCTCGAAGCGGCGTTCGCGACCTTACCCTTTCTGAGCACGACGCGAACCTACGCCGATCCCGGGAAACTCGAGCTCGAACTCGACTTCGATCCCAAGAGCGATCCGAACGAAGATCTGCGCAACGTACAAGCCGCGCTCGCGGGCGTGCGCGACCGGCTTCCGGTTTCGCACCTAACGACGCTGATCGAGGGCCCCAACATGGAGCCCGTCGTCAGCTACGCGATCACCTCGGCATCGACCGCTCAGTCCGAGCTGCGGCGCCGCGTCGAGGGCGTCGTCGTGCCGCTCTTCGTCGGGACGCCGGGGCTCGGCCGGCTGACCGTTTTCGGCGGTCCGCGTCCGGCCTATCACGTCACGCTCGACGCCGCCAAGAGCGCCGCGCTCGGTATCTCGCCGCGTGCGGTCGCCGACGCGATCGCGAGCGCCAATAGGCCGCGTGCGGCCGGCTCGATCGAGACCTCCCGCGAGCGGCTCGCGGTGATCTCGGGCGGGGCGCTGCAGCGCGCGGCCGACTTCGCCGGCGTGCGCGTCGCGAGCGCGCGTTCCGGCGTCACGGTTCCCCTTTCGGCAGTCGCCCGCGTCACGTATGGCGACGAGCCGACGGGAGAGCAGACCTCGTTCGATGCGACCCGGGCGGTCATCCTCAACGCGTACCCGATCGCTTCCGGCGACGCGGTCGCGCTCAAGCGAAGCGTCGAGCAGCGCCTGACTGGGCTACGTGCTGCGCTGCCGGCCGACGCGCGCATCGTCGCCTCGTGGGACCAGACGCGCCTCATCCTCGCCTCGCAGGAGGCGCTGCGCGACGAAATGCTGGCCGGCGCGCTGATCGCGCTGCTGGTCATCTTCTGGTTTCTGCGCGACCGCGCGCTGACGCTGGCCGCGGCGATCGTGCTGCCCGCCGCGCTGGCCTTGACCGTGCTGATCCTCGTGCGCGCCGGATTCACGCTCGACCTCATGACCCTCGGCGGGCTGGCGATCGCGATCGGACTCATCATCGACGAGGTGATCGTCGTCGTCGAGGCGATCGCGAGCGCCCTCGAGGGCCGCCCGCCGAGCGAGCGCCGGGCGGCGATCGCCGAGGCGATGCGCCGCGTCGCCAAGCCGCTGATCGCCTCGACCGCTTCGAACGTCGTCGTCTTCCTGCCGCTGGCGTTTCTCTCGGGCGTGCCGGGCTTTTTCTTCCGCGCGCTCTCGGTGACGCTGGCCGTCGCGCTCGTCGTATCGATCGTGCTCTCGCTCGCGCTCGCGCCGGCGCTCGCGCTGACGCTCGGCGCGCGCGCGCACGCCAAGGCTCCGCTGCGGGGCTTCGAGCGCGGGTATCTGGCGTGCCTGCGCTGGGCGCTGCGGCACACCCTCGTGGTGAGCGGCTGCGCCCTGCTGACGGTCGCGGCGGCGCTCTGGCTCTTGTTCCGGGTTCCGAGCGATTTTCTGCCGTCCGTCGACGAAGGTCAATTCGAGATCAAGTACGCCCTGCCGCCCGGCACGTCGCTCGCTGCCGCCGAATCGATCGAGCTCGCGCTCGAGCGCGCCGTGCTGGCCGACCGCTCGGTGCTGCACGAAGCGCGCCTCTCGGGCGTGGACACGAACGGGCTCGTCGCCACGCCGCCCGATGCGGGCACGATCCGCGTCACGCTCAAGCCTCACGCCGATTCGTTCGACCGGGTCGCCGCGCGGCTGCGCTGGGCGATCGGCGGGGTCGATCCCAACGCGGCGGTCGAGATCCATCAACTGCTCGAAGACCAGATCAACGATCTCTCAGGCGCGACCGAGCCCGTCCAGCTCGCCGTGCGCGGACCCTCCGGGCCTCGAATCGCGCAGATCGCTTCGCATCTCGCCGACGACATCGACGGGCTGCCGGGAGTCGTCGACACGTTCGACGGCGTGATCTGGCAGCCGCGCATCGTCCGAGCCTATCCGCGCTCCGGCGAAACGGCCGACGAGTTCGCCGACGATCTCCAAGCGCGCGTCGGAGGCATCACGGCGACCGAGATCGCCTCGGACGGCGCGCGCATTCCGGTCGTCGTGCGCGTCGCCGATCGCCTTCCGCTCGCACGGCGCTTCACGCTCGCAGCGCCCGAACTGGCGACGACGGTGCAGGAGGAGAACGGCGTCCGGATCGTGCGCGTGACCGCCGACATCGAGAACGCCGACCTCTCGACCGTGATGGCCGGGATCCGGCACAACATCCGCTACGCGCTGGCGAACCTGCCGCCGGGGTACTCCATCGAGATCGGCGGCGCGGCGGCCGCGCAAGGCGCCGCCTTCCGCGAGTTCGCGGCGATCTTCGGACTCGCGGTCGTGCTGATCTTCGGCGTGCTGCTCGCGACCTTCAACTCGTTCCGCCTTCCGCTCGTCGTGCTCGCGGCCGTTCCGCTCGCGCCGATCGGCGTGGCACTCGCCCTGGCGGCGACCAACACTTCGTTGAACGTCGCGTCGTTCATGGGGATCCTCTTGCTGATCGGGATCGTGGTGCGCAACGGGATCCTGCTCGTCGAGCGCGCGAGCGCCCGCGTCCTCGAGGGCGCGACGCCGGTCGAGGCGATGGAGCGTTCGGCGATCGAACGGCTTCGGCCGATCCTGATGACGACGTTCGCGACGCTCGCTGCGCTCGGTCCGCTGGCGCTGGGCTTGGGAGCCGGCGCGGAGATGGAGCGACCGCTGGCGATCGCGGTCATCGGCGGGATCGTGAGCGCCACCTTGCTCACGCTCGTGCTCATTCCGGTGCTCTACGTCGGCAGAACGCGCCCGCGTGCCGCGCCGGCGCGCTTGGGCAATCTGTCCTCGCCCGGTTATTCCTAAAGCGGGACGAACTCCGGCCGCGCAGCCGCCGGGATGAGCCGGGCCGCCGAGGCGAGCTCGAAGAGCGCTTCGACCGCGGCGATGCCGGCGTCGCCGAGGTCGCGCGAGGACTCGTTGACGTAGAGCGCGATGTGCGCGCGCATCACGTCCTCGTCCATCTCGAAAGCGTGCTCGCGGACGTACGGCGCGACGGCCGCTTCGTCGGCGCGCGCGAAGTCCAAGCTCGCGCGGATCGTCTCGTCGACGCGTGCGGCCGCGGCGTCGTCGAGGTCGCGCCGGGCGAGGATCGCACCGAGCGGGATCGGATGGCCCGTCTCGCCCTCCCACCAGGCGCCGAGGTCGCTGAGCTGCACCAGGCCGGCGCGCTGGTAGGTGAAGCGCGACTCGTGGATGATCAGCCCCGCATCGGCGTCGCCGCGGGCGACCGCGTCGACGATGCGGTCGAAGCGCATCGGCACGGTTTCGACCGGACGCTGCAGCGCCAGGCGCAGGAGCAGGAAAGCCGTCGTCATCGCGCCGGGGATCGCGATGCGCGCGTGCGGCGGCAGCGAGGCCAGCGGACGCGCCTCGCCCGCGTCATCCGGCCTGGCGACGACGAGCGGCCCGCAGCCGCGTCCGAGCGCTCCACCCGCGCGCAGGATCCGGTAGCGGTCGAGCAGATAGGGGATCGCGCCGTAGCTGACCTTCGTCAGCTCGTGCCGTCCCGCGAGTGCCGCTTCGTTGAGCGCTTCGACGTCGTCGAGGACGACGCTGACCGGCGGTGAACCGGCCAGCATCCCCTTCGTCCAGGCTGCGAAGATATAGGTGTCGTTGGGACAGGGCGAATAGGCGAGGGAGAGCCGAGATTGGCTCATTGCACCTTCGTGAAGTCGTAGCGATCGAGCGGAAGGTACGAGCCGTCGGGCGCGACCTGCTCGTCGGAGAGCGTGAATTGGCGCGCGTTGAGGCGCGAGATCGTCGCCCGCTTGCGATACTGCACTCCGCTCGTATAGGCGGCGTCGCCGTAGAACGAGATGTGCCCGTTCTGCCAGCCCAGCGGTGACACGAGCAGCGCGTAGCCCGGCGAGCCGTCGAGCTGCAGCATGGTCCAATGGCCCGCGAGCGGATCGTAGCCGAGGAAGAAGAAGTCGCGCCCCTTCCCCTCGGCGCCGAAAATCCAGCGTCCCTTCATCGTCATATCGATGACGTAAGAGGATTCATTCGGGTTCGGCTGGCGCGCCGCTCCGGCGACGTGGAGACGTGTATCCCAGGTCCCGCTCATCCATGCCGCTTGGCGCAATTGCCAAATGGGAGAGCTGCGTTCGCTCGCGACGCGGGGGTCGCCGGCCCGCGCTGCGACCGGGACAAACGGTACGCCGGCTTCCGGGGTTGCGGTCGGGACCGGGGCGGACGGCACGGGCGTCGGCGTGGGAACGGGCGTAGCGGCGGGTCTGGCGGTGGCCGCCGGTCTGGGTGTAGGCCGCGGCCTCGGCGTGGGCGTGGGCGTGGGCGCGAGCGTGGGCTTGGGCGTCGGCGTTGGCGTCGGCGTCGGCGTCGGCGTCGGCGTCGGCTGAGGCGTGGGCCTGGGCGCGGGCGTGGCTAGGGGCCTGGGAGTGACCAGAAGCCTGGGCGTGGCAGCAGGCCTGGGAGTGAGCGCGGGCCTCACCTTGCGGGGAGGCGGCGAGGAGGTGGGCTTGGGTGCGGTCGTCGGCGTCGGCGAAGGGCTCGGCGACGGACTCGGTGACGGGCTCGGGCTAGGCGAAGCCTGCGGCGGCTTCGGCGTGAATTTAAAGGGCCAAGCCTCCACTGCCGCAGGGGAGGTCGCCAGCGCGACGGCCAGCCCAGCCGACGCGATGCCGGCGATCCCAAACAAACGGCGTCCCACGCTCAACGTTGCGACTCCTCAGACGATGATGCGATCGAGTACGGCTTCGAGCGCAGCGGCTGCCGCGCGTGCGCCCGCAGCGAAATCCCACGCGCTTCGGGCACGGTCACCGACGTAATTAGAAATACCACGAACTTCCAGCGCGGGGACCCCGCTCTGCCCTGCGGCTCGAAGGACCGAGAACCCTTCCATCGATTCGGTGTCGGCGCCGTAGCGCGCCGCGAGGCGCTCGCCCGTGGCGCTGGTCGCGGTCACGCTCGCCACCGTGATCCCGCTGCCGACCCGATAGGGCAGCCCCGCGCAGCGCTCGAGCAGCTCTTCGTCCGCGTCGGCGCGTTCGATCAGCGAAGCGCCGTCGGGCAGCGTGAACGCTCCTCCGCCTTCGAGGCCCAGCCCGGCGAGCCACTCCGTCGCGACGAGCAGCGCCTCGCCGACGCGCGCCCGTTGGGGAAACGCGCCCGCGATGCCGGCGTTGACGACGGCCCCGTACCGCGCCGCGCTCAGCGCTCGCGCCGTCGCGACGGCCGCTTCGACCGGCCCGACGCCGCAGATCAGGAGCTCCACGTCGGCGCGCCGCCGGAAATACCGCAGCTCCGACTCGAGCGCGCAGACGACCAGGACCGTCGCCATGCCGCCTACCGCACTCCGATGAACTTGTGGGTTTGGAGCGAGAGGCGGAAGCGGGCCGGTTCGGCCTTGAGCGCCTCGAGCGCGAGCGCGACGTTCCGCGGCTCGTTGCCCTCGGGCTGGAGGAAGATCGGAAGCGCGCGCGCCGCGAACGCCTCGAGCCATTCGCGCGGGACGCGCCCGTCGACGATCAGCTTGACTTCATCGGCGCGAGCCGCCATCGCCGGATGGAGCCGCTCTTTGGGGGAGACCGTCAGCCAGACGTCGCCGGGCAGCTCGACCGGAACGGTCCCGTTCGATTCGACGTGCACGCGCCGTCCGTCCGCGCGCAACGCCTCGATCAGCGCGCTCGAGGCGCGTTGCGCGAGCGGCTCGCCGCCCGTGAGGATGACGGTCGGGCAGCGGCCGCCGAGCTCTCCCACCTGGGCGACGACCTCCTCGACCGGCGCGAAAAAGCGCAACGCGTAGTCCGTGTCGCAGAAACGGCAGTTGAGATTGCAGCCGGCCAGGCGTACGAAGACCGCAGGCGTCCCGGTCCACGTCCCCTCGCCCTGGATGCTGTAAAAAAGCTCAACGAGCGCGAGCATCGTCGGCGCGAACGATCGCGCAAGCGGTCGGCGTCTCCCAAAGGGCGATCTCGGCGAGGCCCGGCAGGCGCGGCGCGAGCTGTTCCCAGGCCCACTGCGCGATGTGTTCCGCCGTCGGATTGGGCAGCAGATCGTTCAGCGATGAATGATCGAGGCGTTCGACGACGGCCGCCTCGACGACCGCCGCGAGCTCGTCGAAATCGAGGACCATGCCTTGCGACGGGCCCGCACCTTGCAGGGGGCCGGCGACGGCGACGTCGAGCCGGTACGAGTGGCCGTGCAGACGGCTGCATTTCCCCGGATGGTGCGGCAGCACGTGGGCCGCCTCGAAGCGGAACTGCTTGCGGATGAGCACGGCGTGACGACTTCGCGAGGCGGCGCACGCCGCCCCTCGCCGCGCGCTCCGGTCCGCAACGGATTAGAGCTCGCCGGCCGGACCCATCGCCTGCAGGCGCTTCTTGAGGTCGAGGAGGAAGGCGCTGGCCACGGCCCCGTCGAGGACGCGATGGTCGAGCGAGAGGCAAACGTTCATCATCGCGCGGATCGCGATGGCGTCGCCCTCGACGACGACGGGGCGCTTGACGACGGCCTCCATCGTGACGATGCCGGCTTGTCCGCCGTTGATGATCGGAGCCGAGAGGATCGAGCCGTTCGCTCCCGTGTTGTTGACGGTGAAGGTTCCGCCCGACAGTTCGTCCGCGGAGAGCTTTCCCGTCCGGGCCCGCTCGATCAACCGCCCCGCCGCCAGCGCCAACCCCGCGATCGAGAGGTTGTCCGCGTCACGGATCACGGGCACGACGAGATTCGCGTCGAGCGCGATCGCGATGCCGACGTTGATCTCGCGATGCACGAGGATGCCGTCCTCGGCGAAGCGCGCGTTCATCAGCGGAAAGGCGCGCAGCGACTGCACGACCGCATGGATGAAGAACGGGAGCAAGGTGAGCGTGCGGCCCTTCTCGCGGCTGAAGCGCTCCTTTTCGCTCTCGCGCCACTTCCAGAGGTTGGTCGCGTCGACTTCGACCATCGTCCACGCGTGCGGCGCCGTGCGCTTCGACTCGACCATGCGCTGCGCGATGATCCTGCGGGCCTGGGTCAAAGGGAGCGTCTCTCCCGGCTGCGGAGCGGCGAAGCCGGGTCTTGCCGCCGGCGGCTCCGCGGCCGCCCGGGCCGCAGCGAGCTGCGCTCCGGCGGAGGCTGCGAGGCGCGACGCCGCGGCGATCACGTCGGCGGCCGTGATCCGGCCGCCCGTTCCGCTCCCCGGCACGCGCCGCAGATCGACCTCGTGTTCGCGCGCCAGGCGCCGCACCGCGGGCGAGACGCGGCGCAGGATCTCGGGCGCGTCCCCGCTCGTTTCGAGACGGCGCGCGGCCCCGTTGCTCGCCGGAGCGCCGCCCGCGTCCGGGGCGCCCAGCCGCGACGGCGCGAGCGAGACGCCGGCCTCGCTTCCACGAGCCGGTTCCGCCTCGTGCCGGGCCGCTTCCGTTCGCAGCCCTTGCCCTGCCGGCGGCGCGCCCGGCGCCCCTGGCGCGTTGGCTCCGACCTCGTCGATGATCGCGATCGGCGCTCCCGTCGGCACGGTCTCACCCTCCTTCGCGATCAGCTCGCGGATGACGCCGCTGACGGGCGAGGGTACCTCGGCGTTGACCTTGTCCGTCGAAACCTCGACGAACGCTTCGTACTTCTCGACCGAATCGCCGACCCGTTTGAGCCACTGCGCCACCGTCCCCTCGGTGACCGTCTCACCGAGCTGCGGCATCGTAATCGTGGTCGACATTCAGGCAGTCCTCTCGCTCCGGCCGTTCAGAATTTCACCAGCTCGCGCATCGCGTCGGCCATCCTCTCCGTCGAGATCATGAACTCGCTCTCGAGCGTCGGGGCGTAGCCCATGGCGGGGACGTCGGGACCGCACAGGCGGCGGATCGGCGCGTCGAGATCGAAGAACGCCTCCTCGACGACCATCGCGCTGATCTCCGCGCCGACCCCGCCGAACTTGCTGTCCTCGTGAATGACGAGCAGCTTGCGCGTCTTGCGCACGGAGGCCAGGATCGTCGTGCGGTCCATCGGGCGGATCGAGCGCAGATCGATCACTTCGATCGACATCCCTTCGTCCGCGAGGCGAGCGGCCGCGTCGAGCGCCTGATGCACGTTGTAGCCGTACGAGACGACCGTCAGCTCCTCGCCGGGCCGCTTGACCTCCGCCCTGCCGAGGGGGATCGTGTAGTGCCCGGCCGGGACCTCGCCCTTGACCGAGCGATACGTCTTCTTGTGCTCGAGGAAGAGGACCGGATCGGGATCCTCGATCGCGGCGTTGAGCAGACCCTTGATGTCGGCGGGGAACGAAGGCGCGACGATCTTGAGGCCGGGAACGTGGTAGAAGAGCGCTTCGATCGAGACCGAATGCGAGAGCGCGCCGTGCACGCCGCCGCCGTAAGGCGTGCGGATGACGAGCGGGCAGGTGTAGTCGCCGTTGCTGCGATAGCGCGTTTTCGCCGCTTCGCCCACGATCTGGTTGAACGCCGGATAGATGAAATCGGCGAACTGGATCTCGGCGATCGGGCGCAGCCCTTCCATTGCCATGCCGATGGCGACGCCGACGATCGAGGCTTCGGCGAGCGGCGTGTCGAGAATGCGTTCGGGCCCGAACTCTTCGAGAAAACCTTTGGTGATGAGAAAGACGTTGCCGCGCGCGCCCACGTCCTCGCCCAGGATCAGCGTGCGCGGGTCGTGCTTGAGGGCGTCGTAGAGCGTGCTGCGCACGGCCTCCACGTTGGTCATCGTGGTCGCGGCGGACGGCGCTAGAGCCATGGCTCATGGCTCCCTTCGTAGACGTTCCGGTAGAGTTCCGCAGGGGCCGGATAGGGCAGCGCCTCGACGCGGTCGGTGAGCTCGTTGACCTCGGCCAGCACGCCGCGCTTCATCTCGGCGACGGCGTCCTCGTCGATCGCGCCCAGCGCGAGGAGCAGGCGCTCGAAGCGCGGGATCGGGTCCTGCGCGCGGTGCCGCTCGATCTCGGCGCGAGTGCGATAGGTGCGGTCGTCGTCGTCGGTCGTGTGCGACAGAAAGCGGTAGCACTTCGCTTCGACGAGCGACGGGCCGCCGCCGCCGCGCGCGCGCTCGAGCGCGGCCTTTACGGCCGCGTACACGTCGAGCGCGTTGGCGCCGTCGAGCGTCACGCCGGGGATGCCGTAGCCGCCGGCTTTCTCGGAGATGTCGGCGATCGCCATCTGGTGCGAGCGCGGCGTCGAGATCGCCCATTCGTTGTTCTCGCACAAAAAGACGATCGGGAGCTTGTGCACGGCCGCGAAATTGACGGACTCGTGCCATTCCCCTTCGCTCGTCGCGCCGTCGCCGAACGTGCAGAGGACCGCGCGCCCCTCCTCCTTGCGATAGCGCATCGCGTAGGCGGCGCCGACCGCGTGAGAGCATTGCGCCGCGATGATGGAACTGATCGAGAGGATCCCGCTCGACTTCTTCGTCCAGTGGTTGGGGAATTGCCGGCCTCCGGAGTTGTCGGCCGCGCGCGCGAACATCGAGGCGAGCGCTTCGAAGGGCTCGACGCCGACGCCCAGCGCCAAGCCGATGTCGCGGTAATAGGGGACCAGCACGTCGGCTCCGCGGCGGAAGGCCAGCGCCGCGCCGACGTGGATCCCTTCGTGACCTTCGCTGCCGGTCGCAAAGGGAATCTTCCCTTGACGGTTGAGCTGAAAGCCGCGGTTGTCGAGCGTGCGCGCCAGCAGCATCGTGCGCAGCATCCAGCGCAGTTGCTCGTCGCTCAGACCGCACCGCTCGATCGCCGGCGCCGACATAGCTTTAGCCATTGGCTCCTCCTAGGGCGTCCTCACTCTATCGGACAGAGGGATGCGGTTTCCTTTCGCCATGTGAAAAATGCGACAAAAATGCGGAGCGACCTGGCGGAGCGAACGAGGCCTTCATGCTTGCCTTCCAGCGCGTTCCCACCGCCGAGCTGATTCGCGTGCGGCGCCACCTCCACGAGCACCCGGAACTCTCCATGGCCGAGCACGAGACGGCGGCGTTCGTCGCCGCGGAACTCGGCCGGCTGGGGCTCGACGAGATCCGTACCGGGATCGGCCGCACCGGCGTGCTGGGAACGCTTTGCGGCGGCAAGCCGGGACCGGTCACGCTGCTGCGCGCGGACATGGACGCGCTGCCGATCCTCGAGCTGGTCGAGAGCGGCCACGCTTCGAAGAACCCGGGCGTCATGCACGCCTGCGGACACGACGGGCACGTCGCGATCCTGCTGACCGCGGCCCGGACGCTCTGCGAGCGCCGCGCCGAGGTTCCGGGAACGCTCGTCTTCTGCTTCCAGCCCGGGGAGGAGGGCAGCGCCGGCAACCGTCTGATGATCGAGGACGGCGCGCTCGAGAATCCGCACGTCGACCGTACCTTCGCGCTGCACCTCTACAGCGGGCTCGACGTCGGCAAGATCGGCGTCCGCGACGGCGCGTTCTTCGCCTCGGCCGACGAATACTCGCTCGCCATCAAAGGAAAAGGCGGCCACGGGGCGATGCCGCACCTCTCGGTCGACCCGGTCGTCGCCGGCGCCTATCTCGTCACCATGCTGCAGACGATCGTCAGCCGCGAGGTCGCGCCGAAGGATCCGGCGGTCTTCACCGTGGGCAAGTTCGAGGCGGGCACGACCTTCAACGTCATTCCCGACCGGGCGACGCTCATGGGAACGGTGCGCTGCTTCGATCCGGAAGTCCGCGCCTCGATGCCGGAGCGCTTCGAGCGCATCCTGCGCGGCCTGGCGGAAGCGCTGCGCTTCGAGTACGAGCTCGAATACCGCTGGTCGTACCCGCCGACCATCAACGCGCCTGCCATGAACGACGTCGTGCGCGAGCTCGGCCGCGAAATTCTCGGCGCCGAAGCGGTCGTCGAACACGACATCGTGATGTGGGCTGAAGACATGTCGTTCATGCAGGAGCGGCGCCCCGGGGCGTACTTCATTGTCGGCGCGCGCGGCGGCCCCGAGACGTCATACCCGCACCACAACGCGCGCTTCGACATCGACGAGCGCGCCCTCGAAATCGGTTACAAGATGATGGTCGGGCTGGGGCTGCGCGGCGAGTCTGGGCCGCGCTGATTCGGCCGGCAGAATAGCCGCGCTCGTCTGCATCCGTCGGTCGGCCAAGCGCGGTGCCGAACTCCACGTAAAGCGCGAAGCGAACGCAACTTGTCTCCTCGCTTGACGGCGCATGGTGGTTAAACAAGCTTTCATAGGCCATAAGGAGAAAAGTCGGACGCGGCGTTCAACGGATGTCGAACGTCCTTTGACAAATGTATGATGACGGAGGCTCCGATAGGCCCTAAAGTCTAACTTCAAATCGATCTGTTCAGGGGGGTATCCACATCTCAAGCGAGGTCCGAGCCCGCTCGCTCGTCCCCAGCTACCTGGAAGAGCACGACGCCTGCGGCGTCGGCTTCATCGCGGACCTCGGCGGTCCGCCGTCGCACGCCACGATCGAGCTCGCGCTGCAAGCGGCAGCCGGGATGATGCACCGCGGCGCTCGCGCTGCCGACGGCAGGACCGGCGATGGAGCGGGCATCCTCTGCGAGACGCCTCGCAAGCTTTTGGCACGCGAGCTCGCGCGGGCCGATCTCAACGCCTCGCCCAGTCACTTGGCTGCGGTCTGCCTGTTTCTGCCGCGCGAGCCCGACGCCGCGGCCTCGGCGCGCGCTGCGATCGAAGCGCGGGTCCACTCGGTCGACGTGACGCCGCTGCGCTGGCGCACGCCGCACACGCACGACGAGATTCTGGGCGCCCAGGCGCTGACCACGCGCCCCGCCTTCGAGCAGCTCATCGTCGACATGGGTCCCGGCAACGTGCGGGAGCGGATGCGGACGGCGGCGCGCATGATCGAGAAGACCCTGCGCGAATTCGGCCCGAGCGCCTCGCTCCTTTCGTGCTCGGCGACTTCGGTCGTCTACAAGGCGCTGCTCTCCTCCGACGAGCTGGGCGCCTATTTCGACGACCTGCGCGACGAGCTGTTCGCTTCGCGTTTTGCGCTCTTCCATCAGCGCTTCTCGACGAACTCGTCGCCGGCATGGCGGCTCGTGCAACCCTTCCGCCACATCGCGCACAACGGCGAGATCAACACGATCACCGGCAACCGCGCCTGGCTCGAGGCGCGCGGCATCAAGACGCCGGCGGGCGTGAGCGACTCCTACGATTTCAACACTTCGGTCGACGCGATGGTCGGTGCGGGCTATAAAGTCGACGCCGCAGTCGATCTGATGCTCGCTCCCGCAATCGACCCGGCGGATTCGCTGCTGCGCGCCTATTACGACGCGCACGTGCCGACGGTCGAGCCGTGGGACGGTCCGGCCGCGATCGTGTTCGCCGACGGGGACGTCATCGGCGCGGCGCTCGACCGCAGCGGTCTGCGGCCCCTGCGCTGGTGCCGCACCGCCGGCAACAAGGTGTTGTGCAGCTCCGAAGCCGGCATCGTGAACTTCGGCGACGATCCGATCGTCAAGCGCGGGCGCTTGGGTCCGGGCGGGCGTCTGATCGTGCGTTTCGCTTCGAGCCAGGTCGTCGAGACCGAGCAGTTCCGCGCCGAGCGGCGCGAGCGCGCCGACTTCCGCGAGGTCGTCCGCAGCTGGAGCTTCCCGCTCTCCGATCGCGTCGAGCCGGTCCCCGACCGCGATATCAACCGCCAACTGCTGCGCTTCGGGTGTACGCGCGAGGAGCTCAAGGACGTCATCGGCGTCCTCGCCACTGGGGCCGAGCCGACGTCCTCGATGGGCGACGACGCGGCCCTCGCGTTTTTCGAGCATCGGGCGCCGGTCGCCGAGTATCTGCGCGAGCGCTTCGCGCAAGTCACGAATCCGCCGATCGATCCGTTGCGCGAGGCGCTGGTCTTCGACATGCGCGCCTGGGTCGGCTCGGGCGACATCAACGGCGACATCCCGTCCCCGAACTCGGTCGTCGCCCTCGACAACGCGATCATCTCCGAGCTCGATTTCGATGCGGTGCGCTTCGAAGCGCGGCTCGAGCAGCAGGAGATCGCACTCTCGTTCGAAGGCACGACGCTCGCCCGGCGACTTCACGCGATCTGCGACGAAGCCGAGGCGGCGGTGCGCGCCGGCCGCTCGCTCATCGTCCTCGACGACCGCAAAGACGACGGTCCGAGCGTCCCCGTTCTCTTCGCGGCGGGTGCCGTCCATCAACGGCTCGTGCAGCGCGGTTTGCGCATGCAAGCGTCGCTTGCGGTCGCGGACGGCTACGCGCGCGACGCGCATTCGATCGCCGCGCTCGTCGGCGTCGGAGCGAACGTCGTGACGCCCTGGCTCGCGCTGCGGGCGGCTTACGAAACGAAGCACGGTCCCGGTGAGAACGGCGGTGCGGCGGCTTTGCGCGCGTTGCGCGCCGGCGTGCTCAAGGTCATGGCGAAACTCGGGATCTGCACGCTGCGCTCGTACATCGGCGCGCAGACGTTCGAAGCGATCGGACTGCACGGCGAGATCGTCGACCTCTGCTTCCCGGGCATGGCCGGGCACACGCCGGCGGTGGGCTTCGCCGACTTCGAAGAAGACGTGCGCACCTGGTACGCCGAGTCGCAGGAGGCCGGCCGGGCCCTTCCCGACCGCGGTTCGTTCCGCTATCGCCGCGAGGGCGTGCGCCACGCCTTCGATCCCGTCGTCATCAAGCAGCTGCGCGCGACCGCGATGAGCGGCGACTATCTTTCTTTCGAACAGCTTTCCGACGCGATGGAGGCGCGCGTGCCGGTCACGCTGCGCGACCTCCTGACGGTCGTGCCGCTGCGCGAGCCGGTCGCGCTCGAAGAAGTCGAGCCCGTCTCCGCGATCGTGCAGCGTTTCGCCACGGCGGCGATGTCGCACGGAGCACTCGCTTCGGAAGTGCACGCCACGATCGCGCGCGGCGCCAATCGCATCGGTGCCCGCAGCAACTCGGGTGAAGGCGGCGAGCACGCGTACCGCTATTCGCGCAAGGAAGACCACGGCCGCAGCCGGATCAAGCAGGTCGCCTCGGGCCGTTTCGGCGTCGGCGTGACTTACCTCGCCAGCGCCGACGAAGTCGAGATCAAGATGGCCCAGGGCTCCAAGCCCGGTGAAGGCGGCCAGATCCCCGGCTTCAAGGTGAGCGTCGAGATCGCCGAGCTGCGCGGCGCGCAGCCGGGGCAAGCGCTGATCTCGCCGCCGCCGCACCACGACATCTATTCGATCGAAGATCTCGCGCAGCTCATCTACGACCTGCGGCGGGCCGCACCGCACGCGCGCATCGCGGTGAAGCTGGTCGCGCAGTCGGGGATCGGCTACGTCTCGAGCGGCGTCGCCAAGGCCGACGCCGACGTCATCCACGTCAGCGGTCACGACGGCGGGACCGGCGCCTCGCCGCTCTCCTCGATCAAGCACGCGGGCTTGCCCTGGGAGATCGGCCTGGTCGAGACGCACCACGCGCTGCTGGCCAACGGCCTGCGCTCGCGCGTCAAGCTGCGCGTCGACGGCGGCTTCAAGACCGGCCGCGACGTCATCATGGCGACGCTGCTGGGCGCCGACGAGTGCGGCTTCGGCACCGCGCTGCTCATCGCGCTCGGCTGTATCTTCGCGCGCCAGTGTCACAAGAACACCTGTCCCGTCGGCATCGCGACGCAGGATCCCGAACTGCGCAAGAAGTTCAAGGGGACGGAAGAAGAGGCGATCGCCTATCTGGAGTTCGTCGCCAACGACGTGCGCCGCCGCCTCGCAGCGCTGGGCGCGCGTTCGCTCGACGAGCTGCACGGCCGCTCGGACCTCCTGCGCCGGCGCGTCACGAACGATCCGCGCTTGCAGGACGTCGACCTGGCGGAGGTCCTGCGGCTGCCGGAACGGCCTCAGACGCCCCGCCGCGCCGTGCTCGAGCCGACGCACCTCGACAATTTGGTGGCACGCCCCTGGACGCGTCCGCACGCCGTCGCCGAACTCGCGGTCTCCCCGACGGATCGCGCGGTCGGCGCGCGGATCGCGCACGAATTCGCCGTCCGGCGGGCCGAGGGCGAGGAGCCCGGAACCTTGCTCGTCCGCTATCACGGGACGGCCGGCCAGAGCTTCGGCGCGTTTCTGACGACGGGGATCACGCTCGACCTCGCGGGCGACGCGAACGACTACGTCGGCAAGAGCATGGAAGGCGGCCGCATCGTCGTGCGCGGATACGACGACGCCGTCGAGCCCGTCGCCGGGAACACGTGCTTCTACGGCGCGCGCGGCGGCGAAGGCTTCATCCGCGGCATCGCGGGCGAACGTTTCGGCGTGCGCAACAGCGGAGCCCGGCTCGTCGTCGAAGGCGCAGGCGAGCACGCCTGCGAGTACATGACCGACGGCTTCGTTGCGATTCTAGGACCGGTCGGCCGGAACTTCGCCAGCGGCATGAGCGGCGGCGTCGTCTTCATCGCGCCGGGCGACGAGCCGATCGACGAGAGCCTCGGCGCGTTCGAGCTCGGACCGACGCCCTGCCGCCTCACGCCCGCGCGGGAAAGCGATCCCGACACCCTGCGGCTGCGCGACCTCCTGGAGCGCTATGCCGAAGCGACCGGCTCGCGGCGCGCGGCGCAACTCCTGGCGGATTGGCCGCGCGCGCTAGAGCGTTTCGCGAAGCTCGGCCTCGAGCCGGATTCCGGTCCGGCCGGACCGGAATCCGAAGTCGAGAAGACGGCTACTCTAGTCGCTTCCCCATAGCCGCGGAGGCGGCCTCGACGACCTTGCGGGACTGCTCGACCATCTTCTGAGCGGTCACGCGCGTCTGTTCGGCCGTCTCGCGGAGCGCTTCGCCGCCGAGATCGACGAAGTCGTTGAGATGCTGGATCGCCGCCTGCGTGTTCTTGGTCGCGAGTTCGCTCGACGCCTCGGCGTGTCTGATGAGCGTCGACTGCAGCTCGCGGGCTTCGCGCAGCGAGCTTTCGATCTGCGGTTTCAGCCCGTCGGCGGCCTTGTTGAGCGCGTCGCTGATCGACTGCTGCAATTCGCGTGCCTGTTCCAGCACTTTTTCCATCTGCTCGTTGAGGCTCATGCTGTCACCTTCACTGTTAGTTCTTTAGTGCTGTTGGCTTTTCGTTCTGCTAGGCGCGTTCGCTCCTATCGTCCGTCTTCGACGGTCATCACCCAGCGAACCGCGCGAGCGTACTGTTCGAGCTCGCGCGTGGTGCGCAGCAGCCAGGCGAACGAAGGGTCGTAGACGGCCCGCTTCCCGCGCGAGTCGTCCTGCTCTCTCAAAAAACGGCGCGCCTTCTCGAGCTGCCGCTCGACCTGGTCCCATTCACCGCGCAGCGAAGACTCGGAGGCGTCGGAGAGACGATCGATCACGGGCGGAGCCGGCGACTCGGGATGGCGCATGGCGAACTCGAGGCGAGCCAAGGTGTAGGCACTCGTCGTCGTGATGAACGAGCCCAGCAGTTGCACGAGGCGCACTTCCATCGCCTGATCACCGTTCAACGATCGGCGGGCCGGTCCCCACCGTGCGAAAGGGCGCGCAGCTAGCCTTTTGCGCCGCCGTGCGAGGTCGAGACGGTCAGCTCGAGATAGGCGCGTTCGCACGCCTGGACGACCGCGGATCCCAAAAGCGAAAGCCGCGAGCCGATCGCGAGCACTTGATCCGAGCCGCGCGCTCCCGCCAGCTCGTCGTGCAGACGGCCTAGCGCTTGGGCGAAATCGGTCTGTTCCATCATTGTAATTAGGAGACACGAAATGTCGCCTAAAGGTTCCCGGAACCGGCCTGCATGAACCGCAGGGGAGGACGGTCAAAAGGAACGTGATGCAGGACCTGGCCGAAGCCGTTCCGACCAGCGAGGACCTCGCTGCCGAGTTCGCCCCCATCGTGGGTGCCCGCCACTGCATCACGGAGCCGAGCGAGCTGAGGACCTACGAGTGCGACGGGCTGACCGGCGTCCGGGTCCGGCCGCTGGCGGTCGTTCTGCCCGCCTCCACGGCCGAGGTCGCCGCCACGGTCAAGGCCGCCCGGCGCCGCTCGCTGGCGATCGTCGCGCGCGGATCGGGGACGGGGCTCTCGGGGGGCGCCCTGCCGGTCGCGCGCGGCATCGTCGTGGGGCTGGCGCGGATGAACCGCATCCTCGGGGTCGACTTCGAGAACCAGCGCGCGCGCATCCAGCCGGGCGTCATCAATCTCGACGTCAGCCGCGCGATCGCGGGCAACGGCTACTATTACGCGCCCGACCCGAGCTCGCAGAGCATCTGCTCGATCGGCGGCAACGTCGCCGAGAATTCCGGCGGAGCGCACTGCCTCAAGTACGGCTTCACCGTCAACCACGTCGTCGCGGCGACGGTCGTGCTGGCGGACGGCGAGATCGTCGAGCTCGGCGGCGAGCACGCCGACGCTCTCGGTTACGACCTGATGTCCGTTCTGGTCGGCAGCGAGGGGATGCTGGGGATCGTCACCGAGGCCGTGGTTCGCATCCTGCGAACGCCCGAGCTGACGCGGACGTTCTTCGCCACCTTCCCCTCGACCGACGAAGCCGGTACGTGCGTCTCCTCGATCGTCGCGCACGGGATCGTGCCGGCTGCCGTCGAGATGATGGACGCACTCGCCATCGAGGCGATCGTGAAGGCGACCGGCGTGGACTGGCCGCTTGACGTGGGGGCGGCACTCTTGATGGATGTGGACGGGCCGCGGGCCGAGGTCGAGCACACGGCCGCGGCGGCGGTCGAAATCGCGACGAGCTGCGGCGCTCTCGAAGTGCGCGTGCCGAAGGACGACGCCGAACGGGCGCTGATGTGGAAGGGCCGCAAGGGCGCCTTCGCGGCGATGGGGCGGATCAGCCCCAATTACTACGTCCAGGACGGCGTCATCCCGCGCTCGGAGATCAGCCGCGTCCTGCGCGAGATCGCCGAACTCGCCGGGCGCGAGGGCCTGCGCGTCGCCAACGTCTTTCACGCCGGCGACGGCAACCTGCACCCGCTCGTCCTCTACGACGCGCGCGTGCCGGGCGAAGCGCGGCGCGCCGAGGAAGTCTCCGGTGAGATCCTGCGGATCTGCATCCGCTACGGCGGCTCGATCACGGGCGAGCACGGCGTCGGAGCCGACAAGGCGGTCTACATGGGCGAACTTTTCGGCGACCGGGATCTCGAGACGATGCACTGGGTGCGCTGCGCTTTCGATCCGACCCGCTCGCTCAACCCCGGCAAGGTTTTTCCGACCCCGCGGCTGTGCGGGGACGTCCCCGGCCCGTACGTCGCTCATCCGAGCGAGCGCAGCGGCCTGGCCGGCCGGGGATGAGCGCCGTGTCGTTCGACGCCGGCGAGAGCGTCGCACCGGCGGATCTCGAGGAAGCCGCGGAGGCGCTGCGCGAGGCGGCGAGCCGGCACCGGACGGTCTCGTTCTTGGGCGGCGGGACGGAGCTGGGCCTCGGATACCCGCCGCAGCGCGTCGACGTGCTGGTCCGGACCGCGGGCCTGACCCGGATCGTCGAGTACGCGCCGGCCGACATGACGGTCACGGTCGAAGCCGGCTTGACGCTGGCCGCGCTGCAGGAGCGGCTCGAGCCCCAAGGGCAGCGCCTCGCGCTCGACCCGCCCCTTGCGACGGCCGCCACGCTGGGCGGTCTGCTCGCGACCAACGCCTTCGGCCCGCGGCGGGCCCGCTTCGGCTCGCTGCGCGACCTGATCGTGGGCGTCTCGCTGATCCGGGCGGACGGCGCGCGCGTGCGCGGCGGCGGGAAGGTCGTCAAGAACGTCGCCGGCTTCGACCTTCCCAAGCTGATGGTCGGCGCGCTCGGCACCCTCGGGATGATCGCCACCGCGACCTTCCGGCTGCACCCGCTCCCCGCAGCGGTTCGCTTGCTGCGGGTCGCGGATTGCGAAGCGGCCCGGGTTCGCGCGCTGTGCAGGGCGTCCGTCGCCGCTCAGCTGGAGCCGGCGGCGCTCCTCGCCCTGCGGGCGGGCGGGCACTACAGCTTGCACGTGCTCTTCGAAGGTTTTGAAGCCGGCGTCGCCGAGCAGGCCGCGCGTTTCGCCCGGCTCGCCGAGGCGTCGGGGGCGGCCGCCGAGCCGCTCGAGGGTGCCGCAACGCTCGCCGCGCTCGACCGGGAGGCGCGGGTCCACGGCAGCGTCCGCCTGCGCCTGGCGGCGCCGCCGTCGGCGCTCGAGACGCTCGATCGCGCCGCGCTGCTTCCGCTCGAGGCGGCCTTCGGAGAGGCGAGAGCGGTCCTCTATCCTTCGCTCGGGGTCGCATTTATGGGCGGTTTCCCGGCCGATCCGGCGGCGGCGGTCGCGGCGATCGGGCAGGCGCGCGCGGCCTTGGAGAGCGTGGGCGGGCACCTCGTCGTCACGGAGGCCGCCGGCGACGTCGCGCAGGGGGTCGATCCCTTCGGTACGCTCCCCGGCTCGTTCGCGCTCATGGCGCAGCTCAAAGCCCGCTTCGATCCGGAGCGGCGGCTCAACCGCGGCCGCTTCTTGGGGAACCTTTAGTTGGCTCAGACGCGCAGCACGGCCGAGCTGATCTCCGATTGCGTGCACTGCGGGTTCTGTCTGCCCGTCTGTCCGACGTATCGCTCCTGGTCGCTCGAAATGGACTCGCCGCGCGGCCGCATCGACTTGATGAAAGGCCTGCACGACGGGGCGCTCCAGCTCGACGAACGTGCCGTCGCCCACTTCGACGCGTGCCTGGGCTGCATGGCCTGCGTGCCTGCCTGTCCCTCGGGCGTGCGCTACGACGTGCTGATCGAGTCGACGCGTGCGGAAGTCGAGGCGCGATACGTTCGTACCGCCGCCGATCGCGCTTTCCGCGAGCTGGTTTTCGCCTTGTTTCCGCATCCGGCGCGCTTGCGCGTCCTCGCCTTTCCGCTCTTCTTGTACGCGCGCAGCGGGCTGCGGCGTGCCGTCGAGCGGAGCGGATTGCTCGAGCTGCTGCCGCGGCGGCTGGCCCAGCTCGCCACGCTCGCGCCCGGGCTCGGCGCGGCCGATTTGCTGCGCGGCTTGCCGGCGTTCACGCCGGCCCGCGGGACTCGGCGCGGAAGCGTCGCGCTCGTTCCGGGCTGCGTGCAGCGGGTCTTCTTCTCGAGCGTGAATCGGGCGACGATCCGCGTGCTGGCCGCCGAAGGCTTCGACGTCACCGTTCCGCGAGGCCAGGGGTGCTGCGGCGCGCTCTCGCTGCACGCCGGCCGCGACCGCGAAGCGCGCGGCTCGGCTCGGGCGCTGATCGAGGCGATCGAGCCGGCCGGTCCCTTCGATGCGGTCATCGTCAACGCGGCGGGATGCGGCTCGGCCCTCAAGCAGTACGGCGAGCTCTTCGCCGCGGACGACGCGTGGCGCGAACGCGCGACGGCCTTCGCCGCAAAAATTAAGGACATTAACGAATTCCTCGCGCAGCGCGGGCCGGTCGCCGCGCGGCGGCCGTTGCCGCTGCGCGTCGCTTACCACGACGCCTGCCATCTGGCTGCGGCCCAGGGGATCCGCGAGCAGCCTCGCACGCTGTTGCGCAGCGTCCCCGGTCTCGAACTGCTCGAGATCGCCGGCGGCGAGCAGTGCTGCGGCAGCGCCGGAGTTTACAACCTCATGCAGCCCGCGAGCGCCGCGGAGATCGGCGAGCGCAAGGCCGCCGACGTGCTGGCGACCGGCGCCGACGTGCTGGTCAGCGCGAATCCAGGCTGCACGCTGCAGATCCGCGCTATCTTGGCCAAACGGGGGGTCGATCTGCTCGCGGTCCACCCGGTCGAGATATTGGATGCGGCCCTCGTTTAAGCGAGAGGAACACCTAAAAAAATAGCAGTAAATTTTTAGTGTGAGAATAAATGCCGCTCTTGCTGGACTTTGAGCCGGTGAAGGTCGAAGATACAGGTAGGTACCGAAGGCGTATACAGAGGGGAGTCCGTTTCGTGCTCCCCTTCTGCTGCCGAGATGGAGGTTCGAATCCGCCCGTGTTGTTCAGGCTCGACCGTTCCGGCGAAGCGGATCCGCAGCCCACGCGCGGCGCGGGCCGGTTGCGAGCCGTCGCCGGCCGGGTTCCCGCGTTGCTGTGGAACGTCGATGAGAACCTCGCTTTTCGCACTCCGCTCGAGGGCTTGGGCGATTTCGGCCTGGAGATCGCCGCGCCGCCGGGAGGATCGATCCTGGACTTCTTCGGCCAGGGCGATCCGCTTGTCGGTCCGGGCACGGCTCACCGGTTAGCCCTGCAAGGTGAATCGGTTTCCTTCGAGATGGAATTGGGAGGGCGTTTTTTCCGCGGGTACGTCGAGCCGCAGCGCAACGCTGCCGGCAAGCTCATCGGAGCCGTCGGCGTAGCGCTCGACGCGACCGGCGAGCGGGCCGCGCTGCACTCGCTGCAGCGCAGCGAGGAGACGCTCGCGCTGGCGCAGTCGGCAGCACACCTCGGCTCGTGGGCGCACGATCTGATCGGCGGCGAGTACTCATGGTCGCGAGAGATGTTCGCGCTCTGCGGTCTCGACCCGAACGCCGTCGAGGCGAGTCCCGAACTGCTGTGGCGGCACGTGCATCCGGACGACCGTCTGGCACTCGAGGCGGCGATCGAAGTCGCGCGCGAATCGCGGCGCTCGTTCGCGCTCGACACGCGGCTGATTCGAGCGGACGGCACGGAGCGCTGGGTTCAGCATCGCGGTAAGTTTTGGTACGACGGCCAGTTTGCGGCGCGCGTCGTCGGGACCGTGCTCGACATCACGGCGCGCAAGCGCGCCGAAGAGAACCTCGCCTATCAGGCAAGCTTCGACCCGCTCACCGATCTGCCCAACCGCAAGCTTTTGGCCGACCGTCTCCAGCAGGCGGTCTTGCAAGCTCAGCACAACGGTGCGATGATGGCGGTCCTCTACGTCGACCTGGATCGCTTCAAGGCGATCAACGACTCGCTGGGGCACAGCGTCGGTGACGATTTCCTGCGCGCCGTGGCCTTACGCTTGCTCGGAGCGGTGCGCGAGACCGATACGGTCGCGCGCTTGGGCGGCGACGAGTTCGTCATCGTGCTGCCCGAAATCGAAGCTGCCGACGAGGCCGCGCGGGTGGCGGAACGCGTCGTCGGCTCGTTGGAGCAGCCCTTCGTGCTGGGAACTCGCGAGCTCTATTGCTCGGCCAGCATCGGGATCAGCGTGTTCCCCGATGACGGCGACACGCCCGATCTGCTCGTGCGCAACGCCGACGCCGCCTTGTATCGCGCCAAGCACGCCGGGCGCGGCTCGTTCCATTTTTTTACGGCAGCGACGCATACCCGGGCGCTCGACCGTCTCGAGCTCGAGCACAAACTGCGCCGCGCGCTGGAGCGCGACGAGTTCACGCTCTACTACCAGCCGATCGTCGACCGCTTCGAAAGGACGGTCACGGTCGAGGCGCTGCTGCGCTGGCAGCACCCGGAGCTCGGGACGATCGCTCCCGACCGGTTCATTCCGCTCTGCGAAGAAGTTGGCTTGATCGTCCCTCTTGGGCGCTGGGTCATGTTCCACGCGATCGCGCAACTGCGCGCCTGGCGGGCCGCCGGTCTGCGGCCGATGCGCCTCGCACTCAACATCTCGCCGCGTCAAGCGATCGATCCCGACCTCGTGGAGGACGTCCGCGCGGGGCTCGCGCTGCTCGACGGCTCACCGGATCTTCTCGAGCTCGAGATCACCGAAAGCATCCTGCTCAGCGACGTCGCCAACGCGCGGCGCACGATCGCCGAGATCAAGGCGCTCGGCGTGCGCCTCAGTCTCGACGACTTCGGTACCGGCTACTCCGCGCTCGCGTACCTCAAGCACCTGCCGGTCGACACGCTCAAGATCGATCGCGCCTTCGTGCGCGATCTGCCGGGCGACCGCGGCGACGCGGCGATCGTCTCGGCCGTCGTGGCGCTCGGTCACGCGATGGACATCGAAGTCGTCGCGGAGGGCGTCGAGACCGCCGAGCAGGCGATGCTCCTGCGGCGCCTCGGCTGCGACGCTTTGCAAGGATTCCATTTTTCGCGACCGCTCCCGGCCGAACGCCTGGAGGCGGTGCTGCGCGCGTGGAATGGCGCTTCCCTCGTCTGAGGGAGCGGCTCCGCCGTATGCGGAGATGGTCGCCGCCTGGAAGAGTCTGCGAGGGCGAGACGGGTTCAGCCTGCGCGAGGTCGCCTGCGAGGCCGTGCAGCGAACGCTGCTGCTGGCGGAGATCGTGCGGCCCGGCGCGCCCGCCGTTGCGATCGCCGCGGGCGTGCACGGCGACGAGCCGGCGGCGCCCTGGGCGCTGTATTCGATCGTTCGCGACGGGCTGCTCGACGGCTCGTTCGGCTATCGCATCTGGGCCTGCACGAATCCGAGCGGGTACGCGCTGGGCACTCGTGCGAACGCCGAAGGAACCGACATCAACCGCAGCTTCGGCCGCGGCGGGCAGACGCCCGAGGCACGCGCGATCGTCACGGCCAGCCGCGACCGGAAATTCGCGCTGACGATGGACTTGCACGAGGACTACGAAGCCGAAGGCTTCTACTGCTACGAATCGGTCCTCGACGGGTCGCCGTATCTCGGACCCGCCGTCGTGCAAGCGGTCGACGACGCCGCGCTTCCCGTACAAGACCTGCACGACGCGTTCGAACTCGGTTATCCGCCCGACTCCCACCACCTGCGGGTCATCGAGCGAGGCCGGGTCTTGCCCGACGCACGCGCCGAGATGGCCTTCTCCGGTCACCTTCCGTACAGCATGTACCTGCTGCGCAGCGGTGCCGCACCGCGCTCGCTGACGATCGAATCCCCGAGCTCACGTCCCTGGGAGGACCGTATCGCCTTGCACCGCATCGCGGTGGCGACCGCACTCGCCGGCTTGCGCGATATCTCGACCGCGTCGCGATAGGAACGGTCGCCGGGCGCTAGGCCTCAGACGCGTGCGGGCTCCGGAAGATACGGCACGACGTAAGGTCCCTCCGGGAGGGCGGCGCAGGTCGCACCCGGGCCCGCCGCGGCCAGCGCGAGGCGGACGCTCTGCGACGGATCGTCGGTCGGAACGAGCAACGCGGCGCGGATCGCGTCGTTCGGCAGCGAGGAGTGCAGCACGACGCGCGCCTTCAAGAGGACGAGCGCGGTGCTCTGCGCGGCCCACTGGTCGTAGACGGCGTAACCGGGCTGCCCGATCATGTCGAGCAGCTCGCGCGCCGAGGGCTTGGCGCGCACGATGTCCTTGAAGTTGCCGTGCTCGGGGAAGCCGTCGCTGCACTCGGCGCACATGACGATCGTGCCGCGCGGCTTGACGGCGAGCGCCGCAGCCGAGAGCCCCTTGATACACTGGTAAAGGTTCTGATCGAGCGGGTAGCCGCCGTTGGTGGTGACGACGACGTCGAAGCGGTGCGGGACGGGCCGCGCGGCATGCTGCTTGCAGAAAGCGGCACCGGCGAGATGCGCCTCGCGGTAGTCGCCGCAGAAGAAGCCGGTGATCCGCCTTCGGCGGTCGAGCGTGACGTTGACCATGAAATGCGGCGGTGCCAGCGCGGCGACTTCGCGCGCCATCTCCTGGATCGGGTTGTTCTCGAGGTTGAGCCAGGTCGCGCCCGGGTCGCCGACCATCTGCGCGTTGTGGAAGAACTGCACGGTCTCGATCCCGGCGACGCCGGGCATGATCCCCTTGGGACCGCCCGAGAACCCGGCGTAGAGATGCGGCTCGATGAAGCCGACGACGATGCGTTTGTCGGCGCGTACGTACTCGCTGTTGAGGTAGGCCGGTGCGCCGCGCGACGTGGTGCCGAGCCGCGTCACTTGAGCCGGGTCGTGCGCGTCGTGGTCGATGACGCGCACGCGCGCCAGCGTGGCCGCGCCGAACATCTGCTCCATTTCGGCGGGCGTCGTGGTGCGGTGCGAACCCGTACCGATCATGACGGTGATCCGTCCGGCGGGCACGTGCGCGAGCTCGTCGAGGATCCAGGGGATGAGCCGTTCGTTGGGGGTCGCGCGGGTGACGTCGGAGGTGACGATGACGACGCGGTCGCTCGCGCCGACGATTTCTCGCAGCGGGGACGCGCCCGTGGGCCGGCCCACGGCGCGCTCGAAGGCGGCGCGCTCGTCGGGCAACGCGGGCGGATCGGCCGGCTCGATGAGGGTCGTATCGTCGGGAAGGTCGAGAAGCAGGCCGGCGCGGCCGTACGCGACGCGGAGGTTCATCTCTGCCGGTTCGACGGCGGCCAGGGCGGGGCCCGCGTTCGCCGCGCCGCGCTGTGACTTGAGCCGAAGCGAAGGGCGCCGCGCGTGCGGTATGCTGGGGCTGTTCGCGCCTGCCTGGGGCAGATGCAGGCGCAAGAGAACGCGAGCGCTTCGCGGAAGGCTGGACCATGGCAGTAGAGCGAGATCAACTCGAAGTCGACGTGCTGATCGTCGGCGGCGGTCCGGCCGGTTTGGCCGCGGCTGTCCGGCTGCGTCAGCTCGCGAAGGAACGCGGCAAGGAAGATCTCTCGGTCATGCTGATCGAGAAGGCCGGCGACATCGGCAACCACGGCATCTCAGGCGCCGTCCTGGACGGCAAGGGGCTGGACGAGCTGCTCCCGGGATGGCGCAACAGCGCGCCGCTCGAGTCGCCCGTCACCGGCGACGCGATGTGGTTCCTGACGCCGGACGGACATCGCGTCGTGCCGTCGGCGCTGATCCCCGCGATGATGCACAACAGCGGCAAGTACGTCGCGAGCCTGCAGAAGCTGACCAAGTGGATGGGCGAGAAGGCCGAAGAGCTCGGCGCCGACGTCTTTGCCTCGTTCCCGGGACAGGAGCTGTTGTGGGCGCCCTCCGAGAGCGGAAGCGGGCCCGAACGGGTCATCGGCGTGCGCGTCGGCGACAAGGGCGTCGATCACAACGGCAAGCCGAAGTCGAACTTCGAGCCGGGACCCGATCTGCTGGCGAAGGTCGTCATCCTCGCCGAAGGCCCGCGCGGGACCCTCGCGAAGCAGGCGATCGCGAAGCTCGGCCTCGACCAGGGGCGCGAACCGATGGTGTACGCCGTCGGCGTGAAGGAACTGTGGCAGTGTCCGAAGGGCACCGTCGAGGCCGGCTCGGTCATTCACACTTTCGGTTATCCGCTGCCGAGCGAGACGTTCGGCGGCGGATTCATTTATGGGATGGCCGGCGACATTCTCGATATCGGTCTGGTAACCGGGCTCGACTACCAAGATCCGACGACCGATCCCCACGACAACTTCCAGCGCATGAAAGCTCATCCGAAGATCGCGAAGCTGCTCGAGGGCGCAAAGCTGTTGCGTTACGGTGCGAAGGCGATCCCCGAAGGCGGCCTCTTCGCGATGCCGCGCCAGTACGCGGACGGCCTGCTGATCACCGGCGACTCGGCCGGCTTCCTCAACGGCATGCGCCTCAAGGGAATCCACCTCGCGATCAAGTCGGGGATGCTGGCGGCCGAGACGGCCTTCGACGCGATCGTCGCCGAGAAGTACGACGCGGCGACGCTCGCCGCCGTCGAAGAGCGCTTCGAGAAGTCGTGGGCCTATTCGGAGCTGCGCATGTCGCGCAACTTCCACCAAGGCTTCAAGAACGGTCTGTTCGCCGGCATGTTCAACGCGGGGCTGGCGATGTATACCGGCGGTCGCGCTTTCGGCTTCATCGACAAGCTGCCCGTCGAGCCGGGTTACGCAGTGCTGAAGAAGCTTTCGCAGCGCGCGCCGCGCGCCGTGAACCACCGCGCCACGATCGACAACGTCCTCACCTTCGACAAGCTCACCGACGTCTTCAACAGCGGCACGCTGCACGACGAAGATCAGGTCCCGCACTTGCACGTCGCCGACACGACGATCTGTCAAGACCGCTGCACGGTCGAATACGGCAATCCGTGCCAGTACTTCTGCCCGGCGAAAGTCTACGACCCGGTCTTCAAAAAGAACGAGGCCGGTGCGTACGAAGGGCGCTTGCAGATCGACTTCTCGAACTGCGTGCACTGCAAGACGTGCGACATCATGGATCCGTATCAGATCATCACTTGGGTCCCACCCCAAGGGGGCGAGGGTCCGGTTTACACCGGCATGTAAACCGGGACTTCAAGGGAGTCCTCACCTTCTCTTAAGTTGCTCTTAAGCTTGGGCGCCTTAGAATGAGGCGCCCAAGCTTCTTGCTGCTCGAGGATCGAAGGAACAGACGAAGACGTGGAACACATCATCGGCGACTCGATCTCCGGACCGAGTCTTCTCTTTTTGATATTGGCCCTCGCCCTCGCACTCGGCTTCGAGTTCGTCAACGGTTTCCACGACACGGCCAATGCGGTGGCGACGGTCATCTACACGCACTCGCTCAAGCCGGTCTACGCCGTCGTGTGGTCGGGTCTGTGGAATCTGACGGGCGTGCTGCTCTCGGCGGGGACCGTGGCCTTCGGCATCCTGGCGCTGCTGCCGGTAGAGTTGGTAATGAACGTCGGCTCGGGCGCGGGCTTCGCGATGGTCTTCGCCTTGCTGGTCTCGGCGATCGTGTGGAACCTCGGAACGTGGTATTTGGGTTTGCCCGCCTCGAGTTCGCACACGCTGATCGGTTCGATCGTCGGCGTCGGTCTGGCCAACTCGCTGATGTCGGCCGGCCACCAATTCGGCGACGGCGTCAACTGGGGGAAGGTGCAGGACACGCTGGCGGCGCTCTTGGTCTCGCCCGTCATCGGTTTCGTCTGCGCCGGCCTGCTGCTGCTGCTCTTCAAGTTCGTGATTCGCCGTCCCGAGCTTTACACGGAGCCGGCGAAGGATCAGCCGCCCTCACCGTGGGTCCGCGCGCTGCTGATCCTCACCTGCACGGGCGTCAGCTTCGCGCACGGCTCGAACGACGGGCAGAAGGGCATGGGCTTGATCCTGCTGATCCTCATCGGCGTCGTGCCCAGCGTCTACGCGCTCAACCTCAACCTCGATCAAAAGGCCGTCGCGACGATCGCGAGCGAGACGTCGCAGGCGGGCACCGTGTTCGGGCGCCTGGCCGCGAACGATCCGGTCTCGCCGCAAGAGGCGAGCGACACGCTCAACGCGTTCCTCAAGTCGAGCGGTGCCGTCAATCCCGGCGTCTTCGCGGCGCTGGCCGAAAAGTCGCAGGAAATCGCCCAGAACCTCGACGGGAAAAAGACGCTGGCAGACGTCCCGAAGGACGAGCGCTCGGCCTTTCGCAGCGACGTCTACCAGGTCTCCGAGTCGATCGGAAAGCTGCAGAAGAAGAAGGCGCTGCCCCAGGGCAGCGACGGCGTGCTGCTGATCGACCTCAAGAAGTCGCTCGACAAAGCCACCCATTTCATCCCGCTCTGGGTGAAGATCGCAGTGGCGCTCTTCCTCGGCTTCGGCACGATGATCGGCTGGAAGCGGATCGTCGTGACGGTCGGCGAGCGCATCGGCAAAGCGCATCTCACTTACGGGCAGGGCGCCTCGGCCGAGATCATCGCCTACGCGACGATCCAACTGGCCGACCAGTTCGGCCTGCCCGTCAGCACGACGCACATCCTCTCCTCGGGCGTCGCGGGGACGATGGCCGCCAACAAGAGCGGCCTGCAGGCGAACACGCTGCGGAACATCCTGCTCGCGTGGGTGCTCACGCTGCCCGTCTGCGTCTTCCTCGGCTCGATGTTCTTCGCGTTCGGCTTGCGCGTCGTCTCGATTTTCGGCGGGCACTGAGCGGCGCGTCTCGGTATCGCTCGGCAGAGCGTTACCGAGGGCGGTGAAGCCTCGGCGTTCCGGGATCGTCACGCTTCTCGGGCTCGCCCTGCTGCTTCGCAACCGGGCATCGCTGCAGCGGCGCCGAAAGCGCTTGGGGCTTTGCGGAGCACCTTAACGTAAGGATAATGCAGCGCGCGTAACATGGCCTGGCAAAATGCTTCATAGATGCCTCCGAACGTCATCGATGCTCGGCGTATTCTTGTGCGCCATGGCGATGGCGGCGGAGGCGCAACTGAACAGCGGCCAGCCGGCGCCCTCGCCCTCTCCCTCGCCGGAGCCTTCGCCGCCGCCTGCGGCCGGCGCCGCTCCGACGGTCAGCTCGCGGCCGCTCGGCCTGCGCATCTCGACGGCCCTCAGCACGACGTTTCTCGATCAGAGCACCGCAGGTGAAGGGCAAGCCGGTCCCGAGGCAACAGGCTTCATCAACGGTTCGCCGCTTTCTCCCAACACGCCGTACGATCTCTTTTCGAGCGCGCCGCTGACCCCCGGCGTCGCCGGCCTCGGAGAAGCGCTTTCCACGGGCACCTTTCGCATGCCGACGTTGGATCTCGGCCTCACGGCGGGGCTCGGCTACGTGCGCGGCAGCGTCACCAACGCCTCGTATTGGGGCGAGAATCTGCTGCCGACGCTGAACCCGCACGTGGGATCGCAAGCGTTGCCGTACGCGATCGCGTTTCCCACCCACGCAGGCCAGGACGACGGGACGGCCCTGCGCCTGTCGATTCTTTCCGCAAGCGTCGCGACGGCCGACGGCGATCTCGCGCTCAAAGGCGGCTGGTTCGATCTGACGCAGACCGATCGCTTCGTCTTCGCGCAGCCGGCCTTGACGAACGTCAACCCGGCGATCGCGTACGCGCCGGCCGAGACGCTCTCAAACGGTCTGGCGGGCCTGGACATCTGGCAACCGAACTCGAGCGCCCTTCCGCTGCAAGGGACGGACGTCGTCGCCAAACGCGATCTCGCCACGCTGGAACTCTCGAATGCGGCGCTTCCGTCGCTGCCGGGAACGAGTGCGCGTATGACCCTCGGCTCGTTCGTCCTCGATCACGGCGAGGGGACGCGGTACTCGGCGGAGTTCCTGCATCTGGGAACCTCCGGAGCACCCTTTACGACGACCGTCCCCTTCGGCGCGAACCCGCAGTACCTCTCGACTCCGCAGGGCACGCTGCCGACGAGCGTCTTGAGCGGCCAGCAGGAGACGATCGCGGGGCTGCGCGCGGCCTTCCACGTCGCGCCGGGCTTCGACCTCGACGGCGTCGCCGAGATCGGCCGTTCCTGGTACGATGCGCAGAACGTCGCCATGCCTGGGACGGCGCGTCCGGGCGGATACTATCATCTCGGCTTCACGAAGACGTACGGGCGCGCGACCGCTTCGCTCGATCTCTACCGCATGGAACCGCGCTACGCTACCGCGATTTTGCCCTACGGCGCCCCGGAGAATCAGTGGAGCGCCGCCTTCGCCTGGCCGGGGCAGTGGCTCAAATCGAACTACCAGCTGATCGACGACAGCGTTCTCGGCGTCAACCGTCAGGGCTTCCGGCTGCGCTATTATCTCGATAAGGGACCGCTCGAGCTTCATCTCGAGTTTACCGACTTGCGCCAAATCGAGCCGGAGACGACGGTCACGGCAGAGTACACGGGATTCGTCGACGGCTACTATCTGCCGCAAGCTCCCGGCGCGGCGACTTTAGGGACGCAAAAGCGCTATGCGGGGTGGTTAGCCTGGCATCCGAGCTTCGGCGATCTCACCCTCGACGTCGTCGACGATCAACTCTACCGGCCATCCGTCGTGCCCGCCGATCAAGTCTCGTACGAGGTGCCGCAGGCGGTCCTGACGTACTCGCGGCATTTCTCGGCCGACGTCGTCGGCGCGGTCGGCGTGGGAAGGTACGCGATCAAGGGTGCCTTCTCGGAACCGCTCGACTTCGCGCAGCGGCTCTATTTCGCCGGAGCCGAAATCAAGGAAACGCCGCGAGCCTCCGCCCTGCTGAGCTTCCGGCGCACCATCTTCAGCGGGATCACGACCTATCCCAGTTCGCCGCTCTCACCGGATTTCACCGGGTCGCAGCTCATCCTCGAGCAGCGCTTGCAGCTATGAGCTCACTGCGGCGCGCGCGTCACGACGGCGAACGTACCGGGACGGGAAGACGCGCCTCGATCGCTTCCGCTGCGGCGGACGGCGTGAAACCGACAAGCACGGACGAGCCGCTGACGTGCAGGACGAGCGCTTCGAAGAAGACGTAATGCCTGCGTTCGGCCGCAACGACCTCGCTCCAGGGAATCTGCAGCGTGGCGAAGGCCGGTCTGAACGGCCGGATGGGACGGAGCGTCAGTCCGGCGGCGCCGACTCCGATCCACAGCGGCGGTGAGTTGAAGCCTAACTCTCCCAAGACCACGCCTTCGACGCGGTATGGTGCGGCGCTCGCGCCGCCGCGCAGCCCGTAGCGCTTCGCCAAGCGCCGCCAGCCGGTGAGCCAAGCGAAGATGAAGAGCATCGCGACGCAGATCGCGGCGCCGAGCACGAGCATCGCGAAGAGCAGAGCGCTCACCGCGGCGGCGCTCAAGCAGGCTTCCTTCCGCGCAACGTTCGGCCGGAGCGGGGGCGCCGCGGCTCGGCCGCGGCTCGGAATCGTCGTGAAGTCATCGTTCTCATCCCACAACTGCCGGGACCGCCGGCGACGCGCCGCGGTTCCGGGGGAACGACGGGCGGTGAATCGCCGATGGCGCCGCGAAGAGAGGCGGATGATCGTCGTGATCGGTGCGGGGTTGATCGGCCTCGCCATCGCCTACGAGCTCGCCAAACGCGGCGCCGACGTGCGCGTCCTCGAGTCGCGCGAGCCGGGAGGTGCGGCTTCGTGGGCGGGCGCGGGGATGCTCGCACCGTACACGGAGTCGGAAGGCGCGGACGAGTTCGAGCGCTTCTGCGCCGACTCGCTCGCGTTGTTTCCGGCCTACGCGCAGGAGCTGCGCGAGCGGGGAGGCGTCGATTCGCACCTCCGTCTCGACGGCTTGATGGAGGTCGCGCGCGACGGGGAAAACGCGTCGCGGCTGCGCGCCCAGGCCGAGGCGCTGGCGCGGCGCGGCGTGCGAGCGCGCTGGCTCGACTTCGACGAGATGCGGTCGCTCGAGCCGGCGCTGGGCGTTTCGGCGCTGGGTGCCTCGCTGGTCGAGGACGAGGGGCAGATCGACAACCGGCGGCTGGGCCGCGCGCTGCTCGCGGCCTGCGCGGCCGCGGGCGTCCGGGTCGAAGCGCAGGCGGGCAACGTCGCGATCGAGGCCGACGCACGCCGCGTGCTCGGCGTGCGAACGAGCTCGGGTTTTCTGCCGGCCGACGCCGTCGTCAACGCGGCGGGTGCCTGGGCGGGCGAGCTTGAGGGTGTGCCCGCCCAGGCGCGCGTTCCGGTCGTTCCGGTCAAGGGTCAGATGCTCGCGCTGGCGATGCCGAAGGGTCTCGTGACGCGCGTCGTATGGATCCCCGGCGCATATCTCGTCCCGCGCCGCGACGGCCGCCTCTTGATCGGCGCGACGGCCGAGCGGGCCGGCTTCGACGTTCGCGTGACCGCCGGCGGCGTCCGCCGGCTGCTCGACGCCGCGCTCTCGGCGCTGCCTGCGCTGCGCGAGCTGGCGCTCTGCGAGACGTGGGCCGGACTGCGCCCCGGTTCCCCCGACGGGCGGCCGTTCATCGGCGAGACTTCGCTCGGCCGCTACTTCGTGGCGACGGGTCACTATCGCAACGGGATCCTGCTCGCCCCCGCGACGGCCCTCGTCGTTGCCGACGCGCTCGAGGGCAAGCCGCCCCGCTACGGGCCCGAGACCTTCGCGCCGTCGCGCGCGCAAGAGCCGCTCAGCGAAGCACCGAACTGACTTCCGCATGAACGCAACCGTCAACGGCAGTCCGCGCGAGCTTCACGCGGGGATCACGCTCGGGGGCCTGCTGGCCGAGCTCGGCTTGGCGCCGGACGGCATCGCCGTCGCCGTCAACGGGCGGGTCGTTCCGCGCCGCACGTTCTCCGAGCACGCGCTGCGCGACGGCGACACGGTCGAGATCATCCGCGCCGTTGCCGGCGGGTAAGAGAGGAATCGTGGAGAGACCCCTGCAGATCGGCCGCCATCAGCTGCGCTCGCGGCTCATCGTCGGGACCGGCAAGTACTCGTCGCTCGAGGTCATGCGGCAAGCCCACGAAGCGAGCGGGGCCGAGATGGTCACCGTCGCGATCCGCCGCATCAACCTCGACGACCCGACCGGCAAGAGCATGCTCGATTACATCGATCGCTCGCGCTATGCGATTCTGCCGAACACGGCCGGCTGCTTCACGGCGAAGGACGCGATCCTGACGGCCCAGCTCGCCCGCGAGCTGCTGGGCACCGAGCTCATCAAGCTCGAGGTCATCGGCGATCCGCAGACGCTCTATCCGGACACGACCGAGACGCTCGCCGCGGCGCGCGAGCTCATCGCGCAGGGCTTCACCGTCCTGCCCTACATCGTCGACGATCCCAACGCATGCAAGAAGCTCGAGGAGCTGGGCTGCCCCGCCGTCATGCCGCTCGGCGCCCCGATCGGCAGCGGCTTGGGCATCTGCAACCCCTATTCGATTCGCATCATCAAGGAGCGTGCCGGCGTCCCCGTCATCGTCGACGCCGGCGTCGGCACCGCCTCCGACGCGGCGATCGCGATGGAGCTCGGCGCCGACGCGGTCCTGATGAACACCGGCATCGCTGCTGCTCGCGATCCGGTCGCGATGGCCCGCGCGATGCGCCTCGCCGTCGAAGCCGGCAGGCTCGCGCATCTGGCGGGCCGCATGGAAAAGCGGCTTTACGCCAACGCTTCGAGCCCCATGAGCGACCTGATCGGAGGCCCAAAATAGTACCCCCGGAGATCACCGTCGCCGATCTCAAGCGCATGCACGACGCGGCCGAGACGTTCGTGCTCCTCGACGTGCGCGAGAACGACGAGCTCGCGAAGGCCAGCCTGCCCTGGGCGAAGCACGTCCCGATGGCCCACGTTCCCCAGCGCTTGGCCGAGCTCCCGAAGGACAAGCCGATCGTCGTCATGTGTCACGGCGGCTTCCGCAGCAGCCGCGTCGCGCAGTACCTTCGCAAGAACGGGTACAGCGAAGTCGCGAACCTTACCGGCGGCATCGACGCCTGGTCGCAAGAGATCGACCCGAACGTTCCTGTTTACTGAAGCAGCGCTAGGTTGCGGTCGCGTTGCTGGGCTACAAACCGCACGCGACGGCACGGGGAGCTGCGGGGACGCCCGCGATTCCGCATCCGTGCGGAATCGCTGCTCGTGCACTTTCGCGCTCTCGCCATCCCTGGCTCCGCGCGAAAGCTGCACGCCCCGCCGCCCCCCCCCGTGCCGCCGCGCACGGTTTGCAGCCTATCGTGGATTCGAGCGAAGCTTCAGGGCTTGCGGGCTTCGATGAACCAGTGGACTAGGCGGGCGGCTTCGTCTTCGGTGTGGGCCCAGCGGCCGGCGGATTCGGCGGCGCCGGCTTCGCGGAGCGAGCGGATCTCGAAGGCGGCCAACAGTTCGCGTGCCTCGGCTTCCGCGAGGTAGAGGTGGGGGACGCCTGCCTCGGGGCCGTCGAGCGCGGCCCAGACGCCGGGCTCGATGCAGCGGCCCGTGCCGCAGCGCGGGTCGGCGCTCGAGCCGAGGGTGAGAAAAAGGAGCGCTCCGGGGCGCAGGCCGTTGCGCACGGCCGCGAGCGCTGCGGCGACGGAGGCGCGGGTGCCGTGCAGGAGTGCGTGAGTGGCGAGCGCGGCGTCGTAGCTGGACGCGAACGGGTAGGGGCCAGTGTAATGGGTCCGCACGATGCGCACGCGCGGGGTTGCGGCGAAGCGGCGGGCGGCGGCGACGGCTCGCTCGGCGTCTTCCTCGACGGCGTCGACGAAGGCCCCGCCTGCGGCGAGCGGCGGGACGTTGCGGCCGCTGCCGATGCCCACGATGAGGACGCGCGCCGGCTCCGGCCGAGCGGCGAGCGCGTGGGCCAGGGCCTCTGCCAAGGGGTGCGCGGGCTCGCTCATCGGGCCGCTCGGGAACGGCGAGGCGGCTTTGGTGCCGGCGCGAGGCGTGCGCGCGTTTGAAGGAGTATGCTCAAGGCTGATCGTTTCGCGGCCTTCACGACGGGGTGAGTATCCGCATGATTGAGACCGGTGCCAAGCTGCCGAATCTGACGGTCACGGATGACAGCGGCCAGGCGATCTCGACAGGGTCGCTGCTGGGCGGTCCGCTCGTCCTCTATTTCTACCCCAAGGACGACACTCCGGGCTGCAGCAACGAAGCCTCGCAGTTTCGCGACCTCTACGACGATTTCAAAAAGAAGGGCGCGGAGATCGTCGGGGTCAGCCGCGACTCGGTCGCGTCGCATCAGAAGTTCAAGGCGAAGTTTCACCTCCCGTTCAGGCTGCTCTCCGACGTCGATTCCGCCCTGTGCGACGCCTTCGGCGTGATCGTCGAAAAAAACATGTACGGCAAGAAGAGCAAGGGCATCCAGCGCTCGACGTTCTTGTTCGACGCCGGCGGCAAGCTCGTGCACGTCTGGCCCAAGGTGTCCGTCGACGGCCATGCCGAGGACGTGCTCGAGAAAATTTGATGCCCGACGAAGCGCCCGGAGCGCGACGCAGCGTGACGATCTTGGGATCGAGCTGCTCGATCCCAAGGCCCGGTCGTGCCTGCAGCTCGTATCTCATCGAGGGGCTGGGCCATTCGATCGTCGTGGATCTGGGGAGCGGCGCGCTCGCCAACCTGCACCGTCACCGGCGCGCCGAAGAGATCGACGCCGTCTTCATCAGCCATATGCACGCCGATCACTTCCTCGACGTCATCCCGCTGCGCTACGCACTCAAATACGGCGAGCGCGGCAACGATCGCAAGGTCCCGCTCTATCTGCCGCCCGGCGGCGAGGAGATGCTGCGCCGCCTCGTCGATGCGTTCGCCCGCGAGTCCCGCCACGACTTCCTCGACGAGGTCTTCGAAGTTCGGACGTATGATGCGCGGGGCGTCGTGCATATCGGCGACACGGCCGTCAGCTTTGCGCCGACGACGCACTACATCCCGACGTTTGCGATCCGCTGCGACCTCGACGGCGCGAGCGTGACGTACAGCGCGGACACGGCACCCGATTCGGGAATCGCCGCCTTCGCCCGCGCCTGCGACCTTTTTCTGTGCGAAGCGACGCTCGTTCCCAGCGACGTCGAAGAGGGCGCGCGCGGTCACCTTTCCGCGAGCGAAGCCGCGCAGCTCGCCGCGACGGGGGAGGTTCGCAGGCTGGTCTTGACGCACTACCCCGCCTCGACCGGAGCGGCCGAGCTGCGAACCTTGGCGAAGCCGGTTTTCACCGGCGAGCTCGCGATCGCCGACGACAACGATCGCTTCGAGCTTTAATTATCGGTCTTGGCGTCGCCGCGCGGGAGCGAGAACTGCACTAAGGACTTGATCGGCGCCAGTCCTCGATTGATGACGGCGTAGACCGTGACGTGAAGGTTCATCTCTTCGAGGCGAGCCTTGGCGGCCATCACTTCGCGCCCGTGGCTGACGACGTCCTCGAGCAGGAGCACGCGCTGGCCCTCTTGGAAAGGACCCTCGACGTACTCGTCGGCGAAGGCGCCGTACGCTTTCGGGGCTTTGCGCACCACGATCATCGGGATGTTGGACATCTGCGAGACGGCGGTAGCGAGGATGACGCCGCCGAGCTCGGTCCCCGCGATGAGGTCGGGATTGAGCTCGGAGATGATCGGCACGAAGAGCCGCGCGATGCGGCGCAGCACCGCCGGATCCGAGAACAGGCGGAACTTGTCGATGTAATAATCGCTGCGCGCACCGCCTGCGAGCAAGTAGTCGCCGCGCGTCAGAGCGCGCTCCATGATCGTGTTCATGAGCCACTTGATCTCGGGGATGCGGCCCAGGCGCGACGACTCGGGGTCTAGATTTCCCATTGATTCGCGTTCCAAGACGCCGTCACGGGGTTCGGCGTGAATTGAGTGAAGTCGGGGTTGACCGGCTGGATCTGGCGCGGCCACCAGATCGGAAGGACCGGGACGTCGCGCGTGAGGATCGCTTCGATCTGCGCGTACGCCGCTTTTCGCGTGGGGATGTCGAAATGGGTCAGCGCGACCGCTTCGGCGGCGTCGAGCGCTGGGTTGCAGTAGCGGCTTTCGTTGTTGCCGTTGGGGGGCTGAGCGCGGCACGTGAAGAGCGAGGATTGATCCGGGTCGATCCCGGCGACCCAGCCGGTCCATGCGAGGTCGTACCTGCCGTTCTGCAGGATCCCGCCTTGGCCCATCGTGGCGAACAGGAGCGAGCCGAGGTAGAACTTGGGTTCGAGGTCGATGCCGAGCTGACGCAGCATGGCTTGGACTTGCACGACGGCGAGGCGCCGCGTGGCATTGGAGACGTTGGTGGCGATCGTCAGCGTGAGCCGCCGGCCGTTCTTGGTGAGGATGCCGTCGGGCCCCGGCGTCCAGCCGGCCTGCGCCATCAACGCTTTGGCCCTGGCGAGGTCGTAGGGATAGCGCGTGACGTTCGACGCGTGCGCCCACATGAACGGCGGGAGATCTTGGTCGGCGGCGGTCGCCGAGCCGTAAGTGAGCACGTCGACGAGCCGCCTGCGGTCGATCGCATAAGCGAGCGCTTGGCGCACGCGCACGTCGTCGAGCGGCGGATGCTTGGTGTTGATCTGGATCCGCTCGTAATCGTTACGGTCCTGCAAAACGACGGCCGTGCCGGCCAGCGTCTTGAGGTCCTTGTATTCCTGCGGCGAGGCCTCGAACTGCCAATCGAGGTCGTGCGTGCGAAGCTGGTTGACTTCGGTGTTCTCGTCGGGAACGAACTTGAGGGTGATCTCCTTGAGCTTCGGCGCGCCCAGGAAGTACGAGTCGTTGGCGACCAAGGTGAGGTGGTCGCCGCGCACCCATTCCTTGAACTTGAACGGCCCCGTGCCGACCGGCGCCGAGTTGAACGGGATGTTGTTGATGTTCGGCAGCTTCCCGAGTAAATGCTCGGGAACGATGTAATAGGGGCTGTCGCTCTCGGCGAAGAGGGTGTTGACGGCCGGCGCGAAGCGCTGCTTCATGTGAAAGACGACGGTGGCATCGTCCGGCGTGTCGACAGCCTTGACCAGCTCGTAGCCGGTTCGCGAAATGACGTCGTTGGCGTCGTTCATGATCGCGCGCCACGAGAAGGCGACGTCTTTGCTGGTGAACGGCACGCCGTCGTGCCAGCGCACGTTGCGGCGCAGGTGATAGGTGATGGTCAGGCCGTCCGGACTGATGCCGCCGTTTTGGAGCGTCGGCACCTCGCTCGCCAGAGCCGGGACCTGCGTTTGCCCGGTCCGGTCGACGGTCACGAGCACGTCGAAGAGCAGCCGGTCGATCATCGCCTCCGTCGTGTTGGCTGCGAGCAGAGGGTTGAGCGTGTTCGGCGGGGTCTGAATGCCGACGCGAAGCTCGCCGGGCTTCGTCCAGGGATGCCTGCCGCCAGGCGGGCCGCCGGCCGTATCGGGCGCCGAAGTGGTCCCAACCTTCGTGCACGCCGCCAAGAGACAGCACATGGCGATGCGGGCCAAGAGCTTTCGCACTGGCATGGCTATTAGTCGCCGGGAGGCCTGCGCCTCTGCGCCGTTCGGTACCGGCGTCCTCTACGAGCCGACGGCTGCGACCGCTTCACGGATCTGCTGCGAGACCTTCGGCGGGGCGGGGTCGAACCGTTCGTGGCGCCAGGTGTAGGTGCCGAGTCCCTGTGTCGCCGTGCGCAGCTCCGTGATATAGTTGCCGAGCTCGGCTTGCGGGGCATAGGCGGCCACGCGTTGGAAGCCTCGCTTGCCGGCGGGCTCGAACGAGAGGACCTGGCCGCGCTTGCCGGTGAGGCCGCCCAGGATCGTCGAGGCGCTCTCGTCCGGGACGATCGCCTCGACGAAGACGATCGGCTCGAGGAGGACCGGCGCGCACTTCGGCAACCCCTCGCGGATCGCGAGCGACCCCGCCGTCTTGAACGATTGCTCGCTCGAGTCGACCGCGTGATAGGCGCCGTCGATCAGGGTGACGTGGAGGTCGACGACGGGATATCCGGCGACGGGGCCCTTGGCAAGCGCTTCACGCACGCCCTTCTCGACGGCGGGGAAGAATTGGCGCGGCACCACGCCGCCGACGATCTGCTCGGAGAAGGTGACGCCCGCTCCGCGCTCGCGCGGTTCGATGCGAAGCACGACGTCGCCGAACTGGCCGTGGCCGCCGGTCTGGTGCTTGTAGCGGGCGTGGACCTCGGTCGACTGCGTGATCGTCTCCCGGTAGGCGACGCTCGGGGGCGCCATCTCGAGCGCCAGATGATACTTGCGCGCCAGGCGCGACATCGCGGTCGCGACGTGCACTTCGCCGAGGCCGAGCAACTGCAGCTCGCCGGTGAACTCGGCCCGCGCGACTTGCAGCGTCGGGTCCTCCTCGCAGATGCGCGCAAGCATCTGTGAGACTTTGGCCTCGTCGAGCTTCTCTTTCGGCTTGATCGCGACCGCGAAGAGCGGCGGCGCCAGCGGCGGGGTCGGGCGGACGGTCTTGTCACCGTTGGCCAGCAGGGTGTCGCCGGTGCGCACGCCTTCGAGCCGCCCGATCGCCACGATCTCACCGGCGGAGGCCGAGGCGATCGGTTCCTGCTTCTTGCCTTGCAGCCGGAAGAGCCCGGCCGAGCGGACTTTGATCCCCTCTCGCGAGGCGTCGACGAGCGTCGCGTCGGCGTTCAGGGTCCCGTCGAAGATGCGCACGACCGAGAGCTTCCCGGACTGCGGATTCAGGAAGGTCTTGCAGACCTGGGCTACGAGCGGAGCCGCAGCGTCGCCCTTGGGCGCGGGGAACTGCTTCTCGATGACGTCGAGCAGGGCGGTCGCCGCGACGCCGATGTCGACCATCCCCGCACCGACCAGGACCGGAACGAGCTGATCCTGCGCCGTCTCCTCGCGAAGGTCGGCGAGCACCGTGTCGAGCGAAGGTTCGATGCCCTCGAGCAACTCTTCGAGAAGCCTGTCGTCGAAGTCGCCGAGCGCCTCCAGCAGCTTCTGCCGGGCTTCCTGCACGGTTCCTTGAAGCTCTGGTGCGATCGAGACCTCTTTCGGCGTCCCGTTCTCCGCGAGGAAGGCGTGCTGCTCGGCGAGGTCGATGTAGCCGCGGAAGTGCTCCGCTTCGCCGATCGGAAGGTGCTCGGCGACGACTCGGTTGCCGTACATCGCGGAGAGCGCGGCCAGCGTCCCGCGGAAATCGCTCCCCGGCTTGTCGAGCTTGTTGACGAAGAAGCAGTGCGGCATCTTCCGTTCGTCGAGGAACTCGACGAGCGCGCGCGTTTGGCGCACGCGCTCCGGCGCGGCGTCGATTACGATGACGGCCGCGTCGGCGGCGAGCAGCGCGAGCTTCGTCTCTTCGAAGAAGTCGACGAACCCCGGGCAGTCGACGATCGTCAGGTCGATCGCCGGCGTCGACGCGAAAGCGAAGCCCACCGATGTCGATTGTCCGCGATCGATGCACTCGGGCTCGTAGTCGGTCGTCGCCGTGCCGTCGGTCACCGAACCGCGCCGCGGAATGGCGCCGCAGCGCGCGAGCAATGCTTCAACGAGCGTCGTCTTGCCAGAATGGTGCGGCCCAACGATGGCCACGTTGCGACGACGTGCCAAATCACCCATGACGTTCTAACTCCTACCGCTTCGTCTTCGACGGCTTCTTCTTGACGGGCGCCTTTTTCGCGGCGCTTTTTTTGGCCGACGGCACACGTTTCGCCGGCGCGGGACTGCGTTTTGCCGCCTTGGCGGCCGCTTTGCGCGCGGGTGCCGCCTTCTTCGCGGCGGCGCGAGGCTTGGCCGCAGCCGGCCGAGCCGCCAGCTTTTTCGCGACGGCCTTCTTCGCCGGCGCGGCCTTCTTCGCGGCCGCCGTCTTGGCCGCAGGCTTCGCCCCCGCAGTTTTGGTGGAAGCGGCCTTCGGCGCCGCCGCCTTCGCGCGAGCGGGCCGCCGGACCGCGGCCTTTTCGGCCTCGGCGGCCGCCGGCTCGACTTGCGCTGGTTCAGGCGGGGCCTCGGTTTTTGCGGCTTCGGCTCGCGCCGGCTCCTTGACCGCATCGGCCTTGGGGCTCTTGGGCCGCTTGGGCCGGGAGGGCCGGGCCGCTCGCGCGGGCTCGGCCGCGCTGGGAACCGCGTCTTCGGCCGGTTGCGCCGCGCGGACGCTCTCGAGTCCCGGGTCGGTCTCCGACGTGCCCCCGGCCTCCGGCGAGGCGACCGCCGCCGCCAGCGAGCGGCGCTCCCGGGGCGGAGCGGCCGTCACGAGTTCGGCGGCTGCCTCGGCCTCTTCCGAGGCCGGACCACCGTTGCGCCCGGCGAGCGCGACCTCCGCTCGCCCGAAGCCCGAGACGCTGCTGCCGATCGGCGGGACCGCCGGGGCGCTGCGCCGCCGCAGGAGCTCTTCGGTCACCCGCAGCGCGACCCGGGCGACGCGGCCGTTGATCGGAAAGGCGATTTCGTTGATCTCGGCTGCGTCGAGCAAGGCGAGCACTTCGGTAAAGGCCGAGCCCTGGTCGCGCGGGCTGTGAGCATCGGAGCCGACGGCGACGGCAACGCCCTTCTCCTTCGCCTTCCGCAGGAGCCGCAAGTTGACGTCGCGGTAGCGCTGCAGCTGCTCTTCGTTTCCGGCAAAATACTTATAGAAGTAGCGGGAGTTCAGCTCGATCGCCATGCTGCGCTCGGCGCACGCCGCCACGAGCTGGTCCTCGTAACGCTCGAGCGCCTCGTCGGAGGGCCAGTGGCCGAACTTCGCGGGGACGTAGAAGTGCCCGACGATCTGACCGGGCAGCTTGTCGATCGCCTCGAGCAGCGCTGCCATGTAGAGTTCCCACGTCTGCTCGACGCCGACGACCTCGTAGAGTTCCTGGAACTCCGGGTTGTCGAAGGGCCACATCCAGTTCTCGCCGTGGACCGGGTGGGTGATGGGGAGGAAGTGGATCGAGCGGACCATGCCGTCGGGCCGCATCGCGTCGACGATGTTCTGAGCGTCCGGCCGGCTGCGCGGATCGTTGTCGATCTCGGCCCCGATCGAGTAACGCATCCCCTTGCGCAGCCCTTCGGAGACGACCGTGGCGTGGCCCAGCTCGACGCCCGCCGTCTCGGCAGCGCCGTAGAGGTCGCCGGCGGCAGCCAGCTTGAGGGCCCGGCGGACCAGATTGACAGCGGCTGGGTCCTCGAAGGTCAAGTAGTTGACGTGGTCGGCGACCATCAGGAAGCGGGGCGAGCCGCGGCGGCAGGCATGGAAAAACCACAGGAAGAGCATCCGCGCCGTGTACGGGATCGGCCGCTCCTCGGCGAAGGGCTTGTGCTCGCCCTTGGCATGCCCGTGGGTGTCGGGCAACGCTGCGATGCGGGGGTCCTCGGCCGTCATGACGCCTCGCGGACCCTCGTGAATGGACTTTTCAGCGGAAAAACCTCCAGGCGCAGAATTGCGTTTTCCCGCATGGCGCCCCTCTAGCAGCAGCCACCCGTCCGAGGAGCGCGGCGGGCAAAAAAAAGCCGGCTCGCGGCCGGCGGACTAGGGCTGATCTTGCGCAGAGACTAGGTCTGCGCACCTCCAATCATCGTGTTGTTGCGTTGGTTTCCTTCAGAACGAACGATGACCACCTCCCTTTGTCCGTCTTTCGCCTTCATTGGTGTGTCTCTGAAGGGGCCGCGGACGTGTCGTGCGGGTGGGATTCGCTCCCGCAAGGCGCCTAGACCTTCGAGTAGCCTTCCATCCTCAGGATGCGGGCCTTGAGCTCGATCCCGTAGCCGTAGTTATGGAGTGCGCCGCTGGCGTCGACGACCCGGTGGCAGGGGAAGAAGAGGGCGACCGGGTTGCGGGCCATCGCCTGCCCGACGGCTCGGGCCGCGTGCGGATGGCCGATCTCGCGAGCGATCCAGCCGTAGGAGCGGACCTCGCCGGGAGGGATCTGAGCGGCCTTGCGCAAGGCCGCCTGTTCGAATTCCGTCAGGTCGGAGATGTCGATCCGCTCGGTCTCGGCTCGCCACGTCCCGAAGAACTTGCGCACGGCCTCGCTGACCCAGGGCGGCGCTTGGGCCGCCCGGACCGGCCGCCGCAGCCGACGCTCGACGTGCTCGCGCACCGTCTGCGGGTCTTCGCCGCGACCGATGCCGACGAACGTTATCCCGCTATCGCGCCAGGCGATGAACAATTCGCCTAGCGGCGACCCGATCTGCGCGAGGCTGTCGGGTTTGAGCGTCTTGTAGTGGTGGCGCATCGACTCGATGTGCTCGAGGATGCGCGGCACGAGGCTTTGCGGCGGCTCGACGACGGGAAGGCACGAGAGGCAATATGCGACGCCTTCGAATTCGTGATAGAGATCCTGGCAGGTCTTGCAGTACCGCAGGTGTGCGAGGACGTGCTCGCGCCGGGGTTCGACGCCGGCCCGTACCTCATCCCACAACGCTTCGACATCACAGCACCGCATTGACAGTCTCTCCCGAGGACGCGAGCCGGCCCACCTGCGGGCCGAGTATCCGCCGCAGTATCCGCACGGCGCGATGCACGTGCGACTTCACGGTCCCGATCGGTTGGTTGAGGATCTCCGCGATCTCGGGATGACTGCGGCCCTCGATGAACCGCAACGTTGCGGCCGCACGAAGATGCATAGGCAACTGCAGCAGCGCCTGCTCTACGAGGGCCATATCCGTTCCGCGCTCGACGATTTGCTCGGGCTGCTCGGGCCCTTCTTGCGTGTTGTTCAACAGCGCATCGGGGTCCGCGAGCGCGTCCAGCGCGACGTTCGTCGGGCGTTTGGAGCGGAGTCGGTTCCTCGTTACGTTTAATGTAATGGTATAGAGCCACGGTTGCAGGCGCAGCTCTCCCCGCTGCTCCGGGCTCATCTTTCCGAGCGCGCGGAACGCGCGCACGAAGGCGTCCTGAACGATCTCCTCGGCGTCCTCGCGGTTGCCGGTCATGCGCAGGGCGAAGCCGTAGAGGCGGCGCTGGTATTCGTCGACGATACGCTCGAAGCGCTCGGTCGAGGGGACCGCTTCTGCGGACCGGGACGACGCCGGTGCGACCGTTGCGGCCGGCTTGCCCTCGGCGGTCCCCGCTCTTGGAACCACGCGAAACTCCTGGGAGAAAACCCCGGCAAGTGAGAGGTTCGCGAGTTCTTCGCGGAACGAGACGGTACCCCTCAGGCTCGCGCGGTCGCCGCCGCCCACGGCGCGGATCGTTCGGCGGTAGACGATGGTCACTTGGTCGTTGCTGGTCCGGTTCGAGACGTAGCCCGAGATGGTGACGGTCGCGTCGAGCGCAAGCAGCAACGCGCTCGACCGGTCGTAGAAGGCGGTGCCGCGCATCGCGATCGTTCCGATCAAGGTCAAGCCCGGGCGGTCGGGGAGCGCCCCGCGCATCGGTCCGGCGGCTTCGAAGCGCACTCCCGCGGCGCTTCGGCCCGAGATCGAGCCGGCCGGGAGCTTCTGCAGGTAGCCGTGGAGGGACGATCCTGTGAACGGCGAGGGAAAGTCGAAAGGCAAGGGAGCGCGCAGGCTCTGCAAGTCGTCGAGGGTGGCGTGGTCGAGCTGTGCGGCGAAGGGCTGGTTGAGCACCGTCAGGTAGTCCGGGTCGCGATCGGCCGTGTCGACGACCGTTCCGTCCGGTGCGACGTCCTCGACGTACTCCGCTTCGGCCGGGCTCTGGGCGCCCTGGTCGCTGCGGACGTACCGGGCGTGCGCCGAAAGGCGGGTGAGGTGCCCGTTGCGCTCCGCGGCGAGCGACTCCGTGCCGCGGTAGTTCACTCGGCTCGTGATGTCGCCGCCGGCGATCGAAAAGCTGTCGGTCCCGGCGACCTCGTACGCCTGGTCCGCCAGCGCGCGGCCGCCGAGCCCCGCGACCAAAACGAGTGCGAGGAGCAGCCTGACGGGCAGGGCGCGCATCATAGGAGAGAAACGCGGTCCGGGCCGGACCGGTTGCAGGCAAGCGCAGTCTCCGTGCTTTCTGCAAGGAGTTGCGTCTTTTGTCGCCGATTTAGGAACGCTTAATGGCGAGCCTCCCGAGACCGATCGTGGCCGTCTTAGCGGTGCTGCTGCTTTTTTGCAGCGCAGCCGCCGCGCGGGCCGGCGAGACGCCGCTGGACTCGAAGCTGCAGAAGATCTATCTGACCGCCTTCGACGAGGCGCTCAACCGTCACGCCGTCGCCGAGAGCGACGGCACGACCTACGTCTCGACGGGTGACATCCAGGCGGAGTGGCTGCGCGACGCGAGCGCCGTCATGGAGCCCTACATCGCGATCGCCGGGGACGACAGCCGCGTCGCGAGCGCCTTGCGCGGCGTCGTGGCCCGTGAGGCGCGTTACATCCTGATCGATCCGTACGCGAACGCCTTTTCGGCGGACTATCGCGTCGTCGAGCGCAAGTTCGAGGTCGACTCGCTCCTGTACCCGATCTGGTTCGCCGGCCGCTACTGGCGCGAGACCGGGGACCGATCGATCTTCACCGCGCAGGTCAATCGCGCTTTCGAGCGTGTCCTGGCGGTCATGCGCGACGAGCAGCACCACGAGGCACGCTCGACCTACCGGCACCCCGATCTGGCCGACGGCGGCCGCGGCAGCCCGGTGCGCTATACGGGCATGGTCTGGACCGGCTTCCGGCCCTCCGACGACCCGCCGCGCTACCAGTACAACATCCCGGAAAACATGTTCGCGGTCGTCGTCATGCGCGCGCTGAGCGAAATCGAGCAAGACATCTACCACGACCGGGACGATGCGATGAACGCTTGGGGACTCTCGGTCGAGATCCAACGCGGCATCGAGCAATACGGCACGGTCGACCTCGACGGCTTCGGAAAGCTGTACGCCTATGAAGTCGACGGCTACGGGCATGCGAATCTGATGGACGACGCCAACCCGCCCTCGCTGCTCTCCATCCCGTATTTCGGCTATCTTTCGGCCCAGGACGGCGAGTATCAGACCACGCGCCGCTTCGTCCTCTCCAGCCGGAACCCGTACTACTACGTGGGCAAATACGCCAGCGGAGTGGGGAGCCCGCACACGCCGCGCGGCTACATCTGGCCTCTGTCACTCGTCATGCAGGCACTGACCTCCGACGACCAGGCTGAGATCGATCGGGTCATGGGATACATCGCCGCTTCCGACGTCGGCGACCACCGCTTGCACGAGTCGTTCAACGGCGACTGGCCCGAGTCGTTCACGCGCGACGACTTCGCGTGGCCCAACGCGCTGTACGCCAAGCTCGCCCAGAAGCGGCTGGCGCCCGCGCGCTGAAGTCAGCTCGCCGGGACGCGCCGCGGTTCGGTCGAGAAGAAGCGCAAGGTCGCCCTCCCGGTACAGACGACGACGTCGTCGGGACGGTCGAAGATCTTACCGTCGACGTCGATGACGAACGAGCCCTCGCGCAGGCCGTCGAGCGCCGTACGCACTCCGCGCTCGCGCTTGTCCTGGGGAGCGCGCGTCCCGAGCACCTCGTAGACCGCCAGCCGCAGCAGTTCTTCGACGCGCAACGGCGTGACGAGCGCGAACGCGCCGCACGCGGTGCTGGCAATAGTACGGACGTCGATAGGGATCGCGACCTGGATCACGAGCCGTCGCTTCGCGACGGGCGCGGCGCCCTCTTTCCGCGAGGCGGGGACCGTTTTGCGACGAAGGCGCCTCCCGATGGAACAGAAGCCGCCCCGTCGCGCGAGGCGCCGCTCCGGCGGCGCATCCCCGTTTCCGATCATTCCGGCGGTCCTCGCCGTGCTCGTGATCGGCTTCCTCATCGGAACCGGGCTCTCGCTCTTCGGAGAGCGCGTCGGCTCGCCGGTCGCGCTCTCGAGCGCGCCGCCGTTCCCTTCAAGTGCCCCGACGATAAGCGTTCTGCCGGCGACTCCGAGCCCCGAGCCCACCGCCACGCCCTCGCCGCGGCGAACCGCGTCGCCCGTGCCGAGCGCCACGCCCGTGCCGAGCGCCACGCCCGGAACGCCAGCCGCAACCGATTCCGGTAGGCCGAGCGCCACGCCCGTGCCGAGCGCCACGCCCGTGCCGAGCGCCACGCCAGCGACCCGTGCCACGCCCGAGCCGAGCGTCGCGCCTGCGCCGAGGGCCACCGCCGCGCCCGTTAGGGCGAGTTCCGCCGCAGCGCTGAAAGCGACGCCCGAGCCGGCGCACGAGCCGGCCGCCGAACAGAGCCACGTCAAACCGAGCGAGCCGGCGGCGGCTCCCGCGGGTGCCTCCAGCGACTATGCCGACAGCGGCTTCGCCCGGCTCTCGGACGGGGTCGTGCGGGCCTACCTCGGTGCGCTGATGCGGGGCGACGAGGACTCGGCCTATGCGGCTTTCGGCGCCGCTCCGGGCGACCGAGGAATTATCTTCATAGAACAAGGCATCGTGGACGCCAAGACCCAAATCGCCCGAGTCGACGCTCGCCAGACTGGTACGGACGCCGCCACGGTCGACGTCACGCTGAGAACCGCCAAGGGTCAATATTTCGCACAGTACTTTTTGAAGCGGTCGCCGACCGGCGCTGCTCTCATCACCGACCATGAGATGATAAAACCATGAGTGCAGAAGGACTGATCGAGAACCTCCTCAACACGAGGGAGGTTTTTCCGCCGCCGGAGTCCGTCCGGGCATGGGCGAAAATCCCCGACCAGGATGCTTGGCTTGCTGAGATAAGCAAGGACCCAATCGGGTTCTGGCGCTCGGCGGGCGAGCGCATCGCCTGGGAAACACCGCCGGTGACGACCCTCGTGGGCGGCCTCGGCGACGCAAAGTGGTTCGTCGGCGGGCGCCTGAACGCGACCGTCTCGTGCCTCGACCGGCACGTTGCGACCCACCCGGATGCGACCGCCTACCTCTTCATCCGAGAAGACGGTGTCGAGCAGCGCATCACCTATAAAGAGCTGCTGGCGGCCACGAACCGCTTCGCCAACGCGCTGGCCGCCGACGGCGTCAAGCAAGGCGACCGGGTCGTCATCTACATGCCGCTGACGATCGAGGGGATCGTCGCGATGCTCGCCTGCGCCCGCCTGGGCGCCGTGCACAGCGTCGTCTACGCCGGCTTGGGCGCGACGGCTTTGCGCGACCGGGTCGACGACGCGGGCGCCGAGGTCGTCATCGGCGCCGACATCACCTACCGCCGCGGCAAGGAAGTCGACCTCAAGAAGATCCTCGACGATGCGGTCTCGCAGGCCGCGCGCGTCCGGCGCGTCATCGTGCTGCGCCGGGCCGCCGAGAAGGCACCGCTCGGCCCGCTCGAACGCGACTTCGAGGAGTACGACGCCGGGCAGTCCGGCGAGCGCGCCCCGGCGATCGTCGACGCCAACGATCCGCTCTTCATCCTCTACACGAGCGGGACGACCGGAAAGCCCAAGGGCGTCATCATGACGCACGGCGGGTATCTCGCCGGCGCGAGCAGCGAGCTTGCGCTGACGACCGGCATCACGCCCGAGGACGTGTACTGGTGTACCAGCGACATCGGCTGGATCGTCGGCCACTCGCTGATCGTCTACGGCGCACTGGCCAACCGCTACTTCTCGATCATCCGCGAAGGTTCGCCCGACTTCCCGCACAAGGGCATCGTCTACGAACTCATCGAGAAGTACAAGGTCAGCATGATGTACACCGCGCCGACGCTGGCGCGCATGCTGATGCGCTTCGGCCTCGACCTGCTCGAGAAACACGACCTCTCGTCGCTCAAGGCGGTCTACTGCGCGGGCGAACCGCTCAATCCCGAGGCCTGGCACTTCCTCTACGAGACGATGTGCAAGAAGCAGGCTGCCGTCTGCAACCAGTGGTGGCAGACGGAGACGGGCTGCATGATGCTGGGCTTCCTGCCGACCTCGGCGATCCACCCCGACCGCAGCGGCAAGGCGCTCGGGCCGGCGCGGCTCGACGTGATCAACCGCGACGGCACGCCGACTCCGCGCAACTCGGGCGGTCTGCTGGTCATCCGCGACCCGTGGCCGCACATGTTCGCCGGGATCTGGGGCGACCCGGCGCGCTACGCGCAATACTTCAACGAGCTTCCCGGAACGTACACGGCCGGCGACGTCGCGACGATCGACGACAACGGCTACATCACGGTCCTCGGCCGCTCGGACGACGTGCTCAACGTGGCCGGCCACCGCATCGCGACCGCCGACATCGAGAGCGCGCTCGTCTCGCACCACGCCTGCGGCGAAGCGGGCGTGATCGGCAAGCCCGACGCGCTCAAAGGTGAGGTGATCAAGGCCTTCGTCATCCTGCGCGCCGGCTTCGAGCCGAGCGACGAACTGCGGACCGAGATGATCAAGCACGTTCGCTACACGCTCGGGCCGATCGGCGAGCCGGCCGATCTCGAGTTCGTCGCCAAACTGCCCAAGACGCGCAGCGGCAAGATCATGCGCCGCCTGCTCAAGGCGCAGGAGACCGGTCAGGATCTCGGAGACGTCACGACGCTCGAAGACTAGCGCCGGCTGCGAGCTTCGGCGGCGGGCCCGGCGCGCAGCGCCGGGCCCGCGCGCGTTTGGCGCGCGTTCTAGACGTGGAGATAGCGGCTGAGCACCGCGACGTCGTCGCGCAGCTCGTCGGGCGTTCCTTCGAACTTGATCGTCCCTTGGTCGATCACGTAGCAGCGGTCGGCGACCGCGAGCGCCGAGTAGAAGTTCTGCTCGACGAGGAGCGTCGTCATGCCCTTGGCCTTGATTTCGCGGACGATCGCCTCGACCTCGCGCACGATCAGCGGCGCGAGCCCTTCGGTCGGCTCGTCGAGAAGGAGCAGCTTCGTATCCTGGAGCAGGGCGCGCGCGATCGCGAGCATTTGCTTCTCGCCGCCGGAGATCTCGTCGCCCTTGTTTTGCAAGCGCTCCTTGAGGCGCGGAAAGCGGTCGTACACGTCCTCGAGCGACCAGCCCGGCCGCTGCGCGGTCACGAGCGCCAGCTTGAGGTTCTCGTAGACGGTCAAGTTGTTGAAGATGCGCCGCTCCTCGGGCACGAGCGAGATGCCGCGGCGCGCGTTGCTCATCATCGGCGCTCCGGTCACGTCGGCGCCTTCGAAGACGATCTTGCCCCGGCGCGGCGGAACCCAGCCCACGATGCTCTTGAGGGTCGTGGTCTTGCCGACGCCGTTTCGTCCGAGCAAGGCGACGGTCTCCCCGCGACGGATCGAGAAGCTCAAGCCCTTGAGGATGTGGCTGTCGCCGTAGTAGGTGTCGAGCGCTTCGACGCGCAGCAGGGTTTCGCTCGGGGCGGCGACGGCGGTCATGCTTCTATCTCCGGATGGGCGGCGAGCACCTCGGCTTCCTCCTCGACGTGCCCGCCCAAGTAAGCCTCCTGCACGCGCCGGTTGGCGCGGATCTGCGCCGGCGTCCCTTCGGCCAGGACTTTGCCTTGGTGGAAGACCGTGATCGAATCGGAGATCCCCATGATCATGCCCATGTCGTGCTCGATGATGAGCACGGTCATGCGCTTGGCCAGCCCGCGGATGAGCCGGTCGGTTTTGTGCACTTCCTCGATCGACATGCCCGCAACCGGCTCGTCGAGGAGCAGCACCTTCGGCTGGGTTGCGAGCGCGACCGCGATGTCGAGGCGTTTCTTGTCGCCGTGGGAGAGGTCGCCCGCGCGCTCGCCGGCGAGCTCCTGCAGGTCGACCAGCGCCAGCGACTCTCGCGCGATCTCCTCGACCTTGGCCAAGCGGCGTGAGGGGCGGAAGAGCTCGAGCCGGAACGACCCTTGCTCCTTGGCGAGCGCGGCGAGCCGGCAGTTCTGCAGCACGGTTTCGTCGGGATAGACGTTCGCGGTTTGGAACGCCTTGGCGATCCCGCGAGCGACGCGCTGCGGCCCGGAGAGCTGCGTGATCTTCTCGCCTTGGAAGAGGATCTCGCCGCCGGTCGGCGTCGCGACGCCGGAGAGCAGGTTGAAGAACGTCGTCTTGCCCGCGCCGTTGGGCCCGATGACCGCGCGCAGCTCGCCTTCTCGAACCGAGAAATCTATCTCGCTGTTGGCGGCGAAGTGGCCGAAGCGCTTGCCGAGCTTCTTGGTGGCGAGGATCGCGCTCATCAGCTCGCCTCCTCGGCCCGGCGCGGAGAGTCCGCCGAAGCGTGCGCGGGCGGCGCCGCGCGGAGCGCGCCCGCGAGCAGCTTGCGCGCGCGTTTGCGCTTGAAGGAGCCGAGCACGCCGCCCGGCAGGAAGACGATCACGGCCACGAAGACGAGCCCTTCGATCAGGCGCCAGGCGTCGGTCTTGGCGCTGATCACGTTTTGCAGGTACATGATGAGTCCGGTGCCGAGCAGCGGCCCGAAGAGCGTCTTTACGCCGCCGACGACCGTGTAGATGACGAAATTTCCGCTGGTGTCGACGCTGAGGCTGTCGATCGCCGTGGAGGTCTCGTAAAGCCCGCGCAGCGCGCCCGAGAGTCCGGTCAGCGCACCGGCGATCACGAACGCCGCGAGCTTGTAGCGCTTGGGGTCGAAGCCGACGAAGGTGCTGCGCTCCTCGTTCTCGCGGATTGCGGCGAGCACTTCGCCGAACTGCGAACGGTTGAGCGTGCGGACGAAGGCGAGGACGAGCAGCACGACCAGCGCCGCGAAAGCGTACCAGTAGTGCACGTCGCTGAGATTGCCCAGCGGTCCGAGATCGAGCGGGGGAAAGGTCCCGGTCAGGTCGATCGAGGTGAAGCCGAGCGGGAGCGGCGGAGCGGTGATTCCTTGCAGGCCGTCGTCCCCGCCGGTGAGGTCGCGCCACTGGAACACGAGGAAGAAAAGCATCTGCGCGAACGCGAGCGTCAGCAGCGCGAAGTAGATGCCGTAGAGGCGCACGACGAGGAAGCCGACGATCAGCGCGTTCAGCGTGACGTAGGCCACGGCGAGCAAAACCGCGAGCCAGAAATTGGGCGCGTGCGCGAAGAAGCGCGAGACGGTCAGCAGCGCGACGTACGAGCCCAGACCGTAGAAGGCCGCCTGGCCGTAGGAGAGCAGCCCGGCGTAGCCGAGCAAAAGGTTGAAACCGATCGAGCCGATGCCGACGAGCAGGATCTGCGTCGCCAGCCCCGGGTAGCCGCCGATCGCATGAAAGAGGAACGGAAACAGGACGAGCCCCAGGGTCGTGAGGCCGTAGAAGCGCAGCTCGCGGCTCACCCGCGGATCACCTCGCTCTCGCCGAGGAGTCCCTGCGGGCGCACGAGCAGCACGAGCGCCATGGCGAGGTAGATGATCACGCCGCTGGCGGGCGGGAGGACGAGCGTCGTGACACTCTGCAGTTCGCCGACGATCAGACCGCCTAACACCGCGCCCCAAAAGCTCCCGAGCCCGCCGATGACCACGACGACGAACGACGGTACGAGAAACTCGAAGCCCTTGCCGGGATCGACGCTATAGATCGGGCTGGCGGCCGCTCCGACGAGTCCGGCGATCCCCGAGCCGAGCGCGAAGATCACGGTCGAGGCGAGCTGCACGTTGCCGCCGAGGAGCTGCACCATCGTGCGGTCGCGGACTCCGGCGCGCACGATCAAGCCGTAGTCGGTCCGCTCGATGAACGCCCAGACCGCGACGATCAACAGCACGATCGCCAGCGCGAAGACGACGCGATAGGTCGGATATTGGATGAAGCCGAGGTTGAGCGGCGCGCTCACCCACGCCGGGACGGGATAGGTCAGGGTCGTTCCCGTGAAGATCAAGCGCAGCGTCTCTTCGATGACGATCGCGATGCCGAAGGTGACCAGGATCTGTGCCGTCGGATCCTTGTCGTAGAAGCGGCGCAGCAGCAGGCGGTCCAAGAGCACGGCCAGGAGCGCGACGGCCAAGGGCGCGGCCACGATCCCCGCCAGCAGCCCGAAGCGCTCCGCGACGACGAGGCCGACGTAAGCCCCGACCGTGTAGAACGCGCCGTGCGCAAAGTTGACGAGCCGGAGCATGCCGAAGACGATCGTGAGGCCGAGGGCGATCGCGACGTAGACGAGTCCGCGAATGAACCCGTCGAGCAGTTGTCCCGGAAGCTGGGCGAAGATGCCTTCGATGGTCTGAACCTCACGAATCGATGGGGGTGAGACGGGCGAAGGACCGGCCTCCGCGCAGAGGCCGGTCCAGCGAGCACGGGCGAGCCGGTCCTTTTAGGTCGACTCGATCTTACATTTGCTCGTCGCCTGCGGGATCGCGACCGAATCGCCGTCGTGAACTTCGAGAACCTTGGCGTAAGCCCAAACGTTCTGCCGTTGCGACTGCGGAACGCCCTCGAGAACCAGCACCGTGTTGATCCCCTGATGGTCGAAAGCGCGCCAGTATTCGGGCTCCTTGGTCGCTTGGAAGTGATAGCCTTCCATCTTCTCGATGAACTTCTTGGGATCGAGCGAGCCCGCGCGCTCGACGCCGGCCTTCCACTGGTACATGTTGACGTAGGCGCATTCCGCGCCGTTGGAAGGCGGCGTGCCGTTCGCTTTCGTGAAGGCGTCGACGAACTTCCTGGCGGCGGGGAACTTGGAGGCGTGATACTGCCAGTAGAACGGCGCCGTTGTGACGACGTTGTCGAAGTTGTCGCCGGTGCCTTTGGCCATGTACTCGTCGGCCAGGGGCACGAGGATCTTGGTCGACTTGGTCAAGCCGAACTGCGCCGCCTGATTGAGTGCGTTGACCATGTCCTTGCCGAACTCGGTGATCACGAGCACGTCGGGCTTCGCCGCCTGCGCCTGCGAAAGCGCCGAACTGAAGTCGGTCGTGCCGAGCGGGAGCAGCACGTTGTTGATCGTTTTCGCGCCCTTCGGTTCGACGACCGAAGTCAGGTTGTCGTAGACGCTGTGCCCCCACGCGTAATCGGCGGTGATGTGGAACCAGCGGCCCGTCCCGTACTTCTGCATGAGCGTCTTGGCTAGGGCGTGCGCCGACATGTGCGCGTCGTTGTAGCGGCGGAAGGTGTGGTAGTGGCAGTTGATGTCGGTCGTCTCGTCGCCGTGCGTCAAGGTCGCCATGAAGATGACGCCCTTCTCCTGGCAGAGCCCCGAGACGGCGATCGCCGTGCCCGTGCTCGAGCCGCCGGTGATCATGACGGCGCCGTCGCGCTCGATCATGCGCCGCGCGTTCTCGACGGCGACCGGCGCCTTCGTCGTGTCGTCTCCGACCGACTCTTGGATCTGCATCCCCATCACGCCGCCGGCTTTGTTGATCTCGGCGATTGCCAGACGGTAGGCCCGGAGTTGATCGGCACCCTGATCCGAGTAGGGACCTGTCTGCGGAACGTCGAGCCCGACGACCACGGTCTTGGTTGGCGCGGCGATGACGTTGATGCTCGCGAAGGTTGCGGCCGACGCTGCCAGCGCCCCGCCGATGAACTGGCCGCGAGTCGGTTTGAAATGCTCGGACTTCACGGAATCTCCTTATGAAATGGGCGTAGGAGCCGTCACTAACGGTGAGCGAGCGACCGGCCGCCAAACTCGCCGCTGAAACGAAAGGAAATGACCGTTAAGCGGATCGTGGTAATTCCCTTCAAACGTAAAACAGGTTTCTGGAAATAGCCTTTATGTGGGTCCCGTGTCGTCGCGTTCCGCGTCGAGAGGTGATAGCGCCCGGCAGACGATACAGCGCACTGCCATGCGTCTTCGAGCACTCGGCGCGGCTCTTCTGATCGCCGGCTGCACGGCGGCACCGGTGCGGATCGCCGATCCCGTCGCCTTCGAGACTTTCTGCGGCGCGCGGACGATCCAACCGCAGGTCCTCAAGAGCCTCCTGACGTCGGCCGACGACCGTCCCCTCCCTGAAATGCCGAACGAAATCGCCGTCCGCACGGCGCTGCGCAATCACGGCGGCGTGATCGCCTACTGGGACGATCAGCCGCTCGCGCTGCCGCAGACCGCGGCCATCCTGGGCGAGCGGGACGGCTACGCGCGGCTGCGCGCGCTCGCCGTCACGGTCGGGCCCGCGAACGATACGTCAAGACGCATCTATCTGCTCGTTCGCGACCACAGCCTGGTGCGTTGGCTCGTCGAGCACTCCGCAGGCTCGGGCAGCATCTGCACCGCCGCGAAGAGCTAGCCTCCCGAACCGACGCCCGGCCCTCACTTCTTCGTCGCGCTATCGGCCACTTTGTCACCGGCCATCTGCAGCGCTTGCACGAGCACGATCAGGATCGCCACCGTCACGAACATGACGTCGGTCTGGTAACGGTAATAACCGAAACGTATCGCGAGGTCCCCGACCCCTCCGCCACCGACGATTCCAGCCATCGCAGAGTAGCCGATCAGACTCACCGTCGTGACCGTCAATCCGCGCAGCAGACCCGGCAGCGCCTCCGGCACGAGAACGTCCTTCACGATCTGCAGCGGCGTAGCGCCGAACGAAAGGGCGGCCTCGATGACGCCGCGATCGATCTCGTAGAGCGACGCCTGCACCAGCCGCGCGAAGAAGACCGTGGCCGCCACCGCGAGCGGAACCGAGGCGGCGATGGGCCCGATCGTCGACCCGACGATGCGCTGCGTGACCGGCAATAACAGGACCAGCAGAATCACGAAAGGCGTCGACCTGATGACGTTGACGACGAATCCGCCGGCGGCATTGAGAAACGAATTCTCCCAAAAGAGCTCCCTGCTCGTCACGTAGAGGAACAGCCCGAGCGGCACTCCCGCCAGAATCGCGATCGCCAGCGAGATGCCCACCATTTGCGTCGTTTCCCAGAACGCTTTGGCAAGGTCCGCTGCAAGCGATGCGATGTGCGCGCTATCCATAGACCACCTCCGCCGGCGACGAGATGACTTGCACGGAGGCCGTCCGAGCCTTCAGATAGTCGATGCTCCCGGCCACCGCCTCTCTCTCCCCCGTCACGTCCAAGAGGACCACTCCCAGCGGCTGGCCGCCGATATATTCGATCTTGCCGTGCAGCACGTTCACGCTCACGGCGAAACTCGCCAGCGTGTCGGCCAGCACCGGCTCCTCGGCCCGCGGGCCCTTATAGAGCACTTTCAGCAGCGTCCCTCGCACGCTGTTGGAAAGCCTCTCGGGAAGGTCGAGGTCCAACGTGTATCGCACGAGCTGGCGCGTGACGGGATTGACCGGAGTCGCGAAGATGTCGTAAACGCTTCCCGCTTCGACGATCTCCCCCTCGCTCATGACGGCGACCTTCGTGCAGATCTTCTTCACGACCGCCATCTCGTGCGAAATCAGAACGATGGTTATGCCGAACCTTCGGTTGATGTCCTCGAGCAGATCCAAGATAGCGCTCGTCGTCTCGAGGTCGAGCGCAGAGGTGGGCTCGTCGCAAAGCAGGATGCGCGGACCGTTCGCCAGCGCTCGAGCGATGCCGACACGCTGCTTCTGACCGCCGGAAAGCTTTGCGGGATAGACCGTCGCTTTGTCCCCGAGCCCTACGAGCTCGAGAAGCTCGGGGACGCGGCGTGCGACGTCCTCTTTTGCGGTCCCCAGCACTCGAAGCGGAAACGCGACGTTGTCGTAAACGGTTCTCGTGTAGATCAGATTGAAGTGCTGAAACACCATACCGATGGAGCTTCGCAAGTCCCTCAGAGTTCGGCCGCGGAAATTCGAAATATCGACACCGTCGACGAAGACGGCACCGGAGGTGGCCTTCTGAAGCAGATTGATCGTCCGCAGCAGCGTGCTCTTTCCGGCTCCGCTCGTTCCCACTATGCCGAAGACTTCGCCGTCGCCGATGGTTAGAGTGACGTTCTTGACGGCCTGCAGCTCTTTGCCGCCGACCTTGAACGTCACGCACAAGTCGTTAAATTCGAGCATCCCGTTCCATCCGGATTCGTGCGACAGGGATGAAACGATTCCGGGACGGCCGAGGCGATCCCGGAATCGTAGAGTGACGACTGGCTGCTCGAGCTACTTCCCCTGATCCTTCAGCCATTGCGGCTTCTGAAACAAGGCAAAGCCGTTCTTTGGATCGTTGACGGCGTCGAGGAACGCTTTGGACTTCACGACCGCGACGATATCCTTGACGAAGGGTTTATCGAGGTCCTCGGTTCGGACGGCGATGAGATTGATGTAGCCTTCGGTCAGAACCTCCCGGGCGAGCGCGGTCGGCCAGATGCCCGAGGCGATGGCGTAGTTGCCGTTGACCAGCGAATAGTCGACGCTGTCGAGCGTCCGTGGCAGTTGTGCCGCCTCGACCGGCTGGATGTTGAGGTGCTTCGGATTTTCAGCTATATCCTTTTCGGACGCCTTGGACGGATCGATATCCGGACTGATCTTGATCAGGCCCAGCGCCTGCAGGAACCGCAGCGCACGGGCGAGGTTCGTCGGATCGTTGGCAATCGTGACGGTGGCACCGTCCTTGATATCCGCGACAGACTTGAAGCGCTTGGAATAGACGCCCAGCGATGCGGTCGGAACCGTGATCACGGGCGAAAGCTTGAGCCCGTGGTCGGCCGAGAATTTGTCGAGATAGACGTGGTGTTGGAACAAATTGACGTCGATCGATTTGTTGGCGAGTGCGAGGTCCGGCTGAACGTAGTCGCTGAACTCCGTCACTTCGACGGTGTAGTGCTTCTTTTCGAGCCCGGGTGCGATGGCAAGCTTGATCAGATCGCCGTAGGGTCCGGGCGCGACGCCGAAGACGATCTTCTGATCGTCCGCAAAACTTCCCGATGCCAGCGATAGAAAGACGAGGAAGCCGACGACCATTGCGAGTGAAAACGCTCGTAGTTTGCTCTTTGAAAACACTTCGTAATCGCTTTCGTGAAAAAATGTGAATGATGGCGACGAAAAAACCCTCTGCTCTTGCGGCAGAGGGCGTCTCGCTACGTCGGGAAGAGAGCGGCGGTTAAGCGCGCAAGAGAGTCTCCCGGCGTAGCGGCAGGCATGGACAACAGTTCGAGTGACGTGCGACGGTGCGTTGGCCCATAACGTCCACTACCGTAGCATTGGCCTCCGGCGACTGTCAACACTAGGAGTGCGCCGTCGACCGGCCCGCCGCTCGAAAGAGGGATGAGGCCGGTCGCCGGATATTTCTTGCGCTGCGGTCTGGGGGGCGTGAGCTCCGAGCGCCCGTGTAGACTTTCGCGTGCTGCCTAACGGAGCGGTTAGCCGGAGCAGCGCATATCGCGAGCGTGTCCTGCGGTGCGAGCGCAGGTTCGGGGCAAACAAGCTGTTCGAGACGGTGTTGGCCGGTGCATCTCTTACGGGAGCTGCAGGCGACGATCCGGTCCTACACACCTCCGAGGGCTGTCATGGTCGCGCGGCATTGCGATCGGCGAAGCCGGCCAAGACGGCGCTGACCGCCTCGGCTGGACTACCGGAAAGGAGACGACTTCTCGGCATCCAAAATTCGCTCGCGACCTGGGAGTGAGCGCCCGCGCCGACGCTACGGAGAGTGAGAACCGCGAGCTGCTGCCACGCCGCGCCATAGGCACCTGGATTCGATCTGATTGCGGCGGCGATTGAGGCTGACGCCGAGGCCGCCGAGGCCGCAGCGGCGGCAAGACAATCGTAGTGCGGCGTAAAGGGATTACTGTGGATCGCCGGGCCGATGTACGTGACCCCGTTGAACCCGTAAGTGTCGAATCCTGACGAGACGGAAGGAAAGACGGTCGAGACAACGCACGTGTAGATCGTCGGATACGGGAACGTAACGGTCACGCCGCCCCGGTGCCAGCGGCCACGTTGCATCCGTCTTCTGCGTCCGTGCAGGCCAACAGTTCTTGCGGAGTACGCATTCTGCACGAATCCAGTGCATTGCGTGCTGTCCATCAGGTTGGTTAGATTCGCGTCGGCTGCCTGAATGCGTTCGTAGGCCGCCTGTTGTGCGTACAGACGAAGTGTCGATTGGGACACGGCGGAGCCGCTGCCGCTCGGCTGCGCCGCATTGGGTTGCAGCAGGGCACTGCCCGCGCCGCGGCAGGCCGTACCAGCCGGCGGGCTCCGCGACACGCAGAACAACAGGTCGCAGCGACGACCATAGGCGCATCCTGGCACCGGGCCGAGAACGCTTTCAAAGGAGACCGGCGTGGGTCGCGAGGGCTAGCCTCCGCCGAGGCGGCGCAGGTCGTTGCCGACGAGGTGCTCGAGCAGCAAAGCGACGATGAACGTAAAGATTTCCAGCGGAATGAAATCGGCGATCGGGTTGGCGACGGCGGGCAAAATCAAGACGGCTGCCGCGGCGACGAAGATCAAACCGATGAGGAGGCTCAAAGCGCCCGCGAAGAGCGCGCGAAGTTCGCCCGCGGCGTGACGCATGTCGCGCAGCGCGGCCAGGGGCGTGCGCGAGCCGACGTTCCAAACGACGAGCGCGAGCGTATCGAGAACGATTGCGCCGGCGAGACGCAGGAACGCGTCGGCCAAGAACGCTAGGTCGATTGGTTGCCGGCGGCCTCCGCGCGATCCGAGAGCAGACGCAGCGCCGCGTTCTTGACGACCTTGAGGCCGAGCATGGCACACTTCATGCGCGCCGGACTGATGCCGATCCCGACGTTCTCCAGCACGCGCTCCTCGGGGATGCGGGCCAGATCCTCGAGGGTTTCGCCGTGCAGCGTCTCGGAGAGCATCGAGGCCGAGGCCTGGCTGATGGCGCAGCCCTTGCCCGAAAAGCGCACCTCCGCGACCCGGTCGTCGCCGTCGAGTTTGAGCTCGAAGCAGATCTTGTCGCCGCAGAGCGGGTTGAGATCTTCCGCGGCCGCATCGGGTGCGTCGAGGCGGCCGAAGTTGCGCGGATTGCGGTAGTGGTCGAGGATGTACTCTTTGTAAAAATCGTCCATGGTTATGCCGGGTTGAGCCGAGCGCGGCCAAGTGCGCTCACAGCTTGAAGATCTCGAGGGCCTTGTGCAGCGCGGCGACGAGCTGATCGACGTCCTGCTCCGTATTATACAAGTAAAATGAGGCGCGGGCGGTGGCGGGCCAGCCCATCTTTTCCATCAGGGGCATCGTGCAATGATGCCCCGCGCGCACGCAGACGCCCTCCGTGTCGAGGATCGAGGCGAGGTCGTGGGCGTGGATGTCGCCCAGGTTGAACGAGATGACGGCGGAACGGTCGGCGAGCTGCTCGGGGCCGTAGATCGAGAGCCCGCGGGGGGCGAGGGCCCGCAGCGCCTCGAGGGCGTAGGCGGTCAAGCCGCGCTCGTGTTCGCGGATCCAGTCCATGCCGACCGACTCGAGGTAGTCGACGGCGGCGCCGAGTGCGACGGCGTCGGCGATGTTGCTCGTCCCCGCCTCGAACTTCCAAGGCAGCTCGTTGAAGGTCGTGTCGTGGTAGGCGACCTTGCGGATCATGTCGCCGCCCGTCAGGAACGGGGGCATCGCTTCGAGCAGCGCCCGCTTTCCGTAGAGGAAGCCGATCCCGGTCGGACCGCACATCTTGTGGCCGCTGGCGGCCAGGAAGTCGACGTCGAGTGCCTGGACGTCGAGCGGGAAGTGCGGGACCGACTGCGCGCCGTCGACGAGCACGACGGCCCCGGCCGCGTGGGCGCGGGCGACGATCGTCTCGAGCGGAGCGATCGTCCCCAAGGCGTTGGAGACGTGCGAGAAGGCGACGAGCTTGGTGCCGCGGAGCTTGGCGTCGAGGTCGTCGAGGCGGTGGACGCCGTGCGCGTCGACCTCGATGAAACGCAGCTCGGCGCCGGTCTTGGCGGCCAAGAGCTGCCAGGGGACGAGGTTGGAGTGGTGCTCGAGCTGCGAGGTCAGGATCGCATCGCCGGGGCCCAGGTTCTGCAGGCCCCAGGTGAAGCTGACCAAGTTGATCGACTCGGTCGTGTTGCGCGTCCAGACGATCTCGGCCGGCTCGGCGGCGTTGACGAAGCGCGCCACCTTGACGCGTGCCTGCTCGAAGGCCTCGGTGGCCCGCTCGGCGAGCTCGTAGACGCCGCGATGGATGTTGGCGTTGTCGTGCGTGTAGTAGTGGACCAGCGCGTCGATGACGGCTTGCGGCTTCTGCGAGCTCGCCGCCGAATCGAGGTAGGCGAGCCGTTTGCCGCGCGACGTCGGCTGCGCGAGGAGAGGAAAATCCCGAGCGATGCGAGCGGCGCGAAGGTCGCGTTCGGCGGCGAGCACGGCGCTAACCGGCTTTCCCGGCGCCGAGCTTTGCGGCCAGCACGCCGCGGATCTCGCCGCGCAGCGACTCGCCGGGGAAGCGCGCCAGCGCCGGCTCGAAAAAGCCCAGCGCGATCATCCGCTCGGCTTCGTCGCGGGCGATCCCGCGGCTCTGGGCGTAGAAGATCTCGTCCTCGGAGATCGCCCCGACCGTCGCGCCGTGAAAGGCCTTCACGTCGTTGGCCGCGATCTCGAGGGCGGGGACCGAGTCGATGTGGGCGCCTTCCGAGAGCAGCAGCGCGTCGTCCTTGAGGGACGCTTCGGCACCGTGGGCGTGCGGCAGGATCATGATGTTGCCGAAGAAGCGCCCCTGGCCGCGACCGGTCCCGGCGCTGCGCACGACCGTCTCGGAAGCGGTGTGGCCGGCGGCGTGGACGACTTCGGTCTCGAGGTGGACGTGCTGCTCTTCGTTTGCGAAGAAGACCGCCGCCAACGTCGTCCGCGAGCCCTCAGCGGCAGCCTCGATGCGTGCGCGGGAGACCGAGAGCAGGCCGCCGAGCTCGGCGAGGGCGAGGTCGAGCGCGGCACCGGAGCCGAGCCTGGCGCGTCGCGTGAAGATCGCCCGGGCCGGTGCCGGAAGCCGCTGGTCGACCGCGTACGTGAGATGCGCGTTGGGGCCGATCACGAGCTCCGTCACGCCGCAGACGAACCGCGCGGCCGGCGCGCCGGCGAGGCGCTCGACGAAGGTGACGTGCGCATCGGCCCCGATCGATACCAGCGTGTAAGGAAACAGGCCCTCCTGGCGGGCCTCGTAGCCGACGACCAGCGGCTCGTTCAGCGTCACGCCTGCGGGGACGTCGATGAAGACGCCATGGTTTTGAAAGGCCAGAGCCAGCGACGCGAACTTGTCGTCGCGCGAGTCGAGCGCCGTTCCGAAGGCGCGTTCGAAGGCGTCGCGATGGCGCGCTCGGGCGTGCGAGAAGTGCTCGATCACGACGCCGTGGTGGCGCGCCGCGGGCTGCAGCGCCTCGACGTCGAGCTCGGGGCCGTCGTGCCGCTCGAACGGCTCGAGCTGGGAGAGATCGAGCTTGGCGAGGTCGTGCTTCCAGGCGCGCCCTGGCTTGGCGGCCATCGTGACCGGCAGCTCCTCGAAGCGAGCCAGCGCGTCGTAGCGCGCCGCGGCCGGGATCGAGCCTTCCCCGTGCGCCGCGATCAGAACCTCGAGCGCTTCGCGCCCGACGCCGCGAACCGCCCTTGCGCTAAGCGACGCCACCCGCGACCTCCTCGCGGATCGCATCGTAGCCGTGGCGTTCGATCGTCTGCGCGAGCTCGGGCCCGCCCGACTTGACGATCCGGCCCTCCAGCATGACGTGAACGAAGTCCGGGACGACGTACTGCAGGATGCGCGGGTAGTGGGTGATGATCAGGAAGCCGGTCTCCTTGCCCTCGGGGCTCGAACGCAGCGCGTTGACCGAGGCGCCGACCGCGCGCAGGGCGTCGACGTCCAGTCCCGAGTCGGTCTCGTCGAGGACCGCGTACTTGGGCTGCAAGACCGCGAGCTGCAGCATCTCCAAGCGCTTCTTCTCGCCGCCGGAGAAGCCGTCGTTGACGTAACGGCCCAGGAAGGCCGGGTCCATGTCGAGCGTGTCGAGCTTCTCGAAGATCAGCTTGCGGAACTTCGCGGGCGGCAGGTCGTCGGGTTTGACGGCCTGGCGGGCGGTGCGGATGAAGTTCGCCACCGACACGCCCGGGATCGCCGCCGGATACTGAAAGGAGAGGAAGAGCCCGGCTTTGGCGCGTTTGTCGGGGGAGAGCCCGAGGATATCCTGGCCGTCGAGCTCGACCGAACCGCCGGTGACCTCGTAGCTGGGATGACCGGTCAGCGAGAACGCCAAGGTCGACTTGCCGCTCCCGTTGGGGCCCATGAGCGCGTGCACGCTGCCGGGCTCGACGCGCAAATCGATCCCCTTGAGGATCTCGTTTCCCTGGACCGTGGCCCGCAAGCCGCTGATCCGCAATCCCTTTTCCGCCACGAGCGCTCCTTCGACTCTCCCTGCTGCGGCCCGCCCGCCGTTTGAAGGGACCCGCGGGCCTTCCTTATCCTAAGGGCGGCGAGGAGGGAAAGTCAAGGAAACCCTGGACTATCTTGCATATTCATGCTAGAGTCTCGGTGAAATGCAGGACGAGCGTTTTTTTCACTCGACGCGCGGCAAGATCGTGATGGCCCTGCGGCGCCGTCACTCGGCCTCGGCGGTCGATCTGGCGGGGGAGTTCGGGCTCTCGACCAACGCGGTGCGGCAGCAGCTCCTGACCCTCGAGCGCGATGGCTACGTCGCCGAACGCTCGGTGCGGCGCGGCCCGACCAAGCCGACCTTGGAGTACTCGCTGACCGAGAGCGCGGAGTCGCTCTTCCCCCAGCAGTACGACCGGATGCTCAACGCCGTGCTGCGCGAGGTCAAGGAGACGCTCGGCCGGGAAGCGCTGGAGACCGTCTTGGCGGGGCTGGGAAGGCGTGCCGCCGACCGCTTCCGTCCGCGCCTGGATGCCGACGACTCGAAGAGCAAGGTCATCGAGCTCGCCGCGATCCTGCGCGAGAACGGGGTCGAGGCCGACGTGGTCGAGACGGCACGCGGCGCGATCGAGCTGCGCGAGCACAACTGCCCGTATGCCAAGACGGTGAGCGAGTACCCGGAGCTCTGCTCGATCATCCACACCGTGCTGCACGAAACGGTCTCGAACGAGATGCAGCAAGTCGAGTCGATCGCAGCCGGCGGAGAGTCGTGCCGGTTCGAATTCGAGCGTAAGGCCGTCGCGGCGGGGAGCAGCGCTTCATGAACTTCGCGAAATTCCAAGAGCTCGTCGAGAAGCGTTCGGGCTTCCGTACGATGGAGAGCCCGATGGCGAGCGGCGAATACTTCAGCGATTCGTGCGGCGACCTTTACACCTATTACTTGCGCGTCGGCAACGGCGGCGTGATCGAGGACGTCTCCTACTTCACGACCGGCTGCGGCTTCGGAACGGCGACCTGCAGCCTGCTGGTCGACCTCGCCCTGGGCAAGACGGTCGACGAAGCCTACGCCATCACGGAAGCGGAGATCGAAGCGCAGCTCGACGGTTATCCCGAGAAGAAGAAAGACTATCCGCAGCGCTCGCTCAATGCGTTGCGCGCCGCGATCGACGATTACCGCAAGAAGCGCGCCGCCGGCCTGATCAGCGACGCGATGCTGGCCGCCGCGAGCGCTTCAGGCTCGCGCGCCGCGACCGCGCCGGGCAACGGCAAGATGTCGCAAGACGAAGCCGCCCAACCCGCCGTCGCCGAAGCGGCCGGCAAAGTCGTCATCAAGCTGCGCTGAAGCGTGGCTGCGCGCCGACGCAAGCGCTAGCCGAGCGCGGCGTAGGGGTTGGAGCGCTTCTCTTCGCCGATCGTGGTCGCGGGGCCGTGGCCGGGGACGACCAGCGTGTCGTCGGGGTAGGCGAAGAGCTTCGTGTGGATGCTGCGCACGATGTCTTCGAGCGAGGTTCCGCCGATATCCCAGCGGCCGACGGAGCCCTGGAAGAGCGTGTCGCCCGAGAGCAGCCGAGTCGTGCCGCCCGCGCTCAGGGCGAATGAGACGCTGCCCGGCGTGTGGCCGGGCGTGTGCAGCACCTCCAGCGTCGCGGCGCCGGCCGAGAGCCGGTCGCCCTCGCCGAGCTCGCCGTCGAGCCGGATCACTCGCGGCGCCGGCATGCCGAGCCAGCGCGCCTGCTCCCGCATCGCCGCGTAGAGCGGCAGGTCGGCGGGGTGCAGCAGGCCGGGAGCGCCGGTCCGTTCGTGCAGTTCGGCCAGGGCCCCGATGTGGTCGATGTGGGCGTGGGTGTGCAGCAGCTGCACGGCGCGCACGCCGAGCCGCGCCAGGCGCGCCGAGACCTCGTCGACGTCGTCGCCGCCGTCGACGACGATCGCCTCGCCGCGTTCGCGGTCGGCCACGATCGTGCAGGTGCAGGCGAGCGGGCCGACGGCGAAGTGCTCGATGACGACGCGGGGAGCGTTTACGGTATCCGGCATCCGAAGTCTCGATAGGCGGCGTTGAAGTAACCGAGGGGCGAACCGTCGCTGCAACCGGCGGCGACGACCGCGCCCAGGAAGATCGTGTGCGTCCCGGCGCTGTGCTCTTCGGCCAGCGCGCAATCGAGGAAGGCGAGCGTGCCCTCGATGATCGGGGAGCCGGTAGGCCCCGTCCGGCAGGCGAGCCCGGCGAAGGGGTCGGGCTCGCTGTGGCTCGCGAAGCGCACCGCGACCTCGCGCTGCTCCAGGCGCAGGATGTTGACGCAGAAGCTTCCCGCCTCGGCGATGAACGGGTGCGTGTGCGACTGCCGGTTCACGCAGACCAAGACCGTCGGCGGGTCGATCGAGACGCTCGCGAACGCGTTGGCCGTGAAGCCCTTGCGCCGGCCCTCGAGAACCGTGGTGACGACCGTGATGCCCGTCGGGAAACGGCGGAGCGCGGCCCGGAAGTCGTCCGCGCTCACCGGCACGGGCGCTTCCGGCTCACTCAAGCCGCGCTCCCAGGCCGAGGCCGTCGCCGACCGGCAGGATCGTCGCGTCGAGCTGCGGATGGCTGAGAAAGACGCGGTTGAAGGCGCGCAGCGCCTCGCTCGCGGCGTCGTCTCCCTGGCGCGGTTCCCGGGCGGTCCGCCCGTCCCAGAGCAGGTTGTCGACGATCACCAGGCCCGAGCGCTTGAGAAGCGGGACGGCCAGCTCGAGATACTCTTCGTACTCGGTCTTCACCGCGTCGATGAAGACGATGTCCAGATTGCGCACCGGGAACGTCGGCAGCACCTCGAGGGCCGGCTGGTTGATGACGTCGACGGCGCCGGCCTTCCCCGCCCGCGCCAGAAAGGCCAGCGCGACCTTCGTGCGTTCGACGTCCGGGTCGATCGTCCAAATGCGGCCGGCCGGCGGGAGGGCCAGCGCCATCCAGAGCGTCGAGTACCCGTACGCCGTCCCGATCTCGAGGACGCGGTTCGCTTGCATGGCGTGGACGAGCGTGGAAAGCAAGCGCCCCGTTTCACGCGCGACGATCGGAATGCCGTCGGCAAGTCCGAGTTGCTCGAGTTCGAGGACGAGCGGCTGGGGGTTGGGATGGAGTCGCCGGAGATAATCGAGGTCGCGCACGACCATATACGTTTGTCGCCTCGCTGGGACGGGAACCTCTTCTCGGGCGAGCCTGCCGCGTCCCGGCGCCGACAAGAGTGCGTCGAGCGTCGTCGAAGCTCGCGACACGTTCGCACGCGGGAGCCGGGCGGAGCTCGCCGGAAGATCGAATCGTTCTTTACGAGGCTTTAGGAGGCTTTTGATGTCGACCCTCGCTCAGGCGTCGTATGCGCCGAAGAAATGGAACCTCTCCGGGCTGCAGGGCATCTCCGACCAGACGCTCGCCGTGCACTTCGGACTGTACGAGGGGTACGTGAAGAACACGAACCTCCTCAACGAGCAGATCGCCGGCCTCATCGCCGCCGGGCAGGCGCAGGGTGCGAGCCCCGGTTTCGCGGAGCTCGTGCGGCGGCTCGGCTTCGAGTACAACGGCAAGGTGCTGCACGAGTACTATTTCGACAACCTGACGTCGTCGGCAGCCGGTCCGCCGTCCTCGGGGAAGCTCTACGAAGCGCTGGGCGCAAGCTACGGTGATTTCGAGACCTGGAAGAAGGACTTCACCGCCGTCGGCGGCATGCGCGGCGTCGGCTGGGCGATCGCCTATCAGGATCCGGGGAGCGGACGCATCAGCAACCATTGGGTCACGCTGCATGAGGACGGCAACGTCGCAGGCTTCAAGCCGATCCTGGTGATGGACGTTTGGGAGCACGCCTTTCTGCTCGACTACAAGCCGGCGGAGCGCTCCAAATACATCGAGTCGTTTTTCGCAAACGTCGATTGGTCCGCCGCCGAGTCGCGGCTCGTCACGCCGGCCTAGCCGAATCTCGTGAGAACCGGGTCGATCCGCCTTCGACTCTTTCCGCTCAACACGGTGCTCTTTCCGGGCGCCGTGCTGAACCTGCACATCTTCGAGCCGCGCTACAAGCAGATGATCGCCGAATGCCTCGAAGGCGGAGAGGCCTTCGGCGTCTGCTTGATCCGCGAAGGCGACGAGGCCGGAGACCTCGACGTCATGCCGCACGAGATCGGCACGACGGCGGAGATCGGCGACGTGACGCCGCTCGACAACGGACGCTATTACATCAACACGACGGGCCGGCGCCGCTTCCGCATCGAGCGAGTCGTCTCGCGCGAGCCGTTCCTGACGGTCGACGTGACCTACCTCTCCGAAGAGCAGTCGCGCGATCCGCGCAAGATCGCGGCGCTCGTCGACGAGATCCGCACGGTCTTTCGCGATTACCTGCGGCTGCTCGTGGAGTTTTCGGGCATGAGCGCGGAGGTCGAGCTGCCCGACGATCCGGTCGAGGCTTCGTATCTCATCGGCGACGCGCTGCAAGTCGCTGATTCGATGAAACAGCGCCTGCTCGAACTCTCGAGCACCGAACAGCGTCTGACCGTCGAGCTCGGTTTCCTGCGCCGCCTCCTGCCGCAACTGCGCTCGCTGCTCGAGCGCAAGCGCGAGACGCCGCACGCAGAGCGCGCGGCGGCCCCGGGCGGATCCTCCCGCGCCGACCAGGAGCGCTTCTTCGGAAAGCACTTCTCGCTGAACTGAAGCGGCCGCTCCGTTCGCCGCACTGCCCGTTTGAGAGTCGGCTGCGCTAGGAGAGCGGACGAAGCCGAAACGCGCTCTCGGCCGCGCTGACGAGGTTGCGCATCAGCGCGACGTTGGTGACCGGGCCGACGCCGCCGGGGACCGGCGTGATCTCCGATGCGACGTCTTTGGCGCTTTCGAAATCGACGTCGCCCAGCAGCTTCCCGTCGACGACGGTCGTCCCGACGTCGATGACCGTCACGCCGGCCCGCAGCCACGAGGCGTCGACGAGGCGCGGCTCGCCGGCCGCGACGACGAGCACTTCCGCGCGGCGCACGTGCGAGCGGATCCCTCTGGTCTCCTTGTGCGTCACCGTCACCGTGGCGTCTTGCGCCATGATCAGCAGGCTGACCGGCAGACCGACGACGTTGGAACGGCCGATGATCGTCACGTCGCGACTGCGCAAGGGCCATTTTTCGCTGCGCTCGAGCAGCAGCATGACGGCCGCCGGCGTCGCGGGTAGAAAGCGCGCGCCGGTTCCGAAGGCGAGCCTGCCCTGATTGACGGGATTGGCGCCGTCGACGTCCTTGTGCTCGGGGATCGCGTCGGCAATCTTCCGAATCGAGAGACCCGGCGGAAGCGGCTGCTGCAGGATGATCCCGTGGACGGAAGGATCGGCCGCGTAGCGTTCGAGCGCCGCGCGCACGCCGGCGTCGTCGACCGTCGCGGGCAGGACGTCGACCTCGACGCGCACGCCGATCTGCTCGCCCAGGCGGCGCATCCCGCGCACGTAGGCGAGGCTCGACGCATCCTCGCCGACCATGCCGACCAGCAAGCGTGGAACGACGCCGTGCTCGGCGAGCGCGGCGGTTCGCGCGGCAAGGCCCGCGCGCAGCTCGTTCGCGAGCGCGCGGCCGTCGAGGATGCGGGCGGCCATTGCGGAATTGCTTACGCTGGCAACGTCGCCGGGTCCCCCGAAGGAGCACGATGGAGCACGTTCGCCGCGAAGTTTTCCTCGGGTCGTCGTTCTCGGCCGCCGCTTTCGAGCGAGCGTTCAAGCAGTTCCGCGAGCTTTACCACGTGCGCCCGACGCGCGTCGCCTGCGCTCCCGACGTGCTCGCGCACTATTGCGCGCTCTTCGAACGCTCGGCCGACGCCGCCCACGCGCGCGCCGCGCAGATTCGCTACGACGGCATACCGCTGGCCGCCGCGGTCCTGCCCGGCGGCACGGTCGCTTTCGAAGGCGAAGTCGACGAAGAACGGATGGGCGACTGGTAGCCGGCTACGCGCCGGCCTCGAGCAGCGCGCGGGCGACCTGCTCGGGGTATTCGACGGGCGGACAGTGACCGCAGCGTTCGAGTACGGTGACCGCGGCGCGGGGGAAAACGCGCCGCGCATTCTCGAGCGCGCGAATCGGAATGTAGCGATCCTCCCGTCCCCAGACGAGCACCGTCGGACCTTGCCACTCGGCGAGGCGCGCGTGGATCCGGGGCAGGTGGAGGAACTCCTGCATCGCGCCCGCGTAGACGAGCGCGAAGGCCCGCGTCATCGCCGGGTCTTGTGAGAGCTCGTAGGCGCGCGCGTACATGTCCTCCGGGATCGAGGCCGGATCGAAGACGGCCGTCTCGAAGGTGCGGCGCACGAAGCCGCGCGTGGGGCGAATCGTCTTGAAGAGCCACGTCACGGGGCGGCTTCCGGCGATCCGCAGCGCGAGCGACGGCGTGCGCAGAAACCCCGCCGGATCGATCAGGCCGAGGAGGCGGATACGCCCATCGCGCTGCCGGCGGGCGAATTCGGCTGCGATCAGGCCGCCGAACGAATGGCCGACCAGCGCGTACGCCGAGAGGCCGCTGGCCTCGATCACGCCGCCCAACACGTGGACGAACGAAGGCAGCTCGTAGCCGCTGGGAGGCTTCGCCGACGCGCCGAACCCCGGCAGGTCGAAGGCGACGACGCGGTGCGTCGCCTCGAAGTGCGGCACGAGAAAGTCCCACGCCGCCTGCGCCCAGTGTCCCAGGCCGTGCACGAGGACGATCGCCGGCGCGGCCTCGTCCGAGCGTCCGGCCTCGAAAACCGCCAGCGTCAGCCCCCCGTCGAGCGTCACGTCGCGGCGGCGCCAAGCGGCGCGGGGCCGTGCGAGCGAGGGTCCGGGTGGCGGGGTCTGCGAAGTCGTCTGCATGCGGAACGTCCTACTCCTGGTGGTCGGTACCATCGCCGCGATCGCCGTGATCGCAACCGTGGCCTTTTACTTCGGCCAGGGCGCTCCGGCGACGCACGCCGCGGGGGGCGGCCCGGCGACGCTCGCGGGAGCTCCGGCGCAGAGCTACCCTATCAAACGCTTAGACGGCGCGACGGATTCACTCGATCGCTACCGCGGGCGCGTGGTGTTCGTCAACCTGTGGGCCTCGTGGTGCGCGCCCTGCCGCAGCGAAGTGCCTGCGCTCGAGCGATTGTACCAGGAGGACCGCGACAAAGGCTTGGTCGTGCTCGGCATCGATCAAGGTGAGTCGGCCGAGGCGGCCGCGGCGTTCGCGCGGGAGTTGAAGGTGACGTATCCGATCCTGCTCGATGAGGACCAGCGCTACGGGCGGGCCTACGCCGCGGTCGGGCTGCCGACGTCGCTGGTCGTCGATCGGAGCGGACACATCGTGCGAGGCATCGACGGCGAGCTCACGCTCGCGCAGATGATCGACGCCGTCACGCCGGCTTTGCGCGCGCAGTGAGCGCGAGGATCGTCGCGCTCGTCAGCGCGGCCGCTTGCATCGCGCTCGTGCTCGCCCAAGACGCCGTGCCCACGTGGAGCGGCTTTCACACGTGGCAGTACGCGACCGTCTTGGTGCTGCTCGGCGTCACGCTGACGGCCTACGCGCTCGAAGCGCGCGCGGGGCGCGACGGCGACGTCGGAACGAAGCTCGTCGTCGCCCTGATCGGGGCGCTCGTGGTCGGCGCTGCAGGGCTGGCTTCGGGGTTGCTGGGCCCTGACTCGCAGACGATCGTGCGAGCGCCGGGGACCGTCGCGCCGCTTCCCGACGCCGGCATTGCCGCGTTCTTCGGCAACGCGGACGCCGCGACGATCGAGCGAGGCGACGCGCGCGTCGTCCTGCGGCAGAAGAACGGCGTCAGCCTGGAACTGGGTCCGGGCGAGCGGCGCTTCATCGGGACCGCTGCTTTCGAGCTGCACCCTGCGCTGGCTGCTTTCATCGAGGCGCGCGACGAGCGGGGCCGGCACCTCACCGTCACGCAGCCGACGAACGCCGCCTTCCTATCTCCGATCCTGCTCTTCCCGGGGAGCGTCCCGGTCGCCGGCCGGACCCTCCCCTCGGATGAGTTCGCCACGCCGGCGGTGCAGCGCCAGATCAAGGCCTTTTTCTTCTCGCGGTCGGCGACCGCTGCGGCGAGGGCGCACGGCCTCGCCGGGAAGGAGGCCATCCTCTTTGCGGTCGACGACAGCCAGGGCCGGATGGTTCAAGGCGGGATCGGCTTCGCGGAGAGCGGGAGCGCCGTCAACTTGGGCGGGCTGAGCCTGCGGGCGACGATCGGCACCTACCCGGCGCTGGTCGTTTCGGCCGTTCCCTATCCGCCGGCCCTTTGGCTCGGCCTCGTGACCTTTGTGGCAGGTTTGGGTTTTGCGTTCGCCCCCTCGGGCCCCGGCTTATCCAAGGCGCGGCCCTCTCAGTCGAAGGCGTGACGGCTCGCACTTCCGCCAAAATACCTCGTTTGCAGCCGTTTGGCGCCGAACGAACGGTTAGGAGCCTAATCTTTAGCGCGAATGCTTAGAGGTCGGGGCTGCCCCCTATTGCGAAAACCAAGGGGCTGAGCCGCCCCCCTCGACTCTGGAGCTGCATGAGCAGTTTTTTCCCCCCAAGTGAGACTAGGCTCCGCCTGGTCGCCTTGATCGAAGCACGACGGCGCGACATCGTCGCCGCGGTGCTCCGCGCCTCGGCGGTCACGCCGCACACGATTTCCGTGGCTTCGAGCGGCTTCGTCGGCGAGCTGCTGGATCGCTTGCGCCGCGAGCTCGACGAAGCCGACCGTGGGATTCTCGACCGCTGGATCGAGGCCGAACTCGGATCCGGCGGCGCTCGCGATCACGCTGGCCTCATCAGATTGACTTATGGCGTGCTCTCCGCCACCTACGCCGGCGTTCACGGCACTTGCGAGCCGCTCGGTTCGTATCTGAACAGACGCGCCGAAGAGTTGGAGGCGATTCTGCGTGACGGCCCTTTCAAGCGCCCGCGCCTGGACGAGGCACGGGCCGCGCTCGAATCGAGCGACGACGTCATCGCGTCGCTGCTCTCCGCGATCGAGGCGCGCGACGCCGAGATGGGCGAGCACGCGCGCGTCACCGGCGCGTGGTCCGGGCGCTTAGCCAAAGCCCTCGGCTTGAGCGCGCAGGAACAGGCTTTCGCCGTGCTGTGCGGGACCGTTCACGACGTCGGGAAGATCGCGACGCCGTCCGAAATCCTGCTCAAACCCGAGGCGCTCACCCCCGACGAGTACAACGACATGAAAGCGCACACGCTCGTGGGGGCCAAGATGCTCGAGCGGATACCCTCGCTGCGCGAGCTGGCTCCGGCCGCGCGTTCGCACCACGAACGCATGGACGGAAAAGGCTACCCCGACGGTCTCGCCGGGGACGAGATCCCCGTCATGGTTCGGGTCGTCTCAGTCGCCGACGGTTTTCATGCCCTGATCACGAGCCGCCCCTATCGCGCCGCCAGCCCGATCGCGCGGGCTCTGGAGATCCTCAAAGAGGGAAGCGGCACGCAGTGGGATCCCTCGGTCGTCGACGCGCTGCTGCACCTGGTGCGGCCGGCCGGCAGCGGCCGGCGCGTTCAGCGCCGGGTCGAGGCCGGCGGCTTCTGAGCCGAGCGGATCCTCTCGGCGGCGGCTAAGCCGGCCAGGACGTCGGTGTGGGGCGCGACGGCCGTCGCCGACGAGCGGGCGCTGTCGTACGAAAACGCGGCGATGCGGTAGTCGCCGAAGGTTCCGCTGACGATCGTGCCGTCGGGATCGACGGCGAAGGCCCGCGCCCGCGCACGATCGAGCGTGACGACGTAGGCGCGCAGCTCCGCCGCTCGCGTCCGCGCGTACGCGGTCTGCCAAGACGGGTCGCCGGTAGCGTTCCAAACGAACAGATCGAGGCCGCCCAGCCGCGCCGCGACGAGGCCGCGCGGATTGCAGAACGCCTCGGAGCCGACGACGCCCAGGCGCAGGCCGGCGCACTCGGTCGCTTCGGCGTGGTCCGCGGCATCGTCGTCGAGCGCGAGGACTTCGAGATCCGCAGCGCCTCGCAGCCGGCCGCAGGCGAGCAGCAGATCGGCGTCCGCGGCCGCGGCCAGCCGCGCGAAGCGCGCCACTTCGTCGGGTTCCGAGGCGAGCGTGAAAGCGACGCGCGCGCGCGCGCGCGGCTCGCGAGCCGTCGCGATGTCGCGCGGCGCGAGCTCGCGGCGCGCTCGCTCGAAGCGGCCGCCGGCGGCGATTTCGCCGTGCAGGACCGTCTCCTCGCGTTCGGGAGCGCGCGCGACGAGCTGCCCCGCGGCATCGACGATCGAGCTCTTCCCACAGTAAGCGACGGACTCAAGTTCGACGCCGCACTTGTTCGCGCCGATGAAAGGCACGCGGTTCTCGTGCGCGCGCACGTTGACGAAGAGGTCGGCTTGAATGTTCTCGAGTGCGCCGGGATCGCGGCCGCTCGTCACCCACGCGGTCGGCATTACGAGCAGTTCGGCGCCGCGCTCCACGAGGGTCGCTGCGATCGTCGGAACGCGGCCGTCGGCGCAGACCAGCAGGCCCAGGCGGCCGGCAGGCGTCTCGACCGGATCCAACGTCGCTCCCGAATCGAACCAACGCCGGTCGAAGTGCCAAAGGAATTGCTTGGCCGCGAATCCGAGCTCGCGGCCGTCGGGCCCGATTGCGATCGCCGCGTTATAAGTACGGCCCTGTACGAGTTTTGCGCCGCCGTACACGAGCGTGATCGCGTGCCGTTGAGCGAGCGCAGCGAGTTCGCTCTGCGCGCGCTCGAGCTGCGCCGCTTCGAGCGGTGCCGTCCCCAGGACGTACGCGGGCACCGTTCCTTCGGGAAGGACGACCAGCTTCGCCCCACGAGCCGCGGCCGCGCCGGTCAGTGCGAGCACGCGCGGCCAGCACCGCTCGAAATCGGCGCGATCGTGGGCGCGCGCTTGAATGCAGGCGACGGGTATTCGGCGTTCGGCCACGAAAAACGACTCCCCAACCGGTAGTGCTCCATGCACGCACCTTTCCTCGAGGAGTATGCACGTGAAGCGGCTCATTGGGCTTGTTTTGGGATTCGGCGTGGCCTCCTGTGTCGCGACGGGCGCGGCTGCCGCGGAACACGCTTCCAAGACCGTCGTCGCGAACGTGCCGGAAGCCGATCTGGCGCCGGCCGACGAGTACTTCGGTTACCTCAAGCTGAGCATTCTGGGGATCAGGAACAAGACTCGCGATCTCGGCTTGTACTACGACGTCAACCACGACATCGCGCAGCAGACGTTCACGGGTGCCGTCGACACCGAGGAAGCGATTCACGATTGGGAGAGCAAGTATCGGCGCGATCCCTTGCTTCCTCGCGCGGTCTTTTTTTTGCAGCGCCTCTACGCGAAGATTCTCACCGCGGAGTCGCGCGAGCGCGCCGCGCGCACCGCGAACTGGCTGTTCGGCGACTTCGGCGCCTCGCCGCAAGCCAAGGAGTTGCGCAAGATTCTGGCCGGAGAGCATCTCGCTCCCCTTCCGTCGCCGCCGACCGCCCCGCCCGCCTCGTAGGCGCGAGCCGGGATCCCGCGCGGCGCAGCCGGTGCGCTCTTAGAAATGCACCCCTAGACCGGCGTAGGGTCCGTTGTTCGTGAAGTTCGAGGACGCGTTCTGCTTGTCGCTGCCTTGATCTCCGAGGTACCCGAAATCGAGGAACAGCGGGCTCTTGCCGAAGTCGACCGTGCCGCCGACGTTGTACTTGAGGACGCGATACTGCACTTGCCCGGTATTGCCGCCGCCCAAATTCTGGTTGCCGTTGGTGGTGACGATCGGGTAGTAGTAGACGCTGCCGTAGAGCGAGAACGAACGGTCGAGGTCGGGGAGTTTCTCGGCGCCGAACCCGAGGCCGCTCTGTTGACTCGGGAACGCGCCGCCTTCGTAGTTGGTGTTTCGGAAGAGATAACCGATCCCGATATAGATTCGCGGGTCCGCGACCTTGAGCGCGAAACGGCCTTCGAAGTCGTCGTTGCGCGCGGAGAAGGCGGGAACGTAGGTCTGAAGGTGGTTGCCGCTGAGCGGATCGATCTGAATCGTCGTGACGCAGCCGGGCTCGACGGGATTGGGACAGATTCCGGTCCCGTTGGCGTTGTGCTGGAAGCGGAAGGAGCGGAAGTCGCCCTCGAGCATCCAAGGCAGATTGAACAATGGAAACTCGGCCGCGCCAGCGATGCGGAAAGACGGTGCCGACGTGCCGGGGCTGAGCTCGTTGTAGGTTTTGGGGCTGAACAGATAGTCGCCGAGGACGAACTTCTCGTAAACCGTTTTCGCCGGCGGCTTGGGCGCCGGAGGGGGATTGGGGGCTGCCGTCGGCGCGGGCGGCGCGACCGTCGGAGCGGGTGAGGCGGTCGGGACGGGTGCGGGCAGGTAGCGCACGACGACGACCCGCTTGTCGGGCAGCCACGCAACATAGGCGCCGAGCGCCTCCGAAAGGACGCGCAGCGGAACCAGAACCGTTCCGCGATACAACTCGGGCGGGACGTCGAGCGGCCGGGTCTCACCGTTGATGACCACTTCGGGCTTCCCGACCGTCACCCGCACGTCGGCTCCGGGTTTCGAGACGTCGACGGCCTTGGTTGAAGCGTCGTAGCTGACCGTGCCGCCCATCTGCTCGAACAGCGAGCGCAGCGGGACGAGGATCGAGTTGCCGCGTACCAGCGCCGCCAGCACCCGTGCTTGACGCAAGCGGTCCGGCCGCGAATACACGTGGCGGTCGTTGAAAAGGATCGGAACCTCGCCCGAGGGCGGCGCGCCGAAGTCGGCGGGCGGCAACGCTTGGGCGACGGTGACAGTGGGAGCTGCGGCGGCAGGTACCCCTACCAGAGCGATCAGCCCGAAGCCCGCCGCGAACGTCGCCGCAAGTGCCCCGGCGCCCAGTCGTCTCAAGGGAAGCCTCCAAAAAAGTTTGGTGCCATTTCGAGTACGACGAACGCGTTCGGTTCGCCTACTCGCGCGATCGTTCTTCCCGCCATGCAAGGCGCGAGAATAGCGCGTGTGCCGGGCGTCACAGAATGCGGCATAAAGAAGGTGCCGCGCCTCGGCCTAGCGATGCGCGGCACCTTCCTGATAACGTCGGCCGGACGAGGGAAGGCCTAGAAGTGCAGGCCCAGACCTACGAAGAACGACGTTTCCGTGAAGTCCGACGGGGCGTTGACCTTGTTGTAGCCGTGGTCTCCCAGGTATCCGCCTTCGATGAAGAGCGGCGTGTGGGGCACGTTGGCGGTGACGCCGACCTCATACTTGAGGATGCGATACTGGAGGGTCGTGCCGGCACCGACTTGCGGGTAGTAGAGGACGCTGCCGAAGAACGAGAACGGCTGCCCGTAGTCGGCGACCTTTTCGAGACCGCCGCCCAGCCCTTGAAGCGTCGGATAACCGTAATTGTTCCAGCGATTGTCGTAGCTCGCCACGAGGTAGACGTTGGGGTTGGCGATCCCGATGCCGACTCGGCCGTCGAGGTCGAGGTTGCGCGCGGTGAACGCCGGAACGAAGGTCGATCCCCCGCCGCCGATGGTCGTGACGAACCCGGCGTTGTGCGGATACTGCCAGGAGCGGGCGTCCACTTCGGCGAGCGCCGCGAGCCCGCCGACGGGGATCGTCGCACCGGCGCGGCCCGCGGGCATGATGACGCCGTTGTTACCCGGGCTGAACTCGTTGTAGACGACCGGATCGAGAAGCGCGTCAGCGGCGATGAAGGCTTGCATCGTGGGAGCCGCGGACGGCGTGGGCGTGGGAGCCTTCGTCGGAGCTGCCGTCGGCACGGGGGTCGGAACCGGCGTCGGCGGCGCGGTCGGAGCCGGCGTCGGGACCGGCGCAGGCAGATAGCGCACCACGACGAGGTGTTTGTCGTGAACCCACAGCACGTACGCGCCCAGCCCTTCGGCGATGACGCGAACGGGCACGACGATCGTTCCCCGGTAAACCTCGGGCGGCACGTCGAGCGGGCGGGTCTCGCCGTTGATCACGACTTCGGGCTTGCCGAGGGTCACCTGGATGTCGGAGCCGGGCTTGGAGACGTCGACCGTCTTGGTCGAGGCGTTGTAGGAAACCGTGGCACCCGTCTGCTCGAACATCGAACGAAGAGGCACCAGGATCGTATTCCCGCGCACCAGAGCGGCCAGGACGCGACTCTTGCGCAGCTTGTCCGGTTTCGTGTAGACGTGTTGGTCGTTGTAAAGGATCGGGATCTCGCCCGACGGCGGGCTGCCGAACTCCGGCGCGGGTGCTCCTTGCGCGAGAACCGGCGCCGACGCCGCCGCGAAAAGCGTCACGATCCCAAACGCGACCGCCGCCAGAATGGCGAGCGGCCACGCTGCGAGTCGTTTCACCAAGATAAACCTCCAATCGGTCAGATTGAAATACGCGATCTCATCAGACTTAACTCACCTAACGGCTTACCCGTTCCGTCCGGACCCAAAACGGCCTACCGTGACGCTGAATCATTCAGCGAAAGGGCTTCGGGACGCTTGGTACGACGCAGTGACGGCCGGCGAAGGGTCGCTAGCTCGATCGCGGCAGCGGCCGGCAGGAGGCGCTCGTCCTTCCTGCGGGCGGGTTATCGATTTCGGCGCTGGAGCCGTCCGAGGGGCGGCCGCCGTGCGGGACCCCGGACGGCGGCCGGAGGCCGGTCAGCTGTTCTTGTCCTCGAGATTTGCGAGGAACTTCGAGCGTTCGATGACGTACCGCTCGTGCGTGCCCTCAGCGACCTTCTCGCGCTCGTCGAAGGCGGCGACGGCGAAATTGACGCGCCGGCCGTCGACGCCGATGATCTCGACCTCGACGCGAACGATGAAGCCCACCGGCGTCGGCGCCATATGCGTCAGGTCGACGTGCGCGCCGAGCGAGAGCTGGCCCGGCGAGAGCATCGGGGCGAGACATTGGACGGCGGCCTCTTCGATGAGCTGCAGCAGCATCGGGGTGGAGAGAACGTCGACGCCTTTGTTGCCCGCCTTCTCGGCGGTCATCCACTCCTCGACGCGCGTCTGACTCTGATACGTCCGACCGATGTCGACCTTCGCGCCCATGATCGCAGTGATACTCCCTCGAACCCGCCCCTTCCGCCTAGCTGCTGGATCCCGCGGCCGCGCCTCCGGGGCCTCAGCAGGCTTGAATCAAATCGCAGCCCGGCGGCGTAGTATGCGCGAACTGGGATCGGAGAGAGACGAATGAACGGTCGTGTACTCGCGCTCGCTGCCGCCTTCGGACTGGCCGCGAGCGGGTGCAACGGAGGCAAGAAGGCGCAAGATGGCCCGCCGCCGCTGGCCGTCGACGTGGCGCAGGCGCAGCAGCGTGACATCGCCACCTATCTCACGCTCGACGGGCAGATCGTACCGCTCCTGCAGTCCACGCTGAGCTCGACGCAGTCGGGGACGGTCGAGGCCGTCGAGGTGAACGAGGGCGACCGCGTCACGAAGGGCGAGCTGCTCGCGAAGCTCGACGACTCCCAACTTCGCGCGCAGCTCGCGGCCAGCGAAGCGGCCGTGGCGCAGGACGAAGCGCGGCTGCGCAGCTCCGCGATCCAGGCGCCGATCTCGTCTCAGCAGTACAGTTCCGCCCTCTCGCAGGCGCAGCAGGGCGTTGAGCAGGCGCAAAACCGCATCGAGACGGACGTCGCTGCGCTCAACAACGCGCAACTCGTGTACGCGAGCAACGAGAAGCTCGCCGCGCACGGCTACGTGGCGCAGACGACCCTCGAGCAGTCGCACGCCGCCTACGTGGCCGCGCTGCAGGAGCTCAACAACGCGCGCCAAGCCCTGCCGGCCGCGCGGGCGGCGCTGGCCAGCGCCCGCACGAACCTGCAGCAGACGGGGGTCGATCAGGCGACGATCGCCGCGAACAAGGCCGCCCTCGAGCAGGCGCGCGCGGACGTGCAGCTCCTCCAGACGCAGCTCGCGCAGTCGTCCGTCTACGCGCCCTTCGACGGCGTCGTGACGCAGCGGCTGCTCGATCCGGGCGCCTTCGCCGGCCCCAACCAGCCGATCGTGCAAGTCTCGCAAATCGACCAAGTCTACGTCAACGCGAACGTCCCCGACGACGCCTTGGCCTACGTCCGGCCGGGAACGCCCGCGACCTTCACCACCTCGAGCCTTCCCGGCCGCTCGTTCCACGGCACGATCGCAGACGTGAACGCGGTTCCGACCTCGGGGACGCTTTCGTACCGCGCTCGGATCCGCCAGCCGAACCCGGGCGGCGAACTGCGCGGCGGGATGCTGGTGACGCTGACTGTGGAGAAGCAACGCCACATGGGAGCCGTGGTCGTCCCGCGGACCGCGCTCTTCCAGACCGAGCGAGGGTCCAACGTGTACACCGTCGAGGACGGAAAGGCCAAGCTCCTGCCGGTCGAGGTCGGCCTGCAGACCGATACGTTGGCTGAAGTGCGCGGCCCCGAGGTGCGGCCCGGCACGGTCGTGATCGTGACGCGGCCCGACGCGTTGCAGGACGGAAGCGTGGTAGCGGTCGGAGGTCCGCCGGGCGCTCCGCCGAACGCCGCCGCGTCCCCAGCGCGCTAGGTGAGAGGAGACTCGATGGATCGGATGGGCCGGCTGGGCACGGTGTTCGCCCTTGCCGCGTTTGCGCTCGCCTCGGCGGGGACGGTCTTCTCCGTTCCGCGCGAAGCTGCGGCGCGCCTCAAAGCGACGCCGGCGCCTTCCGCAGCGCCGAGTGCCGCGCCGTCCGCGACGGCGGTCCCCTCTCCGCTGATCACCCTCGCTCCGCTGGGGCAGGGCAGCCCCATCCCCTATCCCGCGTACGGCACGCCGGTCCCGGGCGTCAATGCCGGCATCTCGGCTCCGAACGTTCCGCAGCAGATCACCTTGCAGCAAGCGATCGCGATCGGCTTCGCCCGCTCGCCGTCGCTGGCGCTGGCCCGCGCCGACGTCGGCGTTCAAGCGGCCGCGGTGCGCCTGGCGCGCGCCGGCCTGCTGCCGTCGTTTCAAGGCAACGCCAGCACGACGTACAGCTACCAGCAAAACGGCGGCGCGGCCTCGGGCAGCGGGGCCGCGGGCCGCGGGGGCTTGGGCGGAGCCTACACGACGAACTCGCTCTCCGGGAGCCTGCAGCAGCTGATCTTCGACGGCGGAAAGCTGGCGTTGTCGGTTCGCTCCGCGCAGCGGAGCGAGACCGCGCTGGCCGACACCTACTTGCGCGATCTGCAGACGGTCGCGTTCAACGTCGCCACCGCCTATTACAACTACCTCGCGGCCGAGCGGACGACCCAAGTCGACCTGCAAATCGTCAAGAACAACCAGGTTCAAGAGGATCTGGTGCGCGCGCAGGTCGCGGCCGGAACGACGGCCCGCGCCGACATCGCGACCGCCGAGCTCCCGGTCGCGCAGGCGCGCGTCGCGGTCGTCAAAGCGCAAGGCGCGGAACTCGCGGCGCAGGCGGCCTTCGCCAACGCGATGGGTCTCGACGCGAACGTCAACGTCCAGCCGATCGACGACACGCAGGTGCTCAGCGCCAACTCGCAGATCTCGACGCTGCCGATCCCGAGCTACGACACGGCCGTCAAGCGCGCGCTGGCGCTGCGGCCCGACTACGACTCCTCGCTGCAGTCCGTGGAGTCGGCCAAGCTCGGCCTCGCCTCAGCCAAGCGCGGCTATTTCCCGACGATCACGGCGAGCGGCAACTACGGCGACACGTCGACCAGCGTGGGCGGCGGCGCGCTGCGCAACGCGGGCTCGGTCGGCGCCGCGCTGAACTTCCCGATCTTCAACCAAGGGATCACCGCCGCCGACATCGCGCAAAGCAAGGCGCAGCTCGACGCCGCCCAGGCGAACCTCCAGACGGAGCTGCTGGGAGTGCAGCTCAACGTCAAGCAGGCGCTCACGAATCTGGTCAGCGCTCGCTCCCAGCTCGACCAGACGCAGGCCGAGTACAACGAGGCGATCACGGTCCTGCAATCGACCCAGGCGCAGTACAAGGCCGGCGTGACGACCCTGCCCCTGCTGCTCAACTCCGAGACCGGTCTGACGCAGGCGTTGACCGATCAGGTGACCGCGGTCTACAACCTCCGCCAGGCCGAGCAGGGCTACTTGTACGCCGTCGGCGCGAACTACGACAACCCCAAGCCTTAGGGGGCAGCCGAGGGGCCCGGCGGGGTTCTCGTCCCGCGGGGGGAAACAGGGCGCTTTATGGGTGTGCTAGGCGTTCCCGTCACGATCGACGATCCGACAAATTTGGCAATCCTCAATGTCTCCGAGGACCGGCTGACCGGCTTTCAGCGCGATCCGGTAGGCGCGATCTCCGCGCTCTCGGGGGTCCCCGTCGAGACGGTCGTCGAGCGGATCGTGGCGATGCTGCGCGCGGGCGTCATCCGCCGGGTCCGGCAGACGCTGCAGGCCACGAACCTGGCCGACGGAGCGCTGGTCGCCTGGGAGATCCCCGAGGAGAGGCTGGCCGCCGCCTTCGAGTATCTCTACGACGAGGACCCGTTCTCGGGACACGTCGTGATCCGCACGACCGACGTGGCGACGTCGGCCTCGCGCTTCCGCCTCTGGACGACGCTGAAGGTGCCGCAGGGCTATTCGATCCAGAAGCACGCCGACTGGCTGTTGAAGAAGATCGGAGCGAGCCGCGTGCGTTTGATGCCGGCCGTCCACATGTTCGCGCTCGGCGTGGGGCACTTGCGCCGGCGCGGGATGGAACCGGGGAGCCGGGCCGAGGTCTTGGCCGAGGTCATGACGCCGGAAGTCGTCGAGCTCAGCGAGCTGGATTGGCGGGTGCTCACCGCGCTCAAGCGCGAGTTCGAGCCCGCTGAGTTCGTGCGCGATCTGTGGGTCGCCCGGGCGGCCGAGGCGGGCGTCTCGCTCGAGGAGTTCTTCCGCGTCGCCGACTCGCTGCACGCGCGGGGCGTGATCGGGCGCTTCTCGACCTTCCTCGAGCACGTCAAGCCGACGCCCGGCAACGAGCGCGTGACCCGCTACAACGCGCTCTTCCATTGGGCGGTCCCGCCGGGCCGCGAGGTCGACGCCGGCCGCGAGGTGGGGCGTCACCATTGCATGACGCACGCCTACTGGCGCAACGCGGGCCCCGAGTTTCACGACGTCAACATCATGGGCGTCGCGCACGGGACCGACAAGCAGCTCGTGCTCGCGCACAAGGCCGCCATCGACGAGCATCTGCGCGAAGCCGGGATCGACGTGCTCTACACCAACGTGTTCTGGGGCGGGCGCAGCGAGATCAAGCCCTCGGAGATCTCGCCGATCGCCTACGCCGCATGGTGTCGTAAGAGCGGCATCGACCCCGAAACGATGCGTGCATAACAGGCGCCTGCTGCGGGCGGCGCTCGCAGCCCTGGTTCTCGCGTCGGTCGGCTGCACGAAGGTCAGCCCGGCCGGCGGCGGCGGGTTCGCCGTCAACCCTTGGACCCACCACGGCCGTTTCGTCTTCGCGGAAGGCTACGACGCGAAGTCGCTCGACCCGTTCCTTTCGAGCAACGCGGGGACCGGCGACCTCTCGATGTTCCTGTTCTCGTATGCGGTGCGCTACGACGATCGCGCGCGGCCGGTGCCGGACGCGCTTCGCGAAGTGCCGACCGTCCAAAACGGCGACGTGAGCCGCGACGGGCTGACGCTGCGGTATAAGCTGCGGCCCAACGTCTTCTTCCACGACGGCGTGCGGATGACGTGCCGCGACCTGCGCTTCACCTGGCAAGTCGTCATGAACCCGGCCAACGACGGCGTGACCCAAGACGGTTATCGCGACATCCGCGACATCGACTGCAGCGATCCGCTCGTAGCGGTCGTGCACATGAAGAAAGTCTACGCCCCCTTCCTGCAGCAGCTCTGGGGCGTCAACGGGAACGCCGCGATCTTGCCCGAGCATTTGCTGGAGCGCGTCAACGACGCGAAAGGCTCCTTCAATACCGCGGCCTATCAGTCGGCTCCGGTCGGGAGCGGGCCGTTCCAATTCGTTCGCTGGGATCGCGGCTCCGAAGTTATGATGAAGGCGTTCGACCGCTTTTACCTCGGCAAGCCGAAGCTGCGCGAGGTCGTCTTCAAGTACGTCCCCGACGACACGACCTTGGCCGAGCAGCTGCGAACGCACGAGATCGACATGGCGCTGCACGTCAGCACCAACGCGTGGCCGCTGCTGCAGAACATCCCGGGCGTCACCGTCGACGCGCCGCCGGTCTACACCTTCGATCACATCGACTTCAACCTGCGGCGCCCGCTCTTTGGGGACGTCGCGCTGCGCCGCGCGCTGGCTTACGCCGTCGACCGCAAATCCATCCTAGAGAAAGTCGGGCACGGACTCGGCGACTTGACCGATACGGCGCTCTCGCCGAAGCTCTCGTGGGCTTGGACGCCCGATACGGTCCACTATCCGTACGACCTGGCCAAGGCCAAGGCGCTGCTCGAACGGGACGGCTGGAAGATCGGGCCGGGCGGGATCCGGGTCAAGAACGGGCGGCGGCTCGAGTTCGACTATTCGACCCAGACCGAGAGCGCTTCGGGCAAGGCGATCCAAACGTTCGTCCTGACCTCGTGGCGCGAAGCCGGGGCCGACGTCACGGTCAAGAACGCGCCGACGGCGCAGTTCTTCGACAACAGCCCGGTCACGGGGATCCTGCAGGGCGGGCATTACGACGTCGCGGGCTTCGCCTGGGGCGGAGCCGCGGACCCCGACGACAGCGCCGTCTACTCCGCTCGGAACTTCCCGCCACGCGGCCAGAACGCGCTCTTCTGGAACGATCCGGCCGCGACGCGCGCGATGGACGACGAACTCGCGACCGTCGATCAAGCGCGCCGCAAGCGCGACTTCGTGATCGAGCAGCAGCGCTTCGCGGCGGACGTCCCCTCGATCGTGCTCTACTACCGCCGCGAGCCCGAGGGATACAACACCGATTTGAAGGGCTACACGTCCTCGCCGGTGATTTCCCCGTTCTGGGATCCATGGAACTACTCGATCTAGGGCGTGCGGAGCGATGCTAGGGGAAGGAAAGCGATGAGGCGACGGACGGTCGCGCTGGCGATGGCGCTGGTGCTCTTGGCGGCCTGCACGAAGGTTTCCACGAGCGAGTCCGGCGGCGGCCGCAATGCCTTCACCCACGCCCACGAGCTGCGGCTCGCATCGATTCAGGACGTCACGACCCTCAATCAGCTCCTGGCCAGCGATCTCGTGCTCGCCTGGCTGTCGCAGCTCACGGCGGCCTATCTCTTGCGCTACGACGGCGCGAATCAGCCGACTCCCGAGCTCGCTCTCGCAGTGCCGAGCCTGAGCAACGGCGGCGTCGGCAAGGATCGCAAGACGGTCACCTATCACCTGCGCAAAGGCGTCAAGTGGTCGGACGGCGCTCCCTTCACCGCCGCCGACGTCGTCTTCACGACGCACCTGATACTCGACCCCAAGACCAACGTCGTCTCGCGCGACGGTTGGGACCGGATCGTCAAAGTCGAAGCGCCCGACGCCTACACGGTCGTGTTCCATCTGCGCGAACCGTACTCGCCGTTCCTGGCGACGTTTTTTGCCAGCGGCGGCGACGCGCCGATTCTGCCGCGGCATCTGCTCGAGCACAGTGCGAACGTCAACACGGATCCGTACAACTCGCTCCCGGTCGGGATCGGTCCGTTCAAGTACGTGCGCTGGCTGCGGGCCGACCGGATCGAGCTGGCGTCCAATCCGCTCTATTGGCGCGGTTCGCCCAAGCTGGAAAAGATCGTGTACCGGATCATCCCGAACCGGGACACGATCCTTGCCGCGCTGCAGACCGGCGACGTCGACATGTGGCCGATCGCGGCGTTCGCCTACGTGCCGCGCTTCCAAGCGCTCGAGGGCTTCAAGGTCTTGCGCGTTCCGAGCTACGGCTTCGGACACATCGACTTCAACGTGACGCACCCGGCGGTGAGCGATCCGGCGGTCCGCCGCGCCCTGCTCCTGGCCTTCGATCGCCGCGCGCAGTTGGCCAAGGTCAGCCACGGCATCGGAATCCTCCAGGACGCGATCGTCTCACCCGCGAGCCCGTTCCACGACGCGAACCTCGGCTTCACCGAGTACGACGTCGGCAAGGCGAACGCGCTGCTCGACGCGGCAGGCTGGAAGCGCGGGGCCGACGGCATCCGCCAGAAGAACGGCACGAAACTCAACCTGGAGCTCGTCTCGAACGCGGGGAGTCCCGATACCGACACGCGCATCGAGCTGATCCGCGAGTCCTGGAAGAAGATCGGGGTCTCGTTCGTGCGCAAGAACGTCGATCCGTCGCTGCTGCTCGCTCCCTACGCCAACGGCGGCATCATCCAGACCGGACGGTTCGACGCCGTGTTCTTCGCCTGGTATCTCGGCCCGTCGGGGGATATGTCGAACATCTATGGCTGCGATCAAGTTCCGCCCAAGGGGCAGAACGACTTGCGCTGGTGCAACCCGCGAGCCGAAGCGGCGATGCGCGATTTCAAAGCCGCCTACGACCCGGCGCGGCAGCGGCGAGACGACGCCGTCGTTCAAGAGGAACTCGTGCGCGACGTCCCGACGATCGTCTCCGCGGTGTACCAGGACGTCTACGTCTACAACTCCGACCTGCAGAACTTTCACCCCAATCAGGTGAGCATGTTCGACTCCATGATGGACGTCGACATCTGATGCCGCGTATTTTGTCGCGCGCGCTGGCGCTGGGGGCGGTCGCGCTGGCGCTGGCGGGCTGCACGAAGGTCGGCGGGGCGGGCAGCGAGGGCCTGCGGCGGAACGCGTTCACGCGGCCGCACGTGCTGCGCTGGTCGGATAACGAGGACGTGGCCGGGCTCAACCCGCACATCGTCTCGCAGGCGAACGTCTCGTGGCTCTCCGAGCTGACCATGGCCTATCTGGCCCGCTACGACCGGAAGAACGAGCCGGTCCCCGAGCTCGCGACCGAGATCCCGACGCAGCGCAACGGCGGCATCAGCGCGGACGGCAAGACGATCACCTTCCACCTGCGCCGGGGCGTCAAGTGGTCCGACGGAAAGCCTTTCGACGCGGACGACGTCGCGTTCTCGATCGGCGTCGTGCTCAATCCGCGGAACAACGAGATCGGGCGTGACGGCTGGAACCTCATCGCGAAGGTCGACGAGCCCGACAAGCAGACCGTCGTGCTGCATCTGAAGAAGCCGTACGGGCTCTACCTGCCGACGTTCTTCGGGACGGCCGGCGTCAACCCGTGCATCCTGCCCAAGCATATTCTGGGTGGGCTCGCGACGATCAACGACGCGCCCTACAACAGCTTGCCGGTCGGGATCGGGCCGTTCCGTTACAAGGAGTGGCGCCGCGGCGACGCCATCGTGCTGGAGGCCAATCCCTATTATTGGCGCGGCCGCCCGAAGCTCGACCAGATCGTCTTCAAGATCATCCCCGACGCCAATACCGTGTTCACCCAGCTCGGCAGCGGCGACCTCGATCTGTGGGTTCAGGTTCGTTCCACCTTTGCCGAGCGGATCGGCAAGCTGCCCGGTTTCGTCGTCCAGCGCAGGCCCAGCACGTTCTACGACCACATCGATTTCAACCTGAAGCGCGCGGTCGTGGCCGATCCCGCGGTCCGTCAGGCGCTGCGGCTCGCGACCGACCGGCGTGCGCTGCTGCAAGAGGCGAACCACGGCGTGGGCCTCCTCTCCGAGTCGGCCGTTCCGATCGCCTCGCCCGCCTACGATAAGCGCTTGGCGCTCGTTCCGTTCGACCTCGCGAAGGCGAACGCGCTGCTCGACGCGGACGGCTGGAAGCGCGGTCCCGACGGCGTGCGCGCCAAGAACGGCGTGCGGCTCGCGCTCGAGTTCACGCTGGGCAGCGGCGCACCGGATCTCGACACGCGCGTGGAACTGGTCCGCGCCTGGTGGAAGCAGATCGGGGTCGCGCTCTCGGTCAAACACTATCTGCCCTCGCTCTACTTCGCCCCGTATGCCGAGGGCGGGATCCTGTTCGGCGGCAAGTACGACGCGGCGACCTTCGCCTGGGGCGGCGACGTCTCGGGCGACGTTTCGGCCGAGTTCGAGTGCACGCTGATTCCGCCCAACGGCGAGAACAACACGCGCTATTGCAACCGCGCCGTCGATGCGGCCATGGAGCGCTTCAAGGGGCTCTACGATCCGGCGCAGCGCCAGCCGTACGCGGATTTCATTCAAGAAACGATCTTCAAAGACGCGCCGACGATCGTGCTGGACGATCGGGAAGATCTCTACGCGGTCAACGCGGACCTCAAGAATTTCCGTCCCAACGCCGTCACCCCGTTCGACGACTTCATGGACGTCGACATCTGAGAAAGGGTTAAGGAACGTGCGCGGATTCTTCTACGGCATCGTGTTCACCGTCGTGCTCGTGGTTGCGGGCGGCGTCACCGCCTTGGTTCTGGGCCTCATTCCGGCCGGCGCAGACTCGAAGGCGGGCTTCGTCGAGAAGACGGTCGCGAGGACCTCGCTCTACGCTTCGATCTCGCGAGACTTGGGGAGCCTGCACAACCCGCTCCAGCCGAGCGACGCGAACCTGCTCGCGGCGGTGAAGCTCTACGGCGAGAACTGCGCCGTCTGCCACGCCGCTTCGAACGGGAAAGCCTCGCTCCTCGCGCAAGGCTTCTACATCGACGCGCCGCTGTTTGCCAAGCACGGCGTCGAGGGCGACGACGAAGCGGTGACATTCTGGAAGCTCAAGCACGGCATCCGCTTCACGGCGATGCCGGCCTTCGGCTCGACCCTCGGCGACGACGACCTCTGGAAGCTCTCCATGTTCCTCAAGCGCCTCGACGATCTGCCGCCGGCGGTCGACACGGCCTGGAGGGCGCTTCCGAGCGTAGCCGGCTCACCGGACGCCGCGCCGGGAGCGGCCACCGCTACGACGCCGGACCAAACCCCCGCTCCGGCGCCGGATCAAACTCCGACTCCGGTGCCGGCCGGGACGGACGCGCCGGCGCCTTCGCCGTAGCTTCGAGATCCCGCCGCGCGAGCGCGACGCTCGCCACCGCCCACAGGCCGGCGCAGCCCAGCAGCGAGACCAGCCGCAACGCGCCCCAGGTGGGGTCGAGCGCCGCGATGCCGGAGGCGGCCTGTTCGAGATGCCAGGTCGCGGCCGCGCCCAGCGTGGCGGGGACGTGGAAACCGGGCGGCAGCGCGTCGGGCCAGGTCGGCAGCGGATGCGCCGCCGCCCAAGCGCCGGCGGCCGCGACGAGCGCCGCCGTCGCGGCCGGCGCGAAATGGAAGGGGCGCAGGCGCCCGCGCGCGAGCACGGCGAGGGCCAGGGCTGCAGCCAGCGTGAGCAGGGCCGTCGCCGCGACGCCGCTCGGACGCTGCGCCAGACCGAGCCAATCGACGCCCGCGGCGAGCGTGGCGAACGCGGCAGCCTGCCAGCGCGCGCCCGACGAGGCGCGCAGGCAGAGGACGGCCGGCAGGAACGCGACCGCGAAATCGTGCTCGTGGGCGAACGGGAGCGCGAGCGGAAGGGCCGCGCTCGCCACGGCGACGCGGGCCACCGGATCGTAGCGCCGCGTCGCGCACTGCAACGTGACGAGCAGCAGCGCGAGCGCCGCGAGGCCGAGCGCCAGCGTTCCGGCGAGCGCGGGCGAGGCGCCGAGCGCGCGAGCGACGGCGCCGGGCGTCGTTTGGATCGCGATGAAACGCTCCGCCGCCGCATGCTGGGCGAGCGTCGCCAGGTAACGCCCCAAGCCGCCGCGGCCCAGCTCCAGAGCCGAGCCGGCGGCGACGAGCGCCGCCGCTCCGCCGAGCGCGATCGCGGAACGGCGGTCGCCGAGCCGGGCCCCGAGCACGAGCGCGAGATTCGGCTGGAGCGCCGCGACGAGCGCGGCGGCGGCCGCCCCGAGCAGCGCACGGTGCCGCAGGAACAGCAGCGCGGCCACGATCGCCGCGCACGAGAGGACCGCGCTCTGTCCCAGCGCGACGCCGCTGGTGAGCGGGCCGAAGCCGGCGACGAGGATCGGCACGGCGACCGCGTCCTCGAGCGTGATCGGGCCGCCGGCGAGCGCGAGGGCGCCGAAGGCCAGCGTCGCGAGCGAAAGGGCCATCACGGCGTCCCAGACGACGACGGCGTTCGGCCACGCGAGCCCGGCGAGCAAACTCCAAAGCGGCAGACCGAAGGGCGGCCCCACGAACGGCAGCAGCTCGTCGCGCGAAGCGACGACGCCGGGGACGTCCTTCTCGACGCGCCACACCTCGCGGCCGTAGGGGTCGCCGTCGAGGCGCGCCGTCGCGCCGCCCGCATAGTACGATTCGAAGTCGCGCAAGGGCGGGCCGCCCGTCGCCTTCGGCGCGATCGCGAAGAAGGCCAGCGCGAGGATGCCGAGCGCCGCTAGGAGGATCGCGCGCCGCATGCCGCGCTCAGGCCAGTCCTTGGCCGGGGACGGCGACGCGCGAGGCCAGCAGCAGCACGACCAGGACCGCGATCAGTCCGAAATACGCGAGCGAGATCGTGATGCGCTGGCTCGCCGGAATGCCGTAATAGGCAGGGTCGAGCCGGCCGCGCCAGCCCGCGATCGCGCGCGGCAGGCCGAAGAGGATCAGGATCAGCAGCAGCGGGCTCCACCAGTGGAAAGCGACCGCGAAGACGACCAGCCCGACGAGGCCGAAAGCCCACAGGCTCGGCGAGATCGCGCCGGTCATCCGGCCGCCGTCGAGAAACGCGACCGGAAACATGTTGAAGAGGTTGAGGAAGAAGGCCGTGTAGGCGGCCGCGTACCAAAAAGCGTTGCCGGTCGCGTAGCCGTAGGCGAAGCATGCGATGCCGCCGAGCGTGCCGAGCAGGGGACCGCCGAAAGCGACGATCGATTCCTGGAAGATCGAGCGCAGCGGCGCGCGCAGCGCGGTGAACGCGCCCAAGCCGGGTATGAAGTACGGCAGCGAGGCCGGCAGGCCGACGGCTCGCATGAAAACGATGTGCCCCGCTTCGTGGATGGCGATGAGCAGCACGAAGACGATCCCGAACTTCCACCCGAAGAACAGCGCGTAGAACCAGATCGAGGCCAAAAAGGAGAGCCCCGAGATCAGGAATTTGCCGCCGAACAGCAGCCACTTGAGATTGAGGAGCGCGAAGAGCAAGCCTTTGAACTTCGCCAGCAGCACGCCGAGGCCGACGGCCACGCCGCCGGCATTGCGCCAGCGCGAGGCTCCGCTCTCGGGCTTATCGGGGGGCAGGTACGTCCCTTCGACCGCTTGCTGGGCTGCGGCCCCTCCGGGCTCGGCCTCGTTCACGCCGTCCGGTTTCGCGGCGCGATGAGCCGGCCCCCCGACGGCGGCGCACCCTCGCGCATCGTCGTCCTCGGCGGCGGCTTCGCCGGGATCGCGACGGCCCGCCGTCTCGAGCGTCTGCTCCCTCGGCGGGAGGCGGAGATCACGGTCGTCAGCCGCGAGAATTTCTCGCTCTTCACGCCGATGCTGCCGGAGGTTTCATCCGGCAACCTCGAGTCGCGCCACGTCGTGACGCCGGTTCGCGCGCAACTGCGTCACGCGCGCTTCATCCTCGGCGAGGTGCGCGCGGTCGACCTCGCGGCGAAGACGGTCGAGGTCGAGCACATTCTGCTCGGCTCGCGCCAGACGCTCCCTTACGACCACGTCGTCTTCTGCCTCGGCGCGGTGACCTCGACGTTCGGTTTGCCGGGGATCGCCGAGCGCGCGTTTCCGCTCAAGTCGCTCGAGGATGCGGAACGGCTGCGCAACCACGCGATCGCGATGCTGGAGCTCGCCGACGTCACCGGCGATGCGCGCGAGCGCAAGAGGCTGCTCTCGTTCGTCTTCGTCGGCGGCGGATTCACCGGCGTCGAGGCGGCCGGAGAGATGATCGACTTCTTCAAGAGCAGCGTGCGCTTCTATCGCACGATCGACCCGCGCGAGATCGAGATCGTGCTAGTTGAAGGCGGCGACAAGCTGCTGCCCGAGCTGCAGGACGGCATGGGCGAGTACAGCGCCAAGGAGCTCGAGCGGCGCGGCGTGCGCGTCTTGCTGGGGAAGCACGTCACCGGTGCGTTCGACGACGGCCTGCATCTCACCGACGGCACCGCGATCGCGACGGCGACGATCGTGTGGAGCGCCGGCGCCAAGCCGTCGCCGGCCGTCGCATCGTCGCCGATCGGCAGCGGCCGCGGCGGTGCGATCCCGGTCGACCCCGATCTCTCCGTCCCCGGCTTTCCCGGCGTCTGGGCGCTCGGTGACTGCGCCGCGATTCCCGCTCCCGACGGAACGCGCTATCCGCCGACGGCGCAGCACGCGCTGCGCGAAGGCCCGTTCCTGGCTGCCAACATCGCCGCCGTGCTGCGCGGCCGTCCCACGAAGCCTTTCCGCTACCGTTCGCTCGGCATGATGGCGTCGCTCGGCGGACGGCGCGGCGTGGCCGGATTTCGCGGCCGCTTCCTGCTGACCGGATTTCCCGCCTGGTTCGTGTGGAGAACGTACTATCTGCTGCGGCTGCCCGGGCTCGACCGGCAGGCTCGCGTGGCCTTCGACTGGACGCTCGGCCTGATCTTCCCGCGCGACATCTCGGAGCTGCGCGTCTACACGCAGCGCGCGCAAGCGAACGCGCGGGGAGAAGCCGGCATCCTGCCGGCGCTCAAAGACGGCAGGCCGCTCGAACCGGCTCCGTCCGAGCGGTAGCCGGGGCAACGACCGCGCCGCCGGTCGCCGTCAGGTTTCAGCACGAGCGACTCGCACCAGGACTTTGCCGAAGTTCTTTCCGTCGAGCATGTCGATGAATTTCTGGGGCGCGTTCTCGAGGCCGTCCACGATGTCTTCGCGATAGCGGATCCGGCCCTCGCAGACGCCCGCGCCGACGTCGCGAAGAAACGCGTCGAAGTAGTCCGGCAGAAACTCGTAATTGAGGTAGCCTCGCACGGTCAGGCTGCGGGAAAGGATCTCGCGCATCGTCGCGGGCAATCGGTCCGGCCCCTCGTGTCGGACGGCGTTGTACTGGGCGATCAAGCCGCAGACCGGGACGCGCGCGTGGTCGTTGAGCAGCGGAAGAACGGCCTGCCAGACGGCGCCGCCGACGTTCTCGAAATAGATGTCGATGCCGGCGGGACAGGCGGCGGCGAGCAGCCGCGGAAAATCGGGGTCGCGATGGTCGACGGCGGCGTCGCACCCCAGTTCCGTCGTGAGGTAGGCGCACTTTTCGGGGCCGCCGGCGATGCCGACGCTGCGGGCGCCGGCGATCTTCGCGAGTTGGACCACGAGCGAGCCCACGGCTCCGCTTGCGGCGGCCACGGCGACCGTCTCGCCCGGCTGCGGCTTGCCGATCGCATGCAGCCCGCCGTATGCCGTGAAGCCGGGCATGCCGAGCACGCCGAGCCGCGTCGTGAGCGGTGCCCGCGACGGGTCGATCTTGCGCAACGCCGAGCCGTTGAGGGCCGCGTGCGTGCGCCAACCCGTTCCGGCCAGGACGACGTCGCCCTCGTGGTACTCCGGATGGTTCGAGGCGAGGACGGCGGCGATGGCTTCGCCGGTCATGACCTCGCCCAGTTCGACCGGCTTTGCGTACGATCTCCCGGCGTTCATGCGTCCGCGCATGTACGGATCGAGCGACAGGTAGAGCACGCGCAGCAAGACTTCGCCCGCGCCGGGCTCCGGCAGGGCGGCCTCCTCGAGGCGGAAATCGGAGAGCTGCGGGCGGCCGTGCGGCCGAGCCGCGAGCACGATGCGGCGAACGGCTGATCTCGACACATTCACTCCGTCGCCGCGCGCGAGCGGCCGCGAGGATGAAAAGATGAGGCCCCGGGAGCGCCGTGGTCCGTCGACGCTTCCCGGGTACCCATGCCCTATTCGGACGAACTCAGCATAGTCCCCGAGCCTCGGAAGAGCCTGAGATTTGCTCCCAAGAACCTCGATTTCAAGCATTCGACCTCGCGTTGTCTGCGTAGCATTGCAACCCGAGGAACGCCGGGCTAACTGGGGGCGCGAGGGCGCCGGTCGGGCTTCATGCGAGCGCTCGAGCCAATCTGCTTAGCAGCCGAGTAGGCTCGTGCGGCCGCTTGAAACAAGGCGCGCCTCCGCGTCGCACGGTACTCTTCCGGCATGGAGTACCGGAAACTTGGCGCGCACGGACCGCGCGTCTCGGCGATCGGCTTGGGCGCGATGGGAATGTCGGATTTTTACGGCCCCGCCGACCGGGCGGAGTGCATCGCAACGCTGCATGCCGCGCTCGACGCAGGGATCGACCTCATCGATACGGGCGATTTCTACGGCATGGGTCACAACGAGCTGCTCGTCGCCGAAGCGCTGCACTCGCGAAAGCGCGAGGACGTCGTGATCAGCGTCAAATTCGGCGCGCAACGCGACCCGTCCGGAAATTGGATCGGTTACGACGCACGGCCGGCGGCGGTGAAAACCGCGCTCGCGTATACGCTGCGGAGGCTCGGAACCGATTACGTCGACATCTACCGGCCTTCGCGACTGGACCCGGCGACGCCGATCGAGGAGACGGTCGGAGCGATTGCAGAGCTCGTCACGGCGGGCTACGTGCGTTTCATCGGCCTCTCGGAGATGGGGGCGCAGACCGTTCGGCGCGCGGCCGCCGTTCATCCCATCGTCGACCTCCAAATCGAATACGCGCTCGTGACGCGCGGCATCGAACGCGAGATTCTGCCGGCGTGCCGTGAACTGGGCATCGCGATCACGGCCTACGGCGTGCTCTCGCGCGGGCTCATCAGCGGCCACTGGTCGGTAGCGCGTTCGCAGAACGAAAGGGGCTTTCGCTCCCACGGTCCGCGCTTTTCGGGAGAGAACCTCGAGCGGAATCTTGCGATCGTCGAGAAGCTGCGCGAGCATGCCGACGCGAAGGGCATCAGCGCCGCTCAACTGGCGATCGCGTGGGTGCTCTCGCGCGGCCCCGACATCGTTCCGATCGTGGGCGCGCGGCAGCGCGATCGCTTGTCGGAATCACTCGGCGCGTCGGCCGTCCGTTTCACGCAGGAGGAGTTGGAGGCCATCGAAGCCGCGGTGCCGAGCGAGGGCGCGGCCGGCGGACGCTACCCCGACGCGCAGCTGCGGTTTCTCGACAGCGAGCGCGCCTAGCGTCTTCAGTAAAATCCGAGGACGCGAGCTTGGCCGTCGAGGCGCTGCAGGGCCGCCTCGAGGCCGGCGCGCTTGACGGGGGCTACCTCGAGGTAGAAGCGGTAGGTGAACGGCCCCTCGAGCGACGGTCGCGAAGCGAGCGTGCGCAGGTTGAGATCGTGGTCGGCGAAGGCCGCCAGCGCGTCGCGCAGCGAGCCGGGGCGATGCGGCAGGGTGAAGGCGACGCAGGCGCGCGAGGGTTCGTTGCGCGGCGCGCCGTCGCGCTGGAGGAGAAAGAAGCGCGTGAAGTTTGCGTCGACGTCCTGGATCGAAGGAGCCAGGATGCGCGCGCCGTAGCGCTCGGCGGCCAGCGCCGAGCCGATCGCGGCGATCGAAGGATCTCCCAGACGCGCGATCTCGCGGACGGCGCCGGCCGTGTCGGCGACGATGACGCTGCGCATGTGCGGATGCTCGCCGAGGAAATGGCGGCACTGCTCGAGTGCGACCGGGTGGGAGTGAACCTCGCGAATCCCCTCGATCGTCGCCGCCGGGAGGCCGATCAAGTTTTGAACGACGCGATAGACGATCTCGTCGACGATGGCGAGCCGCGGATCGTCCCACAGGAGGTCGTAGACGCGCGGGACGGCGCCGGAGATCGAGTTTTCGACCGGGAGCAGCGCGAATTCGGTCTCGCCGTGCTGCGCTGCGGTCGCGGCGTCGTCGAACGTGCCGTGGCCGACCGTTTCGGCGCCGGGGACGAGCGTGCGCGCCGCATCGTCGCTGAAAGCGCCCGGCTCCCCCTGATACGCGACTCGCAGGTGCTGCGCCGGCACGCTCTACCCTCCGAGGTTGTGCAGCGCCGCGCGCGCGTCGTCGGCATGAGGATCGTGCGGGGCGGCCTTGAGGAACCGCTGGAACGCCGCGATCGCCTGCGTGCGGCGGCCGATCGAGCTGGCCACGATGCCTTCGTTGAAGAGCGCGGGCGCAAAATTCGGCTGCGCGGCGAGCACCGTCTCGAGCTCGTCGAGCGCCTCGATGTCGTTGCCCGTCGAATGGAGGCAGGTCGCGTAGTCGGTGCGCGTGTCGGGATTGGCCGGATCGATGGCGAGCGCACGCTTGTAGTAGCCGGCCGCCTGATCGAACTTTCCGGCGTCGAAATAGAGCTGGGCGAGTCCGACGAGCGCCGAGAGGTCGCGCGGATTCTGCGCGAGCCGCCCGCGCAAGTCGGTGAGCAGCCGCTGCACGGGCGCCGGAGGCGCACCGGCCGGACCCTGCGCCGGCGTTCCGCCGCCGACGCCGTTGCCGGCCGCCTCGCCGCCGTTGCCCGCGGGCGCGATGCCGCCGGACTGCGGAATCACGACCTCGCCGGGCCCTGGCGTCGCTGCTTGATCGTCCGTGCCGGGGGCGGCGGTCGCTTGGATTTGGGAATCGCCTTGCTGGGCCTCGGGCCCCAGAGCCGAGCCGGTCACGCCCAGCCCCTGCCGTAAGAAGTAGCCGACGATTCCGATGAAGACGAGCATCGTCACTACGACGATCGGGACGTAGATGCGCGGGGGAAGCCCGCTGCCTGGACCGCGAGTCACGAGCAGGGATGTTCTCGCGAGCACGAACAAAGCCTCGAAAGCGTGCTGCCCGACGTCTCCGAGCTCCAGCTCCTGTTCGCCCAGCTCAACAACGAGTGCTTCGGCGGGGAGATCCCCACGCACCGCATCGCGTACAACGCGCGTTTCTCCAACCTCGCGGGGCGCATCACCTACAAGCCTCCGCTGATCGAGCTCTCGCCCAAGCACTTCGAGAAGCATCCGCAGGCGCTGCGCGAGACGCTCCTCCACGAGATGATCCACGCCTGGCTCCACGCGCGCGGTCAGAATCCGGGGCACGGCGCCGCGTTCAAGCGGAAGATGCGCGAGCTGGGGCTCTCCTCGATCTACCACGACCTCGGCACGGCCGTGCCGCGCCGGGAGAGCGCCAAGCGATTCATCCTGCGCTGCGACCGCTGCGCGATGGAGGTGCTGCGCAAGCGACGCCCTCCGGCCGCGGTCTCGTGCGGCCGCTGCAGCCGCCGCGCCTTCGATCCGCGTTTCCGGCTGCGCGTGCTCGAGGTGGTCGAGCTGCGCGAGGTCGAGCCGAGCGAACGGGCCGCCCAGCGCCGGCGCTGAGCGAACGGTGCGGCCGGGACGGCGCGCGCGGCGCTCAGATCAGGTGCTGAAGGATCAAGCTTCCGGCGGCGAGCAGCAGCGCGACGGCGAGCACGCGCACGAGCGCCGATGACGAGAGCCGGCGCGCGGCGTGAGCGCCGAACTGCGCTCCCACGAGGCCGCCGGCGGCGAGCGGGAGCGCGAGCAGCCAGTCGATATCGCCGCGCAGCGCGTGCGTCACGACGCCGAACGGTGCTGAGAGCAGGATGATGAAGTGGGTCGTCCCCGCGACGACGTGCGCGGGGAGCACGAAGACCCGCAGCAGCAGCGGAAGGGCCACGACGCCCCCGCCGATGCCGAAGAAGCTGGAAAGGAACCCGGTCAGCAGGCCGGCGGCGACCGCGAGCGGCGCGCTGTAACGATAGCGGTAGGTCGTCCCGCTGAGCGCGTCGTGGAATTCGCGCTCCCGCGACCACGGGAGCCGCGCTGGTTCGGCCTCGGTCTCGGATTTTCCGCGGCGCAGCAGATCGATCGCGAAAATCAGCAGAATGACCGCGTAGCCGAGGTCGAAGCCGGGCGCCGCGACGTAGCGCAGCGCGAGCGCCCCGACGATGCTGCCCGGGATGGCGAGCAGTCCCATCAGGAGGCCGATCCGCTTGTCGATGCGGCCTTGACGCCAGTACGCGATCGAGGCGCTGGCGACGTTGGACGTGACCAGGAAGAGCGATGTTCCCGCGACGAGCGTCGGCGGGAGCTTGAAGATCAGGCGCAGCGCCGGGATCGCGATGAAGCCGCCGCCGAGGCCCGCGATCGAGCCGATGAAGCTGGCGGCGACGCCGAGCGCGAACATCTCGGCGGCGTGCAGCAGCGACGATGGGTCGGAGAAGACGTGCATCGTTTGCTTGCGGCAGGCCGCGCGCTACGAGCTGACGCGGCCTATGTAGCGCCGGTCGCGCGTGTCGATGCGGATGACGTCGCCGGGATTGACGAAGAGCGGGACCTGCACGGAGGCGCCGGTCTCCAGCTTGGCAGGCTTCGTCGTGCCCTGCGCCGTGTCGCCCTTGAAGCCCGGGTCGGTCTCCTCGACCCTGAGCTCGACGTGAGCCGGCAGGGCCGCGCCGATCGGCAGACCGTCGTGCATCTGAACGTCGATCCTCATCCCGTCTTTGAGGAAGTCGGCGGAGTCGCCGATGAGCTCGCGCTGCAGCGTGACGTTCTCGAACGTCTCGTTGTCCATGAAGTGGAAGCCGTCGGCGTCGTTGTAGAGCATCTGCATCTCGCGGTTGTCGACGGTCGCCCGTTCGAGCTTCTCGCCGGCACGGAAGGTCCGCTCGACGGTCGACCCCGTCTTCACGTTCTTGAGCCGCGTCCGCACGAAAGCCGAACCCTTGCCGGGCTTGACGTGCAGGAACTCGATGACGGTCCAGAGCTGGCCGTCGATGACGATCGTGACGCCGTTCCGGAAATCGTTCGAAGATATCATCCCATCCGCTCTTTAAGGCTGCTTCTGCCGAGTCCTCGCGCTCAAGCGGTGCGCCCGCGCAGGCTGAGCTTGTGTTCCTCGCCCCGGCGCAAGCGGACGATGTTCTCGCGGTGCTTGAAAAAAATGACGGTCGCCGCCACCGCAAGCCCGGCCAGCGTGCTCCGGTCGCGCGTCGCGAGGAAGACGCCGAACGGCGCGAGCGCCGTGCCCAGCAGCGAGCCGAGCGAGGAGTAGCGGGTCGGCACCACGACGGCGAGCCAGACGAGCATGAAGCCCAGCCCCGCTTGCGGCGAGAGCGCGAGGATCACTCCCAGGAAGGTCGCCACGCCTTTTCCGCCGCGAAACTTGAGCCAGGGCGTGTAGCAGTGCCCCAGGACGGCCCCCGTCCCGGCTGCGACGGCGGCTGCGGGGTCTGCCAGCGACTGCGCGAGCAGCGTCGGGGCCGCGCCCTTGAGCGCGTCGAGGACGAGAATCGTCGCCCCGAAGCTCTTGCCGTAGGTGCGCAAAGCGTTGGCCGCACCGATGTTGCCCGACCCCTTCTCGCGAATGTCGCTCTTGAAGATCAGGCGCGAGGCGACGACGCCGAAAGGGATCGAGCCCACGGCGAAGCCTCCGAGCGCTGCCAGCGCGAGCGTCTCGAGCTTGTTCAAGCCGGCTCCTCGCTCGAGCGGGGGCGGAAGTCGAGCTCGAGCGGAACGCCTTCGAAATCGGCGTGCGCGCGCAGCGTGTTCTCGAGGAAGCGCCGGTACGACGAGCCGACGAGGTCGGGGTCGTTGCAGTGGAAGACGAAGCGCGGCGGATGCGTCCCCACCTGCGCGCAGTAATAGATGCGCAGCGGCTTGCCGGCGTGCGCCGGCGCGGGATGGGCGTAGACGGCGTCGCGCACCAGCGCGTTGAGCTGCGGCGTCGGAATGCGGCGGTCCAAGTTCGCTGCGACCCGCATCACCAGCGGCATGAGGCTGCCCAAGCGGCGCTTGGTCAAGGCCGAGAGGAACGTCACCGGGGCGAAGGCCGCGAAGGGCATCTGCGCGTGGAGCACTTCGGTCAACTCGCCCTGACTGAGCTCGAGCTCCTGCGCCAAGGCGAGATCCCACTTGTTGGCGACGACGATCAGCCCTTTGCGTTCTTCGAGCACCAGGCCCGCGAGCCGGCGCTCGCCTTCGAGGATCCCCGTCATCGCGTCGATGACGAGGATCGCGATGTCGCAGCGCGAGATCGCGCCGAGCGCGCGCAGCGAGGAGTAGTATTCGATCGCTCCGTGGTGCTTCGTTTTCTTCCAGACGCCGGCCGTGTCGATGAGCCGGATGCGGTGCTCGTGGAAGGGGAAGATCGTGTCGATCGCATCCCGCGTCGTTCCCGGGACGCTGGAGACGATCGAGCGCTGCTCGCCGAGCAGCGCGTTGAGCAGCGAGCTCTTCCCGACGTTGGGACGGCCCACGATCGCCAAGGCCAACTCCGCCTCGTCGTCGAGCTCCTCGCGCTCGGGCGGGAGCCGCTCGACGATCGCGTCGAGCAAATCGCCGGTCCCTTCGCCGTGGATCGCCGAGACGACGATCGGCTCGCCGAAGCCGAGGCGCGCGAATTCGCCGTGGATCTGGGCTTTCACGCGCTCGGACTCCGCCTTGTTCGCGGCCAGCACGACGGGGTGGCGGGTGCGGCGCATGATCGCGACCACGTCCTCGTCGAGCGGCGAGAGCCCCGCGGCCGCGTCGACGACGAAGACGATGACGTCGGCGTCCTGGGCGGCGATCTCGGCCTGCGCCCGCGTCTGCCGCAGGATCTCGTCGCCGGGCGCGCTCGGGTCGATCCCCGCCGTGTCGACCAGGCTGAAGGTGCGGCCGCGCCACTCGGCGAGCGCGTACAGACGGTCGCGCGTGACGCCGGGCTCGTCGTCGACGATCGCCAGCCGCCGGCCGACCAGCCGGTTGAAGAGGGCGCTCTTGCCCACGTTCGGCCGCCCCACGATGGCGACGGTCGCCGGGCGGACCCGGATCGGCGTTTCAAGGGCCATGAGCGTGACTTCTCCCTGGGGGACGGTCTGGCCCGGCGCGAATCCCGGCTTACGAGATGACCTTCCGCTTCGATCGCCTCTACGGCCTCGTTTTCGCCGCTTTGCTCTGCCTTGCCGCCGCGCCCGCCGCAGCCGAGATCGCAACCGGGTCCGTCTACGTGACGAGCCTCCCGGGCGGCGCGGACATTTGGGTCGACGGCGTCTACGTCGGCCAATCGCCGGTCCTGGTCGACGCGCTCTGCCTGGGGAAGCACGCCATCACCTTGACCAAGACCGGTTGGGCCGCGCAGGTCGTCGACGTCGACGTGTCGGCCGGGTCGCTCGTCATGTCGAGCACGCACCTGCTGCCCGGTCCGCGAGCGCTCGCGGGGAGCGCTGCCGGGACGCTCGTCGTGCGCGGCACGACCGATCGCAAGAAGCTCGTCCTCGACGGAGGCCCGTTCGCGGCCGATCCGGGTGCGCCGCTCGCGCTCCCCGCCGGCCCGCATCGGATCACGCTGAAGACGGCGCACGGGGACACGACCTTCTCGTTCATGGTCTTTCCCGATACGCCGACCGAGGTCGTGCTGCGCGAACCGCCGCAGAGCGGCGAGACCCGCTCGGCGGTCATCGCGCCGGCCGCCGACTATCTGCCCATCGACGCGTTCACGGTGCAGGGGACGAAGGTCGTGGTGCGCTACCAGGGGCACGTCGTGGTCGCGCACTTCGGCGACGTGTCGGTGCGCTACGACGGCGCGCCGGTCACCTATGACGGCGCGCCGGTCTCGATCGGCGGAAAACTCTACCTGCCGCTCGCGCTTCTTGAAAAGTTGACGGACGACACGTCGAACGGCAAGTAGCCTATGGCGAGCATCTACATCGAGACGTTCGGCTGTCAGATGAACGAGGCGGATTCGCAGGCGATCGCCGAGCGCGCCGCCGCCTGCGGTTATGCGCTCGCCACCGATCCCGCGCAAGCGAGCGTCGTCATCCTCAACACCTGTACCGTCCGCGACAGCGCCGAGCGTCGCGCGTACGGCCGGATGGCCCACCTGCGCGCGCTCAAGCTGGCCGACCCCGGCATGAAGCTGGTCGTTTGCGGCTGCTTGGCCGAGCAGGATCGCGACCGCATGCGGAAGATCGCGCCGCACGTCGACGCGGTTTTCGGCACGAGCGAACTCGGCCGGCTCGGCGATGCGCTCGAGTCGTGGCGCGCGGACTTCGGCGACGAGGCGGATCCGGCGTACGAGCGGCTGCTGCTCAAACCGGTCGGCGGCGAAGCGGACTGCATCGCCGGCGCCTTCACCCATCTCCGCGCGTTCGTCACCGTCCAGCGCGGCTGCTCGTACTACTGCACGTTCTGCATCGTTCCGTACGTGCGCGGGCGCTTCGATCACCGTCCGCTCGGCGAAATTCTCGACGAAGTGCGCGCGGCTCTGGCGCGCGGCGCGCGCGAGATCACGCTGGTCGGGCAGACCGTCAACGCCTACAAGGATCCGGCCTCCGGCGCCGACTTCGCGGACCTGCTCGCGGCCGTGGCCGGGCTCGCCGGGCTCGAGCGGCTGACCTTCCTGACCTCGCACCCCAAGGATTTCACCGACAAGCTGGCGCGCACGCTCGGGGCGCTCCCGCAGCTCAACCCGCGCCTCCATCTGCCGGTGCAAAGCGGCTCGAATCCCGTCCTGCGCCGCATGAACCGCAAGTACAGCGTCGAGCAGTATCTGGACAAGGTCGCGCTCTTTCGCGAGAACTGCCCCGATTGGGCGCTGACGACCGACCTCATCGTCGGCTTCCCGGGCGAGACGGACGACGACTTCGCGCTCACGCTCGAGCTTTGCGAGCGCGCCCGCTTCGCCCAGGCATTCATGTTCGCCTACTCGCCGCGGCGCGGCACGCCCGCCTCGCATTGGGAACAGATTCCGGCGGACGTCTCGGGCGAACGCTTCGCCCGGCTGACGGCCGCCGTCGACCGCGGCGTTCGGGCGCGGCACGACGCCAAAGTCGGACGGGTCGTGCGCGCGCTGGTCGTCGGGCTCTCGCGCAAAGACCGCAGCAAGCTCTCGGCCAAGACCGGCGACAACGTCACCGTCGTCGCGCCGCTCGGCTCGCTCTCGGAGGCGGAGCTGGTCGCCAAGCCGTGGGTCGACGTGGGCATCGAGGCCGCCTTCGTGTGGGGCTGCTCGGGGACGGTCGCCGGGCTGTCCGAGTGCTGCGACGATGCCGCCGGGCCGCGCCGCGAGCGGCCGGTCATCGACCTGATCGCCGCGCGTTAGTGTCTGCGTACTCGCCCCTGCTCGAGCAGTACTTCGCGATGAAGGCCCGCTACGCGGAGGCGATCCTGCTCTCGCGCGTCGGCGACTTCTACGAAGCCTACGGCGACGACGCGAAGACGATTGCCACGGCCTTGCAGATCGCGCTGACGTCGAAGGAGGCCGGCAGCGGCCAGCGGATCGCGATGGCCGGGGTTCCGTACCACGCGCTCGACGGCTACTTGGCGAAGCTCGTCGGGCAGCAGCGCGTCGTCGCGCTGGCCGAGCAGCTCGAGGTCCCCATCCCCAACAAGCTCGTGCGCCGCGACGTCACGCGCGTCGTCACGCCCGGCACGCTGATCGAGGAGAATCTGCTCGACCGGCGCAGCGAGAACTATCTGGCCGCGCTCAGCCTTGCGGGCGACGCGCTCGGCATCGCCTACGCCGACATCTCGACGGGGCGCGCCGCGGCGACCGCTTACAGCGGCGACGGCGCGCTCGACGAGCTGCTGGCGGAGTTGGTGCGCTGCGGTCCCGCGGAGATCGTCGCGGAGCTGCCGGGCGAGATCCGGACCGCGATCTGTGCCCAGCTTCCCAGCGTGCGCGTGACGGCCCCGCCGCTGGCCGCGGTCGGGCGGTGCGACATGCCGATCGTCAACGGCTTCTCGCTCGACGAGTCGGTCGCGATGCACCGCTCGCTCGCGGCCCTCGGCGCCTTCGTGCAGCGGGTCGGCTTCAGCGCGCCGAACGGTCTGCTGCGCGAGCCGCAGTTCTACCGCTCGCGGACGTTTCTGGCGCTCGACGCGAACACGCGCAAGCACCTCGACCTCATCAGGTCGCAGGGGCAGAACCCGAAAGCGACGCTGCTCGCGACCGTCGATCGCACGCGCACCGCGATGGGCTCGCGTCTGCTCGCGCGCTGGATCCTCGCGCCGCTGACCGACCGCGACGAGATCGCCGCGCGCGCCGACCGGGTGGAGGCGCTGGTCAACGACTATCCGGCGCGGGCCGCGCTGCAGGAGCTGCTCGGCGGCGCCTTCGATCTCGAGCGGATCGCCCAGAAGGTGCGCTTCCGCCGGGCCGCGCCGCGCGACCTCGGCTCGCTGCGCCGCACGCTGGCGCTGCTCGAGCCGCTGAAGGCGGCGCTGCCGGAGTCGCTAGGGGGCTACGTGGCGCGGATCGGCGACCACGCCGCATTGCTCGAACTGCTCGAGCGGACGCTGGTCGACGATCCGCCCGCGACGCTCGCCGACGGCGGCGTGATCCGGCCCGACGCGTCGCCCGAGGTGCAGGAGTGCGTCTCGCTGCGCGGCGACGCGCGTCAGCGGATCGCCGCGCTCGAAGAGCGCGAGCGCGAACGGACGGGGATCAAGGGCTTGCGGGTCAAGTACGCGAGCACGTTCGGCTACGGGATCGAGATCTCGAAGTCGAACCTCGCCCACGTCCCGCCGGATTACGTGCGCAAGCAGACGCTCACCAACGGCGAGCGCTTCGTGACGCCGGAGCTGAAGGAGCTCGAAATCGCGATCGCGAGCGCCCAGTCGCGGCAGCTGCGGCTCGAGGAGGCGCTCTACGCGAACTTGGTCGAGTCGGTGGCGGAGCGCGTCGAGGAGCTGCTGGCGAGCGCCGACGCGGTCGCCGAACTCGACGTCGCGTGCGCGCTCGCGCAGATCGCGGCGGAGCGCGGCTACGTGCGGCCGGGGTTCGTCGAGAGCAGCACGATCGACGTCGCCGACGGGCGCCATCCGGTCGTCGAGGCGCTGGCGGGTGACAACTTCGTGCCCAACGATTTGCACTTGGGGGCGGCGCAGACCCGCTTCGTGCTGCTGACCGGGCCGAACATGGGCGGCAAGTCGACCTACCTGCGGCAGGCCGCGCTGCTGGTGATCCTGGCGCAGATCGGCGCCTTCGTGCCGGCGCGCGCGATGACGCTCGGCGTGGTCGACCGCATCTTCACCCGGATCGGCGCGGGCGACGACCTCGCCTCGGGCCAGTCGACGTTCTACGTCGAGATGGCCGAAGCGTCGAACATCTTGCGGCGCTGCACGCGGCGCAGCCTGCTGCTCATCGACGAGGTCGGGCGCGGCACGAGCACGATCGACGGGCTGGCGATCGCGCAGGCGATCTGCGAGTACCTGCTCGGGCTCGAGTCGCAGGCGCCGATGGTTCTGTTCGCGACGCACTTCCACGAGCTGGTCGCGCTGGCCGAGCGCTGGCCGCTGGTCGCGAACTTCCACGTGACCGCCGTCGAGAACATGGCGAAATCCGGCGCCCCGGTCTTCTCGCACCGCGTCTTGCCGGGCAGCACCTCGCGCTCGTTCGGCATCGAGGTCGCGAAGATGGCGGGCTTGCCGGCCGGCGTCATCGCGCGCGCCAAGGAGATCGCCGGCGTCCTCGACAACCGCCCGACGCTCGAAGCGCAAGCGCCCCTGCGCGTCAAGCTCGCCGCCCCCGCGCATCACGAAGAGACGCAGCTGCAGCTCGGGTTGACGAGTGGGACATAGGCCGCCGGCCGATGACCGTCAGCCCGGAACGGATACCGACGAAAGAGACGCAGTAGCGAAAACCGCATAATGTGACAATAGTCGCATCAACGGTTAGCGCAATGCTACGCTAACCGCCATTCTACTATAGTCGCACCGAATCGAATCGCATCTATGTTACGTTTGACCGGGAGCCTTCGAGGTCGAGCGGCCTGATTCGGGCCGAGGTTTTCGACGCGGTTTTGGCTGGCTCATCAGACGTCGATGCTCGCAGTCCGATACCAATTCCGGTAGCTCTCGGGACCCGGAGAAACGTGTTGGCAACGCAGACAGACTTCGATCAAAACGCGGACGACCAAAAAACGAGTGCCGTTCCAGAGTCCGGCGGCGCGGATCTTCGCTATGCGAACCTGAGCGGCGCGGCACTCGCCGGCGCGGACTTTCGTCGCGCAGACCTTCGCTACGCGAACCTGAGCGACGCCGACCTGCGCGGTGCCGATCTCAGCGATGCCGACCTCGCCGGCGCCGATCTGCAGCGGGCCGATCTCCGCCGCGCCGATCTTCGCGGCGCATACCTTCGATACGCGCACCTCGACGGCGCCGACTTCACCGGTGCCGACCTTCGCGGCGCCGACCTTTCCTACGCGAAATACGACGACAACACGATCTGCCCGAATCGCACAGAGGAGGCGGAGCCCCGCCCCCAGAGGCGGTGGAAGCCGTGGCTCGGGGAAGTGCCGGCGCGAAAGCAGCACTAGAGTCGCGCGAACGTCGCGCGCTGGGAGAACTGCACTCGGACGACGACGCCCGGCAGGGCTAGCCCCCGCCGGCGCAGATCATTTCAGCGCGATATCGAGGATGACGTCGGCGGTCCCCCCGATCGCCGGGTCGATGCGCGTGACCGACATGCCGAAAGCGTGACGATCGACGTGTCCGACCGCGTGATAGGACGGGTGCGCCGCGTCGCCGCCCACCGTCACATCGAGGTGCTCGGGCTGCGAGACGCCGTGAATCGTCAGCACCCCGTCCATGCCGAAGGCCGCCGGACCGTGCGGCGTGACCTGGGTGCTCCTGAACGTCCACGTCGGGAAGCGCGCGACGTCGAAGAAATCGCCGCTGTGCAGCGCGTTGGTTTGGTCGCGGTCACCGGTCGTGAGCTTGGTCGCATCGAGAACCGCGCTCGCCGAGAGCGGGATCGGCGAATCCTCATCCAACGTGAGCTTGCCGCTGAGGATGGGGACCGTGCCGGTGACGTGCTGGACGAACAAGAGCGAAATCGAGAACCCGACCGTCGACTTGGCTGGATCGATCGCGCGCTGCGCGCCGCTCTCGTCGGCGCGTGCCGGCGCGAACGAGAGCGCGAACAGAAGGGCGAACGAAAGGGCAGCGCGGCGCATCAGTAAGCGATCGTGAATTGGAGGTTCATCGTGTTCGTCGTTTGCGGGACGTGCTCGATCACGTCCTCTATCGTGACGCGCGTGTTCTCGGTCGGCCCCCATCCAAGCATGAGGACGCCGTCGCGCGTCAGCCCGCTCGGATCGCTGGTTCCCTCGTAGCGGCCGCTCACGTAGAGCCGCGCGTTGAAGGCGTAGCGCAACTGCGTGAACCCTCCGCTCGAGGCGCAGCCGGTGAAGCCCGGAACGCCGCAGTTCGAATCCCAGCCGGCCTGCAACACCGACTCGCTCGACAGGCGCCCCCACTGACCGAAGGTCAAGCCGTAGCCCGTCCGTTGAAAGCGATCCAACTGTCCGCTGGCAACCAACGGCCGTGTCCCCTGGTAGTTGTAGGCCGTCAGCGTGACAGGCCCGACCGCTTCTTGCACGCTGCCCATCACGTCGGTCCCCGTCGAAGGGAGGCCGCTCTGACGGTCGTGACCTGGGCCGGCGAAGAGCTGCACGTTCAAGCCGCGCAACGGGTCGCCGACGCCCAGCCGCACGCCGATCTTCGGGTCGAAGAAGTTGAACGGGTTGGCGCCGACGGTCTGCACGTAAGGCGTGTAGTCTTGATACGAGTCGCGAAAGGTTTCGGGATCGACCGGAAGCGGGAGCGTGAACGAGCCCGCCTGCGCGTAGACGGGGATGCGCGCCGTCCACGGGTTGACGCGGTCGATCACCCAGGCGTCGCGCGTCAGTCCCCGTTCACCCCCGTCGACCGCGTACTGCTCGACGAGGTAGCTGGCGCGCGTCCCGATCGCGCCCGCGGTGAACAGTTCGATCTCGTCGACGATCGCCTTGGGGAGCCCGGCACCGTTCGGGCCGTCGCCCTGGTTCTCGCTCGAGTCGAGCAGATTCGCCTTAGTCGAAAATGGAAACGCCGGGCCCGGCTGCACGCCTGGGATGCGGTAGCCATAGGCCATGAAGGCAGCGCCGAACTCGTTGAGGTGCGGGATCACCGAATGGCACTTTTCGCACGTCACGCCGTACTGATGGGCGAAGAGCGGGATCGCGGACGCCGGCTCCGGCGATCGGAGCGCGAAAAGAGCAAGCAGGAGCGCGGCTGCCGCACACCACGTCCACGATCCGATCCGACACACTGGCTTCCTCCCCGATTCCCCCCTTCGTCCGGCAGGCAGATTACCGGCCGACCCCTTGCATAGTGCTTTGACAGCCGCCGGGGCGACGTCAATTCGGGTTTAAGGGTACCGTCAGCAGATACGCGCGTATGTCTTCGATGTCTTTGTCGCTGACGGCGACCGGCGTGAAGCGCGGCATCCCGCCGTAGGGCTCGAGGCCGTAGCGCACGATTGGGCGCAGATCGTTGTCCGGGGCGTTGTGCGGATTCTTGGGGTTCACGACGTCGTCTCCGATCCAGGGACCGACGAAGCCTTCGGCGCGCAGGCCATGGCAATCGGAGCAAAACATCCTGAAGGTCCTTTGGCCGCGCACGGGGTCGCCGGTGACCGCGAAAGGAGCGTGCGTCGACGAGGGTGCGGGAGCAGCGGCGGGAGCGGCACTGCCCGCCGGCGCGGGCGCGTCAGCGCCGAAGGCACTCCGCGCGGCTCCCGCCAGCGAGACCGCGCCGAGAAACGCAGCCAATAAGAACGAGCGATTCATCGAGCCTCTCATCGGCGGTTACGCAGCGGGCTGTCGATCCAGAGCGTCAGGTTCCATAGCGGCGTCTGGTTCTGCGCGATCGTGCTCGTGGCGTAGAGCCGTATGAAGGGACCGAAGGCGTACGACAGGCCGACGTCGCCTGCGGTCACGGGCCCGGTTGGCACGACGAGACCGGTCGAACACGGGGATTCGGCACACGCGAGCGAGTTGTTCGTGTGGAAGTACGACAAGTTGACCATCCCTTTGTTGGCCAGGATCATTTGGTAGACCGAGGCGATCATGGCGCTGCCCCCAGTCTTTCCGGCCGGTGCGCCGAGCGTCGTGCCCCCCGGCGCCGCGTAGTAGCCCGGGTTAGCATCCGAAGCCGTCAGGTACTGGGCGACGAACCCTGGCGAGTTGGCGCGATAGTCCTTGAGGACGTAGGGCCCGAACATCGTGTATCGGTCCTGGTTCCAGCCCGGAAGGAGCGAGCCCGTCCAACCGACCGTTCCGGTGTCGCCGATGAGGCCCAGCTCCCACGGGTGCGAGGGATGAGCCCAGGCGACTTTCCATTGAAAGCTCCGTTCGGCCGCCGGCGAGTAGTTGAAAGAGCCGGCGATCCCGGGAGGGCCGTTGTTCCCCAGATAGGCGAGCTCGACCATGAGCGGGATCTTGCCGTTGACGTAGTTCAGCTTCGCTCCCCAGCGATCGTCGATGTTGCCTGCATAGTCGTGCTGCCCGATGAAAAAGTCGGGCGGCGTGCTGCTGGGGGTCACGTCGCGCAGCGGCGCGTCGCTGCCGTTGTCGATCATCTGGATCGCCCCGACCTTGCCGACCTCGAGGTGGAGGTAGCCAGGGCCGCGGTGCTCGGACTCGTGCGGTCCCAGAGCGATGCCGTTGTATGCTACCCAGACCTGCCCCGTCTGCCCGGGTTGATTGTCCGTGACGATGTCCTGCTCGACGTGATAGGTAAAGTCTCGTCCGGCGAAACCGAAGGCCCAGGCCGAGATGGAATTCCAGGGGGCGACGAGTTGGTGCGTCGACGTGGACGGTTGATACGTGTAGCCCGTCGCCGAGTCTTCGATGAAGATCGGCAAAGCGTGGTGGAGGGTCTCTATGTCGAGCGCGGTATAGGCCGTCGCCTTCACGTAGCGCCCGAAGGCGTTGAGGATCGGCATCTGCGTGTGGCACGTGTTGCACGTGACCCCATAGGATTGGGCGAAGATCGGCACGGCCGAGGCGATCCGGCGGCCGCCGGGGATCGCCAGTGAGAGCAGGACGGCCAGCAGCCCCAAACAGGCCACTCGCAGAACCTGCCTCTGGAACATCCCCATCTCCATCTCCTCATCAAAAACATGCAGGAATAGATATCGCACGGCGTGATGTCGACACGAACGAAAAGTTTGCTTGCAAACAAACCCTTGACGTCACGACGCCGTCGAGCCTTTGTTTCGCTGCAGCGACAGCCTGCTGACAGACTTGCGGACCAACGCTAGCGAGAACGGTTGAATCCTAATCTACACGCGATAAAAGTCACAAACAAGAGTGCGTTTTCCAGTTAACGCGGCTGCTTTTGGAACAACGTTTATTCGTCGAGCGGAAAATGTCAGCTAGTCGATCCGAACGAACCGTGCCCAAGATTGCGGTCACGATCGCAATCCGGACTAGCGCGATAGCGCGTACCGTGTGCGGGCCTGCATCACGATAGCCTTTCGTATCCTTCGCTCCAGGTTGTTCCGTCGACGAAATGAGCGAAGGTGGCCACAAAACAATTTCGCCGAGCCCTCGAAAGCGGCAAAGACGAAAAGACGGGATCGGCCGGAAGGAATCGGTTCTCAATCAAGGCGCCATTCGAAAAACGTCCGCGCGCCGTGAAGGTCCGAATAACGCCGTCCGGCATGACGATCGTAAACCGTATGAGGTCGGCTGTAAGCGTGTCCACGACCGAGAAAGAAACGACTGCGATGAGCTTTCCAGTCCTTCGCTCCGATTCGGTTCGATAGGCGACCACGTGGATGGGAGCGGCGCCCCGTACTGGTTGAGCCCAGCCGTAAGAGGCTGTCGTTCCCATGAGAACTGCGAGAATAACGGTACACAGCCATTTGCCGCTACGGCTGAAAACGCTCATGATAACGTTCTCGCTGCTAGGTAAGTGACAAGCTTTTGCGGCGCTCCACGCGTTCCGCCCGCCGCGCCGTTCAAATCCGGCGCGGCGGGCTGCTGCCTAGCGCTGACGTCCGCTAACTCTCGACCAGACGTGGCGCCTCATTGGAGTTGGCTGCTTCCGCAGGCAGCACGACCGGCAGGAACTCCGAGCCTCTCCCGACTGGCGCCTCGCGCGCGGGAATCTTCTTTGCCTTGGCGCGCGGCGTTCTCGCCCAGGCAGTCGCCCACGACGCGAGGACGAACGCTCCGAAGACGACCGCGACCGAGAACAGTTGGTTATGGTCGTGCGCGACGTAGGTTACTCCGGTCCCTGCGTCCTCGACCGGCTTCGGGTGCGAGAAGATGTACAGCATGACGCCCGCGAAGCCCGCGACCATCGCGCTGTAGGGCGCCAGCGTCCGGATGACGTGGCCTCGAGCATCGTAGTAGTGGTGCGAGATCCGGTAGACCGCGTGCAGCGAGAGCAAGGCGCCGGCGATCACCAGCCCGATCTGGACGTCACGGATGAGCCAGGCGGCGACGAGGTTCCGCGGAGCGTCTCCCGATTCGACCCCGAACAGCGCCAGCGCGGAGTAGATGAGAGCCCGTCCGTTCCCCAGCAGGTCGGGGCAGGTGTTCGAGACCACCAGGGCCATGTCGAGCGGGATCAGAGCGAAGCCGAACCGCGTGAGATTCAGTTTCCACGAATCGCCGTTGGCGACTTGCGCGAGGAATGACATCAGGGTCAGAACGATGCCCGGGATGTTGACGACGATCAAGAAGAGGATAGTGAAGGCGATCGCATACGGCGTGTGCGTCGCGTTCTGAATCGATTGCAGGGCGCCGGCCCAGATCGCATGGGCGAAGTCGTCCGTATTCTTGATCAGCACGATTCCCATGACCACGATCGCCAAGAACGCCTCGTCCATTTTCGGGTCGGATTTGCGGTCGTGGATGGAGAAGATCTCCTTCGAGGGAGGCCGCACCCGTATTTGGATCGAGTCGTTCGGGCAGCTCTTCACGCAATTGCCGCAAAGGTTGCAATTGACGCTGTTCTCCATCGTGCGGGGAAACTCGAAGACGGGGCAGGGCTGCACGCTCGCGGTGCCGTTGAAGCACGCGGCCTTCGATTTGCACGTCGAGCATTTTTCCGGCGTCGCTCGCAGTTCCACCATGCTATTGCGCGCGTAGTTTCCGGCCAGACCGCCGAGGAAGCAAAGGTGGCGGCACCAGGTGCGACGCTGCCAGAGCGCCCCTGAGACGACGACCCCGGTGATCAGGATGAGCATCAAGCCGCCGGTGAGGATCGGGCTGCTGAAGATCCCGAAGAGGTGGTCGGCCCAGGTGATGAAGATGAACAGGGCGTCGATGAACCAGATGCCGTAGGTCTTGATGAGCTTCGGGACGGGCTTGTTCCGTCCGATGGCTTTCTGCACCACGTCGTTGAGCAAGCCGAAGGGGCATATCGCGCACCAAAAGCGGCCGGTCAGGAGAAACGTGATCGGGAGGAGCGGCCACCACAAGATCCAGGTGTAGAGGCTGCCCAGGTTATAGTCGGCGTCGCTGGGGCCGAACAAGAGCTGCCAGGTGATGACCATGAAGACCCAGATGGTGATGGCTTGCGGAATGGCTGGGAACCATTTGCTCTTGAAGACGGTGCTGATGACTTTATTTTTCATCAGATTGGTGCTCATTAGCGATCTCCTCACCCGAGCTCATAAGCGTTCGTGCCGGGCCGGTAAACAATTACATTGCGACAAAGGTCGAGGCCAATGGGAAACAATTTACATTGCGACAAACGTCGTACACAAGAGTGCGTTTTGCAAATAGCAGGCGTCTCGTACAAATTTAATTTGCGCAGCGTTGTACGTAGTCGTCCCTTAATAAGGTAGAGACGTGTCGGTCAGGTTATATTAGTTAAACCTAATAAACATTGGCAGCGCCGGCGGCGAGCGACTTGGCTGCGAAGGCACGACGAGTGAAGCGTTGCGGCGCGCATGGCAGGCTATTCGGACCCCTTGGGTCGAGAGCGATCTTGTGGCTCGCGTCTGCTGAGAACAGTTATCGCCGTGGAACGCAGCGTGGCACGCGCGAAACTGCGCGAGCGTCGGACGCTTGACATGCGCTGCGCTGTCCGCTGCAAGCGCCGCTGCGGCTCAAAGCACGACAGATGACAATTAAGGACGATAGTGCCGTCATTTTAGCTGCGGACGCTATAAAAAATAAGGAAGACCTAATTTGCGAAAGAGCGCCTGCGCTCGCGTTGGTGCCGCTATTTGCAAAGTGCCCTCTTGTGTGTGACCTTTGTCGCATGTAGACTGTCTTCCACCGGCCTTACGCTGAAAGCAAATGAGAGCCGCTCGTCGCTCCGGCTGCCCCGGGCTTCGACCGTGGGAGGTCGTCGTGTCTTCCAGCCGCCGGCGACCGGGGCGCGTTTAGCTCGATCGACGAGGCGATCGACGCGCTGTTTTGAAGAGCGAGAGCGCGAATGCGCTTCGAAATTTCTCGAGCCAGCCCTGAGTGAGGAGTGACGGCTGATGGCTTACACGATTACGAAAGACTGCGAAGGCTGTGGGACGTGCGAAGAGCACTGTCCGACGGGAGCCATCAAGAGGGGCAAGCAGTATAGCATCGATGCTGCCGACTGCCTCGAATGCGGGGCTTGCGAGCCGGTCTGCCCCAACGGAGCGATCGTTGGTGGCTGAAGGCGCCGCCCGATGAATGCCCGCCCCCTTCGCATCGCCGTCGTGGGAGCCGGCCCGTCGGGGATTTTCCTGACCGACGCCCTCCTGAAGAGTTCGAAGGCGCAGTTCAGCGTCGACGTGATCGAGCGGCTGCCCACGCCGTACGGGCTGGTGCGCTACGGCGTGGCGCCGGACCATCACAAGATGAAGTCCGTCATCACGACCTTCCACAAGACGCTCGACGACCCGCGGGTGCGCTTTCTGGGGAACGTCACGTTCGGTGAGGACCTGACGCTGGCCGAGGCGCGGCGCTTCTACGACGCCGTCGTCTACACGGTCGGGGCCTCGGCCGACCGGCGGCTCGACATCCCGGGGGAAGAGCTCGCGGGCAACCTCTCGGCGACCGAGTTCGTGGCCTGGTACAACGGCCACCCCGACCACGCGACGCGCAAGCTCGAGCTCGACGCGCAGGCGGTCGCCGTCGTCGGGATGGGCAACGTCGCCGTCGACGTGACGCGGATCTTGGCCAAGCACGTCGACGAACTGCACGGGACGGACATCCCGCACGCGGTGCTCGAGGTCTTGGGCCGCAGCCGGGTCAGCGACATCTACGTGCTGGGGCGGCGCGGCCCGGCGCAGGCGAAGTTCACCACCAAAGAGCTGCGCGAGCTCGGCGAGCTCGAGCACGCCGACGTGATCGTGCGTCCCGAAGATCTCGAGCTGGACGCGCGCAGCGCGGAGCTGGTGGCAAGCCAGCCGATCCTGCAGCGCAACCTCGAGGTGCTGCGGGAGTTCGCCTCGCGCGCGCCGCAGGGCCGGCCGCGCCGCATCCATCTGCGCTTCTTCGCCGCACCAGCCGAAGCGCTCGGCGCGGGCCGCGTCGCGCAGCTCGACGTCGAGCGGACGGAGCTCGACGAGCGCCAGGGCGCGGTCGGAACCGGCGTTCACGAGCTCCTCAACGTGCAGCTGGTGCTGCGCTCGGTCGGCTATCGCGGTCTGCCGCTGGCGGGCGTGCCGTTCGATGCGCGCCGGCACGTCATTCCGAACGAGCGTGGTCGCGTGCTCTCGGAGCCGGGCGGCGTGCCGCTGGCGGGTCAGTACGTTTCGGGCTGGATCAAGCGCGGGCCGACGGGGATCATCGGGACGAACAAGGCCGACTCCGCCGAGACGGCGGCTTCGGTTTTGGAAGATCTCGCCTCGCTGCCGCCGGCTGCCGAACCGGAACCGTCCGCCGTCGACCGCTATCTGGCCGAGCGCGGCGTGACGGTGGTGGGCTGGAACCACTGGCTGACGATCGACGAGCGCGAAGTTCAGCTCGGCAGCCTGCACGGCCGTCCGCGCGTGAAGGTGACCGACTTCGACGAGTTCCTCTCGCTCGGCTCGAA